>Ga0208599_1000009_pt1 | contig 118491 bp, 121 predicted proteins | sample LakMenEpi17Aug12_FD_150706 | JGI IMG/M metagenome (GOLD analysis project Ga0208599, IMG submission 150706) | Freshwater microbial communities from Lake Mendota, WI - 17AUG2012 deep hole epilimnion (SPAdes) | ecosystem: Environmental > Aquatic > Freshwater > Lake > Epilimnion/Euphotic zone ... | reverse complement strand
ATTTGGGGGGTAGCCCCCTGAGAAAATAGGTCGATGCCAGGTAAAACAATTCTTCCAGAAAAAAGCCACCGCAAGGGTGGCTTTTTTTGTGTCTGCTCAGCACGGGGCGGGTGTGCGGTGCAGGATGTTTAGGCTGAGTGTCAGTGGTTGAGCCGGCGTGGGAGTGATGGGCGATTCTCGCAATCCTGCGACTGCTTGGGCCGGCAAGGCCGCTGACTGGGCGTCTGATTGTGCGGCTGAACGTCTGGCTGACTGCGTGATTGTGGCCCTTGATGGTCTGGGGCCGGAGCGGGCGCTGCAGCTGGCGGATGGGATTCCTGGACTGCGCTGGGTGAAGGTGGGGCTGGAGCTGTTCACGCAGGCGGGCCCGCCGGTGGTGCAGCAGCTGCGCGAGCGGAGATTGCGCGTGTTCCTGGATCTGAAATTTCACGATATTCCGGCCACGATGGCCGGGGCGTGCCGCAGTGCGGCGGCGCTTGGGGCTGAACTGATCACCGTGCATGCCTGTGCCGGCAGTGAGGCGCTGGCCCAGGCCCAGCAGGCCGCTGAAGCCGGAGCGGCTGCGGCGGATATGGTCGCTGCCCCCACCCTGCTGGCGGTGACGGTGCTCACCAGCTGGGAGGAGCGGCGCTTCTGTCAGGAGCTGGGGATCAGCACAACGATGGCTCAACGGGTGGAGCAACTGGCCGATCTGGCGGCAGTGGCGGGGGTTGGCGGTTGTGTGTGTTCCCCCCAGGAGGTGGCGGCGTTGCGGCGGCGGCTGCCGGAACCGTTTGTGTTTGTGACGCCCGGCATACGGCCCTCAGGCAGCGACCGCGGGGATCAGGCCCGGGTGATGACTCCTGCCCAGGCGATGGCGGCGGGGGCCAGCCGGCTGGTGATCGGCAGGCCGATCACCTTGGCTGCGGATCCGGCAGCGGCCTTCGCTACCTGCTGTGCAGCGTTGGCTGTCGGTTGAGGCTGGGGTTGGGCAGATCGGCGTAGAGCTGCTCCAGGGCATCGATTGCGCCACTGAGGGTGTAGCGCAGCAGGGCCCGTTCCCGGGCGCGGCGACCGAGTTCGGCGGTGAGCACCGGCTGGTCGCGCAGCACCGGCAGCAGGGTGCGCAGCTGGGTGGTGACGCCCTGGGTGCTGATCACGATGCCGGCGCCATCGCTCAGCACCTCGCCATCGGCACCGGCATCGGTGGCCACGCAGGCCGTGCCGCTGGCCATGGCCTCCAGCAGGGACAGGCTGAGGCCCTCCACCAGCGAAGGCAGCAGGAACACCTCCGCCACCTGCAGCAGCGCCTGACGCATCGCTTCGCGCTGTTCGTAGCCCCACCACAGCACGCTGGGATCGCAGTAGCTCGATTCCAGGGAACTGCGCAGCGGTCCGTCGCCGACGATCACCAGCACGCAGCCCTCGGGGGCCACCAGGCGCCAGGCCCGCAGCAGGGCCTCCACGTTCTTCTCCGTGGCGATCCGCCCCATGTAGAGGAACAACCTCCGGCCGCCGGTGCGCTGGCGGATCTCCGCATGCAGGGCTGTGTCCGTCTGCGCTGGCTGCCAGCTATGGGTGTCCACACCGTTGGGGATCACGGCCAGGCGCTCGCGGCGCACGCCGAGCCGCTGCAGCACCTCGGCCTGCAGCTCTGAGAACACGATCACCCGGTCGAAGCGGGCCAGGGCCGGGGCGTAGAGCTGGTAGGTGAGCTGCTGGGTGCCGGCGGTGAGGTTGCGCAGGCTGGCGTCGAAGGGCGGGTGGAAGGTGGCCACCAGCGGCAGGCCCAGCTGCTGACAGAGCTCCGGCAGGCGGAAGTCGAGCGGGGAGAGGGTGAGGCTGGCGTGCACCAGATCGGGCTGGAGCCGCTCCAGCGACTCGCGCAGCTCGCGCAGCGCCCCTGGCGAGGGGATGGTGTACACCTGCGACTTCACCAGATAGGGCAGGGTCACCTCCGGGGATTCCCAGCCCTGGCTGCCGTCCTGCTGCAGCTGGCCGGTGGCCGGGGTGTTGAAGTGGATGAAGCTGATGCCATGCCCGCGGCTGCGCAGCGCTTCGGTGGTGGTCAGGCCGTAGGTGACGTTGCCGCAGAACGGAGACTTCTTGCCCAGCCAGGCAATGTGGGCCAACAGCCCTCCTGCGTCAGGAAAGCCAAACTAACAGCGGCGCCAGGGGCGTTCAGCCAGGCCTGCCGCCAGGGCGATCGCCGCCAGGGTCCAGAGCACCGGCAGCAGGCCCCAGCGGCTCACCACCGCGCCGGCCAGCACCAGGGGCAGGCTGAGGGCGATGTTGATCAGGTTGTTCTGCAGGCCAAACACCTTGCCGCGCAGATCCTCGGGCGTGTCCTCCTGGATGGTGGTCTGGGCGGGAATGGCCAGCAGGGCTGCCCCCACCCCGAGCACGCCGCAGAGCAGCAGCGTGAAGGTGAGGCTGCCGCGCAGCTGCCCCAGCAGCAGCAGGCTCCAGCCGATCGTGCCCAGGCCGGCGGCGGCCAGGTGGCGGCGGTTTAGGCGATGGCCCAGCTGGGCCACGGCCAGGGCGCCGCAGGCCAGGCCCAGGCCGCTCATCGCCAGCAGCAGGCCGAAGCGGGTGGGGCCCAGGCCGGGTACGGCGGCGGCCAGGCTGATCGCCAGCACGTACAGCGCGGCCAAGATGCTGTACAGCAGCACCAGCTGGAGCATGGCGCGGGTCACGGCGGGTTGCTGGCGCAGCACAGCGAACCCTTCGCCGATTTCCTGCCACACCGAACTGCGCCGGGGCGCGCGGCTGGCCTCCCGCCAGCGGATGCGGCTGATGGCCAGGGCGGCGGCGCCGTAGCAGAAGGGCAGCAGCACGAATTCACCGCCGGCGATCCCCAGCTGGGCGAGCCCGTGCTGCAGTCCGCGCAGGATCGGGTCGCCGAGGGCGAAGCCCACGATCGTGGCCGCCATGCTGGTGGCCTGGTAGAGGGAGTTGGCGGCCAGCAGCTGGTCGGCCGGCACCAGCCTGGGGATGGCGGCCTGTTCGGCCGGCGCGAAGAACTGGGTGAGCACCGACTCCAGGAAGGTCATCGCCACCAGCCCCCAGTAGCCCCAGCTCAGGCCCAGCCAGGTGGGACCGGGCAGCAGGCAGAAGGGGGCCAGCAGCACCAGGCAGGCGCGCAGGCCGTTGGAGGCCACCATCACGGCCCGCTTGGGCCAGCGGTCGGCCCACACCCCGGCCACCGTGCCCAGCAGCATCGCCGGCAGGGTGTTGGCCACGTAGATGCCGGTGGCCAGCAGGGTGATCATCTGGGCCCGGGTTTCGGGCAGGTCGAGGCGGATGGCCGAAGCCGCCTCGGCCAGGGCGGGGTTGGCCTCCGGCGTGCCCTTCACCCAGGTCTGGGCGATCAGGAACACCATCAGCACGATGTAGAACTTGTCGGCCAGCTGGGAAAACACCTGGCCCAGCCACAGCCAGCGGAAGTCGCGCAGGCGCAGCACGGCCTGCAATCCGGTGGCTCGGGCCAGCCGCACCCTGGGGTTCAACCTGCCACCTGCCTGTGCACGGCTGGTCATGATGCCCTAGCCCCGGTTCCGGTTCCTGTTCCGGTTCCGGTTCCGGCCAGCAGGCGGAAGGAGCGGGGCCGGCGGCCCAGGTGCTCGTCGCACCAGCGCCCCACCAGCTCCAGCAGCCGCAGCCACACGCTGGGCGGCCCCATCAGCTCGCCATCGCGGCGGCGGGGCAGCACCGGCCGCACCAGCCGCTGCAGCAGGGCCAGCTCCGAGGGGTTGAGCAGCAACGGTGCGCCCGGCACGGCGCCGATCACCAGCCCCTCGCTGCTCACCAGGCTGCAGCGCCAGTCCCACTGGCCGATCGGCGGATGGAGGGGCTCGCCGCTGCGGGCGCAGCGGGCCAGGGGCAGGGCATAGCCGCCGAGGGCGAGCAGGTGCACGCTGGCCTGCACGCCGATCGCCAGCGCCTCGCTCTGGCAGGCCGGCTCGCGCACCAGGGACTCCAGGCGTCCCAGCTGCATCAGCACGTTGGCCAGCACCCCCGGGGCCGGCGCCTCGCCGGGCACCATCGCCAGGCAGAGCTCCGCCAGGGCCTGGGCGCAGGCCAGGCACTCCAGCTGCTGGGCCAGGCCGCTGTAGTTGCGCAGCACCCGCAGCTGGCGCACGCGCCGCAGGCCGCGCCGGCCGCCCACCTGCAGCTGCAGGTGGGCCAGGGGCACGGCGGCGGCCAGGCTGCTCTTCGGGCGGCGGCCGCCGGGCACGGCCAGGCGCAGCAGGCCCTGGGACTCGCTGAGCAGGGTGAGCAGGCGGTCGTGTTCGCCCAGGGGCTTGCTGCTCAGCGCCAGGCCCTCCAGCACCTGGCCATCAAGGAGTGGGCCATGGTTTGAGGGGGTATGGGGTGGCAAACCGCTCACCGGAAATCAGGCCCGCAGGGCCTGGATCAGGCTGACGCCATGGCTGGTGCCCAGGCGGCTGGCGCCGGCCTCCACCAGGGCGAGGGCCAGCTCCGGAGAGTTGATCCCGCCGGAGGCCTTCACGCCGGCGCGGCCGCGGGCCAGCTGGCGCAGCCGGGCCACCTGCCCGGCGCTCACCGCTGGCCCGAAGCCGCTGCCGCTCTTGAGGAAGGCGGCGCCGGCATCGATGCTCACCTCCACCAGCAGCTCCAGGGCGTCGGGGTCCAGGCGGCCCACCTCCACGATCACCTTCACCGGCAGGCCGAGGGCGCAGATCGGCGCCAGGTCGGCCAGCAGGGTGGCGTGGTCGCCATCCGCCAGGGCGCCGAAATCGGGCACCACATCCAGTTCGTCGGCGCCGGCGGCGGCGGCCAGCTCCGCCTCGGCCAGCTTCAGGGGGGCGGGCACGGCACCGAAGGGAAAGCCCACCACGCTCACCAGCTTGGGCACGTCACCGCGGCCGCTGCCCTGGCGGGGCAGCAGCTCGCGGGCCACCTCCAGCCAGCGGGAGGCCAGGCACACCCCGGCGAAGCCGAAGTGGCGGGCCTCCTCACAGCAGCGCTGCACCGCCCCGCGACCCTGGTGGGGGTCGAGCAGGGCGTGGTCGATCAGGGGGGCCAGGTCGGGTTGGTCGCCAGCCATGGCGCGCGCCATTCAGGCCTGCTTGGCCTGGATCACCCCGAAGCCGCCGTGGTTGCGGTGGTACACCACCTGCAGCTCGCCGGTTTCCGCGTCGCGGAACAGGAAGAAGTCGTGGTCGACCATCTCCAGCTGGTGCACCGCCTCATCGAGGCTCATCGGCGGCATGTCGAAGTACTTGCGCCGCACACCGCGGTTGGGCAGTTCGGCTTCCTTGCCGTCGGTGAGGCTGGCACCCGGCGGGGGCAGGGTGGCGGCACCGGCCTCCTCGTCGCGGGCGGAGCGGTGCACCGGGCCATGGTGGCGCTCATGCAGGCGCTCCTTGTAGCGGTTGAGCTGGCGGCTGAGCTTGTTGGCCACCAGATCGATGCTGGCGTAGAGGTTGTCGCTGCGCTCCTGGGCGCGGATCACCGTGCCGTTGGCGAACATCGTGACCTCGGCGATCTGCTGGGGCACCCGCGGGTTGCGGGCCACCGACAGGTGCACGTCGGCCTCCTTGACCATGCCTTCAAAGTGGTTGATGGCACGGGTGAGCTTGGTTTCGGTGTAGTCCCGGATGGCGGGAGTTACTTCAAGATTGCGGCCATGGATCAGCAGTTTCATCGGGTGGGAGCAGCCTCCGTTGCTCTCTGCTTCAAGGCTAGGTAGGCCCCCCCATGGCACCCCGGCTCGACGCAATCCTTTTTGAATCCAGCGGGCCGATGGGCTTCGAGCGGGGCTGGCGGGCCCAGCGACTCCTGCAGCAGCGGCTGCTCGACCATCCCGGGGGCCCCGATGCCCTGCTGCTGCTGGAGCATGAGCCCTGCTACACCCTGGGTCGGGGGGCCAGCAACGCCCACCTGCGCTTCCCGCCCCAGGCGCCGCCCCTTCCCCTGCACCGCATCGACCGGGGCGGCGAGGTGACCCACCACGCCCCGGGTCAGCTGGTGCTCTATCCGGTGCTCAACCTGCAGCGCCACGGGGCGGATCTGCACCTCTACCTGCGCCAGCTGGAGCAGGTGGTGATCGACCTGCTGGACGGCCTGGGGCTGGCGGGGGAGCGGATCGAGGGCCTCACCGGCGTGTGGCTGGAGGGGCGCAAGCTGGCGGCGATCGGCGTGGGCGCCCGCCGCTGGATCAGCCAGCACGGCCTGGCCCTGAACGTGGACTGCGACCTGGCGGGGTTTGCGGCGATCGTGCCCTGCGGCATCGCCGAGCGGCCGGTGGGGCGCCTGTGTGACTGGCGGCCCCAGCTCACGGCCGCCCAGCTGCGCCAGCCGCTGCTGGAGGCCTTCGCCGGCCGGTTCCAGCTGCGGCTGCGCCCCCCCCAGCCCCACGAGGCCCTGCAGGGGTGGTAACCCTTGGGCGCAATCCACCTGCGATCTGTCTGCGCCGATGGCCCTCGCCTCGATCCACTGGACCGCCAGCCGCCGCGACCGCCAGGCCCTGGCCCAGCGCCACGACTGGAGTGCGCTCACGGGGCTGGAGCAGCTCTGGCCGGAGCTGGCCCGCCAGCACGGCGACGCTCCGGCCCTGGAGGCCCCCCACGCCGCCGAGCCGGAGAGCTTCAGCTACAGCGAACTGCAGCGGAGCATCGAGCAGCTGGCTGCGGCCTTCGCCGGCCTGGGGGCGGGCGAAGGCGACGTGGTGGCCCTGTTCGCCGAGAACGGCCCCCGCTGGCTGCTCAGCGACCAGGGGCTGATGCGGGCCGGCGCCGCCGACGCGGTGCGGGGCAGCGCCGCCCCCCTGGAGGAGCTGCGCTACATCCTGCAGGACTCCGGCGCCGTGGGGCTGGTGGTGGAGTCGGCGGCGCTGCTGGAGCGGCTGGAGCTCGCCGGCGAGCTGGCCGCCCCGCTGCGCTTCGTGGTGGTGCTGGAGGGGGAGGTGCCCGCGCTGCCTGCTCTGCCGCCATGCCTGAGCTGGGTCGAGCTGCGCCGCCGCGGCGAGGAGGCCCTGGCGGCGGGCCGGCCCGCGCCCACACCCCCGGCCGATCCCCAGCGGCTGGCTACGATCCTCTACACCTCCGGCACCACCGGCCAGCCCAAGGGGGTGCCGCTGAGCCACGCCAACTTGCTCCACCAGCTCTGCCACCTGGGGGTGGCGGTGGCGCCCCGGCCCGGCGACCGGGTGGTGAGTGTGCTGCCGATCTGGCACTCCTACGAGCGCAGCGCTGAGTATTTCCTGTTCTCCTGCGGCTGCTGGCAGACCTACACAACCCTCAAGCAGCTGCGCAACGACCTGCAGCGGGTGCGGCCCCACTACCTGATCAGCGTGCCGCGGCTGTGGGAGGCGCTGCTGTCGGGCTTCGAGGCGGCACTGGCGGAGATGCCGGCCGCGCGCCAGCGGCTGCTGGGGGGAGCGTTGGCCAACAGCCGCGGTTTCGCCGCCGCCCAGCGCCAGGCCCTCAACCTCACCCTGGCGCCCGAACCGGCCGGGGGGCGGTTGCTGGCGGTCGGCCGCGCTGCCCTGCGCTGGCCGCTGCACGCCCTGGCCGGCCGGTTGTTCTGGCCCAAGGTGCGCCAGCAGCTGGTGGGCGGCCGGCTGCGGGTGGCGATCAGCGGCGGTGGCGCCCTGGCCCTGCATGTGGATGGCTTCTTCGAGGCGATCGGCATCGACCTGCTGGTGGGCTACGGCCTCACCGAGACCAGTCCGGTGCTCACCTGCCGGCGCCCCTGGGCCAACCGCCGCGGCAGCGCCGGCCAGCCCCTGCCCGGCACCGCCATTCAGATCGTGGATCCGGAGACCAGCCGGCCGCTGGCGATCGGCGAGCGGGGTCTGGTGCTGGCCCGCGGGCCCCAGGTGATGGCCGGCTACTGGCGCAAGCCGGAGGCCAGCGCCAAGGTGCTGGATGGCGAGGGCTGGTTCGACACCGGCGACCTGGGCCTGCTGCTGGCCGATGGCACGCTGCTGCTTACCGGCCGCGCCAAGGACACGATCGTGCTCAGCAGCGGCGAGAACATTGAGCCGGCGCCCCTGGAGGAGGCGCTGCTCGCCAGCGACTGGATCGAGCAGGTGATGCTGGTGGGGCAGGACCGCAAGCAGCTGGGGGCGCTGATCGTGCCCCGGCCCGAGCCCCTGGCGGCCTTCGCGGCGGCGGCCGGCCTGGGCCCGATGGATCCGGCCCTGCTGCGGGCCCTGGGCCGCGACTGCAACCGGCTGCTGGCCTCCCGGCCCGGCGCCCGCCCCGACGAGCGGCTGGCGGGGGTGGCCCTGGTGGAGCCCTTCACCCTGGAGAATGGCCTGCTCACCCAGACCCTCAAGCAGCGCCGCGACCGCATCGCTGCCCGGGACGCAGAGGCGATCGCGGCGATCTACGGCTGAGCCCGGCCCAGCTCCTCGGCCAGCTCGGCGAAGAAGGCCCGGTACTGGCGGGGGCCGCCGGGGAAGAGGGCGTCGAGGCGCAGGGGGTCGTCGGGGTCGCTGAGGCCGGCGAGAGTGCCGTCCCTGAAGGAGGGGCGGCACACCTCGCCGCTGCTGCTGTCCACCAGCACCACCCGGTTGGGGCGGTCGAAGGCCTGGCCCAGCTGCTGCAGCAGGGTGAGGAAGCCGCGGTCGCTGCCGCCCCGCTGCCAGCTGCCTGGTTCGGGGCCGGGGCGGGAGGTGATCGTGTCGGCCACGCCCACCAGGCGGGGCATCAGCGCCGCGGGGATGCGGCTGCTGGCCAGCTCCAGCAGGGCGCTGAGCTGGCGGGGGGCATGGCGCACGTGGAAGCCGGCGCCGAGAGGATGCACGCCGTGGTGGCGGGCGATGTGCTCGTTGATCAGCACCAGCAGGCCCGCCTCCTTAATGGCGCCGCGCAGCATGAACTGCACGTCGGTGGTGCCCAGGCCGCTGGCGCTGGCCCATACGGGCTGCTCGCGGCCCGCGGCGTCCACCAGGTTGGGGGCGATGTGCAGGTAGAAGCTGTCGGCCAGACCGGCCCGCGCGGCTTCTTCAAGCAGCGCCGCCATCTGCTCGAGCAGGTTTGCCTGGAGGGCCACCGCCAGGCCTGGGTCAGGGTCGCCACCCGCGGCGCCGTCGGTGATCCAGCGGAACAGGCTGTTGAGGTTCACCGTGGGCGACAGGGGGTTGTCGAGCACGGCCAGGCCCAGCTGGCGCTCCAGCTCCGGGCCGTGCAGGTCTGGCAGCACCTGGGGCAGCCAGGCCCGCAGCCCGGCGCCGAGCCGCTCGGGCAGGGCCTGGAGGAAGGCCAGTTCGGCCGCTCTCACCCCCGGCGTGGACACGCTGCCGTGGCGGTCCTGCAGCTGCACGCCGCCGGCCGCCAGCCCCGGCAGGTAGAGCCCCTCGCGGCCGGGGTCGGCCTGGCCGGCCAGGGCCTGCTCCACCAGGCGGTTCACCCCCCGGTAGCCGGCGTGTTCGCCGTTGGTGAGCACGCAGAAGCGGCCGTCCAGGTGGCGGGCGTGGCGCACATAGCGGGGGTCGAGCTTGCGCTGGAGGGGGTCGCGCACCAGCTCCATGCACACACCGTCGAGGTCCTGCACCAGCAGCAGGTCGCCGGGGTGGCCGCGGTGGCGGCGCAGGTCGGCCAGCAGCTCGGCGGGGCTGCTGGCGTCGGGCCTCAGGGCGCAGGAGCCGGGGGCGGGGGCTGGACCGGGGGCGGGGGCCATCCGGGCGGGCGCGGCTGGCCACACCCTGACAGGGGCCGGTTGACCAGAAGCGTGGTGGCTGACACGCTGTGCACTGATCTTCCCGACCCATGGCCGACGGCACCCTGCAGATCAAGCGCCAGATCACCGTGCGGGCCGTGGTGACGCCGCGCTGGAAGGAGGACGCCGAACGGGAACTGAGCAACGCGGTGAGCAATGCCGATGCCCAGCTGTCCCAGCTGGAGCAGGAGGGTCAGCAGGTGATCGACGAGATCCGCCGCCAGAGCGCTAATCCGCTCGACCCCCGGGTGCAGGAGCAGGTGGGCTCGGTGCAGCAGCAGGTGGCGGCCAAGCGCGCCGAGATCGAGCAGCAGCGCGGCCAGATGCTGGAGCAGCAGCGCCAGGTGCGCGAGCTGGAGATGGGGCAGATCGTGGAGCAGGGCCAGCTGGAGAGCGTGGTGGAGGTGCGCGTCGGCGACAACCTGGTGGAGAAGCTGCAGGCGGCAGTGCTGGTGCGCGACGGGGTGATTGAGGCGATCGAGGGCGCCCTCTGAGCGCGCGAACAGTGCGGCCGCGGCACGCCTCGTAAAATCCGCACCACTGCTGCGGCGCACCCGTTGGCCACCCACGAAATCTTCATGCCCGCCCTCTCCTCCACGATGACGGAGGGCAAGATCGTGGAGTGGCTGAAGCAGCCCGGCGACCGCGTTGAGCGCGGGGAGTCGGTGCTGGTGGTGGAGAGCGACAAGGCGGACATGGATGTGGAGGCCTTCCAGGAGGGCTTCCTGGCGGCGGTGCTGATGCCCGCGGGCGGCACGGCGCCGGTGGGGGAGACGATCGGCCTGATCGTGGAAACCGAGGCGGAGATCGCCGAGGCCGCCGCCAAGGCCCCGGCCGCACCGGCTGCTGCTGCAGCTCCGGCTCCAGCACCAGCCCCGGCAGCGCCCGCGGCTGCACCGGCCCCGGCAGCGCCCGCGGCGGTGCCAGCCTCGACAGCACCCGCAGCCACCCCTTTGCCGGCGCCAGTGGCGGCGCCGGCATCCACCGAGAGCGGCCGGGTGGTGGCCTCGCCCCGCGCCAAGAAGCTGGCCAGCCAGCTGGGCGTGGATCTGGGTGCCCTGCGCGGTAGCGGCCCCCATGGCCGCATCCAGGCCGAGGACGTGCTGGCCGCCACCGGTCAGCCGATCAGCGTGCCCCGCGTTGCCGAGGGCTCTGGACCGGCCGTGACCGCCGCCGCCAGCGGCAACGACGGGGCAGCTTCGGCGCCCGCGCCGGCCGGTGAGGCCTTTGGGCGGCCCGGCGAGGCGGTGGCGTTCAACACTCTGCAGAACGCGGTGAACCGCAACATGCTCGCCAGCCTGGAGGTGCCCTGCTTCCGCGTGGGTTACACGATCACCACCACCAAGCTCGACGCCTTCTACAAGCAGGTGAAGGGCAAGGGCGTCACGATGACCGCCCTGTTGGCCAAGGCCGTGGCGGTGACCCTGGCCCGCCATCCCCAGGTGAATGCCGCCACCAGCGCCGACGGCAGCGCCATGGCCTATCCCGCCGCGGTGAACGTGGCCGTGGCGGTGGCGATGGAGGACGGCGGCCTGATCACCCCGGTGCTGGCCGCCGCCGACCGCACCGACATCTATTCGTTGGCGCGCAACTGGGCCGACCTGGTGGCCCGGGCCCGCAGCAAGCAGCTCAAGCCGGAGGAGTACAGCACCGGCACCTTCACCCTCTCCAACCTGGGCATGTTCGGGGTGGATCGCTTCGATGCGATCCTGCCGCCGGGCACCGGCTCGATCCTGGCGGTGGCGGCGTCGCGGCCCACGGTGTTGGCTGGCAAGGATGGCTCGATGCGGGTGGCCAACCAGATGCAGGTGAACCTCACCTGCGACCACCGCACCATCTACGGCGCCCATGCCGCCGCCTTCCTCAAGGACCTGGCCCAGCTGATCGAGACCAATCCGGAGAGCCTTGCCCTCTGACGCGGATCGGCGGCTCTCGAGCTACGACTTCCACCTGCCCCAGGAGCGCATCGCCCAGCGGCCGGTGGAGCCCCGCCATGGGGCCCGGTTGCTGGCGGTGGATCCCCTGGGCAGCGGCCTGGCTCCCCATGTCCGCCATCTCAGGGTGTGGGACCTGCAGCAGGAGCTGCGGCCCGGTGACCTGCTGGTGGTGAACGACACCCGGGTGTTGCGGGCGCGTCTGGAGGCGCGCCGGCCCACGGGTGGGGCCGTGGAAGTGCTCGTGCTCGAGCCCTGGCAACCGCCCGGCGCTGCCACGAATCCCGCTGGTGTCGCCGCTGGGGCGGGTCGCTGGCTGTGCCTGGCCAAGCCCGCCAAAAAGCTGCAGGCCGGGGACTGGATCGAGGTGGTGGCGGAGGGCCAGCCGCCCCTGCCGGTGCAGGTGCTGGGCAGCGACCCCGAGACGGGAGGGCGCATCCTGCAGTTCCCCGCCGCCTGCGGCGATGCCGCCGCCCTGGAGCCACTGCTGATCCAGTACGGGGCAATCCCCCTGCCGCCCTACATCCACGAGCACGACGATTCCGACAACGAGCGCTACCAGACCCGCTACGCCGCCCGCCCCGGTGCCGTGGCGGCCCCCACCGCTGGTCTGCATCTGAGCGATGAGCTGCTCGCCGCCATCCGCGCCCGGGGCGTGGAGCTGGCAACCACCACCCTGCACGTGGGCCTGGGCACCTTCCGGCCGGTGGAGACGGAAGACCTGCGCCAGCTGGAGCTGCACAGCGAATGGGTGGAGGTGACGCCGCAGCTGGTGGCGGCGGTGGCGGCCTGCCGGGCGCGGGGCGGACGGGTGATCGCCATCGGCACCACCTCGGTGCGCAGCCTGGAGGCGGTGGCCCAGCTGCATGGCGGCGAGCTGCGGCCCCACACCGGCCCGGTGAACCTGGTGATCCAGCCCGGCTACTGCTTTGCCGTGGTGCAGGGTCTGCTCACCAACTTCCACCTGCCGAAGAGCTCGCTGCTGCTGCTGGTGAGTGCCCTGCTCGGCCGCGTGCGCCTCTTGGCTCTCTACGCCGAAGCAATCGAACGGGAGTACCGCTTCTTCTCCTACGGGGATGCGATGTGGATCGCGCCGGAGGCGGTGCTCAGCGCAGCAGCGCCAGATCCGGGAAGGTGGTGAACACTGGATCGCTGCTGGCCAGAAGCAGGTTCTCGGCCATCGCCTGCGCGGCCAGCAGACGATCAAAAGGATCGCGGTGCTCCACCTGCAGCAAGCCGGCCTGGCGAGCCACGTCGCCGCTGATCGGCAGGTCGTTGGCGGCCAGTCGATCGAGCACCTGGCGGTAGTTACGCACAACGGCGCCGGCCTGGTTCAGTTTCCCCAGGCGCCATTTCGTGGCTATTTCCCAGGCACTGGCCGCACTCACCAAGAGCTGGTTGCCGCTGTTTTCCAGGGCTTCGCGCTGGGAGTGGGAGAGTTTCTGGGGTTCCAGCACCGCCCACAGCAACACGTGGGTGTCGAGCAGCAGCTTCATGCTCCCCAGCGTTCCAGTTCTTCCTGGGGCAGAGGGTCGAAGAAGTCGTCTCCCACACTGCCCTTGAGGAAGCCCAGCTCCCGGCGGGGGGTGGGATCGAGGGGCACCAGCTGGGCAATCGGTTTGCCGTGGCGTGCCAGCACGATGCGCTCTCCGGCGGCAACCCTGGCCAGGAGTGCCGAGAGGTGGGTCTTGGCCTCCTGCACATTGATGGTGCGGGCTGGCATGGGGTTGGCCGGGGTGGCCCGGGGGGGCACGGCCATCACATTTCAGACCAGGTTTGCCTGGTCAGACTAACCGCGGTGGCCAAGGCAACAAAAAGCCCCCGGCGAGCTGGCGCGGGGGCTGGGGGTGCGGGGGGACCAGCGAGCGGGGGCTCAGGCAGCGGCCAGGTTGGAAGCCACGAAGTCCCAGTTCACCAGCTTCTCGAGGTAGGTGGTGATGTAGTCGGGCCGGCGGTTCTGGTAGTCGAGGTAGTAGGCGTGCTCCCACACATCCATGGTGAGCAGGGCGGTCTGGCCGTGGGCGAGGGGCAGGTCGGCGTTGCCGGTTTTGGTGACCTTGAGGGTGCCGCCGTCGAGCACCAGCCAGGCCCAGCCGCTGCCGAACTGGGTGGCGCCGGCGGTCTTGAACTGCTCCACGAAGGCCTCGAAGCTGCCGAAGTCGGCGTTGATCTTCTCGGCCAGGGGGCCGCTGGGCTGGCCGCCGCCGCCGGGCTTCATGCACTGCCAGTAGAAGCTGTGGTTCCACACCTGGGCGGCGTTGTTGAACACGCCGGACTTGCTGGCGTCAGCGGCCACGGCGGTGATGGTGTCCTCCAGGCTCCTGCCCTCCAGCTCGCTGCCGGCCAACAGGTTGTTGAGGTTGGTGACGTAGGCGTTGTGGTGCTTGCCGTGGTGGAACTCGAGGGTCTGGCGGGAGATGTGGGGCTCGAGCGCGTCGAGGTCGTAGGGCAGCGCGGGCAGCGTGTGAGCCATGGGACGGGATCGGGTGCTTTTTGTTGCCGGCCGGAGTGCCCGTCGGCGCCGGCATCCTAACGATCGCTACAGGTTTCCCAATTCCTGCGGCGGTGGGGTTATCCGCAGCAGGACAGCCGCCGCCATCAACCTGGGGCCGCAGCTCAGCCGCGGATCTCCAGCAGTTCCACCTCGAAGATCAGGGTGGCGTTGGGGGGGATGACGCCGCCGGCACCGCGCTCGCCGTAGGCCAGGTCGGGGGGGATCACCAGCTTGCGCTTGCCTCCCACCTGCATGCCGGCCACGCCCTCATCCCATCCCTTGATCACCCGGCCTGCGCCGAGGGGGAAGGAGAAGGGGCCGCGGCCGTAGCTGCTGTCGAATTCCTTGCCGTTCTCCAGGGTGCCGCGGTAGTTCACGATCACCGTCTGGCCGGAGCGGGCCTCGGGACCGTCGCCGAGCTTGAGTTCGGTGATGCGCAGGCCGCTTTCACTCACCCGCTCGCGGGGGGCCACCATCTCGCCGCCGAGGGCGCCGGCCTGGGCCAGCTGGCTGGGGTCGCCGGCGTTGCCGCCGCTGTTGCTGTCGCTGGCCATGGTGAACAGGGTGGGGTTGGGGTCGTCGGGATCGAGTTCAAAGGCGGCCCGGCTGGGGGCCGCGGCCGCCGCAGGCTGGGCGACGGCCGCCCTGCCCGCCGCGAAGGCTTCGGCAGCGCTGTTGGCTGCGGCCACGCTGGTGGGGCTCACCAGCTGGCTGATCAGGGCCAGCAGCAGGCAGGCCACGCAGACGCCGCTGCTGATCAGGATTTCACGCATGGCTGGGCGGCAACTGTGGGCGATTCTTGCTCAGCCCCAGGCTCAGATGCCGCTGGGGGGGGCGCTGTAGGGGGTGGCGCCAGAGCTCGTGCCGGCATCGCCGTTCTGGCGCTGGCGCAGGGCCTGCTCCAGACGGTCGATGCGGCCGCGCAGTTCGTCGAGTTCGCGCTGCTGGGGCAGGCCGAGGTCCTGGAGCAGCTGGTCGCGGTTGCGCTCCAGCTGGCGGCTAGCTTGTTCCTCCAGGCCGGGGGTCTCGCCGCGCAGGGCTCGCAGTACGTCCTCCACCAGCACCGAGGCGTGGCTGGGGTCGAGCTTGCCGCTGCGCACCCACTCCTGACTCACGTAGCGCAGCCGTTCCGCCACCAGCGAGCCGGTGCCCAGGCCGCGCAGCAGGAGCTGTTGCAGTGGGTTGTTGGCGTCCATGGGCCGGGCATAGAAGGATTGATCCCAACCTTGGCGCCTCCGGCGCCGGCGGGCCATGGGGGAAACCGAAGCGCGGCGGTTCGGCTGCCTGGCAAGGGCGTTGCTGCCGCGGAATGGGGATTGTGGTCAAACCGACATCACTCATCGCTGCAAAAACATCGCTGCAAAAAAGAAAAGTTATGAAGTTCGCGCAGGTATTGCTGGCTTGAAACGACAAAGGCGAGCTCGAAACCTGCGGTGCCGGCATTTGTACTGATTACACCGCGCAATGCGTACAAATTCATCTCTTGCGCAGACGAGCTCCTCCTGGCTGGCCGGGGTGGCGATGATGGGAATGGCTGGCTGCGCCCTGCTGGCTGGGGTTTTGACAGTGGCGCTGCTCATGCCAGCTTCACGATCTCGCCCGATGGCACCACGATCAATATCTGGGGGACTGGTCGAACCGCTACTAACAGTGGCGTTGTATTGAACCCAATTACTAATGCCACCAATCTTGCGATCAACCAGTCTCTGCTGGAAAATACATGAAAATTGATCTCGTTTCCAAACGCTTATGTCGCTGATCCACATAAGCTTAATACTAACAGTGGTCCGCTCTACATTCCTAGTGCCGTCCCCGGGAACTGAGTCGGTCAGTCTGGCGCTGCCGGCAATAAGCTAGTTCAGGGAGGGGATAATGAGCTCTATCGGTGGATCACCTATGCGAACTGTGAGGAAAGTGATCTTCTGACTTTTGGTACTCCAACTCAAGGCTACGCTCAATCATATTTCATTCCAATCGCCCTTGGTCCTGCCGTTTCGCCATTACCGGTAACTTATGGCTTGACTCCGCCTGAATACTACTTTTATATTACTTAGCCTGTTTCGCGTTTTATATTGCCCAACCTGTTTCGCGGTGCCACCTTGCTGGACACCGGTCCACTGGGCGCCTGGTTTGATCGCAGTGATCAGGACCATGAAGCCTGCGCTGGGTTCTTTCAGCGGCATCAGGGGGCTTTTGTGTCTACCTGGCCGGTGTTGACCGAGGTCTGCCAGCTGATTCCTGCGGATCTGGCACCGCGGTTCCTGTCCTGGGTGTCGCTCGGTGGGCTGCACCTTGCGGAGCCCGATGGATCTGCCCTGGAAACGATGGCGTCCTGGATGCGCCAGGTCGGCGACCTGCCGATGGATCTGGCGGATGCTTCCCTGCTCTGGGTGGCCCAGGAGCATGGGATCTATCGATTGCCGGGTGGCGCGAGCCTGGACAACCTCCTGAATCCCTGAGATGGGCACTGCCAGCGTGATCGGCATCGATGTGGGCGGCGCCCGCAAGGGCTTCCACGCCGTGGCGCTCAGGGCTGGCGCCACCGCCGGCCAGCTGGCTACCACCGATGCGGAGGTGCTGGCCCACTGGTGCCGCGCCGTGATCGGCGCCCAGTTGATCGCCATCGATGCCCCTTGCCGCTGGAGCGCCGATGGCCGCGCCCGTCCCTGCGAGCGCGCGCTCAACGCCGCCGGTATCCGCTGTTTCTCCTCGCCCAGCCGCCAGGCGGCCATCAGCCACCCCAGCAACTACTACGGCTGGATGCTCCAGGGCGAAGCGCTCTACCGGCAGCTGGAGGTCAGCCATCCGCTGCTCGCCGCTCTGCCGCCGGCGGGCCAACCGCCCAGCGCTCCGGCCTGCTTCGAAACCTTCCCCCACGCCATCACCTGGCACTTGCGCGGCGGCCAGGCCAGCGCCGCCCACAAGCGCAGTCAGCGCACCGAACTGCTGCGGCAGGCTGGCATCAACCCGGCGCCGCTCACCAGCATCGACTTCATCGATGCCGCCCTCTGCGCCCTCGCCGCCCAGCACCTGGCCAGCGGTCTGCCTTGCCTGGCCTATGGCGAGGCGGGGTCGGGGTTGATCGTGGTGCCGCAGGGGCCAGTGGCGGCGGAGGAGCTCCCGCATTGGAGTGAGCAGGTGCCTCACTGGAGTGACTGGACGGCCTGAGCGCGGCTCGTTTTTTCCTGCATCAGCCGGCCGACTTTTCCTGCATTGGAGAGCCGACTTTTTCTGCATTGGAGTTGGGAGATCCCAGGCCTGGGCTGCCTTGGGGTGGGGTTCTCCCTAGCCTGAGCTGATGGCCGACGCAGATGTCCGCTGGCGCCAGCGGTTCGACAATTTCGAGCGGGCCCTCCAGGTGCTGGAGCGCGGTGTGGCACTGGCGCGCCAGCGGCCGCTCAGTGAGCTGGAGCAGCAGGGCCTGATCCAGGGGTTTGAGTTCACCCATGAACTCGCCTGGAATCTGCTCAAGGACTATCTGCAGCACCAGGGAATTGCCGGCATCATCGGCTCGCGGGATGCCACCCGCCTGGCATTTCAGAACGCATTGATCAGCGACGGCGAAGGTTGGATGGCGATGATCCAGGCCCGCAATCAGTCGTCGCACACCTACAACCTCGAGCAGGCCCAGGCGATCGCCCGCGCTGTGATCGATCGCTATGCGCCCTTGTTCGCTGCCCTGCGGGATCGTTTTGCAGCCCTGAGCCAGCAGCAGCCCTCATGACCGTGCAACCTCCCCCGGCCACAGCCCAGGCCATCGGCCTGCCGGAGGCGGCGGTGACCGCCATCCGGCAGGTGCTCGCCAGCCACCCGGAGGTGGAGGCCGCGATCCTCTACGGCTCCCGCGCCCTCGGGCGTCACCGCCCCGCCTCCGACATCGACCTCACTCTGCTCGGTCCCGCCATCAGCGCCGCCGTCCTGGCCCGCGTCGATGCCGATCTCGACGACCTGCTGCTGCCCTGGATCATCGACCTCTCCGCTTACAGCGCCATTCGCCATCCCGCCCTGCTCGATCACATCCAGCGTGCCGGGGTTGCGCTGTATCGCCGGTCGGATGGGCCAGACTGACCCAATGGCCACCTCGTCCCGCCCCTCCGGTTATCACTACGCGGTGGATGAGCCGCTGCTGCGCACCATCACCGCCGAGATCCAGGCGGCGATTCCCGGCGCCGAGGTGCGCCTGTTCGGCTCCCGCGCCCGTGGCACCGCCCGGCCCGATTCCGACCTCGATCTGCTGGTCACGGTGCCCGACGCCTGGCTGGCCAGCCACTCGCGCTTTGAGGAAACGGATGCCCTGGGCTGGAAGCTGGCCCATCACCGTCTGCCGATTGAGTTGTTGCTCTTTTCCGCCAGTGAGGTGGAGCAGCGGCGGCATGGGCGGGTCAATGTGATCGCCGAGGCCTTCCGCTACGGCAGGCGGCTGGAGCCGGGGGAGAGGCTCCATGGCGCCGGCTGAGACCCCCAGCGGTTTTCTGCCCATAGCCCGGCGCGACCTCACGGCGGCCAGGGCCATGCTGATCCCTCTGTCTTCGATGAAGAGGTCTGGGGTTTTTACCTGCAGCAGGCCACAGAAAAAGCGTTGAAAGCCTGGTGGTTGGTGCTGTCACCAGATCAGCCGCCATTCACCTACAACTTGCGCCTGCTGTTTCAGATGCTGCGTGATCAGGGGGCAGCCATTGAGCCCTAGATCCGTCTCAGCTGCTTCACCCTGTTTGCAGTGCTGCGGCGCTACGACGAGGAACCGGAGCAGGTGAACCTGGATCGCCCGCTCTGGACCCAGCTCTGTGCTGATCTCCTGGATCACGTGGTCTCCCTGCTCCGACACCACCACTCTCGACGACTACATCGACACGCCCGACGAGACGGTGGTGGAAGGCGAGGTGCAGGAGGGGCGCCGCTACACCGAGGCCGAGTTCAATCGGATCATCGAGATCGAGCGGCGCGAGCGCCAGCGGGTGGAGATCCTGCTCAGCCAGATCGATGCCGCGCAGCTGGCAGAGATGCAGGCGATCATTTCAGCTGAGCAAAGTGATCTCTTCGACGTGCTCGCCCACGTGGCCTATGCCTTGCCGCCCATCCCCCGCAAAACCCGCGCCCAGCAGGCCCGCCTCACCATCCACTCCCGTTTCAGCAGCAAGCAGCAGCTGTTTCTCAACTTCGTGCTGCAGCACTACGTGAGCAGCGGCGTGCAGGAACTGGCCCAGGAGAAACTCGCACCCCTGCTGCGCCTGCGCTACCGCAACTCCATCGCCGATGCCGTGGCCGACCTGGGCCAGCCCGAGGAAATCGGCCGGGTGTTCGCCAGCTTCCAGCGCTCTCTCGATGCACCGGCTGAGCCACAGTGAGGGCCTCGGCCCCTCCGCCAGGGCCCCTGCCCGTTGGAAGCCATGACCGTCACCGCCATCGACGTGCTGTTGGAGCCGGACGCCACGATGCTGGCCCACGCCGAGGCCGCCAATGCCCGCCTGCTGGAGGCGTTCCCCCAGGGCTTCGCCCTTGATGATGCCCATCGCCCGCACATCACGCTGATTCAGTGCTTCGTGCCCACCCAGGATCTCGAGGGCGTCTACGGAGCCGCTGCCGGCGCCTTCGCCACGGCCAACCTGGCCGCCATCTCCTTGGAGGCCTTCAAGGGCTATTACGTGCCGGCCGGTGAGGTGGGCCTGGCCGGCATCGTGGCCCGCACCACGCCCGCACTGCTCCAGTTGCAGCAGGCCATCGTGGATGCCCTGGCCCCGTTCACGCTGCCCACCGGCCCGATCGAGGCCTTCACGGCCCACCATGACAACCCCGCCTTCGACCAGGCCCTGATCGACTACGTAGCCAGCTTTGTGCCGGAGCACACGGGCGAGAGGTTCAGCCCCCATGTCACCACCGGCGTGGCGCCCACTGCCGTGCTCGACGCCATGCTCGCCGAACCGTTTGCCCCTTTCACCTTCTCACCTGTGGGTGCCGCCGTGTATCAGATCGGCCCGTTCGGCACGGCGGCCCGCAGGCTCAGCACACTGGCCTGAGCTGTTTCCAGGCAGGCTTTTGCTCCGGTGCTCAAGCGCTGCCCGGTTTGGCGTAGGGCACCCACACGTTCGCGAACATGGGGAAGTGGCGCCGGTTCAGGGTGACCAGCGTGGCCTGCGCTGCCTCCACGCTGGCGGCGATCAATGCATCGGCCAGGCCCGTGCCATGGCTCCGGCCGTATTGCAGTCGCCACAGCCCCGCCACAGCAGCAACCTCCCTGGGCAACGCCAGTACCTCAAAGGCCTCCACAAAGCCATCGAGCTGCTGGCGTTCAGCGCCATCGCGCACTCCGGCGTACAGCTCGGCGATGGTGATCACCGAGATCGCCAGCGCTTGCTCACACCCCTCCAGAAAACCAACGGCCTGCTCCTGGCCGCGCAGGTAATCGATCAGCACATCGGTGTCGACCACCAGCCGCTTGGATCCAGGTGCCATCAATCCGCCAGGGGTTGGCGATCCAGTTCCTGCCGCAGGGCAGCCCAATCGGGCAGGTCACTGCGGGCAGCCCACACACCACGGGCCTGTTGCAGCCGGGCCAGGCGCCCCTGGGGCGCGTGCTGCTCCAGGAAGGCATCGATGGCGTCCCGGATCAGGGCACTCTGGCTGCGCCCACTGCGCAGGGCGAGGGCCCGCAGCCCGCAGCGCTCCGCTTCCGACAGATAGATCTGCGTGCGTTGCATGGCCGGTGATGGCTTGCATACACCATAGGTCGTTTCCCAGTCCAGGCAGACTTCCTCGACAATTCCAGGATGTGCCTGTCGACCTGCTGCGGCCCATGGAGCGGCGAGCCCCCTTCAATCGCCTGGTGATCGGCATCGGCAATCCCCTGCGCGGCGACGACGGCGTGGGGGCGTTGCTGGCCGAAACGGCGGGCGGACGCAGCGTGCAGCAGCTCACCCCCGAGCTGGCCGAGGAACTCGCCCGCCAGCAGGCGGTGCTGTTCATCGACGCCTGGCTGGCACCGGCGGGGGCGGCTCCCCAGCTGGTGGAGGTGCTCCCGGCTGCCGCAGCGCTGGACAGCCACCGGCTGGAGCCGGCCCAGCTGCTGGCCCTCAGCCAGGTGCTCTACGGCAGCAGCCCCCGGGCCCACCTGCTGCAGATGCCCGCCCACGCCTTTGCCCACGGCACAGTCCTCAGCGCCGAGCTGCAGGCGGCCCTGCCGGCTGCCCGGGCCCTGCTGCAGGGCTGGCTGGCCGCATCCCCCCGCTCCGATGCATGAACTGAGCCTGATGGAGGCCCTGCGCGACCAGGCCCTGGCGGCGGCCCGGGCCGAGGGGGCCGTGCGGATCGCGGCGATCAGCCTGCGGGTGGGGGAGCTGGCGGGGGTGGAGGTGGAGGCCCTGCGCTTCGCCTTCCCGGTGGTGATGGAGGGCACGCTCGCCGCCGGCGCCGAGCTGCGCATCGAGATCGAGCCGGCCGAATGCCACTGCGCCGTGTGCGCGGCCCCCTTCCCCGCCCCGCAGGGGTGCTGCGACTGTCCCCGCTGCGGCACCATCAGCCGACGGCTGCTGCGCGGCCGCGACCTGCGCCTGCTCTCTCTGGAGGTGGAGGGAGGGCCGTTGTCCTGAAACCCCGGCCATGGAAAATCGGACTCTGAGGGGGCTGGACGATGAAAGTCACGGTTGAGTTGTCAGATCAGGAGATGGCGGAAGTCCTGGAGTTCACCGGGGAGCGCAAGAAGGGGCCCGCCATCCGGCGCCTGATGGCGGAGGCACTGCAGCAGCGCCGCAGGGCCCGCATTGCCGAACGCTTTGTCAGTGGCGCGTGGGGGGTGGACCTGGGGGGCTTTGAGGAGGAGCGGCAGCGGGACCACCAGCGGGATGCGGCCCTCGCACCATGAAGCTGCAGCGTTCCGCCCGCCCCCAGGAGGCCAGGTTGCTGGAGGCCCAGTTCGCCACTTTGCCCTGTCTGTCCACGCCAGCGGACGTGTGGCAGCGGGCCACGGCTCTGGGTCAGGCCTGCCGGGCGGCTTGAGCGTCTTGTCTGAGCCAGGCTGCCAGGGGCAGCTGCCGTTCCTAGCTTGAACGTGACCCCACTCGTGCCGCCATGTGCCGCGACTGCGCCTGCGGACAACCGGCCGTTGAGCTCCCGCCTGAGCCGCCAGCTTCCACCCGCACCCTGCCGCTGCACAGCGCCCTGCTGCACCGCAACGACGCCGGCGCCGCCAAGCTCCGCGAGCGTTTCGCGGCCGCTGGCGTGCTGGCGGTGAACCTGCTCTCCTCCCCCGGCTCCGGCAAAACCGCCCTGCTGGAGGCCCTGGCCCGGCGCCTGGCGGCGGGTGGCGGCGACCGGGAGCGCCTGGCGGTGATCGTGGGCGATCTGGCCACCGACAACGACGCCCGCCGCCTCCAGGCCGCCGGCCTGCGTGCCGCCACGATCACCACCGGCCAGGCCTGCCACCTGGAGGCGGCGATGGTGGCCGAGGGGCTGCACCGCCTGGAGCACCAGGGCGTGGTGCTGGAGCAGCTGGAGCTGCTGGTGATCGAGAACGTGGGCAACCTGGTGTGCCCCGGCGCCTACGACCTGGGCGAGGGCCTGCGGGTGGTGCTGGTGTCCACCACCGAGGGCGAGGACAAGCCGCTCAAGTACGCGCCGATCTTCCACGGCGCCGATCTGGTGCTGATCACCAAGATCGACCTGGCCGAGGCGGTGGACTTCGATCGCGCCGCCGCCCACGCCGCCATCGCCCGCGTCGCCCCCCACGCCCGCGTGCTGGAAACCTCGGCCCGCAGCGGTGCGGGCCTCGACGCCCTGCTCGCCGCCCTCGGGCTGGCCATCGCTCCCGCCGAAGCTCCCTTCAGTTCCGCCTACCCCGCTGCTGCCCGTCCCGCCGGCGCCCCTGCCCTGGTGCCATGAGCACTGAGGCCCGCCTGCGCCTGCTCTGCCGCGGCGTGGTGCAGGGGGTGGGCTTCCGGCCGCTGGTGCACCGCCTGGCCAGGGAGCTGGAGCTGGTGGGAGAGGTGGAGAACGTCGCCGGCGCCGTGCGGCTGGAGTTGCAGGGGGAGCGCCGCTCGCTGGAGCGGCTGGTGCGGCGGTTGCCCGCGGCGTTGCAGCCCCCCGGCGCCCTGGAGCCACTGGAGCCCGAGTGGCTCCCGCCCCTTGTCCCGGCGCCGGCTGGCCTGCGCATCGCCGCAGCAGCAGGCCAGCCCCTGGGCTCCGGCCTGTTTGCCCCGTCCCTCGCCGCCGATCTGGCCCCCTGCCTCGCCTGCCGCGCCGAGCTGGCCGATCCCGCCAACTGCCGTCACCGCTATCCCTTCATCAGCTGCAGCCGCTGCGGGCCCCGCTATTCGATCGCCACCGCCGAGCCCTACGCCCGCGCCCACACCACCCTGGCCGCCTTTCCGCTCTGCCCGGTCTGCCAGCGGGAGTTCGACGACCCCACTGATCGCCGCTTCCACGCCGAGACGATCGGCTGCCCGGCCTGCGGGCCCCAGCTACGGCTGCTGGCCCCAGATGGCGCGGCGCTGGCGGGCGATCCCCTGCAGGCGGCCGCAGCGTTGCTGCAGCGCGGCGGCATCCTGGCCCTGCAGGGGGTGGGCGGCTTCCAGCTGCTGGTGGATGCCACCAACGCCGCGGCGGTGGCCAGGCTGCGCCAGCGCAAGCGCCGGCCCCACAAGCCCTTTGCCCTGCAGGTGGCCGACCTGGCCCAGCTGGCTGGCCAGGTGCGGATCACGCCTGAGGAGCGCCGCCAGCTGGAGGGCCCGGCGGCGCCGATCGTGCTGCTACACCGCAAACCCTCTGCCCTCGCCGCTGCCGCTGCCGTTCCGATTGCCGCCGGTGTGGCCCCCGGCAGCCCCTGCCTGGGGGTGATGCTGCCGGCCTCGCCCCTGCACCTGCTGCTGGCGGCGGCGGTGGGCCGGCCCCTGGTGGCCACCAGCGGCAACCCCAGCGGTGAACCCATGTGCACCGATCCCCTCGAAGCCCTGCAGCGGCTGGGGGGCATCGCCGATGCCTTGCTGGTGCACAACCGGCCGATCGCCCGCCCCCTCGACGACTCCCTGCTGCAGCTGATCGACGGCCGCCCCGCCCTGCTGCGCCGCGCCCGCGGCTACGCCCCGGCCGCCCTGGAACTGCCGCGTCCGCCGGCCGCCGATCGGACCGCGGGTCAGGTTGTCCTGGCCCTCGGCGGCGATCTCAAGGCGGCGCCGGCCCTGGCCTGGGGCGGCCGGGTGTGGCTGGCGCCCTACCAGGGCGATCTGGCCTCCCCGGCGGTGCAGCAGCGCATCCAGGACGGTCTGAAGGCACTGCTGGAGCGCCACCTGCGGGAGAACCCCCCGGGCCAGGGCCCGCCCCCCGGCGCCTGCAGCGGGCCCTGGCTGGTGGCCGATGGCCACCCCGGCTACGCGAGTGTGCAGCTGGCCGAGCACCTGGCGACGCGGAACCGGCTACCCCTGCTGCGCGTGCAGCACCACCACGCCCATGGCCTGGCGGTGGCGGCCGAGCACGGCCTCACGGGGCCGCTGCTGGTGTGGGCGGCCGATGGCCTGGGCTATGGCCCCGCCGAGCCAGCGGCGGGCGGCCACCAGCTCTGGGGCGGCGAACTGCTTTGGCTGGAGCGGGCCGAGGCGCCGGTTGCCGCCTGCGGTGCGCTGGCGATCGAGCGGCTGGCCTGCCTGCGGCCCTGGCCCCTGCCCGGCGGCGAGCGGGCGATGGCCGAACCCCGGCGGGTGGCCCTGGGGCTGCTGGCCGAGGCCGGCTGGCTGGAGCACCCGGGGGCTACCGCCTGCCGGGCCGCCTTCGCGCCCGATGAGCTGCCGCTGCTGCACCAGGCCCTCGCCTCCGGCTGCAACGCCCCGCGCACCTCGGCCCTGGGGCGGCTGTTCGACGGGGCCGCCAGCCTGCTGGATCTGGTGCAGGAGCTCAGCTACGAGGGGCAGGCAGGTTTGCTGCTGGAGGGTCTGGCCCGCCAGGCGCCGGCGGCGGCTGCGGATCCCCTGGCGATCGCAGCGCCTGCATCGCCAGCTGCTGCGGGCCTGCCCCTGGGCTGGCTCGACTGGACGCCGCTGCTGGCGGCCCTCCTGGAGGGGGTGGCGGCGGGCCGCCCGCCGGCCCAGCTAGCGGCCGCGTGGCACCAACAGCTCAGCCAGGCGCTGGTGGACCTGGCGTTGCGGGCGGCCCGCGCGCGCGGTTGCGCTCAGGTGGCCTTAGCGGGCGGCTGCTTCCAGAACGCCCTGCTGCTGGAGGGCTGCATCGCCGGCCTGCGGGCGGCCGGGCTGGCCGTGTTCTGGAACGCGCATGTGCCGTGTAACGACGGCGGCCTGGCCCTGGGCCAACTGTGGGCAGCCCTGCACGCCGGCTCTTCGTTGCGAGTCCGACCGCCGAAGCCTGAGACGGGATAGGCCATCCTGTCTTTGAACAGCACGCCCCGATGCCGGTCAGAAAAAGGCGGTTCGAGGTCGCGAGCTATCGATACCCAAAGGACCAGCAGGGCGGTGAACTGAGGGTGGTGCCTCCAAGACAGAGTGGCTGAGGCGACAGGGGCCGATCCTGGCCACTCAGTGGTCAGAAAAGAAAGTGGCTTGTGCCCATTGACCGCTGCTTCGTGCGTGACAGGTTTTTGTTAGTTTTAGAGTAGGTTCTTAGAATGCATGAATAATCTTTCCCTAGCCTCTTTCTTGCGGCCTCTAGGCTTGGCTATAGCGCCTTTGTTGCTCTCCGTTCCCTTGCCTGCTCTGGCGCTGGGGCTTCATGCAAAGGTTTCAGTAACTATTGATGGCCAGGATTATACAGTCACCTCTGGAAACTTCTCATTCGATAGCAATTCCAGCATGTTTGCCACCCCGCCCACCGGCAGCATGCCGTGGTGGCAAAGTGAATCACTGGCCATTGCTTTTGCCAGCGCCGTCGGCACCAGCCTCGGACTGCCCAATCAAAACCCAGGCAATGGTGTGTTCGAAGGCCCTACGTTTGCCTACGGCATAGGGAGTTTTGGTCTTGGCTCCTTCGGCGTTGATGTCATGAATTTTGTTCCTCTTGCCGCTAATTGTTGTGTTGTGACCAGGGGCCAGTTCTTTTCCTCTGTCTCCAATTACGCATTCGTCACCACCCAGGCTCCGCTTGAAGTTCCTGGCCCTCTGCCAATCCTTGGCGCCACCTTCGCCTTCGGTTTGAGTCGTCAGCTTCGCCGCCGCATTCGCTCCTGAGCTGGCTCCAGGGGGTGTGCTGATATCCCTCCACCAACTCTGTCTGATTTGCTGTCGGAAACAGGAGTGATGCTGGCTTGACTCTGGCTCCGAAAGATGCCAATCCCGATGGCCTGTAGCTCAGTGGAGCCTTTGCTTCTAGTCAGACACGTTCGCCAGGCAGCAGATTCTGCGGAGCGTGCTGATCAATCACGGCGCGCTGCGATCAGGACGGGGGATAGGGCAGCCCCGGCTCAGGATCATCCGGTTGTGCCTTCCTGCCATCGACCGGAGACAGCTCCCCCTCCCATCCCCGAGCTGGAGAAGGCTGCAGGTGTGAGCCCGGCGGCAGCCCTGCGATGGACTGAACAGCCGTGCCGCTTTGCCGGCCAATTGTCCAGCCCTATAACGAATGTGACCGGCTTCCCCCCGCCATGTGCCTCGCCACCCCTGGGGTGATCCTGGCGATCACCACGGCAGGTCCCGCCGAGGCCGCCACCCCCCACGCCGCCCCTCTCACCGGCCAAGACTCCCTCTGGCGCAGTGCCGAGGTGGATTTCGGCGGCGTGCGCCAGCAGGTGAGCCTGGCCTGCCTGCCTGAAGCCCGGGTGGGGGACCGGGTGCTGGTGCATGTGGGCGTCGCCCTGAGCCTGGTGCACGAGGCCGACCAGGAGCACGACCCCCGCCGCCCCTTGCCCTCCACCGCAAGGCTGGAGCCCTGCTGATGACCGCCACCCTCTCCAGACCGGCCGGCCCTTCAGCGTCCGCCGGAGGTGCCACCACGATCACCGTGGATGGCAACGAGGCGGTCGCCCGGGTGGCTTACCGCCTCAACGAGGTGATCGCCATCTACCCGATCACGCCCGCCTCACCGATGGGCGAGTGGGCAGACGCCTGGGCTGCCGAGGGGCGGCCCAACCTCTGGGGCTCGGTGCCGGCGGTGGTGGAATTGCAGAGCGAGGCGGGGGCCGCCGGCACGGTGCACGGCGCCCTGCAGGCCGGGGCGCTCACCACCACCTTCACGGCCAGCCAGGGGCTGCTGCTGATGATCCCCAACCTCTACAAGTGGGCCGGGGAACTCACGCCGGTGGTGCTGCACGTGGCGGCCCGCTCCCTGGCGGCCCAGGGCCTGTCGATCTTCGGGGACCACAGCGACCTGATGGCCACCCGCGGCACGGGCTGCGCCGTGCTCATGTCCGCCTCGGTGCAGGAGGCGGCCGATTTCGCTGCCATCGCCACCCGCGCCAGCCTGCGCAGTCGCCTGCCCTTCCTGCACGGCTTCGATGGCTTCCGCACCTCCCACGAGATCCAGAAGCTGGAGCCGATCCGTGATGCCCTGCTGCGGGAGTTGATCCCGGCGGCGGAGATCAGCGCCCACCGGGCCCGTGCCCTCAGCCCCAACCGGCCGGTGATCCGCGGCACTGCCCAGAACCCGGACGTGTACTTCCAGGCGCGGGAGTCGGTGAACCGCTTCTACGACGACGCCCCCGGCTATGTGCTGGAGGCGATGGAGCGCTTCGCCGCCCTCAGCGGCCGCGCCTACCGGCCCTACGAGTATCTGGGCCCCGCCGATGCCGATCGGGTGGTGGTGCTGATGGGCTCGGCCTGCGAAACCGCGGCCGACACGGTGGAGCGTCTCCACCACGACGGCGAGCGGGTGGGGCTGCTGAAGGTGCGCCTGCTGCGGCCGTTCTCGGCCCGGATGCTGGTGGAGGCCCTGCCGGCCAGCACCCGGGCGATCGCCGTGCTCGATCGCTGCAAGGACCCCGGCGCCAGCGGCGAACCCCTCTACCTCGACGTGGTGGCCGCCGTCGCCGAGCAGTGGGTGGCGGTGCACGGGGCCGGCGCAGGTGGGGCCCTGCCGCAGGTGCTGGGCGGGCGCTACGGGCTGTCGTCGAAGGAGTTCACGCCGGCGATGGTGAAGGCGGTGCTCGATCACCTCAAGCCGCTGCTGGCAGGCGATGGGCTGGCCCCGGCTGATCCGGCAGTGCCCGAGCCCTTCAACCACTTCACGGTCGGCATCAACGACGACCTCACCCACCGCTCCCTGCCCCTCGATCCGGCGTTCGTGATCGAGGACCCGGACTCGGTGCGGGCGGTGTTCTACGGCCTGGGCTCCGACGGCACGGTGGGGGCGAACAAGGCGGCGATCAAGATCATCGGCGAGGGCACCAACCTGTTCGCCCAGGGCTATTTCGTCTACGACTCGAAGAAATCGGGTTCGGTCACGGTGTCGCACCTGCGCTTCGGGCCGCGGCCGATCCGCGCCACTTACCTGATCCAGCGGCCCAGCTTCGTGGCCTGCCACCAGTGGGATTTCGTGGAGCGCTTCGACCTGCTGGCCGGCATCGAGCCGGGCGGGGTGTTCCTGCTCAACAGTCCCCACGGCCCGGCAGGCAGCTGGGCCCGCCTGCCCGAGCGCCTGCGCCAGGCGATCCGCAGCCACACCCTGCGGGTGTTCGTGATCAACGCCACCGCGGTGGCGCGCGAGGCCGGTATGGGGCCCCACATCAACACGGTGATGCAGGCCTGCTTCTTCGCCGTGAGTGGCGTGTTGCCGCGGGAGGAGGCGATCGCGCGGATCCGTGCCTCGATTCACAAGACCTACGGCCGCAAGGGCGAGGCGGTGGTGGCCCGCAACTTGGCCGCCCTCGACGCCAGCCTCGACCATCTGGAGCCGCTCCACTGGCAGCAGCTGGATGCCGTGGGCATGGCCGCCAGCGCAGACCAGTCGGCCGTTCCCTCCCTGGCCGACCGGCTGGCGGCGGCCCCGGCCTTCGTGCGCGAGGTGATCGCGCCGATGATCGAGCGCCGCGGCGACGACCTGCCGGTGAGCGCCCTGCCCTGCGACGGCACCTGGCCGGTGGGCACCTCCCAGTGGGAGAAGCGCAACATCGCCGACGCGGTGCCGGTGTGGGAGAGCGACCTGTGCGTGCAGTGCGGCAAGTGCGTGATGGTGTGCCCCCATGCGGTGATCCGCGCCAAGGTGGCCGAGCCTGAGGCCTTTGCCGCCGCCCCCGAGGGCTTCCGCACCGCCCCCGCCCGCGACCACGCCTTCGCCGGGCAGACCTTCACCATCCAGGTGGCCGCCGAAGACTGCACCGGCTGCGCCCTGTGCGTGGAGGTGTGTCCGGCCCGCGACCGCTGCGAGCCCAAGCGCAAGGCGATCAACATGGCGCCGCAGCGGCCGTTGCGTGAGCAGGCCCGCGGCAACTGGGACTTCTTCCTGCAGCTGCCCGAGGTGCCCCGCGCCGAGCTCAACCTGCACAAGATCGGCCAGCAGCAGCTGCAGCAGCCGCTGTTCGAGTTCTCCGGCGCCTGCGGTGGCTGCGGCGAAACGCCCTACCTCAAGCTCGCCTCCCAGCTGTTCGGCGATCGCATGCTGATCGCCAACGCCACCGGCTGCAGTTCGATCTACGGCGGCAACCTGCCCACCACCCCCTGGACGGTGAACGCCGAGGGGCGCGGCCCGGCCTGGAGCAATTCCCTGTTTGAGGACAACGCCGAATTCGGCTACGGCATGCGGGTGGCGCTGGATCAGCAGCGCCGGATGGCCCTCGACCTGCTGGAGCGGCTGGCGGGCCAGCTCGAGCCTGCCAAGGTGCCGCCCCCACTCCTGGAGGGGATTCGCTGTGCCGATCAAAGCGATGAGGCCGGCATCGTGGAGCAGCGGGAGCGGGTGGCCGAGCTGAAGGCGCGGCTGCAGGCGGCTGCGGCCCAGGCCAGCGGCGACGACCTGCGCGCCACTGAGATCAACATCCAGATCCGCCAGCTGCTGGAGCTGGCCGATGCCCTGGTGAAGACCAGCGTGTGGCTGGTGGGCGGCGACGGCTGGGCCTACGACATCGGCTTCGGCGGCCTCGACCACGTGCTCGCTGCCGGCCGCGATGTGAATGCCCTGGTGCTCGACACCGAGGTGTACTCCAACACCGGCGGCCAGGCCTCCAAGGCCACCCCCCTGGGGGCGGTGGCCAAGTTCGCCGCCGCTGGCAAGCCGGCCGGCAAGAAGGATCTGGGCCTGATGGCGATGAGCTACGGCACCATCTACGTGGCCAGCGTGGCCATGGGCGCCCGCGACGAGCACACGATCCGCGCCTTCCTGGAGGCGGAGAGTTACCCGGGACCCTCGCTGATCCTGGCCTACTCCCACTGCATCGCCCATGGCATCGCCATGGCCGAGGGCATGGCCCACCAGAAGCTGGCGGTGGACACCGGCCGCTGGCCCCTCTACCGCTTCGATCCCCGCCGCGCCGAGCGGGGCGAGAACCCGCTGCAGCTCGATAGTCCCGGGCCGCGGCGGCCCCTGGCCGAGGGCATGGAGGCGGAGAACCGCTTCCGCATGCTGCGCTACAGCCAGCCGGAGCGCGCCCGCCAGCTGGCCCGCGCCGCCCAGGCCGACCTCGACCGCCGCTGGGCCACCTACCGGGCGATGGCCGCCCAGGGGCCGGAGGGCCAGCCATGACGATGGCGCTCACCACCCCCGATCTCACCACCACCTACCTGGGCCTGCCCCTGCGCTCGCCCCTGGTGGTGGGGGCGGCCCTGCCCCTCAGCGAGCACGTGGAGCAGTTGCTCGAGCTCGAGGAGCACGGCGCCGCCGCGGTGGTGCTGCATTCGCTGTTCGAGGAGCAGATCGAGCAGGAGCAGCTGGCGCTGCACTGGCACGCCAGCCAGGGGGAGGAGAGCTACGGCGAGGCCCTCAGCTACCTGCCCCAGGGGGCCGTGGTGCACGAGGGGCCCGACACCTATTTGCGCCTGATCGAGCAGGCCCGCCGCCAGCTCTCGATCCCCGTGATCGCCAGCCTCAACGGCAGCCACCCAGGCCGCTGGGTGGAGACGGCCCGCCGCATCGAGGCAGCCGGCGCCTCGGCCCTGGAGCTGAACATCTACTCCCTGCCCAACGATCCCGAGCTCAGCAGCGCCGCGATCGAAACCCAGGTGGAGGAGATCGTGCGCGAGGTGCGCGCCCAGGTGCGCCTGCCCCTGGCGGTGAAGCTCGGCCCCTTCTTCACCAACCTGCGCGCCATGGCCCGCCGCCTGGCGCTGGCCGGCGCCGATGGCCTGGTGCTGTTCAACCGCTTCTACCAGCCGGACATCGACATTGAAGAGCTGGTGCTGCGCCCCAACCTGCTGCTCTCCACCCCCCACGACCTGCGCCTGCCCCTGCGCTGGATCGCCCTGCTGCACGGCCGCGAGCCCCTTGATCTGGCCGCCAGCAGCGGCGTGCACCGCGGCAGCGATGTGGTGCGCCTGCTGATGGCCGGCGCCAGCGTCACCCAGATGGTGGCGGTGCTGCTGCGCCACGGGCCGGAGCGGCTGCGCGGCATCGAGGATGAGCTCAGCACCTGGCTGATGGAGCACGACTACGGCTCGGTGCGCGAGCTGCAGGGCTGCATGAGCCAGCAGCGCTGTGCCAACCCCGGCGACTACGAGCGGGCCCAGTACCTGCGGGCGGTGCAGGGCCCCTGGCCAGGGCTGTTGCCATGAACCAGCCTGTTGCCATGAGCCAGCCTGTTGCCATGACCAAGTGGGCGGGGGTGCAGGCGCTGGCGGCGGAGCTGGCGGCGATCACCACCCGCCCCTGGACGTTGATGGAGGTGTGCGGCGGCCAGACCCACGCGATCGTGCGCTGGGGCCTCGACCAGCTGCTGCCGCCGGGGATGCGGCTGATCCACGGCCCCGGCTGCCCGGTGTGCGTGACGCCGGCGGCCACGATCGACGCCGCCCTGCGGCTGGCCCGCCGCCCCGAGGTGATCCTCTGCTCCTACGGCGACATGCTGCGGGTGCCGGGCAGCGCCAGCGGCGACGACCTGCTGGGCGTGCGGGCCGCTGGCGGCGACGTGCGCCTGCTCACCTCTCCCCTGCAGGCGATCGCGCTGGCCCGCGCCCATCCCGAGCGCCAGGTGGTGTTCCTGGCGGTGGGCTTCGAGACCACCGCTCCGGCCACGGCCCTGCTGGCCGGCCAGGCGCTGGCGCTGGCGCTGGCGAATCTGTCGCTGCTGGTGGCCCACGTGCGCGTGGCCCCGGCGATGGCGGCGATCCTGGCTGAGCCGGCCAACCGGGTGCAGGGCTTTCTGGCGGCGGGCCACGTGGGCGCGGTGATGGGGCTGGCGGAGCTGGAGGCCCTGGTGGCGGCCCAGGGGGTGCCGGTGGTGGTGAGCGGCTTCGAGCCGCTGGAGCTGATGGACGGCCTGGTGGCCTGTGTGCGCCAGCTGGAGGCGGGCCGGGCCGCGGTGGAGAACGCCTACGGCCAGGTGGTGCGCCCGGCGGGCAACCCCGCCGCCCAGCGCCAGATGGCCGAGGTGTTCGCCGTGGTGCACCAGCCCTGGCGGGGCCTGGGGGTGCTGCCGGGGGGCGGCCTGGCCCTGCGCGGCCCCTACCGCCGGCTGGATGCGCGCGAACGCTTCGGCATTACCCCCGTGGAGAGCAGCGCAACCGGGACCGAGGACCCCTGCATCAGCGGCCAGATCCTGCGGGGCCTGGCCCAACCGCCCGACTGCCCCGCCTTCGGCGGTGCCTGCACCCCCGAGCACCCCCTCGGCGCGCCGATGGTGTCCAGCGAGGGGGCCTGCGCCGCCTATTACCGCTACCGGCCGCCCGTTGCAGGGGCGTCGATCCGCCCTTCGCCGCGGGGCACCCAGGGCATCCTGGCCAGCCCCAGCTGAGCGAGCCGTTCCAGCGCCGCCTGTTGCAGGCTGCCGATCCGCCCGGAGATCCCCGGCAGGCTGAGGGGATCGAGGCCGTTCCAGGGCAGGTAGGGGTTGCGGCGCAGCGAGGCATAGATCTCCACCCGGCAGCCCGGCTGCTCGCTGGGGGTGCGGCCGTGGAAGCCGCGGGTGTCGGCCACCACCAGGGTGTTGGCCTTCACCGCAAAGCGACGCGCTGGCGGCAGGCCCATCGCCTGGAGGTCGGCGTCGCTGACCCGGAAGGAGCCGCGGGCGTGGTATTTGATCGGGTGCTTGGCGGCGCCGAGGCTCTGCTGCTTCTCCCAGGCCAGCCGCGCGGGCGTCATGCGGTGCGACCCGGGCACGTAGGCGAAAGGGCCGGCGCCGGCGTCCACGTCGTGCAGGAAGAACCAGGCCTTGGCGATCGAGTGGAAGGTGTCGGCGTGCAGGTGGGTCTGGGGGTCGGGTGTGGAGCTGGGCAGGCCGCTGAGGATGGCCTGCAGGGAGAAGATCGGCTCGGCGCCGGTGCCGGCCACGTAGCGGATCAGCCGGCGGATCTCGGCGTCGGCCAGCAGCTGCTCCAGGGTGGGGTGGCTGCTGCGCAGCTCGGCGCGGTTGAGCACCACCCGCCGGGTGATCGTGCTGCCCTGGCCCATCTCCAGCAGCGGCCAGCTGTTGCCATACACCTCCTGGCGCAGGGCCTCGAACTGGTCGGCGGGCAGCAGGTTCTCGCGGATCAGGTAGCCGTGTTCGGCGTAGTGGGCCCGGTCGGCCGCGCTCAGCTGGCGGCCCAGCCGCGCCCGCCGCTGGTCGGTGAGCGCGTCGGCCAGGCGGATGCGGCCCACGTGCAGGCCCAGCTGGTTGAGCCGGCGGCTGCCGATCACCGCGTTATCGCGGAACGACTTGGCGCCGCTGAGCATGGTGAACGGTGCCAGGGAGATCTGGGCCGCCCGCTGCACTGCCGATCGCGCCGCCATCCCTGTCGCCCCGAAATCTGTTCGCCCGGCCACAGTGTGTCATCGATTCCCCCTGGGGCCGCAGCTGCCCCCTTCCTGCTGCGATGAGCGACCAGATCCTGTTGGCCCACGGCGGCGGCGGCAGCCTGATGCAGCAGCTGATCCGCCAGGAGCTGCTGCCGCTCTACGGCCACCGCCCCGGCGAGTCGCTGCCGGTGCTGCACGACGCTGCCCTGCTGGAGCCGCTGGTGGCGGCTGGCCCGCTGGCCTTCACGTGCGACGGCTATGTGGTGCAGCCCCTGGAGTTTCCGGGGGGTGACATCGGCAGGCTGGCGGTGATCGGCACCGCCAACGACCTGGCGATGGCGGCGGCCCGGCCGCGGCATCTGAGCGTGTCGCTGATCCTGGAGGAGGGGCTGCCACTGGCGCTGCTGCGCCGGGTGGTGGCCTCGATGGCCGCGGCGGCTGAGCAGTGCGGCCTGCGGATCGTGACCGGTGACACCAAGGTGGTGGAGCGGGGCAAGGCCGATGGGCTGTTCATCAGCACCAGCGGCGTGGGCACGGTGGAGCAGGCCCAGCCCGTGCTGCCCGCGGCGATCCGCCCCGGCGATCAGCTTGTGCTCAGCGGCGATCTGGGCCGCCACGGGGTGGCGATCCTGGCGGCCCGCCACGGCCTGGATCTGCAGCCGCCGGTGCTGAGCGACTGCGCGCCCCTCTGGCCCCAGGTGGAGGCCCTGCTGCGGGCGGGGGTCACGCCCCACTGCCTGCGCGACCTCACCCGCGGCGGTCTGGCCAGTGCCCTGCAGGAGCTGGCGGAGGGGGCGGGCCTGGCGTTGCGGGTGGACGAGGACGCGGTGCCGGTGATCGAGCCAGTGGCCCGGGTGTGCGATCTGCTCGGCTTCGAACCCCTGCACCTGGCCAACGAAGGGCGATTTCTGGCGGTGGTGCCGCCCCAGCAGCTGCAGGCCGCCCTGGTGGTGCTGGCCCCCGGCGGCGGCGCCTGGATCGGCACGGCCGCCGATCTCCCCGCCGGCCTGGCGCCCCGGGTGCTGCTGCGCACTCCCCTCGGCACGGAGCGGCTGTTGCTGCCCAACAGTGGGGAACTGCTGCCGCGCATCTGCTGAGGTGGGCCGGAATACGTCCCCAAATGGGGGTAATTGGGGGGCGGATCCCCGGGCGGGTCCGGTGCTGGAGCAGGATCCAGGGCAGACCCCTGCATGGCAGGAGGCGGTTTAGTGGACCTCACTCCCTTTCTCACCAGCCTGGAGGGCACCACCCTCGACCAGGTGCTGCTGTCGGTGGCCATCAGCGGCAAGGTGGCGATCGCCATGAAAGGCCGCTTTTTGTTGCGCTCGGTGTGCGAGAGCTTCCAGGACCGCACCCACATCGGCTGCGCTGTCACCGATGAGCCCACCTGTCTCACCTACCTGGCCCAGGAGCCTTACGAGCTGCTGATCTGCACCGACTATCTGGAGACCGGCAACGGCTTTGAACTCGCCCGTAAAGCCCGCGCTGCTCAGCCCCAGCTGAAGGTGGTGGTGCTGGCCCTGGGGGATGTGATCCCGGCCCAGTACGTGGAAGCCCCCTGGCTGGAAGCGGTGGTGGCGGAGGCCGACTTCATCGGCGACCAGCGGCCCCTGCAGGCGGCGGTGATGGCGGTGATGGGACATCACAGCTACCGCAGCCCCTCGCTGCGCTCGGGCAACCTCCCCTACCTGAGCTGTCCGCGGCTCACTCGGCGTGAATACGAGGTGCTCGACCTGCTCGCCAGCGGCCTCAGCGACCGGGAAATCGCTGAGCAGCTGGTGGTGAGTGAGGAAACCGCCCGCACCTACACCAAGCGCCTGCTGAAAACCCTGGATGTGAACAACCGCCTGCAGGCGGTGCTCAAGGGCATGCGCTGCGGAATGGTGCAGCTCTAGCCGGGTTCAAGGGCAAATGTCCCCAGACGGGGGGATCGCCGGCGGCCTGCTCAGGCTGAGAGTGGCGGGGGCTCCAGTCCAGCCCGCCCGCGCCTGCCGCAGCTCCGGAATCCGCGCCATGACCAGCAGCCGTTCACCCCAGGCCCCGAGCCTCACGATTGCCGAGCTCGAGGCCAATTACCCGCTCTATTGCAAAGCCCTGCGCCTGTTGATCCAGGAGGGCAAGACGGTGGCCAAGGTGCGGCGCACCGTGTGCTGGCAGCGGCTGGCCACCCTCCACCACTGCCTGCCGGGCCAGTACCGCGACCCCGACTACCTCTACACCCTTCTGGCCCGGCAGGTGCGCACGGCCCAGGCCCTTTAGGGACAGCGCCAGCGGGCCAGACCACCGCCCCGCCCCCGGGCCAGCAGCCAACGGCCCTGGTCATCGCAGCCAGCGCCGATCAGGGCGAAAAAAGGCCCCCCTCCCTGATCAGCTGCCGGCAGGCTCCGCTGCCAGAGGCGCCAGGCACCGAGGTTGAGCTGCATCCCCGCGAAGCGAAAGCGCAGCAGGGGCCGGCGGCCCTCCAGCCACCCGGTCCCCTGAAAGGCCAGCTCCAGTGCTCCCAGCCGCACGCTGTGCGCAGTTGCAGGCCTGCGGCCTCCCCACCCTCTTCGCTGCCGGCCGGTTGGATCTCCAGGCTGGCCTGCAGGGCCTGCAGCAGGCGGGCCGGAGCTGGCTGGGGCCTGGCCTCCCGGTTCCATAGCTCCACCAGCCGCCAGTGGCCGGCGAGCTGTTGGCGGGTGATGCCCGATCCCTGCCTGCGACTGCGCGTTTACAGCTCCAGAAGCCAGGCCCCATCATCGGGATCAGACATCGAAGTCGGTGAGCAGGTATCGCTCCAGAAACGTGTCTGGAGGCAGGATGCTCGGCTCGCTGAATTGCAGCCCCAGATAGGTCTGGAATTCGTCGCTGGCGAACCAGCGCAGGTTGGCCTTGAAGGCTGCGCTGCCCAGGCCCACCACCTCGAAGAGTTTGATGTTCAAGGCACTGCCGAGGGGTAGCTCGAAGCTGCCGTTGGCCACCACGCACAGCCCCCGCTGGCTCACGTCCCAGAGGGTGCAATGCCAGTGGCGCCCGTCCTCGGTGCGCACTTCACCCCGGGGGGCCACGGAGAAGGGGATGGAGCGCCGTTCATCGCGCCTGTTGTGAACACTGCCGCGGCGGGCGACGCCACTGCGCCGGTCGTTGCCGCTGCGCCGTTCCTCCTGCTGTTCGTTTTCCAGCCAGTCGAACACGCTCTGGTTCTGGTCCTCCCCACCGGCGCTGCGCCGCTCTGCACCCGTGCGTGGATCAAGACCTTTGCGGCGATCCTGGTCGCCGAACTTGCGAAACCTCCCCTCCATCAACCGCCCCTCCATCGATTCCGAAGGTTCTGCGGATTCCGCCGGCCGATCCATGTCCTTGCCCGATCCTTTCAGAATCACAACCATGCTAGGCGCCGCAAGGCCGGGCTTTGCTTTACATAGCTTGACGTCCTGCTGAGTATCCCTGCTCAAAGCGCTTGTGCAGGATTGGCTCGGCGCATAGCGTGAAAATCCCATCACGCAAGAGCCATGACTGTGCACCGCTTCGATCACAGCGTTAACAATCTTGGCCCCGTGTGGGGTGGGCCCAGCCAGGCCGAGGGAGTTGCTGGTCTGCCGTTGCAGTCGTCAGGCTGGCCGGGTCACGCTGCTGCCGACCTGGACATGGATCCGGTGGAGGCCTATTTCGAATGCATCACCACCTGCTCGCTCGATGACGGGGATTGCGTGACCACCTGCACCGAGATCCTGCGACAGAACAGCTGAAGCACGGCAGGACAACGGCAGTAACTGGCTTCAGGTCAGCGAAATGCTGCCGTTGTCCTTCACAACCAAGGTGCCGCCTTTGTCGATGTCAAGGCGCTGGCTCGTGCTGCTATTGATTGCTCCGATCACTTCGAAGTCGAAGATTTCCAGTTGATCACTACCCTGCTCGAGGAGATAACGCTTGCTATTGCGTCTCGACAATTCGTAGGTGCCCTTGGGTAGTAGCAAGGTATCGCGACCGCCGCCGCCATACACGGTGTGGTTGCCATAGCCGATGAACGTGTCCTTGCCGGCTCCCAGATCCACAAAGCCACCGCCCCGGATCCCCCCTTGGCGGACATCAACCAGGTCGTCGCCGTTCTGGGTGAAGATGAAGCCGCGGTTGCGAATGCCGGCATCTGCGCCCGAGCCGATGATCGTGTCGGCGCCATCTCCCATGAAGATGAAGCCACCGTTGTCGATGCCGATGCCTCGCTTGCTGGTGCCGGTGAGGGTGTCGTCGTCTCCCCCCAGTTGAAGGTTCCCGCGGCGCGGCTTGCGGGGCACCACCACTCCCGGACCTTTCACCTGCTCGCCGGTGATCGCGTCGTTGCCGGCCAGGGCATTGATGAGCTCACTGCCCGCCACCGTGATGCCGCCCTTGCGGTCAATCACCCGATTGGCCCGCTTGTTCCACACCCCCTTGCTGGCTCCAGACCAGCCTTCAGGGGTGAGCTTGGTTCCAGCCATGGGTGTTTACGGGCATCCTCTCACCGGCATCCTGGCAGGGTCAAGGCAACGGGCGCTACGCTGCGATGGTGCTGCGCATAAAATGCGAACTCACGCAACTGTCGTTCTTGGCACCGCGTTGGCTCAGTTCCATCGATCCTGCCGCTGAGCCCCTGTCTCCCCCGCCCACGGCCCGCTCCAGTGAGCGTGCTGCCCAACGCCGTGGTGGGCTCCTGCCCTCCTGGCTGCGCAGCGATGCGGTGCTGTGGCTGTTGCTGGCCAGCCTGCTGTTTCTGCCGGTGGTGATGGTGAAGAGCCTCTCCTCGGCCACGGTGTCCCAGATGCAACTCCAGGCGGAGGAGATTTCCACCCTGGCTTCCGGGATCCGCGCTTACTACGCCGACAACGTGATTTCCCGTCTGCAGGCTGCAGATGGGAAAGCTGTGTATTCCGAAAATTATCGCGAGGTTCATGGTGGTATTCCCATCCCCGCCACCCTCTCGATCGAGCTGGGCGCTCTGTTCGACAACGCCCATACGGATGGACGCATCTCCTACGAATTCCTCTCGGACTATCCCTTCGCCAAGCGCACAACCCGCCCGCTCGATGCCTTTGAGATTGAGGCCCTGCAGGCCTTTCGTAAGTCACCCGATCAACAGAGTTTCACCAAGCTGGAGGGCAATGGCCTCGGACGCTCCAGCTTCCGGCTGGCCACACCCATCCTGATGCGTAAGGCCTGCGTCACCTGCCACAACACCCATCCCGATTCCCCCAGGCGTGACTGGAAGGTGGGCGATGTACGTGGCATCCAGGAGGTCACGGTGCGGGGCCTGCGGGTGGATGGCTTCGGCAACCTGGCTTGGATGTTCGGCTACGTGGGCTTGCTCGGGCTCACCTCCGTGGCCGCCACGGGGTTATTCAAGGGCCAGACCAACAGGATGGAACAGCTCAACCGCAAACTGCTGGAGTCCAGCCAACGGGAATCAGCCCTGGCCGCCAGGATGGCTGATCAGGTGCAGGAACTCTCCATCTTCGGCAGCGTGGTGGATCACTCGATTGTGGGTGTTTCCATTGCCGACATGCGCCGGCCCGACCAGCCGCTGATCTATGTGAACAAGGCATTCACCCTGATCACCGGTTATTCCCGCGATCTTGCCGTTGGCTATAACTGCCGTTTCCTGCAGGGGCCGGACACCGATCCCAATGAGATTCAGCGGATCCGTGAGGCGATTGCATCGGGCCAGCCCTACAGCGGTGAGCTCGTGAACTATCGCCTGGATGGCACCCGTTTCTGGAACCGGCTCACCCTCTATCCCGTGGCTGCGTCCAAAGCGGCCGATGCCCAGCCTGATTTCTACGTCGCCAACCAGATCGATATCACCGCCATCAAGCAGCAGGCAACAGTTTCCGGCAGCGAACTCACAGGATTGGATCAGCGTCTTGCTGCAGCCCGCGGTGCCCTGCGGGAGGCGATGCGCTTTGGTGAGGCCTTGAAGAGGCGTCTGGCCAGCGCTCCGGAGCAACTCAGTGCCGAGGAGGAATCCCTGCTGCGGGCCGAAGTGCAGGCCCATGAGATCCTGGTGCGCGAGCTGGAATCCATGCAGGAGTGGGTTGAGAACCGGGCCCCTTCATCGTGATCAAGGCTTCCAGCTTCATTCGCGAATCCACAGAGCTTGTGCGCAGGCTGCTGGTGATCTACGGGCTGGGGGCTGCGGCTCTGATCGCCGTCACCCTGGTGCTGCTCAGGCTGGCTGACAGTCGCCAGCACATGGTTCACCAGACGGAGAGCGCCAGCACCCTGATAGAGGCGGGGCTGGCCGCTTCCCTGCCGAATCCCGATCGCCAGGCGCTGCTGGAATCCTATGTGCGCAAGACCCTTGCCAACGGTTCGATTGGTCTGGATGTTCTTTTTGTGTTGAATCGTGAGGGCCGGATTGTGCTTTCATCCCGGCCTGCCTGGTTGAATCTGATGATTTACGACGGGTTGTTCCGCAGGGCCGAATTCAGCAATCCCCAGTTTCGCCAGATTGCCCAGTGCTTTGAGGATTCACGCCCGAACTGTGTGAGTCTCGCCTCCGAGGATTTTCCTTCTCTCAACAGCAGTTTCACCACCTACCGTCCCGTTTTCAGGCCCTCCAGCGACCTGGGTCTGCCCCGGGAGCCCTACCTGGTGGTGGCCACGTTCAGTGGAGGGGTTGTGATGGCCTCCTTCCTGCAGGAGGTTCTGCCCCTGGTTCTCCTGGTCCTGCTGCTGGCTGCCCTGCTCAGTCTTTCCCTGTGGTTTGTGCTCCAGGCCCTGTTGTTGCCCCGGCTCAGCCAGGCTGCCCAGACCGATGGCCTCACCCGCTTGATGAACAGGTCGGCCTTCATGGACGCAGCGATGGACCTGCTGGCGGAAGGGGAAGAGCGTGGATCTTCCCACGTGTTCGCCATCATGGACTTGGATCACTTTAAGCGAATCAATGACACCTATGGCCACGATTGCGGGGATGTGGCGTTGGTGTCTGTTGCCGCGGTACTGGCCACGGTGATGCGCAGTGATGATCTCGTCTGCCGGTTTGGTGGCGAGGAATTCGCACTGCTATTGGCCACCAATGAGCAGGCTGGCCGTAAGGTGCTGGAACGACTGCGTCTGCAGCTGGAGATGAGCCGGGTTGCCTATAACGGCCGGGAGATCCCGGTGACGGTGAGCATCGGCGCCGCTGCCACTGCTGAGTGCGGCTACAATCTGGATTATTTGTATACCTCTGCCGACCGTTGTCTGTACGCGGCCAAGCAGGGAGGTCGCAATCGCGTGGAATGGGCCACTGCCGAGTCCGTCGGCCGCCTCCAGCTCAGTGCTCCCAGGGCGCTGCTCGGGGAGGGGTCCACGCCCTTGCAGGCCACGCCCTCCATGCCCATGACCTCGAATCCGGTGGCGACTGTGATCGACAGAACCATCCCCAACTGAGTAACGGCGAGCCATGGATGTTCCTGCGATCCCCAGCAATGAAGCCGCCCGGCTGCAGGAGCTGCGCAGTTATGGAGTGCTGGATAGTGGCTCGGATCCCCATTTCGACGACATCAGTGAGCTGGCGCGACGCATAGCAGGCACGGAGATCGGCATCGTGAGCCTGGTGGATGAGAACCGCCAGTGGTTCAAGAGCTGTGTGGGCGCACCGCTGGGGCAGCAGGAAACGCCGCGGCAGGTGTCCTTCTGTGGACACACCATTCTTCAGCGCGACCCCCTGATCGTCAACGACGCCCTGGAGGATCTCCGCTTTGCCGACAATCCCCTTGTCACGGGTGATCCGGGTGTTCGCTTCTATGCAGGCTTCCCCCTGATCACCAGCAACGGCTTTGTGCTGGGCAGCCTCTGCGCCATCAGTCGGCGACCCCACCAGCTCACGTCCGAGCAGATCGACAGCCTGCGCCGGCTCTCCTCGCTCACGGTGCAGCAGCTGCAGGTGTTGCGCGAGTCGTCGACCCTGCTGCCCGCCGGCCTGCCCGGTGCTGATGCGGAGCGTCTCGCTGAGGGCCCACAGGAGCAGCCCAGCTCCCTGCAGCGGCTGATCAGTCGTGATCAGATGGTGCAGATGCTGGCGTTGCTGTTCGGCATGGGCCTGGGATCACCGTTCACCCTGCTGCGCTGCCGCTTCCGGGACTATGAGCGGGTGAATGCCACTCTGGGCAGCAGTCTGGCCGAGCAATTCATCAACGAAGCTGCCCGTCGGGTGTTGGCGGCGATACCCAAAACGGCATCCGTGGCCAGGTTTGCGGAGGCTGAACTGGTGGTGCTGCTTCCCTACGACGTGGAGGAATCCCAGATCCAGGAGGTGGCTGAGCGGCTGATCGCCTTTGCCAATCAGGTGTATCGCCATGGCCTGCAATCGTTGTCGATGGCTGTTTCGATCGGCATCGCCACCTACCGCAAGAACTACGAGTCTGTGGAGGCCCTGCTGGCCGATACCAGCATGGCCGAGCGCATGGCCCGCCATGCCCCCGGCAGCAGCTTCCGCTTCATTGACGCCGATGCCCGGGTGGCAGCCCGGGAGACCTACCGCCTTGAGTCGGCCCTGCGGGAGGGACTGGCGGCCAAGGATCTCGAACCGTTCCTCCAGCCGATCGTGGATCTCGCCAGTGGCGAACCGGTTGGATTTGAGGCTCTGGCCCGATGGCGCTATGAGGGCAAATTGCTGCAGCCTGACAGCTTTCTGCCGATCTGCACGGAGACCGGCCTCACCGGCGACCTCGACCTGTTGATCATCGAGAAGACGCTCGCCGCCCTGCCCCTGCTGGCCCAGCCGATTCCCCAGCGCCCGATGACCATCAATGTGAACCTTTCCGGGGTGTTGCTGGAAGATGGCGACCAGCGTCAGTGCTTGCTGCGCCTGGTGGATGAGAATCCACTGCCCCCTGGCTGGACGCTGCAGGTGGAGTTGGTGGAGGATGCTTTTCAAGATACATCCGCTGCCTTTGATCACTTTCTCAATGCTCTGGTGAGCCGAGGAGTGTTGATTGCCATCGATGATTTTGGCACTGGTTATTCTTCCCTGGCCCGCTTGATTTCCCTGCCGATCAATGGCGTGAAGGTGGATCGCATGTTTGTGGATCGTATCGGAAGCGACGATGATTCACCCCGTTTGTTGCTACGCACCATGCTCACCATGCTCAACGACCTGGGCATGGCCGTGACCGCCGAAGGTATCGAGCAGCCGGCTCAGCGGGACTGGTTGATCAACCATGGCGTGGCGAAGGGACAGGGCTTTCTGTTTGATCAGCCCCTCTCCCTCACCGAGGCCGTCGCCAGACTGCGCCGAACCCATTACCGACCAAGGGCCATTCCCGTGGAGCCGGCGCGAATCTGGGCGGCCCGCCGCAGGCGGCTGCTGCGCAATCTGCTGCTCAGGCCCCTGGCCGGGGTGCTGGGCAGGGATCAACGGCGTCGCGACGACCCCTGAACCATGACCCCTGATCCCGTGCGGGTGTTGAGCGATGGGGAGCGGCTGAAGCTCGATGCCAGCGAGGACTCCCTCTTCTATGCCGAGCCCCGCTTTGTGCAGCATCTCGATGCGGCCTTCCGCTCCCGGCTCACGGCGCTGTACCGCCAGCGGATCCCAGCCTGTGCCGTGGTGCTCGACCTGATGGGCAGCTGGGTGAGCCATCTGCCCGAAGAGGTCACCTACCAGGAGGTGATCGGCCATGGCCTCAACGCCGAGGAGCTGGCCGCCAACCCCCGCCTCGACCGGCACTGGGTGCAGGATCTCAACCGCGATCAGCACCTGCCCCTGGCCGACGCCAGCGTGGATGCGGCTCTGATCGTGGCCGGCTGGCAGTACCTGCAGCAGCCGGAAGCGGTGGCTGCCGACCTGCTGCGGGTGGTGCGACCCCGCGGCCAGGTGATCGTGGCCTTCTCCAACCGCATGTTCTTTCAGAAGGCGCCCCAGGTGTGGACTGATGGTGGCGACCGCGACCACCTGGCCTACGTGGCCCGCGTGCTGCTGGCCCAGGGCTGGGGCCGGCCGCAGTTGATCGCCGAGAACACCCGGGCGGCAGGGCCCCTGGGCTGGATCGGCGCCAAGGGGGATCCCTTCTTCGCCGTGGTGAGCGAACGTCCCGTCGACTGTTGAGCGCCAGGCAGCGGGGGCTGCCGCTGATCTGAACGTGAGGGCCCGTGTCGAAGCCCACCCAATCCCCTGGGCGGGGGCCTAAGTTTCCGGCCCCAACTCCCACCCCCAGCGGTGGGGTGTCTCCCCTCCCTGCCCTGAGCCCGTGCCGATGACCGTCGCTTTTCTCCAGGCGGCCTGGCTGATCCCTGTGTATCCGCTGCTGGCCGCCGTGGCGTCGCTGGCCTGGTCGCCCGGGGTGATTTCCCGCACGGGCCCGCGTCCCTGCGGCTACCTCAACCTGCTGATGGTGGCCGTGGCCTTCGGCCACAGCCTGGTCGCCCTCACTGCCCTGCACACCAACGCCCGCGCCGGAGCTGAGGCCCTCTACAGGCCAATCACCTTCGGTTGGACCTGGCTCGACACTGCCGGCCTGCGCATCGGCTTCGATGGCCTGGTGACCGAGCCCGCCCTGATCGCCATGGCGGTGATCACCGGCCTGCACCTGCTGGTGCAGATCTATGCGATCGGTTACCTGGAGATGGACTGGGGCTGGCCCCGCTTCTTCGGCTCCCTCAGTTTCTTCGAGGCGGGCCTGTGCGCCCTGGTGCTCACCGACTCGGTGTTCTTCAGCTACGTGATCCTGGAGCTGCTCACCCTGGGCACCTACCTGATCGTGGGCACCTGGTACAACCAGCCCCTGGTGGTGAAGGGGGCCCGCGATGCCTTCCTCACCAAGCGGATCGGCGACCTGATCCTGCTGGCCGGCGTGATCGCCCTGTTGCCGGTGGCCGGCACCTGGAACTTCCACGGCCTGCAGGGCTGGGCTGCCGACCTCAGCAACAACGCCACACCCCTGCCGCCGGGTTTCCAGCTGATCCTGCTGGCCCTGATCGCCGGCCCGATGGGCAAGTGCGCCCAGATCCCGCTGCACCTCTGGCTCGATGAGGCGATGGAGAGCCCCCTGCCCTCCACCATCCTGCGCAATGCGGTGGTGGTGGTGGGAGGTGCCTGGGTGCTGCTCCGGCTCGAGCCCCTGTTGGAGCTCAGTCCCCTGGTGCAGGGGGTGCTGGTGGTGGTGGGTGCCTCCACGGCCGTGGTGGCCTCGCTGATCGCCCTGGCCCAGGTGGATGTGAAGCGGGCCCTCTCCTTTCTGGTGAGCAGCTGGCTGGGCCTGTTGTTCGTGGCGGTGGGGCTGGGCGGTTTCGCTGTGGCGGAGCACCTTCTGCTGGTGTACCCCCTGCCGATGGCCCTGTTGTTGATGGCCACCGGCACAGTGGTGATTAGCAACGTGACCCAGGACCTCACCCAGCTGGGGGGGTTGTGGAGCAAGCGACCCCTGATCGGCATCGCCTTCCTGGCCGGGGCCGCAGGCCTGATGGGTCTGCCACCGTTCGCCAGCTTCGCTGCCCTGCGGGAGCTGATGTCGCTCACGGCGGCCAGTGCCCATCCCCTGCTGCTGGGGGGCGTGGTGCTGCTCACCAACGCCCTGATCAGCGCCGGCCTGATCCGGGTGTTCGGCCAGATCTGGGGCGGCCGGCCCACCCCCTTCACCACCCGATCGCCGGAGGTGCTCTGGTTGATGGTGCTGCCCACCATGGTGCTGGTGGGGATGGTGCTGCATCTCCCCATGCTGCTGGTGGCCAATGGGGTGTATTCCCTGACCCCCCTGGCAGGTTGGGGGCCGCTGGCCTGGCCCCTGATCGCTTCCACCCTGGTGGGCGGGGTCCTGTCGGCCGCTTTCTACCTGCGCCCCCACGGCCTCGCCCACCTGCCGTCCTCCCTCGGCGGCCTGCAGGACTGGCTGGCCCACGACATGCAGACCGAGCGCTTTTATCACCGCACGGTGGTGGCCCTGGTGCTGCTGCTGGCGCGGCTGGGGGCCTGGAGTGACCGCACCCTGGTGGATGGCTTCAGCGGCGGCGCCGGCGCGGCGGCCATGGCCGGGGCTCGCCGGCTCAGCCTCACCACCTCCGGCCGTTCCCAGGCCTATGCCCTCACCCTCGTGCTGGGGGTGCTGCTGATGGCGGCCTGGCTGATCGTCGCCGACTTCAGCTCCGTGACCTCCCTGATGCCCTGAGAGCCGGCCATGACCCTGTTGCTGCTGCTGCTGATTCCCCTGGGGGCGGGCCTGCTGCTCACCGTGCTGCCCGAAGGCAGGCCCCCGTTGATCCGGGCCGGAGCGGCGGCCGCTGCCATCGCCCAGCTGGCGCTGGGGGTGCTGGCCTGGCGCCAGCCGCCGGCTGCGTTCACGCTGAGCTGGTTGCCGCGCCTGGGCTTGAGCCTGGAGCTGGGTCTCGACGGACTGTCCCTGCCCCTGGTGCTCCTCACGGCCCTGCTCACGGCCCTGGCGGTGCTGGCTTCCCCCGCCGACCAGGGGCGGCCACGGCTGTATTTCGCCCTGATGCTGGCCACCAACCTGGGGGTGGTGGGGGCCTTCCTGGCCCGTAACGCCCTGCTGTTCGTGCTGGCCTTCGAGCTGGTGCTGATCCCCACCACCCTGCTGGTGGCGATCTGGGGCGGCGAACGCCGGGCCGGAGCCGCCGTGCGCTTTCTGCTCTTTGGCGCCGTGTCGGGCCTGAGCCTGCTGGCCGGCGTGCTCGCCTTCGGCTGGTTTGGCCAGGGGGCGGCCGGTACCGGCAGCGCCGTGGACTTCAGCTATGGGGCCCTGGCAGCCACGCCCCTGCCGGCCTCCGCCCAGCTCTGGGTGCTGGCCCTGTTGGTGCTCGGTTTCGGCATCAAGCTGCCGGTGGTGCCCCTGCACGGCTGGCAGCCGATCAGCTATGCCGAAGCTCCGCCCCCGGTGGTGATGCTGCTGGGGGGGGTGGTGTCGAAGCTGGGGGCCTACGGCCTGCTTCGCTTCGGTGTGGAGCTGCTGCCCGATGCCTGGCTGGCCTTTTCCCCCTGGATCGCCGCCGCCGGCGCCGTAAGTGCGGTGTACGGCGCCCTCAATGCCGTGGTGGCCGCCGACATCCGCCGGCTGATGGCCTACAGCTCCCTGGGCCACATGGGTCTGCTGGTGCTCGCCCTGGCCGCCGCCACCCCCCTGAGTCTGCAGGGCGCCGTGGCGCAGGTGCTGGCCCACGGGTTGATCGTGGCCCTGTTGTTCGCCTGCGTGGGGCTGATCCAGCGCAAGACCGGCACCACCGTGATCGCCGAGCTCTCGGGCCTGATGAACCCGATCCGGGGCCTGCCGTTCACGATGGGCCTGATGCTGCTGGCCCTGATGGCCGCCGCCGGCATTCCCGGCCTGGCGGGCTTCCCCGCCGAGCTGATGGTGTTCGAGGGCAGCTGGACCGTGTTCCCCCGGGCCACGCTGATCTGCCTGGTGGCCTCGGGCTTCACCGCTGTGTACGCCGTGCGCCTGTTCAACCGGGTGGGCTTTGGCCGGCTCGACAACAGCCGCGCCGACTGGCAGAGCACCCGCTGGGGTGAACGCTTCCCGGCCCTGGCGCTCACGCTGCTGGTGGTGCTGGCCGGCATCTGGCCCAGTGGCCTCACCGGCTGGAGTGAGCTCAGCACCGCCGCCATCGCCCTGCGCCACAGCGATCCGGTGGTCCAGCAGCTGGCCCTGCTTCCCCCATCGGCCTCCTCCTCCCTGCCCACATGACCACCACCACTCCCGCTGCGGGCACCAGAACGCCCCTGATTCCGCCCTCCACGCACCGCTACGCCGAGGTGATCCACCGGCTCGAGGCGGGCGGCTCGATGCTGCCGGACACGCCGGAAAACCTCCAGCAGATCATCGGCATCTACAAGGCCTATGCCGTGCCGATGGATTTCTACTGGCGCGACCTGCTCTACATCGCCGAGCAGGTGTTTCTCAATCCGCTGCCGGCTTTCAAGTACTTCATCTCCCAGGAGTATCTGGACCGGCCCAACAGCTACGCCGGCGACCAATCCCAGCTGCGCATCTGGCGCGGCACAGAGAAGGCCCACCCCGAGCTGCTGGCGTTCATGGAGCGGGGCGAAACCGGCCGCATGCCCAAGCTGCTCCATCACCTCTGGCACGACCGGGTGAACATGGAGTTCGCCGAGGCCTGCATGCGGGCCATGCTCTGGCACCAGGGCATGGGCGGCCGCTTCAACGACTACCTGGAGAGCGACGCCTACCGGGCCAACGCCGACCGGGCGATCAAGGCCTACTTCAAGGGCAATCCCCTGATGCTCGGGTTGCATGCGCTGTTTCCGGAGATGTTCCTGGAGCAGGTGAAGCAGCTGAGCTATACCGCCAACCTCGGCCTGTTCTGGGAGGTGATGGCGCCGGTGTTCTTCGAGATGAGCGACCTCTACGACGAGGGCAAGCTCACCTCCGTGCCCCAGGCGATGGACTTCCTGGTGAACGGCATCTTCGCCGTGGCGGGCCGGCCGATCTACCACCACGTGTTCATCCGCGGCGAGTGCTTCGAGATCATTCCCAAGAGCGAAGGTTTTACCTGGCTCTATGAGGCGGCCCTGCCCTACGTGGAAGCGGTGTTCTACCGCACCTCCCCCTTCCGCGGCACGAAGAGCTACAACGCCCAGGCTGGCCAGGTACCCGCCGATCAGGCCGACTTCCACTACGGCATCCTCTATGCCGATGTGTTTCCGGTGGGTTCGGCGGGCATTCCCCCCACCCTGCTGATGCAGGACATGCTCCATTTCCTGCCGCCCTATCTGCAGGAGATGTACAAGACCCACAAACGCGGTGAGGAGGACCAGCTGGTGCAGCTGGGCATCACCTTCCAGCGCTCGATGTACAACGTGACCTCGGCGGTGATCCAGGCCTTGCGCTGTGCCCTGCTTTACCCCTTGGATGATCCCGATCCCAAGCACCGGCTGGCCAACCGCCAGTTCTTTGAGGCCCAGATGGATCGCTTCCTGCGCCCCGAAGCCCGCCTCGCAGATATTCAGAGCCAGGACTACCGCTGATGGCCACGATTCTTGAAACCGCGGCTTCCGTGGGCTGCTTCACCACCCTGCTGGCGGCCGTTGATGCGGCCGGCCTGCGCGGCGCCCTGGAGGGGCCGGGCCCTTTCACGGTGCTGGCGCCGGTGGACGATGCCTTTGCGGCCCTGCCCCCCGGCACCGTGCAGACCCTGGTGGACAACCCGCCCCAGCTGGCCCGCATCCTTAAATTTCACGTGATCGCCGGGGCTCACAACCGTGAAGCCCTCTGCGCACAGAGCGACTGGGCCAGCCTGGAGGGGGCGCCGATCCCGATCCGCAGCACCGATCCCTTCGAGGTGAAGAACGCCAGCGTGGTGAACGCCGATGTGGTGTGCGACAACGGCGTGGTGCATGTGATCAATCGGGTGATCCTGCCGGGTTGAGGTGGCTCCCCGCCTCCGGCGCGGCGGCTGGGTCAGCCCGGCAGCACGGCATCGATCGCCGCGCAGATGGCGCCATAGCACTGCTCCAGCTGGGCGTCGCTGATGCCCAGGGGCGGCAGGAGATACACCACGTTGCCGAGGGGTCGCAGGTACACCCCCTGCTCCAGGCAATGGCGCTGGATCTGTTTGCCCACCGGGTTGAGATAGCTGTTGGGGCCGGCGTCCAGCTCGAAGGCCGCCAGGGTGCCCAGGCAGCGCGGCTGCCGCACCCGAGGGTGCTCCGCCAGCGCCTCCAGCAGGGGGGTGTGCCGCTGTTGAAAGGCCTGGAAGCGTTCCGGGTTCTGCTGCAGCAGATCGAGGCTGGCCAGGGCCGCAGCGCAGCCGAGCGGATTGGCCGTGAAGCTGTGGCCGTGGAAAAAGGTGGCGCTGGGCTGGTGGCTGATGAAGCCCTGGTAGAGGCGCTCGCTGGCCAGGGTCACGCCCATGGGCAGGAAGCCGCCGGTGAGACCTTTGGAGAGGGCCATCAGATCCGGCTGGATGCCGGCCTTCTGACAGGCGAACAAGGCGCCGGTGCGGCCGAAGCCGGTGAACACCTCATCGGCGATCAGCAGGGCGCCCGCGCTCCGTACCCGTGCGGCCACAGCCCTGAGGAAGGCCGGCCTCACGATCCGCATGCCCGAGGCCCCCTGGATCAGCGGCTCGAGAATCACGGCGGCGGTGGGGGTCTGCAGCGCCGCCTCCAGTTGGCCGAGGGCCGCTTGCTCACGCGCGTCGAGTCCGGAGTCATGCCAGTGGGTGTGCGGCCAGGCAACCCGGGCCACAGCGAACAGCAGCGGTTCGAAGGGATCGCTGAACAGCGAGCGCTCGCCCAAGGCCATGGCGCCGAAGGTGTCGCCGTGATAGGCGCCCTCAAAGGCAATCAGCTGCTTGCGGTGGGGGTTCCCTTGGTTCTGCCACCACTGCCAGGCGATCTTGAGCGCTACCTCCACGGCGGTGGAGCCGTTGTCGGAGAAGAACAGCCGCTCCAGCCCACTGAGGGCGCTGAGGCGCGTGGCCAACTGTTCGGCCGGAGCGTGGCTGAAGTTGGCGAAGATCACCTGCTCCAGCAGATGGGCCTGGCGGGCCACCGCCGCGGCGATCGCCGGTTCGGCATGGCCGTGCAGCGTCACCCACCAGCTGCTGATGGCGTCGATCAGGCGGCGGCCGTCCGCCAGCTCCAGTTCGCTGCCGCGGGCGGAGCGCACCTGCAACGGCTCCGGGCTGGTGGCCACCTGGGTGGTGGGGTGCCAGAGGTGGGGATGCCAGCTCATCGGTGTCTGCGATCAAGTTCTGAGATCAAGCAACGCTCTGCTGTGGGGGGCGGCCAGCCCAATCATGGCGATCACCCATGCTGTTGATGCGCCTGGAGTTGCTTCGGTGCTGCGGGCTGGCTGTTGTCCCGGCGGGCCATCAACACCAGCCAGTAGGCCACGGCGATTCCCACCACCACCACACCGAAACCAGCCATCAGTGCCGGTTTGTTTTCGGCACCCGGAGGCAGCACGATCACTTTTCGGGCTACTGCCGTGAGGGCCGTGAGTAACACGAGCTCGATCTGAACCACATGGTCGCGCAGGTAGGCGGTGACGTTCTGCAGCACTTCCAGGGCAATGAAAATCAGCAACAGGCGATCCAGCAGCTTGATCAAGTTGCCGTCAAACCAGTTGGTCTGCAGATTGGCGATCTTCAGCAGCGTGTCGAAAAACAGTTCCAGCGTGCCCACCCCAACCACAACGGCCAGCAGCACCGCCAGGAGCTTGGCCAGCCAGCGCTCATACCTGTGGATGCCGGCGAGAAAACGGTTGTCGCTGAGAATTTTCATGGTGAGTCGAGTGATAAGGGCGACTTGAGCTGGCGTGGCGCTGCTGCGGTGGGATCAAACAAACAGCCCCAGCCGTGCAGTCAGGCACGGCCGGGGTGAAAGTGTACTCAAGAATGGTGGCAAGACCTTGTTGCTAGAACTTGTGGTCGCGCAGGGCCTCTACTTGATAGATGTAGGTGATGATTGAGTAATCCGCATAGTACTTGGCCTCGATCTCGCGGGTGATCTTGTCGGCCAGTTCGCGGGTGCCTGTGAGCACTTCAATCTTCACGTTGGAGAGAGTGTGCGACACGCTGGGTTCACCTGTTGAGCGCACATTGCGGCTTCCTTCGCCGCCGGCGGCATTCACCGTGTAACCGGTGGCGCCGGCAGCTTTGATGAGCTTGATGAGCTTTTTGGAGAGGATTTCCTCGCCGACAATCACCAGCTTCCAGACTTGTTGGCTCATGAGTTTGCTCGAAAATGAAAGACTGTGTTTTTGAAATTCTAACGACCGAGCATCATCTCGGCAAGCCCGATGAAGAGCGGAATGCAGATAGCGATCGCCACCGGCGTGCCGATGGCTGTGGAGGCGCCAATGTAGGCCGAGGGATTGGCTGAAGGGATGCCCGCACGCAGGGTGGGCGGGCCTGAGATGTCAGAGCTGGAGGCTGCGATCACAGCCAGTACCACGCATCCGCCGATGCTGAAGCCTGTGAGCTTGTGAATGATCAGGCCCAGGCCGAAGGCCAGGAACCCATGCAGGATCGGTGCAATGAAGGCGTAGATCGCAAACCACTGGGCCACCTTGCGCAGTTCGTTCATGCGCTGGGCGGCCTCCATGCCCATGATGATCATCAGCACCGCAAGGAAGCCGCGGAACAGGGGGTTGAAGAAGCTCTCATACACCGGCTCAGGCCTGGTGAGAATGCCGAGGGCCACACCCAGGAGCAGGGCGGTGACGGCCGAGCTCTGCAGGCTTTCCTGGATGATCGGCCAGATCTCCACCTTCTCTGAGGCATTGCCGGTCTTCTTGCTCAGATACACGCTGGCCACCACGATCGCCGTCACCAGCGCGGGGATATCCATGAAGGGATAGAGGGCTGCTGTCCAGGCCTCGTAGGTGATTTTGGCGGAATCCAGCTGGGGCAGCACCGCCGCCATGGTGGATCCGCTCACCGCACCGAACAGGCCGCCCGTGGCCACCGCATCCGTGACCTTGATTCCCGGGAGCTTGCCTAAGGTCCAGCGGCTGATGAACACGATCACAATGCCGATTAACACAGCTGCGAGGGCTGGCAGGAAGATATCGGTGGGGTTGGAATTGCGGATGGCGATTCCGCCTGTGAGGCCGATCTTCATCAGCAGGAAAAAACTGATGAACTTGTAGATGGAATCCGGGATGGCCAGCTGGCTGCCGAGGGAAGCAACCACGATGCCGCCGATCAGAAAACCCAGGGTTGGAGACTGGAGCTGCTCAAGAAAGAGACTTAGAAATTCGGACACTGTTGTTCTCTGAAGGATTAGTTCTCTGCAGACTGGAGAGCAGAGGTTGGTGGGGGAGCTGGAGGGGCAGGCAGGGGGGGTCCCTGCTGCGCAGATGGATGAATGCCATTGATCAGCGCAAGCTCTGGAAGTGGGTGAAGCCAGGCTCTGCCAGCACTTCCAGTTCGCCAACGCGCGCCAGCCAGCCCTGCTGCCGGAAGTGGCCGAGAGTCTTGGTCACGGTGACGCGCGACACGCTGGCCATTTCCGCCAGGAGCCGATGGGTGAGGTTCATTGACTCCAGGGGTACGGAACGGCCCTGCTCCGTGCTGACTCCAAATCTCTTGCTGAGCCAGATCAGGAGATGGAACAGGCGCGCCTCCGCTGGGCGAATGCGGGTGAGCCGGAGCAGTGTGCCCAGCTGCTGGATGTGGGTTGTGGTGAAGTCCTCGTGCTCAGCTGTACCAGCGTTCCATTCCTGAACTCTGACTGCGGAAAGAGCGCGGAGTTCCATGGGCTGCTGAGTGAGCAGCTGGGGAACCACGATCTCTCCGGCGCCCCAGATACCGAGGGTGAAGATCTCGGCTTGATCGGTCCAGCTGGCGGCCCGCAGATAGCCATCATCCAAGCGCCAGCAGACGTGAACAGGCAGAGACTGTCCAGCCTCCAGGACAAGCTGCAAGCCTTGTTCAGCCATGATTGAGTGCATCGCAGGCACAAGAAGGGTGATGGCAGGACAGTGCCGGATGCCACAGTGACGTGTGACCGGCGGAACGTAGGCACCGCGAGACTCGGACTGGGGCAGGCTCTGGCCAGCAGCAGCGATCGCATTGATAAGCATTGCTGACGTATTCGCAAAAGCATTGTTCCTAGGCAACACAGGGGGGTTCTGCCGATACTTTTGTTTGCTGCATTGGTTGGGGCGCTCAAGGCCTCTCAGAGCCTTTGCCTTGAATGACCTTTTGCCCGTATCACAGGAAGATCAAGAGCCTGAATAGGCCCGCTAATCGCTTGCTTCCTGGTTTACCTACGCCCCTCCAGGCCCCTTGCAATTCAACACCTTCAATCGGCCCTTTGGGCTAGTTCGTTCAATGCCAGGTGTACGGGTTTGATCAGGCGGATGCTCCAGACGGTGGTTATGAGGGGATTCGATAATGCAAATATGGGGCTGTTGGTGTGAACGCCTTTGCTGTTCTCCAGTGGCAGGGAGAACAGCAAAGGCAGAGCTGACAGATTTATTTCGCATTCACAGGTGACAGGTTCGAGTTGTGCTTGCCTCGACAGTCTGTTATGATGCAGAAGATTGGTTTGTTAAAATGTATCGCTCTCTGCACATGAGGCTCTCGCGTTTGAAGCCCTTGGATTTGAAGTTGGCTGGGGCGCTGGTTGCCATGGCGGTGCTCGGTGGTTGCGCCAGCGATGGCGGCGGAGTTCAGAGCCAGAAGCTGGCGGCGATCAAATCCCGGGGCAGCCTTGTTTGCGGCGTGGAGGGCAAGCTCCCTGGCTTCAGCTTCGTGGAGTCATCCGGGGACTACAGCGGCCTGGACGTGGACGTGTGCAAGGCGGTTGCCGCCGCAGTGCTGGGAGATCCGGCCAAGGTGCAATATCGCGACCTCAATTCCAGCGAGCGCTTCGCCGCCCTGGCAAGCGGTGAAGTGGATCTTCTGTCGCGCAACACCACTTACACCCTCAGCCGCGATGCGGCCGGCGGCAACGGTCTCAGCTTCGCGCCCACTGTCTTCTACGACGGCCAGGGGGTGATGGCACCCACTGCCAGCGGCATCAAGGGCCTCAAGGACCTGGCCGGCAAGCCGATCTGCGTGGAAACAGGCACCACCACCGAACTCAATCTGGCCGACCGCATGCGCGAGATCAAGGCGCCCTACACCCCGTTGAAGTTCCAGACCAGCGACCAGACCTATGCCGCCTACCTGCAGGGACGCTGCGAGGCTGTGACCAGCGATCGCTCCCAGCTGGCCGGCAAGCGCAGCAGCTTCCCTGATCCCGGCGCCCACACCCTGCTGCCGGATGTGCTGAGCAAGGAGCCCCTGGCACCGGCCACCACCAACGCCGATCCCGCCTGGGCGGATGCGGTGCGCTGGGTTGTGTTTGCCCTGATGCAGGCTGAGGAGTCCGGCATCACCCAGGCCAACATCGACGCCAAGCTGGCCGAGGCCAAAGCCAGCACCAACCTTGCCGACCTGCGCCGCTTCCTGGGTGTTGAAGGGGATTTCGGCAAGCATCTGGGCCTGCCGGCTGATTTTGTGGTGAAGGCGGTGAAGGCTGTTGGCAACTACGGCGAGATCTTTGAGCGCAATGTCGGTACGGGCTCTCCGCTCGGGCTGGAGCGCGGGCTCAACCGCCAGTGGAATCAGGGAGGCCTGCTCTACTCGCCACCCTTCCGTTGATGCCCGCTGCCGTTACGCCCTGGTGGCGGAACCGCCGCCTGATCCCCTGGCTGGCCCAGGCAGCAGCCGGCCTGGTGTTGCTGGTGCTGGTGGCCTTTCTGCTGGGCAACCTGGTGCGCAACCTCACGGCGGCGGGCCTGTTGCTCAGCTGGGGCTGGATTGACAACCCGGCCGGCTTCGACATCGCCGAAACCCTGCTGCCCTTCCAGGCCGACATGCCCTACTGGCGCGGTCTGCTGGCGGGCCTGGTGAACACCCTGCGGGTAGTGGTGGTGGGGTTGGTGGGGGCCACCCTGCTGGGCACCCTGGTGGGGGTGGCCGCCTTCAGCAGCAACGGCCTGCTGCGCCGCCTGGCTCGGGTGTACGTGGAGGTGATCCGCAACATTCCGCTGCTGCTGCAACTGGTGTTCTGGTATTTCGTGGTGTTCCTGGCCCTGCCGGGCGGCAGCGAGGCGATCCAGCTGCCCGGGGTGGTGCTGGCCAAGTCGGGGCTCTATCTCGGCAGCCCGGAGCTGGTGAACGGCCAGTGGCAGGCACCGCTTCGCTTCACGGTGGAATTCAGTGCCCTGCTCACCGGCCTGGTGGTGTACACCGCAGCCTTCATCGCTGAGGTGGTGCGCGGCGGGGTGGCGGCCGTGCCCCGGGGGCAGTGGGAGGCGGCCCGTTCCCTGGGCTTCAGCCACCTGCAGATGCTGCAGAGGATCGTGCTGCCCCAGGCCCTGCGGGTGATTGTGCCCGGCCTCAACAGCCAGTACATCTCCCTGGCCAAGAACTCCTCCCTGGCGGTGGCCTGTGGCTATACCGATCTCTATTCGGTGGCGGAAACCACCCTCAACCAGACCGGCCGGGCCGTGGAGGTGGTGTTGATCCTGCTCGGTTCCTATCTACTGATCAACCTGGTGATCTCGGCGCTGATGAATGGCCTCAATGGCCTCGTGCAATTGCGGGAGCGCTGATGAATCCGATCCTGCAGCGCCTGCGCCGTGAGTTGTTCGCCAATCCCCTCGATGGGGTGATCTCGATCGGCCTGATCACGGGCCTGCTGATCGCCGCTGCTGCCGTCCTGAACTGGGCCCTGTTCCAGGCCCGCTGGGCCGTGATCCAGGCCAACAGCACCCTGTTTGCGGTGGGCCGCTACCCCGGAGACCAGCAGTGGCGCCTATGGCTGCTCACCGCCCTGCTGGCCTCGGCCACCGGGCTCAGTTGGGGCCTGCTGCGGGCCACACCTCGTGCCGATCGCCCCGCCCGCCTCTGGCCCCGCAACGATCGCCTGGCCGTGCTGGTGCTCCTGGCCCTGGCCGTGCTGGTGCCCCTGGGCCTGGGGCTCCAGCACGCCATTCAGCTGCGCTGGTGGCTGCTCACCGCCCTGCTGCTGGGGCTGCGCTGGGCAACCGGGCGCTGGGCCCTGCGGCTGCCAGCGATTCTTCTGCGATTGGTGCCCCTGCTCTGGCCTCTCCTCTATCTCGTGGGGATGGTGCTGATCAGTGGCGGGCTGGGGCTGGTTCAGGTGGCCCCCTCGGAGTGGGGTGGTCTTCTGCTCACCCTGCTGCAGGCCAGCTTCGCCATCCTGCTCTGCTTCCCGCTGGGGGTGCTGCTGGCGCTGGGCCGCCGCAGCGACCTGCCTCTGCTGCGCTGGTGCTCGGTGCTCTACATCGAGTTCATCCGTGGAGCGCCGCTGATCACCCTCCTGTTCCTTGGCCAGAACATCCTCGGTTTCCTGCTGCCAGGAGGCATGGCTCCCGAGCGGGTATGGCGCGCTGCCTGGGTGCTCACTCTGTTCGCTGCTGCCTACGTGGCCGAGGCGGTGCGATCCGGCCTGGCAGCCGTGCCCGCCGGCCAGCTGGAGGCCGCCCGCTCCCTGGGGCTTCCCCTTCCCCAGGCCCTGATCCACGTGGTGCTGCCCCAGGCCATGCGCGTTGCCATGCCGGCCACCGTGAGCCAGTTCATCAGCCTGCTGCAGGACACAACGCTGCTCTCGCTGATCGGCCTGCTGGAACTGCTTGGCACGGCCCGCACGGTGATGGCCAACCCTGCTTATCTGGGGCGCAATGCCGAGGTGTATCTGGTGCTGGCCGTGCTGTTCTGGTGCTGCTGCGCTGCTCTGGGGCTGGGCAGCCGTGCCCTGGAGACCCGCCTCAATCCCAATCCCCCCCACCGCGCCACCGCCAAGGCATGACACGCCCCGCCACCAGCGCCAACCCATCGGCCCCCATCCTGATCGAAGCCCGCGGGGTGGAGAAGTGGTACCCCAATGGCTTCCATGCCCTGCGCGGTGTCGACCTCACCGTGGCCCAGGGCGAGGTGGTGGTGGTGATGGGCCCCTCGGGCTCCGGCAAGAGCACCTTCATCCGCACGTTCAATGCGTTGGAGGATTTCCAGAAGGGCTCAATCGTGGTGGATGGCATCGCCCTCACCCACGATGTGCGCCAGATCGATGCCATCCGCCGCGAAGTGGGGATGGTGTTTCAACAGTTCAATCTCTTCCCGCACCTGACGGTGCTCGACAACCTCACCCTGGCGCCGGTGTTGGTGCGCAGGCGGCCCAAAGCTGAAGTGGAGCGCCAGGCGCTCGAACTGCTGGAGCGGGTGGGCATCCACGAGCAGGCCCGCAAGTATCCGGGACAGCTGTCCGGCGGCCAGCAGCAGCGGGTGGCAATCGCCCGTTCGCTCTGCATGGAGCCGCGCATCCTGCTCTTCGACGAGCCCACCAGCGCCCTCGATCCGGAGATGGTGCAGGAGGTGCTGGAGGTGATGCGGGAACTCGCCCGCGAGGGGATGACCATGGTGGTGGTGACCCACGAGATGCGCTTTGCCCGCCAGGTGGCCAGCCGGGTGGTGCTGATGGCGGAAGGCCGGGTGGTGGAGGAGGCGCCGCCTGAGCAGTTCTTCACCAATCCCCAGCACGAGCGCAGCCGTCAGTTCCTCAGCCAGATCGCCTGAGGCTGATTCACCTGAGCTGGACTCAGAGGCCAAACCAGCGGCAGATCAGAAACGGCACCACCAGGGTCATGGCGATGGTGAGCGGGAAGCCGTAACGGGCGATGTCCAGAAACTTGTAGCGGCCGGGGCCGAACACCATCAGGTTGGTCTGGTAGCCCACCGGGCTGAGAAAGCTCTGGCTGGCACCGAACAGAACGGCATAGATGAAGGCCAGCGGCGGCTGCTCCAGGCCGAGCGCCAGCTGGCCGGCGATCGGGATCAGCATGGCCACGGTGGCGGCGTTGCTCATCACCTCGGTGAGCAGGGTGGTGAACAGGAACACCACCAGCAGGGCCCCATACACAGGCCAGTTGTCCAGGCCCAGCAACAGGGCCTTGGCGAAGGCGGTGGCCAGGCCGGTTTTCTCCAGGGCCACGCTGAAGCTGGCCAGGGATCCCAGCAGCAGGATCACGTCGAGGCGGATGGCACGCTGCAGTTCGCCGGGCCGCAGGCAGCCGCTGGCCACCATCGCAACCGTTCCCAGCAGCACCGAGGCCACCAGCGGGATGATCTCGAAGCTGGGCAGCAGGATCACCAGGGCTGCGATCAGCAGGGCCAGCCCCTTGCGGCTCACGGTGGGCAGGTCCTTCTCCAGCTGCTCCAGCACCACCAGGTCGTTGTTGTCCTGCAGGCCGCGGATGGCGTCCTTGGGACCCTGCAACAGGAGCACGTCGCCTTCGCGCAGCGGGGCCCGCCCGAGGCTCTCGCGCACCACTTCGTTGCCGCGCCGCAAGGCCAACACAGTGGCGTTATACCGTTGCCGAAAGCGCAGGTCGCGCAGGCAGTCGCCCGCCAGCGCCGAACCTGAGGGCAGCAGCACCTCCACCATCCGCTGTTTGTCCTGCTGGTCTGGCATCCCCGGTTCTTCGGGGGTGGGGGCCAGCACCACGGTGTGGTCCTGCTGCAGGCGCAGCAGATCTTCTCGGCTGCAGCGCAGCAGCAGCCGATCGCCCAGGGCCAGGGTGCGGTCGGCCAGGGGCGGCAGGAAGCGTTCGCTGTCGCGGTGCAGCTCCAGCACATCCACATCGAAGCGGCGCTGCAGGCGGCAGGAGTGCAGCGACTGGCCGATCAACTGGGACCGCTCGGGAATCTTCACCTCGGTGAGATAGCCGCTGCTGGAGAGGTTGGCGATCAGGTCGTCGTCGTCGGTGCCGCGATCGGGGAGAAAGCGATCGGCAAGCAGCACCATCACCACACCGCCCACCAGCCAAACGCCGATGCCGATGGGCGTGAAGCTGAACAGGCCGAAGGCGCCATAGCCGAGTTTGTCGCTCACCTCGCTGGCCAGCAGGTTCACCGAGCTGCCCAGCAGGGTCAGGGTGCCGCCCAGCACGGTGGCAAACGACAGCGGCAGCAGCACCTTCGAGGGGGAGATCCGGCGCCGCTGGCACCAGCTCTCCACCACCGGCAGCAGGCTGGCCACGATCGGCGTGTTGGGCACGAAGGCCGACACCGGGCCCACGGCGCCCACCATCAGGGCAATCATCCGCTTGGGGCTGCGGATCGCATCGGAGCCGATCAGCTCGCGTAGCCGGTCGAGGCCGCCGCTGCGGAACAGGCCTGCCGAGAGGGCGAACAGGCCCATCAGGGTGATCAGGGCAGGACTGCCGAAGCCCGCAACCGCCTCACCCGGCTTGAGCACGCCACCCACGATCAGCAGGGCCATGGCCAGCAGGCCGGTGACCTCCGGTGCCAGCCAGCCGCCGATGAAGATCACCACCGAGCCCGCCAGGGTGAGCAGGGTGATCAGGGCGCCGGGCTGGAGCACGGCCGAAACCAGATCTTGCACAGGCGCAAAGCAATCGGGGCAGAATACACGGTTTGCAGGTGCGGCAATACCAGGCAGCTGCCAGGGCCATTTGCGCTTCTTTTGCGCAAATAACAAAACAGGATCGGCCTATTTCCTACTTCTGAGCCGGGCTATTGCAAGGGCGACCTTCGGGGCCTCAGCGCGTTGCGTCGCCGATGGTGTTCGTGGAGCTGGCTCGCAGGCTGCACTTGAGGGGCTCACTTGCCATGCCCCAGAATCCAGCCACAACAACGGGGTGCCTTGCTCCCTCCCCATCTGCCGTGTCATTGCTCAACAGCACCATCGCCATCATCGTCGGCATCGCCCTGCTATTCGGCGGCGGCGAGCTGTTTGTGGCCGGCTCCGTGGCCCTCTCCCTGCTGCTGGGGATTCCCCAGATCGTGATCGGTCTCACCGTGGTGTCTCTCGGCACCAGTGCGCCGGAGCTGTTTGTGAGCCTGATCTCCACCATCCAGGGGAATCTGGGGGTGGCCGGTGCCGACAATCTGGCCGTGAGCAACATCGTGGGCAGCAACATCTTCAACGTGCTGGTGGTGCTGGGCCTCAGCGCCCTGATTGCGCCCCTGCGGGTGAAGAGCCGCCTGGTGAAGCGCGATGTGCCGCTGCTGCTGGGCGTGTCGATGGCGGTGTGGGGCATGGCCTCCGGCGGCCGTGTCACCTGGCAGGCCGGTGTGGCCCTGCTGGTGGCCACGGTGATGAACATCGTGTGGGAGATGCGCACCGCCGGCGAGAATCCCGATGAAGTGAACGAGATTGATGAAGCCGAGCGGGCCACCCCGCTGGTGTCTGGCCTCAAGCTCGCCGGGGGTCTGGTTCTGCTCGTGGCTGGTTCCCAGCTGCTGGTGAAGGGCGCCACGGCGGTGGCCCTGTCCCTGGGGGTGAGCACCACGGTGATCGGCCTCACCATCGTGGCAGCGGGCACCTCGATGCCCGAGCTGGTCACCTCCCTGGTGGCCGCCTATCGCGGCAAAGCCGATCTGGCCATCGGCAATGTGGTGGGCAGCAACCTGCTCAACCAGCTGGTGATCCTGGGCCTCTGCGCCACGGTGGCCGGTGGCCGGGGCCTGGGTGTGGATCCGGTGATGATCCAGCGCGACCTGCCGATCATGGTGCTCACCACCCTGGCCTGCCTGCCGATCTTCTGGACCCAGGGTGTGATCACCCGCGTGGAGGGGGGCATCCTGGTGCTGCTTTACGTGCTGTATGTGGTTGAGCAACTCCTGCTCAACACCGCTCCAACCTTCTCCGACGAATTTCGCCTGGTGGTGCTGGTGGTGCTGGTGCCGGGGTTGTTGGTGTTTCTGGCCTGGCAGGTGCTGGCCTGGCGGGAGCAACGGCGCCTCTCCTAGCTTCGCGTTGCCTTGGGCCTGGAATGCCCAGCCGCCTTGCTCACCACGCTCCTGATTCTGCTGATCGGCCTGGCACTGGCCCGGCTCACGGCGGGCAAGCTGGTGCACTGGGCGGTGCCCGCCATCGTGGTTGAGCTGTTCGTGGGCTTCGTGCTTGGCAACAGCGTGCTGCCTTTTGAGGCCATCGCGCCCCTGAGCGGCCTCACGGAGCTGGGCGTGCTCACCCTGTTCTTCCAGGTGGGCCTGGAGGTGCGCGGCGATCTGATGGCCTCACGGCGCAACACGATCCTGCGGCTGGTGGCGTTGAGTTGCCTCACGCCCTTGCTCGCCTACGGTCCGCTCGTGGTCGGCTTCGGTCTCCAGCATGCCCCGGCTCTGTTGTGCCTGGCCTGTCTGTCGGCCACTGGCACGGGGGTCACCCTGCGCCTGCTCGCCCAGCGGCAGGCCCTGGGAACACCGTCTGGGCGTCTGCTCGTGGGGGTGTCGGTGCTCGACGATCTCCCCGCGATCGCCCTGCTCGGCCTGGCAGTGGCCTCGGGTGCCCAGGATGGGGGAGGCAGGAGCCAGGTAGGAGCCCTGCTGGCCCTGGGTCTGCTGGCTGCGCTGCTGAGTTATCTCGGCGTGCGCTGGTGGGCCAGGCTCCAGCGCCGTGCTCCCAGCAGCCCGCTGGCCATCCTGCTGCTGCTGGTGAGCTGTGCCTGGGTTGCAGAAATCACGGGCTTCACGTCCCTGCTCGGAGCCCTTTGGGCTGGGGTCCTGCTCACCCGCATGGGGCCGCTGCAGGGGGAGGTGAACCGGGTGTTGACGCTGCTTTCGGAGGTGTTTCTTCCCCTCTATTTCATCAGCGTGGGCATGCGGGTGTCGGCCGCCAGCCTGCTGGACTGGCAGGCCTGGAGTCTTGGTGCCGCCCTGATGGTGCTGGCCCTGGCCAGCAAGGCCCTGTGCGGTTTCGGCATCACCGCCCACGACCGGCGGGCCGGAGTCGACCGCTGGCTTGTGGTGTTCGGTCTCATCCCCAGGGGACTGCCAGGCCTGGTGTTTGCCACCACTGCGCTCTCCGCCGGAGTGATCAGCTCCAGTCAGTACTCCGCCCTGGTGTTAATGGTGACCGGCACCACCGTGCTGGGCCTGGTGTTGCTGGAACGTCGGCTGTTGGCCCTGCCGCCCGGCGCAGAGGCAACCTGAACGGCCCTCAAAAAGGATCTAAGTTTGTACGCTTCTTTTTCCCCTTGCGATGACTCCCTCCCGCCCTCAGCCGCTCTGGCACTGCATTCCAACTCCCGAATGCATCGAGCGACTGGGTAGTCGGTCTGAGGGTCTCACTACGGCCGAAACGGCCCGCCGTCTGGCCGATGGCGGCCCCAACAAGCTCGAGCTGGCCGAGGGCCGCAGCAACTGGCAGATCCTCTGGGACCAGTTCAGCAACGTGATGCTGATCATGCTCCTGGCGGTGGCGGCCGTCTCGGCTGGCGTGGCCTATGTGGAACAGAAGTTTCCCAAGGATGCGATCGCCATCGTGCTGATCGTGGGCCTGAATGGGCTGCTGGGCTACCTGCAGGAAAGCCGGGCCCAGAAGGCGCTGCTGGCCCTGCGCGACATGGCCCAGCCCCAGGTGCAGGTGCGTCGCGACGGCCAGTGGCAGCGCCTGAGCAGCGAGGAGCTGGTGCCCGGCGACCTGATCCGCCTGGAGGCGGGCGACCGGGTGCCGGCCGACGCCCGGCTCCTGGAGGCGGTGGATCTGGGCTTGCGCGAGGCGGCCCTCACCGGCGAAGCCGAGGCGGTGTTCAAGAAGGCCGAACTGGTGCTGGAGGAGAGCACCCCGGTGCTGGAGCGCCTGAACTGCCTGTTCCAGGGCACTGAGGTGGTGCGCGGCCGCGGTGTGGCCCTGGTGACAGCCACAGGGATGGGCACCGAGCTGGGCCAGATCGCTGAGCTGATCAACACCGCCGGCGGGGAGAGTACGCCGTTGCAGGAGCGGCTCGACGGACTGGCCAAGGTGCTGGTGGGCAGCTCCCTGGCCCTGGTGGCGGTGGTGGTGGGCCTGGGTCTGCTGCTGGGCCAGGATCCCCTCAACCTGCTGGAGGTGTCGCTGTCGATGGCGGTGGCGATCGTGCCGGAGGGTCTGCCTGCCGTGATCACCGTCACCCTGGCGATCGGCACCCAGCGGATGGTGCAGCGCGCGGCCCTGATCCGCCGCCTGCCTGCGGTGGAGGCCCTCGGTTCGGTGACCGTGATCTGCTCCGACAAGACCGGCACCCTCACCCAGAATCGCCAGGTGGTGCAGGACCTGCGCCTCGGCACCGAGGCCGTGGCGGTGAGTGGCCTCGGCTACGAACCCAACGGCGCCTTCACACCCCGGCTCCTCACCCCGCCGGAGGGAGCAACGGCCGGGGCCGCCCACGGACTGGAGCGTTTGCTGCTGCAGGCTGCCGTGCTCTGCAGCGACGCCGAACACAAGCAGAATGCCGATGGCACCTGGGAGATCCTCGGCGATCCCACCGAGGGGGCCCTCTCGGTGGTGGCGGCCAAGCAGGGCATTGACGACTTCGAACTGCGCAGCCACTACCGGCGTGCCGCTGAGATTCCCTTCAGTTCCGAACGCCAGTTGATGGCGGTGTGGGTGGAGGACCGCGACGGCCACCTGCAGGCCCCGCTCGGAGAGGTGGCCGCCGGCTCCGACCAGCTGCTGATCAGCAAGGGAGCCCCGGAAGTGATCCTGGCCGATTGCGGGCGTTGGGTGGACGGCAGCGGCGTGGTGCCCATGAGCCCCGCTCAGCGCCAGTGGTGGCTGGATCAGGCCCGGGATCTGGCCGCCGCCGGCCTGCGGGTGCTGGCCTTCGCCTGTGCCCCCCATCACCCCAGCCCGGATCACCCCTTAGCCGACCAGGTGCTGCTGGGCCTGATGGCCCAGCTCGATCCCGCCCGCCCGGAGGTGATGCAGGCCGTGGCCACCTGCCGCAGCGCGGGCATTCGCCCGGTGATGATCACGGGCGACCATCCGCTCACCGCCCGGGCGATCGGCAGTGATATCGGCCTTTCCACCGCTGATGCGGAGGTCGTGCTGGGCCGTGAGCTGGAAGCCAGCACCGACGAGCAGCTGCGCGAGCTGACGGCACGCTGCAGCGTCTATGCCCGGGTGCCGCCCGAGCAGAAACTGAGGATCGTCAAGGCGCTGCAGGCCAACGGCCAGGTGGTGGCCATGACCGGAGATGGCGTCAACGATGCCCCAGCCCTCAAGCAGGCCCACATCGGCGTGGCCATGGGCATCACCGGCACAGAGGTGAGCAAGGAAGCGGCCGACATGGTGCTGCTCGACGACAACTTCGCCACGATCGTGAATGCGGTGGAGGAGGGCCGGCTGGTGTACGCCAACATCCGGCGCTTCGTGAAATACATCCTCGGCAGCAACGTGGGTGAACTGATCACCATCGCCGCCGCCCCCTTGGTGGGGGTGTTCGGGGTGCCGATGACGCCCCTGCAGATCCTCTGGATGAACCTGGTCACCGATGGCGTGCCGGCCCTTGCGCTGGCACTTGAACCGGCCGAGGATGGCCTGATGCAGAAGCAGCCGGCCAGGCCCGGGGAATCAATCTTCGCCCGCGGCATCGGCCGCTACATCCTGCGGGTGGGGGTGGTGTTCGCCCTGATCGTGATCGCCCTGATGGTGTGGAGTTACCGCACCGGCGGAATGGACGGTCCGTGGAAAACGATGGTGTTCACCACCCTCTGCCTGGCCCAGATGGGTCACGCCCTCTCGGCCCGCAGCGACCGGCCGCTGATCCAGGTGAACCCCTTCAGCAACCCCTGGCTGCTCTGGGCGGTGATTCTCACCACCGGCCTGCAGCTGCTGCTCCTCTATGTGCCCGTGCTGGCTAAGTTCTTCGGCACCGTGCCCCTGCGCGCAGCCGATCTGCTGGTGTGCGTGGGCGTAAGCCTGATCCTGTTCGTCTATCTGGAATTGGAGAAGATCCTGCGGCAATGGTGGAGCCGACAACGGGCCGATGCACCGTCGGCCCGAGCCTGAGGGCTCCTGTCATGAGCGGACTGATCGAGCGTCTTCCCCAGTTGATCCTTTCGGCTGTGGATGCCAATCCACTGCTTGGCTATGGCGCCATTGCGCTGGTGATGCTGCTTGAGAATGTGGTGCCTCCGATTCCTTCGGAGGTTGTGATGCCGCTGGCTGGATTTCTGATCCAGCAGGGCAAGCTGGAGCTGGTGCCTGCCGTTCTGGCAGGGCTGCTGGGCACGGTGCTCGGCGCCTGGTTCTGGTATGGAGTGGGGCGCCTCATCAACGAGGAGCGCCTGGAGCAGTGGCTGAAACGGCACGGCCGCTGGCTTGGCCTGCGGGCGGATGATCTGGCCCGCAGCCGGCGCTGGTTCAGCCGACACGGTGTTGCCGTGGTGTTCTGGGGACGGATCATCCCCGGAATCCGCACATTTGTGTCCCTACCAGCGGGCATTGAAATGATGCCCCAGGTGCGCTTTCTGGCATGGACCACCGCTGGCAGTCTGCTTTGGATCCTGATTCTGACAATGGCTGGACAGGCACTGGGCGAGGGATATCAAAAAGTCGGCGTGTGGATTGGTGATATTGGTGCCGTCATCAAGCCGATACTGGTTATTGCTGTTCTGGCCTTCGTGATCTGGGTTGTGCTGAATCTGGTGCGATCCAGCGGCCGATCACGCTCTGATCAGTAAAGGCAGTGGCTGTGCCCAATCCGCCTTTGCCATCGGCCCTATGGATCGGATCATTGCAGGGGTCCTGATTGCCTCTGCGGCAGCAGGATCTCTGTTTCTCGTCTATTTCACGGATGGTTTGATCGATAGGAATCCCAGCGCCCCAGCTGGCGGCGTCCATGTCCGGCCCTACCTAGGTTGGACTGGTTGGTCGATTGATTTGTGAATTGATTCAACTTTATTGATGAATGCATTGATTGATCATCGGGGTTTCCTGCGATTGCCAGTTGGCGCCACTTGTTGGCCAGGCGACTACAGTGCATCCGTCAACCAAGGCCCGCTTCAACCGCTTGTTCCTTGATATTCTGGTCATCCTGCTGCTGATCGCTGCCAACGGCGTTTTCTCGGGCGCCGAGATTGCAATCATTTCGGCCCGTCGTCACCGCCTGGAGCAGCTCTCGGAGCAGGGGCAACGCTCTGCTCGGGTGGCCCTGAGGCTTGCGGATGCTCCAAGCCAGTTCCTGTCCACCGTCCAGATCGGCATCACTCTGATCGGCATCCTCAGTGGCGCCGTGGCTGGTGCCACTGTGGCCCAGAAGCTCGATGGCTGGCTGGAACAGGTTCCCCTGCTGAATGCCTACAGCGAGCTGCTGAGCTTCGGCCTGGTTGTAGCCGTGATCACCTATCTGTCTGTGGTGGTGGGTGAACTGGTTCCCAAGCGAGTGGCTCTGGCGAATCCCGAGCGGCTTGCCTGTGCCACAGCGCCCACCATGCGCTGGTTATCCAGGGTGAGTGGCCCGCTTGTCCATCTGCTCAGTCACTCCACTGAGGTTTTGTTGAAGGTTCTCGGTGTTTCAACAACCTATCAACAGGACATCACGGAGGACGAAATCAAAGCCATGTTCCGACAGGGCACCGACTCGGGAGTATTTGAGGAGGTGGAGCATGACATGGTGCAGCGGGTGCTGCGCCTGGGAGATCGCCCGATCAAGAGCCTGATGACCCCGCGTACTGACATCTGCTGGCTGGATATCGAGGAGCCACTCGACGTAAGCCTGGAGGAGATGCTGCTAAGCAACCACTCATGCTTTCCTGTTGCCAAAGGCAGTCTTGATGACTGCCTTGGTGTTGTGCGAGTGCGCAACATCCTGGTTGCCAAGTGTGCCGGCGATCCGATTGATCTTGAGGAATTGCTGCAGCCTCCATTATTTGTGGCCGAAAGTACGCGCGCCCTTTCCGTGCTTGAGCAGTTCAAACATAGCCGTATTCACATCGCTTTGGTCACCGATGAGTTTGGCGGGGTAGCTGGATTGGCGACTCTCAATGACCTGATGGAAGGGATCGTGGGTGATCTACCCTCGATTGAGGATGAAGAAGGGCCACTGGTCGTGACCCGGGATGATGGATCCTGGCTGGTGGATGGCGGACTGGATCTCGATGCCTTTACCGAACTGATCGACCACGACATTTTCGGCATTGCCCAGGAAGGTCGCTATCACACGCTGGCAGGCTTTGTGATGCATGTGTTAGAGCGCATTCCCCATGAAGCCGACCACTTTGACTGGCGTGGCTATCGCTTTGAAGTGGTTGATATGGATGGTAAAAGAGTCGACAAGATCCTTGTCAATGCCCTGCAAGTGCCTGCGGCCGATGCCAATTCAAGTGCAACTGAACCTGGCAGTCGACAGTCGAATGGTTCTCAAGATTGAATCCGTTACGAAAGAATTGCTTGTTGTTATCGGCCTGGCAACTTGGCAAGATGCTCACTGGAGCCCATCACCACCAACATCTGGCCCTCCTCAAGAACGTGGGATGCCGGTGGATTAACGCATAAATGATTGTCAGGACCGGCCGCCAGTACACTGATATTAAAGTTTTTGCGGAGATTGAGTTCCCTCAGTGAGTGGCCAATGAAGGATTCTGGAACCCGGATTTCTTCAATGCTGTTGATGTCATCAAGGCGCAGCCGATCCAGCAGGTTTGGGCGCACCAGCTCCATGCCCAGGCGAAGGCCCTGCATCTTGGACGGGAACACCACCCGATCAGCCCCCACCCGTTTCAGCATTCTCATGTGCAGGTCGGACGTCGCCCGGGCGATCACCTGCTGAACCTTGGAACCGACTGCAACCTTGGCGATGAGAGTGGCAGTGACACTGGCTTCAATCGGCTCACGCATGGCCACCACAACCGTGCCCATGTCGAGAGCGCCGGCGGCTCTGAGGGCATCTTCATCGGTGCAATCCACAACCCGCGCTTCGATTGAAGCGTCGATCAGGCGCAGGGCGTCCACTGCCTTCTGATCGTTGTCGATCGCCAGCACTTCGGCGCCGGAACGGATCAGCTCCTCAATCACGGATGAGCCGAAACGACCAACACCGATCACTGCAAAGCTTCGTCGATGACGCTGCTGCTCTGTGCGCCAATGCCACCAGGGGTGGGGCGAGGGATTTGTGTCCATGAAACGGGTCGGAACGATGGGCTGGAGGCGGATGGCTAGCGATCAGAGGAAGAGGTCCTCACGGGGGTAGCCGACCCGGTCTGGGGGTCTGTTCCCATACAGGGCGGCCAACAGCAGCATGATCCCCAACCGTCCCACGAACATGCCCACCATCAGCACCAGCTGCCCCCAGCGGTTGAGCTCAGCGGTGACACCCAGATCCAGCCCCACGGTGCAGAAGGCCGACATGCAGGTGAACAGCTTCTCAAGGAAGCTGAAGCGGATACCAGTCAGGCTGCCATCGTCGGTTGCGCCGATGCCCAGCAGCAGGGCCATCAGCAGCACAAACAGTCCGGAGGCCAGGGTGACCCCCACAGCCTTGAGCAGTAGTTCACTGGACATCTCGCGATTGCGAATCACCACCTGCTTACGACCCTCAAGTGTGGATTTGGTTGCACCCATCAGCAAGGCGAAGGTGGTGGTCTTGATGCCGCCGCCGGTGCCCCCGGGGCTGGCTCCGATGAACATCAACACGATCATCAGCAGCAGGCCAGCCTCCGAAAGAGTCTCCACGGACAGGGGAACGGTGTTGAACCCGGCTGTGCGCGTGGTGATCGATTGGAACAGCGTGACCTGCAGGCGCTGCAGCAGTGTGAGTCCCGATACCACCCCATCCTTGGCAAAGTGCTCCGTGAACAGCAACCCCAGGGCGCCGATCACGATCAGCAGCAGTGTGCTGCGCAACACCAGCCGGGTATGCAGACTCAGCCGGCGGATGCGCCCGAGACGAAAGCGCTTGGCCCACACGTCGTTGATCACGCGCCAGCCGATCCCCCCCACCACGATCAGGCTGCCAATCACCCCGTTCACCACCGGGTTGTCGCGGTAGCGCACCAGATTGTCGCTCCAGAGACCGAAACCGGCGTTGTTGTAGGCGCTGATGCAGTGAAACAACGAAGCCCAGAGGCGATCCAGGGGATTGGTGATGTCCGTGAAGCCAAAGGTGTAGAGCACCACCGTGCCCAGACCCATCACGCAAAATCCGGCAGCCAGGATGCCGTTGAAGGTCGGACCGATGCCGCCGACCCCAAACTCATCCAGCGCCCTGCCCCGATCCAGGCGGTTGCGCAGGCCGCTGCGCCCTTGCACGAAACCCTGGAGGAAGGTGGTGATCGCCATCAGACCGAGACCGCCGGTGACGATCAAGCCCGCTAGGGCCAGCTGCCCCAGGGGGGTGAGATCACGGCTGATGTCAATGATCGAGAGGCCGGTCACCGTGATCGCCGAGGTCACCGTGAACAGGGCTTCCCAGAGGCCCACATCATCTGTGGAGCAGAGGGGACTCGAGAGGATGAAGGTGCCCAGCAGGATCACAAGGGCGCCAGTCACAACCGTGAACTGGGGAACTGTGAGCCTCTGTCGCCAGCGCTGCAGGCCCCTGACTCTGTTCGTCAGGAAGGCAAAGGCCATTGCGTTCCGTCCATCTGGGCTGGAAAGGGTTGATGAAGGTTAAGCGTTCGGGTGCCTGGCATCCTCCCAGTGTTCTGCCCAGCAGGGGTAGCAGTTGCTTGGCTGGCACCATCGCCACGCGTGCGCTACACATTGAGCCCCAGTTGTTGGCGCCGCTTTGCAGCATCCGGGGGAGGGGAAGGAAGGTGGGTGGGTGTTTCCGTTTGCGAAGGTTCGTTTGATGGGCCCAGATTGCTGATCAGTCGCCTTCAGGGGCTGCTGTTCAAGGTCGGACGCTCAGGCGATCGCACCCTGCCTGTGGATGGGCGGATGGGCGGATTGAATTGCCAAGGGCCGATCGCACCCTCACCAGTCACTCCTCGGTTGTCGCCTCAGGGATGCTGCTGGATGGCAGCAGTTCATCACTAGCAATGAAGAAACCTACCGCTCCCAGCAGTGCAGCCAGTACCAGGCCAATGATCCACCAGTTAACCGCACTGAGGCTGGAAATAGATTCCTGATTGATGAAAGATCCGCAACTACAGCATGCCAGGCCCGTTCTGGTCGACTTGGAGCGGGTGACCATTCGGCAGCCACATTTAGGGCATCCCATGACTTGCTTCCACCATGTTCAAGGACAATCCTGGTCGGGTAAACGGGTCCAAAATACAGTGAAGACTGCCACCAATGAACAAATTGTTCATTGCGAACATTTCGTGGGACTGAAGCGCATGGGGCGGTGACGCGGTTTACCTCTTCGCGACCTGTTTTTGTGGCGACCTGATGGAGGGGGCGCCCATGTGGAGGTCGCTCAATGGCATTGCCTCCGGGATTTGGAATCTATGTTGTTAACAGCAATTGAGGAGCGCGGAATGTGTTGCTTGCCGGATTGGGGTGAGAGTAGCTAGATCTGCATTGGATTGATTTGAATCCAGGAAACTTCCGCTATAGCTAGTCTCTTTTGTGAAGCCAAGGCCTCCAGTCAGGCCTCCAGGTAATCAAGATATTCACCCGAAAGTCTGCGGATGGAGGCTGTTGCCCGCCGTTCTAGCCCGCGGGCCATATCCCGGGTGATGCCCATCTGCCGGGCCGCAGCGCTGAGGCTGAGGGGTTCGGTCTCGCCGATGCCGTAGCGCAGGCGCAGCAGTTCGGCTTCCTGGGGAGGCAGCTGGGCCAGCAGGCGCTGGATGTCCTGGCGCATCAGGGTGGAGGTCACCTGCTCCTGGGGCCGACTGAGCTGGCAGGCCAGGCTGTCCAGCAGGCGGAGCTCCTGGTCGTGGGGGTGATGACCGTCGAGGCTGAGGGGCTCCTGGGCCCGGAACAGGGCCTCGCGAATATCCAGGGGCTTGAGGCCCGTGGCGGCGGCCAGCTCGGCCAGGTTCGGATCCCGGCCCAGCTGGTGGCCGAGGGTCTGCTGGACCTGGCGCAGCTTCTGCAGTTGGTCCACCATCGTGGCCGGCAGGCGGATCGTGCGCCCCTTGGCCACCAGGGCACTGCCGATGCCGTCGCGGATCCACCAGGCTGCATAGGTGGAGAAGCGATAGCCCCGGCTGGGGTCAAAGCGCTCCACCGCCCGGATCAGCCCGATCGTGCCCTCCTGGATCAGATCCTCCAGGTCGATCGGGCGGTGCTGGTAGCGCTTCGCGATGCTCACCACGAGGCGCAGGTTGGCGAGGACCATGCGGCTGCGGGCCTGGTTGGCCAGGCGCAGGCGGCGCCGGAGCTGGCCCACGCTCAGGCCGGCTTCCAGGGCCCAGGCCTGCAGGCTGGGTTCCACCCCTCCGGCGCGCAGTTTCATTTCCTCGGCCACGTCTTGAGCCTGGCGGCCGGCCTGCACAAGGCGGGCCAGGGTGATTTCGTCTTCAGCAGTGAGCAGCGGGATGCGCCCCATGGCCTGCAGGTGCTGACTGAGTGCGTCGCAGCCGCCCGGGGGGCGCTTCTGTGGCGCAGGCATCGGAGGGATGTCTGTGATTGGGTCGGCAAACGTTAATGACTGCTGCAGGCGGCTGGGTGCGTCGGGCTCGAGCTACCAACCAGTAGCTCAAATCGGGCTGATCAGTTGCACTGATCAATCGTCTGAATGGGCCAAAACCGCAAGCGGACACTGCCTGGATTGGACTGGCATGGCGTTGGCAGAGGTGCGTCATGTCGCCATCTGGGCTGCAGATCTGCGCTCATGATCTGGGCTGCAGGTCTGTGCTGAAATCGCTTATTCAGGAGGGCTGTTCAACATCAAAAAGGGCCCGGACAAGCCGGGCCCAGAAGTTTGGATTGGCCGCGATCAGGCCAGTGCTGCCACTGCTTGCTGCAGGGCTTCGTGGCGGCTGATGCTGGTGCGTTCAGCTGGCAGCTTTTTGAACAGGCCAAGCTTTTCCAGGCGCCGCTGGGTGGTGTCGGCAGCCCCCACCACAAACACCTGGCGGCCCTTCTCGATCGCCTCCTCCACCGCATTCTCCACCGCCAACGCGGCAGTCACGCCGAGATGGGACACCTCGCTGAGGTCAAAGATCACGGCTTTGCAATCGCGGATGGCGTTGTGTTCCCGGGCGATTGCCTTGGCCACCCCGAAGATCATGGCGCCGTTGAGTTGGAACAGCAGCACCTGGCCCTTGCCCTGATCGAGCAGGGCTTTCTCCTCATCGGGAATTAGCAGATCACCATCGCCGGTGCTCACCGATTTCACCGATTTGCTCTGCAGGGCGCTCATCTTGTCGATGGTGAGGATGTTGGCGATGAACACGCCCACGCCCACGGCCACGATCAGATCCACCAGCACGGTGAGGGCGATCACCAGATACATGATCACGGCGCCGCTGATCGAGATGCGGTGGGCGCGCTTGATGAAGCCCCAGTCCACGATGTCCACACCTACCTTCAGGGCGATGCCGGCCAGCACCGCCTGGGGAATCTGGGCGGCCAGCCGCCCGCCCGCCAGGATCACCACCATCAGGACCAGGGCCCGGGTGATGCCGGAGAGGGCACTGCGTCCGCCCGCCTGGATGTTCACCACCGTGCCCATGGTGGCGCCGGCACCGGCAATGCCGCCGAACAGGCCGGACACCAGGTTGCCCAGGCCCTGGCCGATCAGTTCCTTGTTGGAGTCGTGCTCGGTGCGGGTGACGCTGTCGGCGATCACGGCCGTGAGCAGGGCATCGATGCAGCCGAGCATCCCCAGCACGGCGGCACTCACCACCATGGTCTGCAGCTGGGCAGGCGCGAAGGTGGGGAGCTGCAACTTGGGAAAGCCCGAGGCGATCTCGCCGATCCGGCGGATGCCCTCGCCCCCTTCACCGCCACCGCTCAGCAGGGTGAGCGACAGCAGCGTGCCGATCACCAGGGCGATCAGCTGGGGCGGCGCCACCTTCTTCACGCCCGCAGGGGTGAGCCAGAGGATCGCCAGGGTGATCACCGCCAGCAGCACTTCGGTGGGCCGGGCGTTCTGCAGGAGCTGGGGCAGGGCGGTGAGGGTGCCCATCACCCCGCCCTTGGGAATCGCCTGGCCGAGAAAGGGCCCGAGCTGCAGGATGATCAGGATGAAGCCGATCCCGCTCATGAAGCCCGAGATCACCGTGTACGGCATCTGGGTGATGTAGCGGCCCAGCTTCAACACGCCGAACACCATCTGGAAGATGCCGGCGAGCATCACCACGGTGAAGGCCATGGCCAGGCCGTTTTCCGGGTTGCGCGCCGTCAGGCTGGCGATCACCGCGGTCATCACCACGGTCATCGGGCCGGTTGGCTCCGAGATCAGGCTGGGGGTGCCGCCGAACAGGGCGGCGAACAGACCCACGAGCACCGCGCCCCAGAGGCCGGCGGCGGCGCCGGCACCCGAGGCCACACCGAAGGCCAGGGCCAGGGGCAGGGCCACGATCGCGGCCGTGACGCCGCCGAACAGATCTCCCTTGATGTTGGTGGTGCTGATGTGGTTCAGCACCCGCAGGCCCGGGGGCCGGGGCGGTGCCGTGGAGGTGGTCATCGCGACAGGCGAAGGTTGGCGCGGAACCATAGGCCGGTTGCCTGGGAACTGGGTCGGCAGCCTTCGCAACTGCCCCAACCTGCACCTGAAGTGCCCAGGATTCCCCCCCTGCGGGCCAAGCGATGACCGTGCTGATCCTGATTGCCCTGGGCTGGCTGGGTGTGCGCACGCTGCTGCTGCTGGCCCAGGTGGCACGCCACAGCCCTGAAGCCCAGCTGGCGCGCTCGTTTGAGCAGGAGTTGCACGAGCGCGGGCTGCGTCCCCCCAGTGCACCCGGCGGGGGCGATCCCTGACCTGACCGCCGCCGCCGCCCCAGCCAGGCGATCCCTGTGCCTATATCCCTGCCACAACGCAACCAAGTTCCATGCTTGTTCCGGCTCCAGTGCTCCTGGAGGTGAGCTCCCACCAGCTCGAGGTGGCGGAAACCCTGATTGGGGTGGGCCGCTTCGTGGTGATCTTTGTGGTGGCCCGCGCCATCGCCGAGCTGATGGTGCGGTTGCAGCTGCCCACGATCCTTGGCGAACTGGTGGCCGGCGTGCTGATCGGCGCCTCCGGCCTGCATCTGATCGTGCCGCCCGAGGTGCAGGCCCAGTTGAGCAGCGTGGTCACCGGTCTGGTGGGTTCCCTGGCCGGGATCACGCCGGAGGCGGTGAGTGAGGTCTACAACGAGACCTTCCCCAGCCTGCAGGCCGTGTCGCAGATCGGCCTGTTTGCCCTGTTGTTCCTCACCGGTCTGGAGAGCGAACTCGACGAACTGGTGGCCGTGGGCGTGCAGGCCACCACGGTGGCGGTGGCCGGGGTGGCGCTGCCCTTTGCCCTGGGCACCGCTGGCCTCTACTACCTCTTCCATGTGCCGCTGATCCCGGCCGTGTTCGCCGGGGCGGCCATGACGGCCACCTCGATCGGCATCACCGCCAGTGTGTTCGGCGAGCTCAAGTGGCTCAAGAAGCGCGAGGGCCAGATCGTGATCGGCGCCGCCGTGCTCGACGACATCCTCGGCATCGTGATCCTGGCGGTGGTGGTGGCCGTGGTGGGCGGCGGTGCCTTCAGCTTCGGCCCGCTGATCAGGCTCTGCCTGGCGGCCGTGGCCTTCGTGGCGGTGGCCCTGGTGCTCAGCCGCAAGGCCGCCCCTGCCTTCGACTGGGTGGTGGACCGGCTCAAGGCCCCCGGCGATGTGGCCGTGGCCAGCTTCGTGGTGCTCACCCTCTGCTGTTTTGCCGCCCAGGCGATCGGCCTGGAGGCGGCCCTGGGCGCCTTCGCCGCCGGCCTGATCCTCAGTGCCTCTAAGCACACCCACGACATCGACACGGCCGTGAAGCCCCTGGTGGCCCTGTTCGCCACGGTGTTCTTCGTGCTGATCGGCACCGGCATGGACCTCTCGGTGCTCAACCCCTTCGATCCCGCCAACCGCGAGGGCCTTCTGGTGGCCGCCTTCCTGCTGGTGGTGGCGATCGCCGGCAAGGTGGCCGCCGGCTGGAGCTACCTGAGCAAGGAACCCACCAATCGACTGGTGGTGGGCCTGGGGATGATGCCCCGCGGCGAGGTGGGTCTGATCTTCCTGGGGCTGGGAACCCAGGCCGGCATCCTCACGCCGGCACTGGAAGCGGCCATCCTGCTGATGGTGATCGGCACCACCTTCCTGGCGCCGGTGCTGCTGCGGATCGTGATCCCCGAGGAACCCGATCAGCCTGATGCCCAGGCGCTCGAGCAGCCCGCCTGATTCCAGGAGCGCATCAGACACACCATGCCCCAGGCTGCAGCCGTGCCATCAGGCCCCTCTGCGGGGCGGCGGATCTGCCTCACCACGCTGCATGGCAAGGAACGGGCCCTGGCCAGGCCCTTTGCCCTGGGCCTGGGCGCTTCCCTTGAGGTGAGCGCCTGCGACACCAACGCCCTGGGCACCTTCAGCGGCGAGGTGGAGCGCCTGGGTGATGCCCTTGGCACCTGCCGCCGCAAGGCGATGCTCGGCCTGGAGGCCACGGGGTTGCAGCTGGGCCTGGCCAGTGAGGCCAGCTTCGGCCCCCATCCAGCCGTGCCCCTGCTGCCGGTGGGCCAGGAGCTGCTGCTGTTCGTGGACCGCGAGCGGGGAATCACCGTGGTGGAGCAGCGGCTGGAGTGGCGCACCAACTACGCCCACACGCTGCTGGGGCCGAATGAGGATCCTGCCCCCTGGCTGCGGCGGGTGGGTTTCCCGTCTCACGGGGTGCTCGTCCGTCCCGCCACAGCCGATGCCGGCCCGTGGCACAAGGACCTCACTGAGCCGGCACGCCTTCGGGATGCGCTGGCGGCCTGCCGGCGCAGCGATCCCCAGGGCCGGGTGTGGCTGGAAACGGACATGCGCGCCCACCGCAACCCCACCCGGATGCGCTCGATCCGCCGCCTGGGGGTGTCCCTGGTGCGCCGCCTGGCCACGCCTTGCCCAGCCTGCGCAGCTCCGGGCTGGGGCCTGGTGCACACCGATCCGGGCTTGCCCTGCGGATGGTGCGGCGGGCCCACCGCGCTCACGGCGATCGAAGTGTGGGGCTGCGAGGGCTGCGGCCAGCGTGAGCGTCACCCCCGGCGGGATGGCCTGAAGCAGGCTGACCCCGGCCAGTGCCCCCGTTGCAATCCCTGAGGTTGCTGGGCAGTGCTGAGCAGGCGCGGCGGGAGTGGCAGGACACAACAGACAGAGAGGGCAGTTGCCATTGAGAATCGCTTGCAAAAGGCTGCCCTGGTCGCCTAGGTTGCGAGTCGTTCTCAACAAGTGGCCACCGGCATGCCCGCCACGCTTCCCAGTCCGGCAACGGTTCGCACCGCCGACAGCGTGGTCGGCAGTCTCTGCCGGGAAGTGGACGCCCTTCGCCAGCGCAGCCGGGTGCTGAACCAGGCGATGGGCCGCTGTCAGCACGGTGGCCTGCTGATCCGCCTGCAGCGCGACCTGGCCCAGCTGCAGGCGCGCCGCCGCGAGCTCCTGGCCACGGCCCGGGCCTGGCAGCGCCGCGGGGTGAGCGATCAGCTCGGGATGGCCTTTCTGGTGGAAATCGCCAGTCGTCCCCTGCCCTGCTGATCGGCTACTACCTGAATCAGGCCAGCTTGGCGGGACTGTGCTTGTCGTCGCTGAGCTCGCCATCCACGATCAGCAGGGCGGCGGGCTGGCCCTGGCAGAAGCGCACCCGGCCGAGCAGGTGGGCGAATTCGTTTTCTGCCGTCACCTGGGCATCCACGATCGGATCGAGGAACACGGTGGTGCGCAGGTCGGCGGCGCGCTCGGCCATGGCGTAGATCTGCTGCAGCGAGGCCGTCACGTCCGCTTCCAGCTGGAAGGAGGCGGCGAAGATCTGTTCGGGCGTGCTCCACTCCTGGCGGGGAGCGGCGAGATCCTGGAGCTGCACGGTCTGGCCGCGGGCGATCAGGTAGTCGGCGAACGTTGCGGCGTGCTCCTGCTCACTGCTGGCTTCCTGCTTGAAGAAGTGGGAGAAGCCCCGCAGTTCCCGCTCGGCGAACCAGATGGCCATGGCGAAGTAGGCGGCGCTGGCCTGGCGCTCCATCGTGAGGTGGCTCTGCAGGGCGTCCACCAGGGCCGCGTCCATCGGCTGGGCGAGCGCGCGCCCGGCGGGACCGGTGGCCACCGCAGTGCCGCTGATGGTGCTGAGCTCAGGGGAGGCCGTCATGCTCGTTCACGGGATTTGTTGTGACAAATGCTACGGGCAATTGTTGCCTTTGTGACTTGCTCGCCCGGTGTGATTGGAACCCCTGATGGGCAATTGAGAAGCATTTGCAGCACTGCGGCTTGTGCTTCTGGCCATGCCTGATCGATTTAATTTGGGGTTCACAGCTGACTTGACTGTGGACTGATCACCTTGATTTCACTACATCCTGGGTTTCGGTTGATCAGTAGAGGCGGGGCAGGGGGTTGTCCTCGATCAGGCTGTCGCCGAACATCAGCCCGTCGTCGCCGCTGATCCGCAGATCTCCCTGCTGGCGCAGGGCATTGATCTGGCGCGTCACCGTGGAACGGGTGGCGCCGATCAGTTCGGCCAGGCGGGAGTGGGGAATAGTGAAGGGCAGCAGGTAGCCGTCCCTGCGGCGAATGCCGAACTGCATCACCAGCAGCTGGAAAAGGGCCACCAGGCGCGCCTCGGTGCCCACTGGATGGCGCACCAGATGCAGGGCGATCAGCCACTGCATGAGCAGATCGTGGTGCACCGGGCAGTGCTCGGCGTAGTGCAGCCGCAGGCTGCAGGGGCTCACCGCCTCCAACATCAGCATCACCCCCTGGGGAAGGCGCAACCACTGCCCCTCCGGATCACCGCAGAAGGCCAGGGTCACGTCCTGGAACTGTGCATCGAAGCCCACGGCAAGCCGGGCCACCCCCTCATGGCAGGTGATCTGAACGCAGCGGCGTTGCTCGGACGACTGGCCCAGCAGGTAGGTCTGTCCTTGCCTGAGCTGAAGCTGGTGGGTGCTGTCCAGTGGTCTTCAGCCTGCGGCGCGTTGAATCCGCATTCTGCAATCGATCAGCGGCAAAGGAAGCGTCCTTTCGCTGGCTGATTGGCTGCATTCCAGGCGAGGGCGATGTAGCGAACATGCGGATGTGACATTCACAACAACCTCGGGTTTTTTGGCCACAGCGAGGCCCGGGCTGCTGCATGCTGTGCTCTGACCTGCCGCCTGCTGCTGATGGATGCCTGGAAGTCTGCTCCGGTGGGTCGTCAGCATTCCTCCGAGGCCGCGCACCGCCGATCCGGCAAGACTTTGGATCCCGCCGCGATCACCAGTAAGGGCTGGGCCAGAAGCCTTTGGAGCTTTTCCGGTGGGGATGGAATCGTGGAGTACGCCATCAATGATCGGGGTCGCGGCCGCGGCAATTTGCCGATGTCACGGGATGAACAGACCTTCATTCACCGAACCTTTGAGCTGCTGGATCGCCTCACGGGCCTGGCTTTCAAGCAGGTCTTGTCCCCAGCTGACGCGGACATCCGCGTTTACTGTGCTGGCAAACTGGGGGGCAGTGAAGGCGTGGCTTACAAGGGTAAAAATTCGTTTGATGTGTATTGGAAGGACAAGAAGGGATGGGATCTCACAAGGTTTGAAAAGCATGTGATCAGGCATGAAATAGGCCATGCCGTTGGTCTCGACCATCCCTACGGCTCGGGCGGCAATCCGCGCTACAACAGCAGAGACACCGTGATGTCATACAACTGGGTTGGCAACACGACATTCACGCCGACTGATATCCAGGCTTTGCAGAGGCTTTGGGGGGCCTGATTTCTCAGCAAAAGCGACGGCGGCCAAGGGCCAGGAAGCCCGCCACGTAGGCGAGGCAGAGCACCAGGCTGCGCAGGGCGTTGTGCAGGAGGGCGAAGCGTGCTGCGTTGCCACGGCTGCTGGCATCCCTGCCGATCTGCTGTTGCCTGGTTTCGATCTGGCTGATCAAGGTGATGCGCTGATCTTCAGGGATCTCGGCAACCGATGCCCGTTGAACGGACAGCGCATCCCTCTCCAGGCTCTTGCTGAGGGCCTCGATTTCCGCCGCGTTGCGCTGATCGATCAGCGTGATACTGCCCAGGAACAGCGGGACATGCCAGACCGCCAGCAGGGACAGGCTCACCACCCCCCGCCGGCTGAACTGCAGTGCGGTGTGGCGGCGGCGTGCGAGACGCATGGCCAAGGATGGATCGGAACTCGGCTGAGGCCATGGCTGCAGCAGGGAGCCCACCCGTAGCAGTGCCACGCCGATCAGAGGCAGGAACGCCGCATGGAGGATCTGGCTGGTGAGCTGGGTTCCCCATTCAACGGAGCGCGGGGCCAAGGGCAGCACCGTGGCGATCACGATGATCAGGAATACCAGAATCAACGTTTTCCCGCAGACCCAGAGCAGCATGGCTGGACGGGGATCGGCGGTCGCCATTGGCAGCTCCTGGCTGTTGTTCAAACGATGGAGACTTGGGGTTGTTTCCATCACCAGACTCCGGGAGGTCGCCAGGAGCGCTGAACCCGCTGCTGTTGCCAGCCCAGCTGCCGCAGGGAGACACGACGAAGCCGACGATTCAGGCAGAGTGTTGCAATCAGACCTGCAGCAGCAGCTGCGTTCAGCATCAACTCAGGCCCCTGGATGGTGTCCAGACTGTTGACGTCTGCGAGTTTGTCTGGGCTGCATGTCCAGCTCATGGAGTATAGACACGCTCTGGATGCAGGGTTTGTCCAGCTGGATTGATCTGGCGTTCGCTTGCCGCTCATCTGCTGCACGACTAGTGGTGGGCTGTTGTGAATGGCTGAGCTGATGTTGCTGATGGACGCCGTCGATGCAGCCAGAACAAGGGCAAAGTGCTGAAGACTCATCTTGGGTGAGCTCAGGTTCACTCAGTATGGCGAAAAGAGCTGCTTGGTTGAGAAGATCTGTGCTGTAGAAAGGCTCTGTATCCGCTTGGCCTGGCCTGCAGGATGCATGCTCACCGCCCTTCCCTCCCTGTTGGTGCGGTTGTGCTGCGGGCACCCCGGCTTGATCTCACGCCCCCTGCTGGATTCGAACCAGCGACCGGCCGCTTAGAAGGCAGAGCATTTGCTGACAACAAGCCAGTGACAGCAACTGTTCTTGTGATTCACAAGCGTCGCTGGGTAAAAACTGGGTAAAAACTTCGGGGCCTGCCAGCGGGGCTACAAGCCTGTTGTGGACTGGGGTTTCCGCCAAGGACGTCACTTGCGTTTCCCGCTGGCTTCCCGGCCCTTCTCAGGGGTCGTAAGGACCATCGAGAGCAATCGACCGCACGCCTTGAAGGCGGCTGGTCTGTTGTGCGCCAGGCAGCATTGGCGCATGGATGCGTATGGGGTCGTTTTGTCTCGCAGTGGGGATCAGGAGTGCTCTCGGTTCGACTGGGCGGCAGCGCAGGGCCGGCGTGCCGTCACCTGCCAACGGGCGGGTGCTGGCTGCTGGCAGGTGGCGAGGCCCGGGCCAGCCCAGGTCCGCGAAGCAAAACTTTACGCAGAAAGACAACAAAAGTTCGTCGCTCGCAAACCTGCGGGACATACAGTCAGGGTTCCCGAACGGCAACCCGGTGCAGAGCCTTCAGCACAAGCTAGACGCTGCGCGGGTGCAATTCGGCAAGTTTTTGCGCAATTGGCGTCGTAGCAACGACTGGTCGGTGACCACAGCCCAGGACTGGGCCAAGGCCTGCCCGGCCCTCATCCCTTGGCCTCTGCGGGTGGCCGGGGGGCAGTGGGGGAACCTGGAGAACGGCAAGGTCCACCAGCCCCAACCCAGCACCTTCATTCAGCTGGGAGTGCTCAACGAGTGCCTGGCCCTGGAGGACCGGGGGCCGATCAAGGACCGCACCCTGCGCGACCGGGTGCAGCGCGCCCAGCCGGTGCGGCACTCCGACGGCCGCCTCTGGGGGGCGGAGGACTGGTTCGCCTGCTACATCGGCAAGCTGGAGGGTCCTCCCGAGCTCTGGCCGCGCCAGGAGGAGATCGACGCAGAAAGCGAGACCAAGCGGCTGCGCACGCTGTTTGACCAGGCCTCAGAGCTCGCCGGGGTGCGCCCGGTGTCGGCAGCGATGCAAGTGCTGCGCAAGGCCGGTGATCTGCCGATGGAGCAGGTGGTCGCCATCGAGAACGCCCTCTTCGCCGGCGAGCGGCTAGCGCCGGCCATCGTCCCCATCGCTCGCCAGGCCCTTGATGCCTGGGTGCGGGAGGCAGCGCCGGAGCTGATCAGCTCAGAAGCAGAGACCGGCGCCTCCTGAGCAGGGCTGGATCACAGGGGCAGAGGTCGAGTCGGTCGCGACCGCTACTGCCGGTGCGATTATGCGCAGCCGGAATACCAGGGTTTAGCGTTCCCGAAAGGGTTGCAACAGGGGTAGCTTTGGCGTCCACTTGCAAGACCTTGTGGATCGCGCCGAACGCGGCACCCCTGATGCCGATTCCAGGCCTCCTGATGGCCTGGAGATCCGATACCCCCATCGCTCCGATCTGGAGCACTACACCCTGATCCAGGCTGCCTTCTCCGCAGCTCTGGCTACCTGGCAGCAGCACTGGCCAGTGATCAATGCCGAATCCCTGGCCGCCCTGGCCAGCCACGGCATCGCCATCAGCTTCCGCCAGAGCGCCTGTGGCGGCTACGTGGCCACCCTCCTGCACTCGGGTGGCGGTGGCATCGATTCGGGGCTGTGCCCGTCGCTGCTGGAAGCACGACAGCTCGTCCTCGGCCATGGCCGGGAGGAAGGGCCATGAGCAACCTCACCCTGGCGAACTACCACCGCCATCCCGCCTGGTCCCCCACCGCCTTGAAGGCGGCGGTGACCGGCACGATGCGGGCCTGGTGGCAGCGCTTCGGGCCGGGGGCGCCGCCGTTCGTGCCCTCGCCGGACATGGTCAAGGGGGATCTGGTCGATGCCCTGCTCACCCCGCCGTTCCGCATCGAGGAGCGCTTTGCGGCGTTCAAGACGATCGCCCGCAACACCAAGGCCGGTGCCGCCAACTGTGCCGAGGCCGAGGCAGCCGGGCTGACGCCGGTGAGCCACGAGATGGTGGAGCAGGCCAAACGCATCCGCGATGCGTTGCATGCCGATCCGGTGGTGGGGGAGGTGCTGGCGGCCCTGGATCCAGCAGCCAGCCAGCAGCCCCACTTCTGGGATGACGAAGCCGGCCGGCCTTGCCGCTGCCTGCCGGATGTGGTGACCAGCGACGGCCGCCTGTTCGACCTCAAGAAGACGCGCAGCGCCGTGCCCCGTCGCTTCTACTGGCAGGCGAAGGATCTGGCCTACGACCTGCAGATCGCCCATCTGGCCCTGGGGCACCAGCACCGCTGCGGCTCCGAGCCGGCCGAAACCGGGGTGATCGCCTTCGAGTGGCCGAGCGATCCGGCCGCGGCGATCGACTGCAGCCTGCTGATCTTCGATGGGCAGGACCTGCAGACGGGGCTGCAGCGGCGGGAGGAGGCCTTCCAGCGGATCGCCGAATGCCAGTCCAGTGGCATCTGGCCGAGCCACGGCCGCCACGATTTTCGTCCTGCGCCCAGCAGTTTCAGCCTTCCCGAACGCGAAGGCATTGATCCGGATTCCATTGACCTCTTCTGATGAGCGACTCGACCCACACAACCGGCTCCCTGGCGCCCTCCTCTGCTCCGCCCGCAGGCTCTGCCCAAGCCGCCAGCAGCGAAGCCCTGCAGGTGTTCAGCGGCATCGCCGCCTTTGACGCCGCCCAGCGCATGGCCAAGGCCCTGTGCTCCTCCACCCTCGTGCCCAAGGAGTACCAGGGGCAACAGGGGCTGGCGAACAGCCTGATCGCCCTGGAGATCGCCGGCCGCATGCGCCTCTCGCCCCTGGTGGTGATGCAGAACATGACGCCGATCCACGGGCGGCCCACCTGGAGCAGCAAGTTCCTGATCGCCACGGTGAATGCCAGCGGCCGCTTCTCGCCGCTGCGCTTCGTGTTCGACGACAAGGAGAAACCCACCCGCTGCCACGCCGTGGCGACCGACAAGGCCACCGGCGAGGTGCTGGAGGGGGAGACGATCACCCTGGAGCTGGCCCGCAAGGAGGGTTGGTGGAGCCGCAAGGACCGCCAGGGCAACGAGACCAGCAAGTGGCAGACGATGACCGGCCAGATGCTGCGCTACCGCGCTGCGGCCTGGTGGGCGAACGTCTACTGCCCCGAGATCGCCCTGGGCTTGATCACCCAGGAGGAGGCCCTGGACATCGAGCCGGTCACGGTGCGGGAGGCGCCTGCGGCAACCCTCCCGGCCGACTCGCTCGATCAACCAGCGCCAGAAGCGACAGAAGCCAAGCAGGGCCCAGCAGTCCCTGAACTCTTGCGCTATCGGGAAGGCGGTTCGCTTCTGCCGGGTCCCCTGAATCCTGAGGCAGATGCGCCGCTGATCAGCAGCGAACCCGCTGCAGGTGAGGCCGCTCTTCCTGCTGCGGTGGTGGTGGCCGAGATCGTCGACACCGGCAGCGAGCAGCCGGAGCCTGCCCCCGCAAGCAGGGCAACCTCTGCTGCGCCGCGCCGCTCGCGGGGCCAGGGGGCATCCGCAGCCGGCATGACCGCAGCCAACACGCCCGAAAGCCCGTCGTCTGAGCAAGAACCGGCGCCAGTCGGCTCCCAGGAGCGGGGGGAGGGATCCACGGCACAGACGGCAACCCCGGGCATCGATCCGGTGGAGGCCGGGCTGCAGCAGATCCCCCGCATCGCCACCCTGCTGGAGCTCGATGCCGCCTACGGGCGGGTGAACCAGCTGCTCGGCTCAGGCCGCATCACCGATAGCGCCGCCGAACGGTTGTGGTGTGCGGTCGCCCGGCGCCGCAAGGAACTGGAGGGAGAGGCCCCTGCCTCCGATGCAATGACCAGCGCCACGGTGGTGACCCCATGAGCACGACCCTGTATCTGATCCAGGCCCAGCACCTGCTGGAGCTGGCTCTGGATCAAGCCCGCCAGGAGCGCGACCGCGGGGGGTTTGAGATGGCCCGTGGGGAGCGCAGCCTCAAGCAGCTGCAGCGGCTGGTGGAGCGGGCCGCCCTGATCCGGGGCCTGTGGCAGCAGACCCGCAGCCTGATCGGCGCCCAGGACAATCCCCCGCCACCGACGCAGTTCCGGCCAGGGGAGCACTGGCTGAGCAAAGAAGGCCTCTATCGAGTCGAGCACTGCCCGCTGATCCCCAGCTGCGTGCAGCTGATCCCAATAGCCAGCGACCAGGAGCCGCTCTACCGCCACCCGAGCAACACCAACCGTTTTCAGAGGCTCTGGCCATGAGCGCACTGCCGGCACGACCGCGGCCCCTGCGCCAGCGAATCGGTAACCACAAAAAGACGATCACCATGAACAACGACACCTACGAGCGGGTGAACGCCTTCGCGCGGCGCCACAACATCACCTGGAGTGGGGCCCTGCATGAGCTGGTGCGCACCCATCCCCTGATCGGCTTGTCATCACTGCTGGACGCCCAGAAGCGCATCGACGCCATCAAGGGCGCCGCGCAGGAGGTGCAGGCATGAGCATCAACGTGGTCGTGCTGGTCGGCAACGCCGGCCGGGATCCGGAGCTGCGCTTCTTTGAGAGCGGCAGCTGCGTCTGTGAGTTCACGCTCGCCATCAACCGGCCACCACGGGATGGCCAGGAGCAGACCCCGCTGTGGGTGAACTGCAAGGCCTGGGGCAAGACCGCCCAGGTGGCCGGGGACTACGTCCGCAAGGGCAGCAAGGTGGCAGTGGTCGGCCGGCTGGAGATCGAGCAGTGGACCGACAGAACCAGCGGCGAAGTCCGCAGCAAGACCCTGGTGGTGATCGACCGCCTGGAGCTCTGCGGCAGCCGCGGGGGCGGCGATGGCTTGGGCACTCCCGCTCCCTGCAGCGGGCCGCCCACCCAAGGGCATGGCCCTGCATTGCCAGGTGCAGCCGCTCCAGATGCAGCATCCAGCGCAGGCGGCTGGGGGAACGACTGGAGCGCTCCGCCCGCCGGCGCCACACCCCTCAGCGACGAGGAGGTGCCGTTCTGATGGAACGCTCCTCCAGGCGGCTGGACCTGCCGGCCTTTCCCCGCAGCCGCCCCCGCCATCCCGAACTCCTCACCCTGAGCCGCCTGCGCCGCCTCAGGCGGTTGCAGTTGATCGTGCTGCTGCTCCAGCTCGGCTGCCTGGGTCTGTTGATCCTGGTGATGGTGCGGGAGCCACTGCCGCTGTGCCGGCTGCAGCAAGCGATGGGAGAGCTGGTCGAGGCAACAGCAATAACCAAGGCACAAGTCGGCAGATGAGGGAGCTCGAGAGCATCCGGCAATGGGCACGGGACCGCGAGCTCAATAAGGGAAGTACTCCCGCCCATCAGCTGTGCAAGCTGTTCGAAGAAATCGGCGAGCTGGCAAAAGGGATCGGCCAAAACGGCTGGATGTGGTGGCCGATGGCATAGGTGATCCAGCCGTGGTACTGACGATCCTCACGGTTCAGCACGGCATGAGAATCGAACAGTAGTGCGCCAAGCTGGCATCGAAGCGTATTGATAACTTTGCGAGCCAGTTAATCGTTTATTAGATGATACAAAAATGCAAAGCGCGCCCTTTAGTCCAGGCACTGCCCTATGGTCGAATATCACATAGCAAATAGTTAGGTGACTTCGGTTCTGCGCTTCTTGCCCCCCGCCGCTACACTGTTTCTGTTATTGGCTTCCGGCCCTAGAAATACTTTCGCAAATGCTTCTGAGAGCTCCTCTTGCTTGGCTACCATTAATAGCGTCGCTTCAGAGATGAAGCGAAAGGGGGCATTAGTTAAGTACTCTTTTGACTATTTTACTGAGAAATACTTTGATCTCACGCCCCAGGGAGCGCTGAGAGTGGAGTTCGTACTGGGAACCATGCCCTCTCCTCAAATGTCACGGGCTAATGGTATCTCAGCCAATATTATGAGCTCCCCTGTATTGCAAGCCGGCTATGCGAAACGTATATTCAGCGAGTGCAGGGATGCGGGCGGGGTGGGATTTGGCCTAAGCAATACAGACTGGGGCATATCATATCTTTTCACATCCGCCGGTGATTTTCTGGAGATGTATTGCTCGCATGATAGAAAGGATCCGAAATTTAACCTTAGGGCGACATTCGTTTATCATCCTGCGGGTCGATCGCTTGATGGGTCCTGTACTTACATATACGTGAACAGGAATCGTTAAGGTGCCAAGTCCACTTCCAATCAAATAGCGCTATTGTCCAGGCAAATAGAATGACCATTTCCCCGTAATTATTTCTGACTGCGTCAGCATCTATTGCCCTCTAATTATGGTTTTCTGAATAAAGCCAAATCCACTGCAGTGCAATGGATGTCAGCAGACTCTGACTGTAAAATGCTTGTGAACGGGCTGCTTTGAGCCCAAGCACGGCCCGGAGTTTTTCATGCGTACCGGCGTGAGCATCGTCGTCAGCTCTCGTTCGAAGACCCAAGTTCCGCCCTAGTCAAGCCGGTTGTTTGACTGCTTGGCCTCGCTGTCACTTTCTCAGGAAGCCTTAATTATGGATCCTCGGCCTATAGGCTTTGGGCTTAAGTGTAAATTGGGCTATAGATCATGTGTATGGAGCCGAGGGGGATGTCTATTCCCGCCGAATGAGCTCAAAGAGATGTGCAGCAAAGGAGATTGATGGCGCCACTTGGCTCCTAATAAGAAACTATATAGTTCATACCTCTTTCGCCTGGAACTATTTTGCAGTCCTCAAGAAGTATGGATTTTGCAGGGTAGCAGTAATCCTTCCAGAAGCATACTGCTTTGTTGCCATCCTGAGTGGTTATGACCTGGGTTGGGCCCTCAACTGTTTCTTCCAGGCTGCCATCGTTCATCTTTCGTGTAAATATCTCTTGCTTCCAGATCATTCCTTTGGGTCTTAAGACGGACTTATTGGTTACGGGATAAGTGTTTTCAGTAAAAACCGCCCTGCATTGCGCCAGCGCATGACGACCTCCGAAAGACAGCAAAATAAAGGTTGCGATGACTAGTGCCTTCATTGCAGCATTTATAGCTTATCTAAGCATAGTCGATTCTTTTCCCCCTTCTATGAGCGCCATGGGTTGCAGCTGTTTCTGGACAGGCTTTTCAGCCTGTATTTGCCGCTGGGGGACTGGGGCCTGAGCATTGACGCGCCAGGCAGTCCATGGCGGAACCCAGGCCGTTTTTTCCCCATTCGACTGCCACCACCCCGGCAGCGGGGCGTGATGGTGTCACACGGCGCAAGGGCTTCGCAAGTCGGTGAGGCCGCTACGCGGTCACCGACCCTTGCGCTCGCGTGATCTCTCTTCTCCTCGCCGCCGCCGGGCTGGTTGGTTCAGGCCACGCCCGCCCGGCGCTGCTCCCGCGGCTGCGGTGGCGCGGATGCTCCAGGTCGGAGGGAATGGATCGGGAGTGCTGAAAGCCCAAGAGGACCTCGCGCGACTGCGCGGCCAAGAGGTTGAAAGAGATCAGGGGTGGCCATGTTGTGGTTGTTGCTTCATATCCGGGGGAAGCGTCAGCGTCAGGCTTCTCCCTGATCAGATCCACTGCAGCCCAGGGATTCCGGCTTCTTCTTAGTGCGCTTGTACTGGTAGAATAAGGGCTGCGCCAAAGGCCCTGAGCCCATCGCCTGCGGCAACCTCATCCCCTGGTCTCGCCATCGCCGCTGCGTAGGTCTAAGCGGCTGTGATGCCCCGATCAGTTGTCACTCTCGGCAGCTGAAACCATGGATCTTTATGTATTGCCACGGCCCATTGAGGCCCCCTCCCGCTCGTTGGTGATCGCGGCCGGTGGCGGTCGTGATCTGGCCTGGCCCCATCAGCGCATTGCCGCTGAGCTTCTGGCGCGCACTGGCGGCCGGCTGGTGCATCTGGTTCTCCATGGCGGTGCCCGTGGTGCCGATGCCGCCATTGGCCGCGCCGCTGGTCAGCTGGGCTGGTGCTCCCTGGCGATGCCGGCCCAGTGGCAAAAGCACGGCCGCGCCGCCGGGCCGATTCGTAATCGCGAGCTGCTCCACCTGGCCATTGCCCGGGCCGTCGCTCACACCTCCCCCGGCTCAGTCGCCTCTGTGCTGGTGGTGGCGTTCCCCGGCGGCCCCGGCACCGCCTCCCTGGCGCAGCAGGCCCGCCGTCTGGCCGCCCGCTCCCCGGTGCCGATCGCCGTGGTGAAGGTCAGTCCATCGGCCGGGCTGTGGGCCGTCCCATCCCCAGAGCTTCCGCCTGGCGCCTGAGGCCGCCTGCCCAGGCCCCGTCCATTGCATCTGCACTTTCTGTCCACATCACCTCTCACCGTCATGGCTGTTCTCACCGCAATCCCTGCCGCTCCAGTCGAGGCCCCTGCCCAAGCGGCAGCCCCCTCGGCATCCGGCCCCTCCTGCTCGATTCAGCGATCAGGCTCTCTCTGGCAGCTGGGCATCGAGGCCCAGGAGCTCACCACCGCCATCGGCCAGCTGGCCGAGCAGCTGGAAGCCGACGACCCCGAACAGCGCGCCTCAGCCCTGGCTGAGCTGGAGACCGCCCTATTGGCAGAGGAGGGCAACAAAGCAGCTCTCTCCGCCAAGGCCGATGCCACCTGCTGGGTGATCGAGCACCTGCGCGGCCAGGCCGCCTACCGCCAGCAGCAGGCCAAGCGTCTCAGCGATCTGGCCCGCTCCGATGCCGGCCGGGCCGATGCCCTGGAGGAGTCGCTGATCTTTGTCCTCACCCAGCTGCAGCCCAGCGCCACCCGTTTCTCGTTCCCCAATCACGAGCTCACCTCCCGCAAATCCTCCGCCGTCGTGATCGACGACGAGGAAGCCCTCGATTCCGAGTGGCTCGCCGTCACCACCACCACCAAGCCCGACAAGGCCGCCATCAAAGAGGCCCTCAAGGCCGGCCGCCAGATCACCGGCGCCCAGCTCCTCTCCCGCCGCTCCTGGCGCATCCACTGAGGGAGGGGGGCAGAGCCCCCTTTCACGTGGGCTTGCTGCAGGAGCGGGCCCACGTGATCGGCCCCGAACCACAACAGCAACCAGAAGCCAATCCCAGAGCCATGGATCTTTCCAGCTACGCCAGCGCCACCGCCACCAACAGCCCCAGCAGCACCAGGCCCAGGGGGCACATCTGGTCGACCCGGCTGTGCAGCTGGGTGGTGCCGATCACCCGCAAGGGCAGCCGCCGGCCCTCGCCTGATCACATCTATTGCAGCGAGCCGCCTTGCTGGTTGCTGATCGAGCCCCTCGATCCAGCCAGCACCGCCAGTTGATCGCCTGCTGTCCATCCATTCCCGTTCTGACCGCACACCTCACCCCTCATCGCCATGACCTGCACCTTTTCCACCGAGCAGATCACTGCTCTCTCCGCCCCCCTGGATCGCGCCAAGGTGCGCCAGCGGGAGCAGGGCCGCAGCTCCGTCAGCTATCTCGAGGGCTGGCAGGTGATCGCGGAAGCCAACCGCATCTTTGGCTTTGACGGCTGGCAGCGCGAAACCGTCGCCCTCCGCTGCGTCAACCAGAGCGAGCGCACCATCGGTGCCAGAGGCACGAGCCGGGACCAACGCCCCGGCTGGGGGGTCACCTACACCGCCCGGGTGCGCATCACCGTGGGCGAGAGCACTGGTGCCCAGTTGATCCGTGAGGGCTGCGGCGCCGGCCACGGCATCGACACCGACCTGGGCCAGGCCCATGAATCCGCCCTCAAGGAAGCCGAGACCGACGCCATGAAGCGGGCGCTGATGACCTTTGGCAATCCCTTCGGCTTGGCGCTCTATGACAAGCAGCAGCGGGAGGTGACGGGGGCAAGTGGTGGGGGCGGTGCTCGTCCCGCCAACCAGCCAGCGGCCCGGCCCACGGCGTTGCGGGTGGTGCCCGCTACGTCGGCTCCGGCTCCGCACCGAGCCCCATCCACGCAGGAGGGCCAGAGGGAGGCGACATCGAAAACTGAGCCACCCGCAGCTGCAACGGCTCAAGTTGCTCCAGCCGCCGCATCACCCCAACCGCAACAGGATCCCGGCCTGGCCCCTCTCGATCCGGCCACCATCCGTCAGCTGCACGCCACCATCCGGGCCCTTCCCGCACCGGTGCTGGATGGGTTCAGCAAGGCCTTTCGCAAGCGCTTCCAGGTGCCCGCTGACACCCCCTCGATCGCCGATCGGATCTGCCAGCGCAGGCACCACGACTGGATCGAGACGTTTTTGGTTCAGCACCAGTCGCCGTCAGAGGCCGCCGCTCTCCACCACGGCTGAGCCGATCAGACAGGACACGACAGGAGCAACCGTGCTAGTACATGCGTACGCATTGACCATGAGTCATGGGCGCCCCTCTACCCCGACCCGCAGCACTGAATGCCCGGCTCGAAACTCCTGTCGAGGAGTGGCCGTACCTCGATGAGGGCACCCTGCTGAAAACCCGCAGCCGCAAGGTCTGCATGACCTGCCACTGGTTTCGCCACCACGCCGGGGTGAACTGCATCCCACTGCTCACCTGCCAACTGCACCAGGGCCTGATCGCCCATGGGGAGCACCTCACCAGCCGCTGCCAGGGTTGGACCGATGACATGACACGGCAGCAGGGCTGGGCGCCGGAGGTGGCCTGAGCAGCCCATGCACCCCAGCGCCGTCACCGGCAAGCGGCCGCCTCTGTCCCCCCAGGAGGGCTGGCTCAGCGATGGCCGCCAGGTGCTGCACTTCAGGCCACGGCGCTACGACCGCTGGAGTCAGAGCCTTGAAGTGACCTTCGGGGAGGTGATGCCCGGCGGTGAGCCGCCACTGCTCAAGAAGCGCAGGGAGCTGACGCGTGAGCAGGCGATCAAGCTCTGGACCCAGAAGCGCCAGCAGGGCTGGCAGCCCTGTGAACCCCAGTGGCGACCACCTCCCGCTCATGACGTGCGTTGAGCCAATCAGAACCGGGAACCCGGCGTCTGCAGGAGGCCAGCTCCTCCGCGCTCGACACCAGCCCCAGAGCGGCATTGCGATGGGGGAAACGGCCAAAGCGGGCGATCACATCCCGGTGCCGGCGGGCGAAGTCGGCGGTGCGGGGATCGCTGATCCGCTCGAACAGCGGCAGGGCTGCCTCCTGCACCGCCAGGTCTTCCGAGTGCATCAGCGGCATCAGCCAAAACTGACGTCTCGCCTGCTCGGCTTCGGCTTCCAGCCAGCCCCGCTCCACCGCTTGCAAACTCTCAGCCAGAGCCTGGGGATCGCCCGCGAAGGCCATGGCGGAGTCGCGCCAGATCTGGCGGGGGAACTGATCGAGCAGCAGCACCAGGGCGAGGCCCCCGGTCGGCTCTGTGCTCCAGGCGTCGAACTCACCGCCGAGCGCCTGCCGGGTCAGCCCGTGGAAGCGATCCCGCACCAGCCCGTCGAAGGCCGCGTCCTTGGCGAACCACTGGCGCGGTCGGGTTTCGCCAAACCAGAACGCGAGAACATCGCCGGCCTGGTCCCGCTGGCCTGGCATCACAGCAGCGCCTGCACGCTGGCCACCTTGTCCTCCAGGGTCTGGTCCTTGTCGGTGCGCGTGTTGATCTTCACGGTGGTGTAGACGCGGGGGCAGCCCATGGCATGCACTGCCTGGTGGCAGGCCTCGATCGCGGCGAACACCGGCTCCCACTCGCCCTCGATGGCGGTGCCATTGGGGTGCAGCTGGGTCCTGAGGCCGGCCTTGCTGAGCACCTTCTCGCAGGCGGCGATGTAGGGCGCCAGGTGCACGCCCACACCAATCGGCACCACGCAAAGATCCACGATCACCTTCACAGCCAACCCCGCTCGATTGCACCCATCGTGGGAGCAGCTGCCCGGGTGCTGCCGTGTCCGTCTTCCCGCTGCTGGTGATCGTCCATGCCCTGGCGGCCACGGTGTGGACCGGCGGGCATCTGGTGCTGGATCTGGGGTTGCTGCCCAGAGCCTTGCGGGATCGGAGCGCAGCGGCCATCCGCAGCTTCGAGGAGACCTTCGAACCGCTGGGCCTCACCGCCCTGGTCATCCAGGTGCTCACCGGGCTGTGGATGGGCTGGATCTATCTGCCGGGATTCCAGGGGCTGCTCAGCCCAGCCAACCCGATCGGCATGCTGGTGGGCGTCAAGTTGCTGCTGCTGGCCGGCACCGTTGCCATGGCCCTGCACGCCCGGTTGCGGCTGATCCCCAACCTCAACGACGCCAACCTGAGCGGCCTGGCCTGGCACATCCGCAGCATCACCGCCCTGGCGATCGCCTTCGTGGTAGTGGGTGCTCTGATCCGGCTGGGAGGGCTGGGCTGACTCGTTCGCTCGCCACAACAAGGCCCGGAGCGTTGGCCCCGGACACTCGCCTGTTCAACCATGGGGCCCGAGAGGTCATCGAAGCGTAGATGTGCATGTTTGCTGCTTATTTGCTGCTTATTTGCCGCTTAGAAACAGCCTGATCGATTTCAGATTAGAAAGTCTTTAATTGTCAGGTGGAGTTGACGGTGCTGGCACCTTGGGCTAGGTCACGAGTGGGAGATTCCGCTGGGTCCAATGCATTGAGTTCGCTAAGAGCGAGCTCCACAGGCGCACGTTCAGCCACACAGCGCGACTATAGTAGAATGGGACAAATAGTCCCAAGTTCTTTTCTCCCACCAATGTTAGTTCTCAATCGCTCACTGCGCGCAGGCGTCACTGCCATATCGCTGAGCCTGTTGGCTTCAACAAGCGCTTTCGCAGGGGGTTCCACAATGCCCTCTAAGGACATCGTCGACACGGCCGTTTCTGCGGGCAACTTCAAGACGCTCACAACTACGCTCGAGGCAGCCGGACTCGTCGAAACTCTGAAGGGGAAAGGCCCATTCACGGTTTTTGCCCCCACCGATGCGGCCTTCGCGAAACTGCCTGAAGCCACACTGAAGTCGCTGCTGATGCCTGCGAATAAACAGAAACTAAAGTCTGTTCTTACGTATCACGTCGTGGCCGGAAATGTGAAAGCCGCCGATGTCATCAAGCTCTCGAGCGCGAAAACATTGAACGGTCAGTCGATCACGATCAAGGTCGTAGGAGGCAAGGTTTTTATCAACGGTGCCACCGTCGTCAAGGCTGATATTGCAGCGACGAACGGCACGATCCACGTGATTGACACCGTACTGATGCCGAAGTGATCTGCTGTTAGGCAGATTGAAAGGGTGCCGCACCTAGCCTGCGGCACCCAACCAGCCATGAACCATCGAAGATTGATCTTCGATAGAGGCAAAGCTGGCCCAATCTTTGCGAACGGCCTCAGTCGCCATGGCTTGAATCACCGAGAATGGCACTGTCATCGAGTAACAACGTGATGGTGGGCAAGGCCTACACCGCCCAGCTGGGCCTGAAACCCGGCGATGAGTTCGAGATCAAGCTCGGCCGCAAGCAGATCAAGCTCATCCCCCTGGGCAGCACCGACGACGAGGAGTGAAGCCAGCAGAGCTTCAGCTGCCGGGGCGTCGCTGACCCAACGCCAGCACCTCCAGCGCCTGGCCCTGCTGCTCCTGCCGCAGCGCCTCCGGTGCCTCGATGCGCAATGCGCTGCCGTGGGAGAAGAGCCAGCGGCGCAGGGCCATGCCGCGAGCCAGGATCCAGGGCGGCAGGTCAATCTCCAGCGGATGGGGATGGCTGTCGCCGATCGGGTTGGGCGTCAGCACCCTGGCCAGGGCCGGATGCACCCAGTCCGCTGCCCTGCCCTGGGCTCCTGAATCGGGCTCCGCCAGCTGGGCTGGCCGTTCCACCCGGATCTGATCGAGTGGAACGGGGATCTGCCCCTGGCGTATGGCGGCGTAGGCCTCGCTCTTGCAGGAGCAGCGCAGGGTCTGCAGCTGGCGGAGGCGCTGCTCGGCGCTGGGTTGGCAGAGACCGTCCTGGGCCTGGAGGTCATCACCCAGCTCTATCCCGCCGCAGTGATGCAGCAGCCGCTGCAGCCGGCTGATCGCCTGCTGGTGCTCGCTGGCATTGCGGCGGCCGCGGGCCTCGGCCTGCAGGAACACCAGCCGCTCCAGCCGCTCGCTCTGCAGCAGCCCATGGGGCCGGCCGATGGCATCGGCCTCCCAGGCCAGGTGCCACAGCCCACCAGAGAAGACCAGCTGCAGCGGCCAGATCCGCACCTCTTCTCCCCTGCCCTGCTCATGGGATGGCCCCAGGCGCAGCAGGCGCACGCGCCGGTGCTCCAGTATCGCCGTCTCGATCAGCTCGGCCTGGCCCGGTTCCGCCAGCGTGCCCCGGTTCAGGCTCTCTGCACCGGGATGGGCGCCATCAAGAACGGTGCGCAACGGCGGCGCGGCCGTCACCTCGATGCCGCCCCAGGCCAGGCGCTCCTCCAGCTCACGCAGCAGATCCAGGGCCGTCGGATCTCCCAGCCGCTGGGCCACGTGCTGCACCACCCCATGGATCTCCACCAGCCGCGGCGCCGACAGCAGGGCCGTGCCGAGGCAGTAGCCATGGCGCGGGTTGTCGTGGTGGGGCCGAAAGCCATAGGGCGTGAGCGTCTTCTCGATGTCCTTGCGCAGCGTTGCCAGCTCACCGGGGCCATGGCCGCCGGGGATCTCAGCAAGACGCTCCAGCAGGTGCCGCTGCATCGCCATCGCCCCCGGCCCCTCCGCCGGCCGGTCAAAGGGCGTCTGCAGCAGATGGCGCAGCAGCGTCATCACCCGCACGAACACCGCCGCATCAGCCATCGGTGGATAGCCGCCATGGACGCCGCCGCTGCGGGGTGCCTGCTCGCCACCGGGCGCCTCCAGTCGCGGCAGGGGCTGAATAGCCGTGGAAACGGAGGTGGCCCAGAAGAACCCCTGGCCCTCCAGCCAGGCCAGGTCACGACGCACGGCGTCGGCATCGCCGTAGCAGACCCCATGGAGTGTGCGCAGCAGCGCCGCTGCCCGCTCAGCCAGGTCCCCCCCGGGCAACGGTGAGACGAGCGTTTCCAGGGCCTCGCGGCTGCCCTGGTCGGTCGTCGCCAGATCGGGATGATCGGCCAGCAGCTTGAGCAGGTAGAGCAGCCGCTCAAGATCCAGCAGGCGGGAGTGGCCGTGCAGCTGCAGCTGCTGCTGGCGGTTGCAGGCGGCGCTGATGCGCCGGTTGAGGCGCGAGAGCTCACTGCGCAGGAAGGCGGTGAGGTCGCCCTGATGGGTGGGCTGAACGGCCACCACCGAGGCAAAGCCCTCCGCCCGCCCCGGCCCGAAGGCCTCATCCGCCAGGCTGGCGGCCATGCGCCGAATCACCGGGGTGGGCACGGGCCGCTCCCGCTTGGCGTTCCAGCGCAGGCACGTGCTCAGCGGTGTGAACAGCCACCAGCCGATCCACTCCACCGGTCGCGGCAGGGCCAGGTGCTGGGTGATCGCCAGCCGCCAGGGCCGCTCGGCATGGGTGGCATCCACGATCACCGGCATGCCGGCCGCCACCGCACCGATCAGCCGCTCATGCAGCCGCTGTTGGATCGACGGCCAGGGGCCCTGCACCGCCGGATCCCCGAAGACTTCAGCGCGGATCGCATCGGTGGAGAGCACCACCGCCGGTTGCCCCTCAGGCCCTGCAATCAGAGGGGCGAGAGCCAGGGCGGTGGTGGTCTTGCCGCTGGCGGGCGGGCCGATCAGCAGGTGACAGCGCAGGGGCTCCATTCCTGCAGGGTGAAGGCGCTGGCGTGCTGCGGCAACAGCCGCCAACCAATGCGAGGAGCTGACCCAGTGAGGGCAGGGGATCTCGGCGGGCTGGGTTCTTCGCGGGGGGAAGGGTGGACGGGGGGCCGAAAGGAGCAAGGCTGTTCGCCCCGTTCTGCTGCCGCGCTGCTGTGCCTATCCAGCTCTCTGCTGCTGTTGTGCCGTCTGCGCGGCGGCGGCGCAAGGCCTACAGGCCGCCCGAGATGTTGGTGAACCTGCACGTGCTGGATCTGATGGAGGTGAGTGGCAGCCAGATGCGTGCAGCCAGTGCCCTCTCGATGCACCAGACCACGGTGAGCCGCAGCTACTGGGACCTGGCCGAGCAGTTCCGCCTCCAGCCCGCGCGCGGCCCCCGCAAGGTGTGCCGCTGGGGTCTGAGCACCAGCGTCCGCTTCCTGCGGCTGGCAAGCCGTGCCCATCGCCTGGACGATGGCCGGCTGCGGCTGGCCACCGATGCGCAGCACATTTCGCTGCTTGTTGGCTTGCCCGGGGTGCTGCAGGTGCCGCCCTGCTTCCACCCCGCCGGCGACTGGGCCACGCTGGTGGCCCAGGGGGTGATCGATGGAGCCCTCGTCTCCTCCCTCTGCCACGCCCAGAAACTGGCGGAAGGGGAACTACCGCGCTGGCCGGGGGTGCAGGTGCAAGCGCTGGGGACGTTGCCGCTGCAGCTGGTTGCGCATCAGCGTTGGGCCGAGGTGTGGGAAGGGCAGGTGCTGGTCCCTGCTGCCCCGGTGATGCCGCTGCTGCATGGGCAGCTGGAGCCCTGTTTCGGGGAGCTGGAGCGCGCCTCACGGGCTTGGCAAGACCCACAGGACTGGCTGGAGCAGCTCCACGAGCGGCCCGTCGCGGTGCCGGTCTGTCCGGCCATGGCCCCAAAGGACTGGTGGCGGGAGCAGGGTGTGGTGCCGGTGGCCCATCAGCTGAAGCTGCAGGAGCAGTTGTGGTTGCTGCTTCCAGAGGATCTGGAGCCGCCCAGGGCAGCCAGGGCAACGTTGCGGGCGATCCAGCGCCGGGCGTTCCGAGCCGTGGCCAGAAGGGAGGAAGCGCTGCTGGATCCCCTTGAGCAGGTGTGGGATCAGCTGGACACCCAGGACGAGGTGGTGGCTTGAGTGGGCTGGGCGGTAGCCACCGGCTCAGCCCAGCCCCACGTACACCGGCTGAAACCACTGCATCCGGCTGCTCTGGCGTTTCTCGCCATGCAGCACGGTGTGCCAGTGGCCGCGGCGCCAATGGAGCCGGGGAGCGGTGCTGCCTCCACCGCTTCCAGCCCCGGAAGTGCAGTTGCTGGCGTCAGCCGTGGGGCTGCGATCCAGCCGGAAGCAGGGCAGCACTTTCGGGAAGTCCTGATCCAGGCAGGGTGAGGGTGTACGGCGGAAGGCCTCGGCCAGCTCCAGCATCAGGAAACGAGGCAGCGCCTCCAAGATGAGGGCCTAGCGGAGGATGGAGAAGACTCAAAAGCCGATCGAGTCATTCAGCTTTTGATCAGCTGCAGCCGAACCTCAGTCAATGAAACATAGGAGCATTGGTTTCACAACTGGCCTGCAAATCGACTTGCGCATGACTGTGTTTATTGCGATTGCCAACAAAGACCATGGTATCAATAAATGCACGAGAAGACGTGGTCTTGGCTATGCCTTACTTGCGGGAAAGCGCATTTGACAAAATTCACAGGAATGATGCACCTACGAGGAACACAGGCGCCGAGCACGGATGACCCCACCTGCCAATGGCAGTGTCCTCTCCGAGTCCCATTCAAAGCGCAGCCTTGGTAAGCCACACTGCAGCATGTTGATTAATATGTGGCAAACCGCAAATGGCTTAAGATGAACCCGCAATACCCGCCGAGCATGGCGGCAGCCAAGAAAGAATGGGCTGATGAAAACGAGAAGAAGAAAGACTATATAGAAAGAATACGAAAAGCCATCAAAGAGAATGGCTCTAAAAACTCTGAGATTCTTTCAGGCAGGGCTAGGTTAATTGCATTGGCTGTGCTTGGAACTTGCTGGGCTCTGCTTGCGGGCAAAGTTTCTGTTCTGCCGGAAGAGAGCGAGCACGCGCTAAGCGCAGCTCGTCTTTTCTGGCCAATGCTGCTATCAGTAGCAGCTCTTCTCTCAGACTTGCTGCAGTACGTGCTATACCATTTTTCCATTGGATACTCACTGCGCCACGTGCGCGCATCTAGCCTTGACGAGATGAACTCACTCTATGAAAGGCTACAGAGTAATCCAGATTGGAAGCCTTCCGAGTCAGAATATCTTAATGTATGCGCTGAGGCGATGTTCTGGATAAAGATACTATGCTCAGGTGCTGGCGCGATTGTGTTTATCGCTGTTGTGCTTGCCGCCTTTTATTTCTGATTCCGCCCCGATATTGTTGACAAAATACTGGCCACAAATCTAAAAGACATGAATAAAAGTCTTGGTGCTTGCCCACCTCGCTGGCTGCTATGACGGGTATGGCCTCGGCATCTGCGCTGTCAGTTCCCAGATGCCGTTATTGCCCTGGGGCTACAGAACAGCTTTGCCATACGCAGCCTGGGCAGTCTGCTGGAGATTGCCGGGGCCTTTGCAGCCGGGATGCTGGTGTTCAGCCAGGCGATCTGATCACCACCTCCAATCTGGGCCGGGCGCTGCAGCAGTTCGATACAGACGAGCACCACGACGAGGACGATCGGCTGCTGCTGCAAATGATCGAAGCTCAGTCCTAGGCGAGCTACGGCCACGATCAGAAGCAAGATCGCAACATAGATCGATCAAGCAAAGGCCGGCCCAGAGTCGGGCGTGTAGAATTAGAATATTGGTAATTCGTGCCAAGATCTGCCATGAAGACACTTAGCGTAACCTGTGGCCAGGTTGAGCAGTGGTTGTTGTCATTTAGGGCTGGGGAAAACCCCGAAGACCTGGTTGTTGCTGACAATCCGCGGCTCTTTCTTTCTTGCAAGCTTGCTGGCGCACTCGCGGGAAAAGCATATGCCTGCCATGGCGATGATCTCGGCGAAGAAATTGACGAACCCGGAGACGTCTACGCCATTGCTTCCGAAATGTATTCTGAAAAGGTGGATTTTGAAATAGCTACTCGGATCGAAGTATTGACCGATGCTCGCAGGTCTATCGAGGGCGGTGACATTGGCGTCTTCTTTCGGACCGTTGAGATGCTGAAAGCCTTGGATCGGCAAAGGGGGGATCTTGATTTGAGTTCATGGCTTGAGGAAATTGGTAATCTGCCTGGGTCGAATCACCCAGAAATCCAGGCGGCATTGACACTTGCGATTGACGTGCATTCCAACTAGTTGGACAACTGAATAGTGGATGCAGAACTAATGCCGTTATACTCAACGTTGCTTCAGGCTGGGGAGCCACTTGTCTGGGGCCTGAAGATCTTTCGCCCCTAAGGTCAAGACATTCCATTGCTCCCCTCCTTCGGCAAGCGCTTTGCGGATCGCAACGTCTCTCCTTAGCCGGTTTCCGGTGTGAAAAGCAGCACCATCGACATAGATCAAGACATTCTTGTCCTTGACCTTAAAATCAGCTTGGCTAATTGGCCTCTCTCCAGGATCAGGGCTGACTGGAACCTGCTTCTCAACCGCAATGCCGTGCTTCTCGAAAAGACGCAGAAACTTCAGCTCCAAGGGTGAACCAACGCCAGCGTCATAGGACTCCAGCCACGGGGATGGATCGTCGGAATCTCCACGCTGCAGGGGGAGGGCTTCTGGTTCAGCCATGGCCAGCGTTTCCAAATCCGGCATGATGTGCGGCCAGGAGAGGTGCTCGTGGTGGCGTTGATTGGTGTAAGTCTTTAGGCAGCGATAACACGCAGCCTCGCAATTTGGATGGTCAAGGTGATCAATGGCGCGTTCTGCAACCCGATGCATGTCATCGACGCAGCGCTCCAGGAAGCCGCTACCGCCGACGGCAGCATCGATGAAGGTCAATGCCCCGTACTTGCGTGTCTCCCCTGAATTACGCTCTTCCCACGACGGTTCAAGTTCAAAATCGATCTCGGGTCCATCGAGCATGTAGAGCTGGCGTAAACCAGTCCGCAGCGCGAAGCCAAGCGAGTATCCCCAGCGCTTGTAGTCATCGTCCTGATAGTTCGGAGGCAGCACGACGGTGATCCGAAGCGTTGTTGCTGGGGATTCGGTCGTGATTGCCACGGGCTTCGGTGGCTGGCCGCTCCGCTGGCATCCCGAAGCATGCCCGTAGGGATCAGGCCCACTGGCCTTTCTGGTTTTCCGACGGCCTGTTTTGCTTGGCTCATCGTCTGGGAGCTTCAGATTCCTGCCGCAACTTGGGCAGAGATAGAAACCACGCCCTTGATCATGAAGCGACGGCTTCCCCTCTCGTTGTTCGGCAGCTGTAGGCGACTTGGACTCATTCACCCAGCGGATGGTCTCTTCCGATCGAAGTTCGGCAACCCACCCAGTCGCTAGCCTGCGGCGTGCTTTGACTCGGCCATTGCGCTGCGGATGGCAGGAAACAAGAGAGCCGATTGAGAAACGATCTTCCTCCTGCAGGACAGGGTTGTCGTCGCGTACCGCCAGGAAGCCGCCAAAGCTGTGGCCGGGGTAGCCAGTGCCGCCGCCAACAGTTTCAGTTGAGCCGCATCTTGGGCAGCTCGGGGCCTGGCCCTCGTAGCGGAGATCGCAATCTTTGCAGCGCACATAAACCCAGTCAGGCTCTGTTGTCTTGGGATTCCAAGGGGAAGCAAGATCCAGTCCCACAACCCTCCATCGATGGCCCCGTGCATGGACTGGGGCTTCAGGTTGGTACTGCGCAATTCCGAAGCGCCGTGCCACGGTGATGTTGTCTTCCTCGTGTTCATCTCCCCAGAGCCGCAAGGTGCTTGGCGCGGATGGGAACTCATAGCCTGGAAGAATCCCGAACTCAGCAAAGCGGCGCATGGGATGTCCACTGCCACGATCATCCGCGTCGCCATCAAAGCGGTCATCTCGAATGCCGAGAATCTTCCGTTTGAGATCCATGGCATGCGTGGCCGAGCGATCACCTTTGCCAAACTGATTCCAAAGATCGATCGTTTCCTGCAGTTTCAGGATCTGATAGCGCACACGATCGAAGAGGTCTCTCACGCGATCGGGAAGCTGTTCGAGTGCTGTGGTCAGCGCCTCAGCGGTTCCCAAGCCAGCAGGTTCAAGCACATCGGTTCCCCACGCATCCATGGCGAGCTGGATGGCATGGGGAAACTGATCGACAACGGCTTGGATCAACTCATCGACTTTCTCCTGGTTGATTTCCCCTTGGATGTTGATGTATTCCGCCATCCGACCAGCCAGCCCAGGATCCGCAGCACCAAACGCGATGGCGTGAAGATGGCGTAGGAGCACGTCCCGATTGCCAAGGCCAACACCTGGGGCCGGAACCTCACCAGCAATCATCTCGGTGGGCTTGTCGAAGAAGTAACCGTCGTGGGGAGTGCTGCGTGCATAACCCAGCACGATGCCCACACGCGAGCGGCGGCCTGCCCGGCCTCCCCTCTGAGCGTAGTTATCCGGCCGTGGTGGGATGTTGCGCATCACCACCGCATCCAGACCGCCCACATCGATGCCCATTTCAAGGGTTGGTGAGCAGGCGAGGACGTTGGTGGACCCTCGCTTTTTCGTTCCTGTCCAGCCAGGTGGAGAGCTGAATCCCGGTGGAGGAGCCTTGAAGTCTTCCTCAAGGGCAATTCGGTCGTCTCCAGTGATCTGTGCTGTGTGCTCGCCAGCTGCAAGAGGCATCAGATCAGCCTTCTCAATGCGCTGCACATAGCGATTGCGCTGAACTTCCTCCTCTGGCCATTCCTCCAGAACACCATGACAGCTTGGGCAGGGGCTGCCGATCGGTGCCCATGGCATGCGCACATTGCAGATGGAGCATCGACGCCTGTCTTCTGCGTCCACGAGCTCCAGGCTCACCACATCGCCATTCACCTGGAGCAGACGCCGCGCTTGCCGGTGCCCATGCAGCTGCTGAGCGTGGATCAACCTGGGCCCCTTGGTGAGCAGTTCCAGTAGCTCCACCATCACCTCTTCAGTGGGCTCGATCCCGTCGAAGCGGTTCACCAGATGCCGCAGCTTCCGCTCAAGGCTTGGCCCCCGCCCTCCGGCCTTGGGGCGACGCCAAGCGTTCAGCTTGGAGACTCCTGCGGGAGCCTCCACATCTTCCTGGTAGGCCAGCGGTTCGCCCTCCGCATCGCAGGCGTAGCCACAGGGGTTCTTGATGCGGCGCTCCCAATCCGCGGGGCCGCGGAACTCCTCCGGGCAGCTGGGGCTGGCCGGGTGATGGCAGAGCATCGCCCGCGACAGAGCTCCTCTGCGCCGCATTTCATCCAGAAGGCAACGGCAGACGTAGGCGAGCTGCTCTTTGGTCAAGCCCAGGGCAGCAGCAAGGCTGCCTCCGCTCTTGTTGATGTGGGCCTCCAGATGCTCGTAGCGGATGCCCACCAGGCCCAGGTTGAGGAGCGACGCCCGATAGCCGGCACTGACGGCCAGATCATCGAGAAGGGGAGCCTCTTCCCATGCCTTGGCTTTAGCGCGGACAGCCTGGGGCAGGAAATCAGCGTCGTCATACCCCTTGGTGTTGGGGTTATCGCCACGCTCGACGCCATAGGCCACCAGCTTGGTGAGCAACTCTTCGATGCTTCCGCGAGACTCAGGGCTTTCTTGGAGTGCCTGCATCAACAGGCGCCGCATACGGTCGTAGCGGCCGGCATAGCTGATGAAACGGGCCTGGTGAGCGGCGTCCTGACGGCTGTCAGAGAAAATCAGCAGCCGTTCCTTGCCGTCATGGCCAGGGCGGTTTCGGTTTTGAACAGCCAACCCCTCGCAGAGGCCCTCCGCCAACACCCGCACGGCGGCTGAGGTTCCAAGCGACACTGCCGTGAGCACATCGTGGGCTCCAGCAGTCCCGCCGCAGACGAGGCAGCGATTGCGGGCGGGCGCGAGCACAGCCTTCACCGGGTAGTCGTTCTCCCCAGTGGAGAACGAACAGGTTGCTGGATCGAAGCTCCCCTCAAGCACCTTGCGGCCGCGCATCTGTTGCTCTACGCCTACCAACCCGCCACGACGGGACGTCGAGACGTCCTCGTCCATCTCCTCCTGGTCGTCGGTTTCGAAGCGCGCCCGGTCGTAGAGCACCCATTCGTTCTGATTGGATCGACTCGAGTTGGGCCGCAGGGCCTCCTGCTGGGGGCCACCTTCACCGGAGGAGAAGCGAAGGGTGTCGGCGCCGCAGGAGCGGCAGAGATAGAGCGGTGCCGCAGTGCTCCCGCAGCTGCACTGCTCCTCTCCCATGGGATGCAGCTTTCCGCAGGCAGGATCGACGCACCGGGTGAAACGCCAGCCACCGCGGATGAAGCGATGGGCTCTCAGCCGGAGGGCCCCAGGCATGTGATCCGGGAGGGCAGCTCCCAGCACCAGGCCCGCCTCCACCTCCTGGCGCACCTGCTCTGGATCGGTGTGGCTCCGTTCAGGCACGGCGCTTTGCACCTGCTCCACGATCTGGCTCAGCGACATCGGCCGCCGGGCGAGCAGGTCATTGAGGGTCCAGAGAATCCCGCTTTGCTGGGCCAGGGTCTCCAGTGATTGCTGAGTGGATCCCCCACTAAGGGTTGCCAGGCCCTCTCGCAATCTCGCGTCATCGAGGGGGGGCTGGAGGGTGGGGGCCGAAGGTTCCGTTGTCCAGCGCGCCAATGCAGGAATCTGGAGATCGCGGAGCTCCTCACCCAATACCCGGAAGCGGCTGGCTGCAACGCCGGTGAGCTTGCCCAGGAACTCCTGAACCGCCTCATCCCGCAGCGCTTTCACCTCCGCCGGGGTGCGCCCCGTTTCATCGATGCTTTTGATCGTGGCCGAGGTGGCCACCGGAAGGGTTTCTGGAAAGCGCCGGGTGTCGGACTGGTCGTCCACCTTCCAGTCCTGCCGGGCCTGGCGCAGGTGGGCCAGAAGCCTCCGGAACAACAGGGCGATATTGGCGCCCAGGCTGCCGCGATACGTATGCACCTCATCGAGCACGATGAAGCGGCAGCGATGGTTGGCAAAGAGTGCATCGCGATCCGCCGGACGTACCAGCAGGTACTCCAGCATCATGTAGTTAGTGAGCAGGATGTGAGGCGGCTTCTCCCTCAGGCCTTTGCGTTCTTCTTCTTTCGTAGAGCGGTCGTAGCGGGCTACCTTCACGTGGGTATGCCCCGATTCCTTGAGGTAGTCGCGGATGCGCTCTTCTTGGTCGTTAGCCAGTGCATTCATCGGGTACACCAGCAGGGCCGTCAGGCCTGACTGGGGGAAGCGCACCGAGTCTTCGATGGAGTTCTGAATCACCGGCAACAGAAAGGTCTCGGTTTTCCCCGAGCCGGTGCCGGTGGTGACTGCCAGTGGGCCTGCCTCAGCGCTGAGCAGATGGCGGATGGCTTCGCTCTGGTGCAGATAGGCCGTTTCCGAGCCGCTGCGCTTCTCCATCACCTGGGCCAGGCGCGCATCCAACCCCAGCTCGCGCCAGGGCAGGCCGCTCTTGAAAGGGCGGTGGGCCTGGAAGAAGGGCTCCTGCGCCAAGAAGCCGGCTTCATCCAGGGCTGCTTCCAGGGCCTGCCTGAGCTGGGGGTCGCGTGCCTGGAACTCCGTGGAGAGGTAGCTGCGGTATTCGCCCAGGACCTGCTCGACGATGGTGATGGGGTTGAGGGTCATGGGGGCGCGAAAACGAGAAGGGCGGCTGTCTAATCGCCAGACTCAGGGCTCTAACGGCCAGGTGGCGGAGAAGGCTTCGGGAGAAAACTCAGTGATGGCAGGGGTTCTGCGGGGAAGTGGGAAGCCTTCTATCCGCCATCAGGGGCGGGATCTCGGCCATCTGCCGGGGGGTAGTAGCGGCGCCAACGCTTGTGGCCTCGGGGGGTGATCCGCTCTGCCGATAGCAAGTGCTCGATCGCCCTGCTGAGCGTGCGGGCCGGGATCTCAGGGCCGATGCGCTGATGGATCTCCGATGACGAGCTGCCCGGGTAGCGCAGCACGTCTTCTTCAATCAGGGCCTGGAGCCGGTGAGGCTCGATGCGACGCAGGGTGGTCTGACGATCAAGGCCAACTTCCTGAAGCAGGGCCGGATCCACGAAATACCGGGTGGCGCGGGTACGACCGCTCTGCCGCACCAGCTGCAGCTCCAGCAACCGCTGCAGCCAATGGCGGAGGTTGCTCTGATCGTCCAGCTCCAGAGCTGTGGCCAGCTCCGTGGCAAGCATCCCCTCGCTCTGGGCCAGGGTGCCCAGGGTGATCCGCTCACGCTGGCTGAGCTGGTGACGCTGATCGGCCAAGGCCATCAGCCGGATCACGGAGGGATGAAGGATGCGGCGGGGAATGGTGACATGCACCGAATCGATGTCCTCCCGAACCACAGGTGCGGGACGCCCACTGATCAGCAGTTTCTCGTACATGAGATCAAATCCCGTCCCTTCCCGCTCCATCAACTGGAGGTCGTGGAAGATGCGAGTCAGGCCATCGTTGCGCCGGCGGTAGGTGTGCAGGATGTTGGAAGGGGTCACACCGAAGGGCAGGCGACCCACATTCACCACTTCCAGCCGATCGGGATGGAGGTTGAGATAGATGTCACCTCTCTGGGTATAGGGGCGATGGACCAATGCGTTGACCAGCAGCTCCCGCACCACGGCTTCTTCGTAGGCCGGCACCTGGGTGCGGAACATCCCCTCGGGAAACTCGTAGCTCTCTCGGAAATCAGGGATCTCCGCCCAGATGGCATCCGGAAGATCAATGGGAGAGAGATCATGGTCATCCCAGCAAAACTTGTTGACCTTGACGCCTTGTTCGTCGTAGCAGATCGCCTGGATCACTGGCGCGGTGCCGAGCCTGGCGCGATCGAAGCGCTGGCCCAGCAGCAGGACGCCGAGATTGGTGAGCAGCTCGCCGCTGGCGAGGTTGTAGTGATCCAGAAGTTCTTGATCACTCTGCTCCTTCACCGTGGTCTTGACACGATCGGAGGACTGCAGCTGCGTGCACAGTGCCGCCAGCTTGCCGGGATCGACTGCCGTCCGGGGTATCTGAAGCGTTGTCAGCGTCTCCCAGGGGAAGGAGGGGCGGTCATTGGCCAGTCGCAACACCTCATCCCCGAGGATGGGTTTGCAGTCATCGCCAATGCGCAGATAGAAGCGTCCGTCACAGGTGGAAGCCACGCCGATGGCACGCTGGATGGTGAGCACAATGAGCTGGCCACCATTCGCTGCGGTCTGGATCTCCGGGATCACTGTGACATTGACGGTGAGCTCGCCGATCCGCTTGCGGATGCGATCAAGAACGCGAGGATCGATGCGCTGCTGGGCTGGAGGCAATGAGGCGGTGTCTTCGATGCCGATCAGCAGCTGGCCACCTGAGCCATTGGCAAAACAGACGCAATCCTTGGCGAGTTCCTCAAAATCAGCGGATGGCCCATGAACGACACGCAGCGACTTGCAATCGAGTTGCTGTCCTTCTTCGGTGTCGATCACGGCAGGGGAATCAGCCATCCACCCTCCGGTACAGCATCCCGCGCCTCTGCCCTTCGGTCACCGCCAGGCCCTGCTGAACCAACTGCTGCAGATGGGGCCGGACGCCAGCGGCATCCAAGCCGGTGGCCTGCTGGGCATCGCGAGAAGTGATTACGCCTTGGGTTCTTAACAAGTCTGCAATCGTTGCAAAAGCACCATTAGAGGGCATTGGAGAAGTTGACACATCCAGGGAACTGGATGATATGGATATATTCTTGCCTGGCTTCTCGGACAGTCGGATTAACTCTTCTCCATTCGAGTTCAACCCATTGAACAGCGGCCCCAAATGAGATTCAGGCTCCACGACTTGGCCGTCAAGGCGAAAGTCTACTGCAGGCTGAGGCAAAGCATCTTTCAAGGGGACATCCCAGTAAGGATCGTATTTGCGAATAAAGTCTTTGGCGCCGAGATCCAACAGTTCATCAAAGGCCTCAATGCAAAGACTTGGGGCTTGCGGATTGCCTCGATGACTGAAGCATGTTAGAATGTGTTTGTATTGATAGCGATCAAGACGGTATGAACTAGCTATAATTGCGTCAATACATGCTTTGATTTTCCAGCGAAGCTCAAGAGACTTTGCAACCGGCCACTGATATATGTCTGAACTTTCTTTCCATGATGTCTCAAGTTGATCTTCCCAAAGCTTCCTGTAAGCAGAATGGTTGCATGTTAATCGCAGTGCGGAATGAGCGACAAAGAGCGACTGATCCGGTTCCAGTGAGGGGACTGGAAGTGAATTGACGATGTATCTACTCAGTGTCGCAGTAAGGCGTAGGCGCAAGCACCAGTCAAAAGGATAAGAATTAAGCAGAGCTAGAGTAATTAGTTGCTGAGCGTAACTGCATGCCTGTGGTGCTTGCAATACATAGGGTGAAGCGGAAACCCATCCAGGAGGAACTATCGCCGCTTTCATGCTTCTGAGGTCAATAATATTAGCTATTCTTCTATACATTAGTCTAAAGTAGCGGCTCGCCTTAATCCAGGCTGGCTTGTCTTGAAGCTTCTGCAGAGAGACATGATAGCGAGGACTGGACTTCCAGTGGTCGTCATATTGATGCAGACTGTCCTCATTGGCGACAATAAGACTATTGTCCTGAAGCAAGGAGTCGAGGGCTTCTTGATCTCTGTAATCCCTGCCGTCACTTGGAGACGCCATGAATCTCCAAGAGTCGCTTGTAGCATGACACTCGGACCCAATTCTTATGTCTCTATGCATACACCACTCTTGAAAGACTGCGTTCTTTGCAGCATAGATGCGCTGTGCTACTTGGGCGCTCTCTCTACTAGAGGGCTCCAGAAATGCCAGGTACCCTCCCCCTGTTTCCCGGACAAAATCCACAGTATAGACTAGATTTTCATGACTACTGTAGAGAGCAGATATTGATTTTTGGTTAAATTGACATTTGACTTGACTGGTCGAAGTCCCTAGTCGCAAAACAATTATGTCAAACTTGACTTTTGTCTCCACTTCAAAGAGTGACAAGGCGTTAGAGAACGAGTAAAGTATCTCCCATCGTGTTGTATTTAGAAACAGCTGACGTATGCCAGTGGCGCCTGATGCGTTATGAATGGCCGCTGGTAAAACTAGTCCTATGGATCCGTTCTTATTCGCGAGAGCGAGAGATCTCTCTGAAAAGTACTTTGCAAGATCTGCATCCCCCCCTGTAGTCTTCCCTTCTACGACTGCCCGCTGATGACGGTACGTTCCATCGAGGACATTCTTGGCATATTTAACTTGAAGCTGATATAGCTGATAGAAATTGACGACTTCTTGGTTTCTCTCTAAGCGCGCCTGCACAAGGTCGCGCTCTCTTTTAGTGGGCGCATCTAGTATGCGTAGATCAAATGATGCAAAAAATTCTTTTGTCAGGGGTCTAACTGTGTCCCAAGGTGGGTTGCCGATAACTGCATCAAAGCCAGCCTCGCGACTGCCTTTGCCAAAAAAAACTTCTGGGAATTCTAATTGGTAGCATAATGATCCCTCTCCGGTTGTGAGTAGGCGGGAGGCTGCGTTGGAGATCTCACTGGACAGCTCTTTTCCAGTTGTTGATACCAATGACTTCGCAAGTAGGCTGTAGTCTGAATCTGCTGACTCATCCCCAACCATCTTGGCCCCGCTCCACGCCGTTGCCAGAGTCTTCAGCGGTGCTAGTGCTGCATCCAGCTTGGCTTTAGCGGATTCCTTCTGATGGAGGTCAGCCAGATCCTTGCCCACGCTGGCTTCGAGATCCCGAACATGCACCAGCGCCGCCGCCAGGGTGTCCTGCAGGCGCTGCGTGAGGCCCTGGGCAAACAGATCATCCAGCCGACCGCCGCTCTTGGGATAGGTGAGCAGGTGCTCAAAGAACGGCCCCGTGAGCGAGTCGCCGCAGATCAGGCGGTGATCGAGGAACGTGAGCGGCAGTCCTTCGGCGTAGCTCTCCAGCCACAACGACAGCTTGGCCAGCTCTACTGCCAGGGGATTCTTGTCCACCCCATAGAGGCAATGCACCGCCACCAGGCGCCGGCACATCGCTTCGGCCTTCTTCTGCGACAGGCCGCTCTCTTCGCCCTCCGCCGCCCGGCTGGGCAGATAGGCCAGCAGCTCATTGTTGGGATCGGGCAGATCCTCCACTCGCCGGCGCAGGTCCGCGGCCCTGCTCAGGAGCAATTCCCGCTCAGCCCCCTCGACTTTCTCGGCCTGTTCCTCAGCCTGCACAGCCAGCTCATCGCAGAGTCGGCAGGCCTCATACAGGCCCTCACCCAGGAACCGGCAGGCCTCCACCAGGAAGTGGCCGCTGCCCATTGCGGAATCGAGCACCTTCAGCCGCAGGATCAGACCCGGCTGGGGGTTCTCCCTGGGGCTGCATTCCGCCAGCAGCACACCCAAGGTTTCCTGCACCAGGAAGCGCACAAACGGGTGCGGTGTGTAGTAGCTGCCGCTGGCCTTGCGGCCAAGCCCCACACGCAGGAAGAAGCGATCAGCCGGGATCTCCTCGATGAACTCCACCTTGGTTTTGCTTCCAGCAGGGGCCCTGCCTCCGCGCCCGGTGTTCTCGGCTGCTTCGTCTGATCCCTCGGCCTCGTCGTCATCGGGGGCCTCCGGCGCCTCAGCCGCTCCCTGGTTCCCCCGGTACGGCTCGCCCTGCGCGACCGGAACTACCACTTCAAGCTTGGCCCGCCGCAGACGGCACATCGCTTCGCCGCTGATGCCAGGTTCCAGTTCCAGCAGCGATTCATAAACCCTGCCCAGGTCTTCCACATCGAGGGCCCCGTAATGCACCCGCTCGCGTGCAGCCCCCCCTTCCCCAGGCGTCCAGAGCAGAGCATCCAGAAGCCGCGCCACGGCCTGTTCGCCCCACCGGAGCTGATCCAGCAGCGGCGTTGCCCCACGGCCGAAGAGCATCCCGCCCAGCGGTTTGATCTCCAGCTCGCTCGAACTCATCCCTTCCGCAAACAATCGCCAAAGGGTGCGCAACCCCGCTTCCAGGAAGCCGCCGCTCTCCTTGCCTTCGTCGAGCACCCTGCGCACCAGATCCGCCAGGGCGGTATTCGGCGAGTAGGTGTTGCGCCACAGGCTGGTGGCCGCGAAGCTGAACGCCCGCGCCGGATCGGCCGAGGCCTCCAGCTTGAACACGAACAGCAGGCGGTAGACCGTGATCAGCCCCTCACTCCAGAGCCTCCAGGCCAGCTGCTGGCGATCGGCCTGCTGCGCGAGGATGGTCTGATTGGAGGGGTGATCCAACAGCTCCTGCAGGAATCCCTCGATCGCACGCCGGGCTTGGAGCCGCAGCTTCTTGGTGACGCTGCTCTGGGCAAGACGTGCCGCATCGGTGAGATCCGGCAGGGCCGCAACGCCGGCGGGGGACGCCAGGGCAAGAAGCAGCCGGTAGGAATCCGGTAGGCCCCGAGCCGCCCGCCAGCCGCCGGCCCGGTCCAGGCGAATGCCGATGTGGCTGTCGGGCCTGGCCGGATCACAGAGCAGAATCCGCAGCTCCTCGCCATCGGTGAGCAGGCCCATCCGCTCGCCACTGGCCAGCAGCACCCGCTGCGCCACCCGGCTGGGGCTGAAGCGATAGGCGCGGCCATGCCGGTTGGGAGCGTCGAGATCGGTGCCGAGGCTGACCGCCCAGCCCCGCAGCTTTTTGCCGTCTGGGGTGCTGAACAGCCAGCCCCCATCCTCCGCTCCCTCGCGGGTGATCACCGCTGCCTGTCGCTCCAGCGACGCATACCCCAACCTTTCGATCAGGGGCTCCAGCACGTGGTTGGCGACGCGCCGATCACCGCCTTGCTCTCCGAGCTGGCGCAGCTTGCGTCGGAAAACCTCCCAGCGCTCCTCCAGAGCCCGGCCTTCTGGGCCCGTGGTTCGAGCGAGCAGGTTGCGCTTGTTCAGTTCCCGTTCCAGCTGGAACTTCACGAACGGCTCCGGCAGCGCCGGGCCGTAGAAGGTGCAGTCGCGCAGCTCCAGGGCCATCAGGGCTGTCCTCCATCCGTCGGCACGAGCATCAACAGACCCAATGGTTGGGGTTCCAGGGTGCGCAGCTGGGCCCGTTGCTCCAGTTCCAGCTGCCTGCTGCGCCAGAGCCGCAGCACACCATCCGCTTCCCGTCGTTGGGCCGGCGGGTTGTTGCCATCGGTGGCAAAGCCCGCCAACCGCTCCGCCGGCTCATCGCTCATCTGCCAGCTCGCCAGGCCAGCGCTCCCGCCAAGGAGATCCATCTGGGCCTGTTGCACCGCCCCGCAGATCGTGTCGGCGCGGGAGCGCAACCAGTCCTCCAGATCTCTCTGCTCCCGTTGTCGCTGCTGGGCGAGCTCCTTGCCGGCGGGTTCTGCCATCGCCTCAAACGCCTGCGCCACGACCTGTTGCGCCTGCATCCGGGCCTGCTCACCCCAGGCCTTGAAGTGCTGATCCCAGAGATCGGCCGTACGGATGGGCTCTCCATCCGCCAGCACCGAGAGCCAGGCCTCAGGCTCAGCCAGCACTGCGGTGGATCCGGACTGCTCGATCCGCACCGCAAGCACACGCTCGAGCTCATGGCCCCGGTCGCTTTCCAGCACCCCCAGAAACGTGCAGAGCAGCGCAGGAGCTGGGATGTTCAGCCCAACCGCGCTGACGCGACGATCCAGCCAGGAGTCCGCTTCGCCAAAGCGCAGATTGCGGACCCGATCAAGAGCCCGGCGCACGATCGGATGGGCACGGCCCAGATAGCCGAGGTCACGCCCGCTTTCATCGCGACAGCGTTTGGCGTCGCGGGTGAGATGCAAGGTGCGCTGTTCGGCGTCGTAACCGGGGATGTCATGCAAGCCATGGGTCCAGGCGGGCGGCAACCGCAACACCACATCAGCGCCGGCCCCAGAACGGCTGGCTTCCGTTTCAACGGAGCCCCCATCGGATTCCAGGGCCTGGCAGACAAAGCCCATCAGCTCGACGGCTCCCAGCCGCTCGCCCTCTGATCGGGCCTGCTCCGCTTCAGCCAGCAAGCGAGCCTCGGCGTTCAGGCCCACCTCCCCCAACCAGCTGCTGGTCTTGGCCGCCTTCTCGTAGCCCGCCATCGCCCGTTCCACCTCCGCAAGCAGGTCGCGGTAGGCGGCTGAACCGGTGTCTTCCTCATCCGCATCCTCCAGTTGGCGGATCTCCCGGCCGGGGGTTGCAAACAGCGTCTCTTCCTCTTCGCCCAGCCCCTCCAACAGCCGTACGGTCTGGGCGTCTTCTGTCGTGATGCCACCGAGGGTGTTGGGTACAAACGTGAGCCGCGCCCGCTGTCGCTCGTACTTGGCCACCAATCTGAGCAGCAGGCGCTCCTCAAACGTGCCGGCAAGGTAGAGATACCGAACGTCGGGGTCGCAGCGCTGGCCATAGCGGTCGATGCGGCCGTTGCGCTGCTCCAGCCGGTTGGGGTTGTACGGCAGCTCCAGATGGATCAGGTGATGGCAGCGTTCATGCAGGTTCAGACCTTCGGCGGTGGCATCGGTGCTCACCAGCACCAGGCCGTCTTCATGGCTGAAGCGCTCGGTGATCGTGCTGCGCTCCTGGGCATGCTCTGGGCGGCCGCTCACAGCGAGAACCTCACCATCCAGAACGCCCTGGCGCAAGGCGTTCTCCAGGAAGGCAACCAGTGCGTCTTGGCTGTCGGTGTATTCGGTGTAGACGAGCACATTTGCCCGTGGAGACGCTTGGCGAATCGCCTGCAGTTCTGCCAGCGCCAGCCGCAGCTTGGGGTCTTCCCCTAGGGCTGCCTCCGCCATTTCCACCAAACCGTCCAAGGCCTCCCCTGTGGTGGCAATGCGGCGACCGCGATCCCGCTCACGCCGCTGGGTGCGCAGTAGATCCTCGATGCGGCCGGCGATGTGTTCCAGGCCGGTTTCGGTGAGGTCAGCCGCCATGTCCTCCGCTTCCAGGGCGGCGCGATCCTGCTCTTCCTCAAACGACAACGAGCCGTAGCGCTCCAGCCGCTGCTGGTACTCCCGCAGGCTGCGCAACCGTTGCTTGCGGGTTTCGGCGTCCGTGACGCGCGACTCGGTCAGCTCGCGGTAGCGATCACGGATCACGGCCAGCGTGTTGCGGCAAGCCGCCACCGTCGACACCGATCGCTTGAGCAGAGACACGAAGGCCAGCACCTCCCCGAAGCGACGCTGCCTGACGGCCTGCCGCAGGCGAGGCGCCACGGCTGCGAGCAGCGCCTGCTGGAAGGCGGTGAACGCAGGTTGCTCCCCCGCGTTGAACACCACCGCCCGCGGTGTCACCTGACGGGTGCGGAACAGCGGTTCGCCCGTTTCAGGGTTCTTGATGTGGTTTTTGAGCCGCCGCACCACGTGCTGCCGGTACCGTTCGGCTCTCAGTCCCTCGCGACCGTCCACCAGGCTTGGATCAAGCAGTTCCACCAACGAGGCGAAGTGGGGATCAAAGCCGTCATGGGGAGTGGCGGTGAGCAGCAGCAGCCCATCGCAGCGGCTGGCCAGCACCTCCGCTAGTCGGCGCCGCCGGGAGTCCTCCCAGTCACCGCTGCTGCCCAGCCGCACGCAATGGTGCGCCTCATCGAGGATCACCAGATCCCACACCGTGCGCTCCAGCTCCTGCAGCACCTTCTCCTGCTTGGCGAAGTCCACCGAGGTGAGGCAGTAGGAGACGTGATCGAAGGGGTTGGCGCCCAACACCAGCTCCCGGCGGCGCTCCTGCAGTTCTCCGGCGCTGCGCACGGTCTCGAAGCGCAACCCGAAACGTTCGCGCATCTCCCGGTGCCACTGCTCCAGCAGGGGGCCTGCAGGCGACACGATCAGGATGCGGTGAGCTCGGCGTCGGGCGATCAGTTCCGCCATCACCAGCCCTGCCTCGATCGTCTTGCCCAGGCCCACCCCATCGGCCAGCAGGAGCCTCGGCCGGCTCATGCGCAGGGCGCGCATCACGGGTACGAGCTGGTACGGAGCAATGTCCAACCGGCCTGGTTGCACCGCCAGCAAGGCCGAAGACCCCAGCGCCTGCTCCAGCAGGAAGGCGTCATGGAACAGCTGCCACTGCCTGAGCCTGCCTGCACGACGGGGGTCGAAGTCGGTGGTGATCGGCCGAATCGTCTCGAAGGGGTGGAGCAGATCCACCTCCATGCCCTGCAGATCCCCCTGCAGACAGCGCAGCCGGTAGCGCTGCTGCTCCCCTGCCGGCTCGGTCTGAACCACCTCCCAGGCCAGGCCGCGGGCTTCCACTTGGGTACCAGGCAGGACCAGGGTCAAGACAAATCAGCAGCCCCCTGAGGCTAGGTCCGGCTTGTGGCCGAAAGTCACTGTGAGCCGACCAATATTTCGCCCCCACCCCAGCGCCCCCCCAGGGATTACGGACAGCCAGGCATAAACGAGTTGCCGCAACTATGCGCTACGTGCATATTTTTGATCTTCACGGGCAGAGCCGCGGGCTGCGAAGTCCCAAGGCTTGGCCTTTGCAGCACCGGTAGCTGGGTGAAGGGTTGGCCACCGAGCCGGCGCACACCCACCGCATCCCTCGGCCAGTCCTCACGCCGCGTCAAGGATCAGGCCATGCGCCCTCCGCTGTCGGGCGTCCTTGCCGCGGCGCTGCGGCCGGCCGGTGGGGGTGGGGTTCTCCGCCGTCCCCCAGATGGCTTCCCTGCTTTCCCCCTCCCGCCGCCGGCAGCCAGCTGCAACCCTCAGCCGCCCTGCCCTCAAGGCCCGTGATGCCTTGGTGCTGGAGCACCTGCCGCTGGCTGATGCCATCGCTTCCGTCACTGCCCGGCGCCTGTTCCCGCTGGTGGAGCGGGAGGATTTGATCCAGGTGGCCCGGGAGGCCCTAGTCCGCTCCGCTCCCCGCTGCAGAGCAGGCGAGCCGGCCGAGCCCTACCTACGCCGCTGCATCTCAGGGGCCCTGCAGCATCACCTGCGCGATCGGGTGCGGCTGGTGCGCATCTCCCGCCGCGAGCACGAGAAGGGCACCTGCCCGCTCGGCCACATCAGCCTCGATGCCACAGCCGATGGCGAGCCGTGCCTGCTCGATCAGCTGGCAGCGCCAGAAGTCGAGCCGGCCATCAGCGAGGCCATGAATGGCCTGGCGCTGGAGCAGCTGGTGGAGCAGCTGCCGGCAGCCCAGGCCACGGCCCTGCGGCTCACCGTCCTCGAGGGCCTGTCGCTCAGGCAGGCGGCCACGCGGCTGGAGATCAGCTGCATGTCGGTGCAGCGGGCCCAGAAGAAAGCCCTGGCGGCCCTGCGCCAGCAGCTCGCTGGAGGGGGCTGAGGCCCCTTCTCTCAGCTCTGCTGGAACACCAGGGTGGAGAGCGGCCACCAGCCGCTGCCGCCCTCGTCATACGCCAGCTCCACCAGCGGATCGGTGTCGCTGAATTCGCTCGCCAGGTTCAGCACGGTGGCGCCGGTCTCCGGAGTGATCCGATCGCGCCAGCAGCGCGATCCAACGGCAGGGAGGGATGCGGGGGGCATGCTCATGGTTCAGGGGCTCACCATCACCCGGTTGCCAGCGCCGCTGTTGCTCACGGCTGCGAACTGACTGCGCTGGGGTGACCAGCAGATCGACCGCCAGCCGGTACTGGCTGGGGTGCTGCGCAAGGTCCAGCTGATGCCATCGGCGCTGGTCATGATCCGGTTGCCGCTGCCACTGGTGGCAACGGCAACCAGCAGCTCACGCTGCGGTGCCCAGCAGAGGGCGTTCCAAGCGATATCAGCTGCTGATGTTCGGCTCGTCCAGGTGATGCCATCGGGGGAGGTCATCACCCGGTTGCCGGTGCCGCTGCTGCTCAACGCCACCAGCAGGCCGAGCTCCGCTGCCCAGCAGATGGCCACCCAGTTATTGCTGGTGGCCGAGGTCCGCAGGGTCCAGCTGCGGCCATCGGCTGAGGTCATCACCCGCTGGCTACCGCCGGTGCTGCTCACGGCAACGAACAGCTCCAGCTGCGGTGCCCAGATCACCGATCGCCAGACCTGATCGACAGCAGCAGGGCCGGCTGTCCACTGGCTGCCATCGCTGCTGGTCATCACCCGGTTGCCCGTGCCGCTACCGGCGACGGCCACCAGCAAACCCAGCTCACCAGACCAGCAGATGGAGGTCCAGCTGTTGTCGACCGGTGTCTGCCGCAGGGTCCAGCTGCGGCCATCCCTTGATGTCATCACCCTGCTGCCGGTGCCGCTGTTGCTCACGGCGACAAACAGCCCCAGCTCGGCTGCCCAGCAGAGCGCCACCCAGTTCTGGTCTGCGGCCGCTGGTTGGACGCTCCAGCGGATGCCATCGCTGGAGATCATCCCCCGGTTGCCGCTGCCGGTGCCGGCTACAGCCACGTACAGCCGCAGCTCGGGCGACCAGCACACCGACTCCCAGCTGTTGTCCGCCGCCGAGCGAACGGTCGACCAGAGGATTCCGCTGCTGCCCAGCACCGGTGGTGTGCCCAACTGCTCCGCCAGTGCCGCCACAGGCAGCTGATAGCTGCCGGCCTCAGGGCCAGCAGGGCGGGTGATCGCCAGCAGGTCGTCACGGTGGAGCGTCATCAGGGCAAGGCGGGCAGGGTGCTGAGATCCAGCGGCATGTAGTCGCCGGCGGGCTGGGCGGTGGCCATCGCCGCCTTGAGGGCGGCGGCATCCACAGCAGCGCCCTCGCTGCCGGCAGTGAGGTCCTCGGCATCGGCCAGGCGCAGCACACCGGCAGCCGTGGTGGTGGCCGGATCAACGCTGAGCAAGGGCTGGGCGGGGTCGCTCTCATCAATAGCCAGCGGCGCAGCCACCTGGATGCGGATCACGCCGGCGCCATCGGGGCCCAGGGCGGCGTTCGCACTCCAGCTGCTGCCGTCAAACAGCAGCAGGTCACCCTGGGCGATCTCCTGACCGGCGAGGCCAATCCAGCTCGCCAGGGCAACACCGGAGGCACTCGACAGGTAGACGTCTCCGACAGCGGCATCGGCTGGGGCCTCAGCCGTGGTGGGGTCGATCGCGCCTCGGTAGTGCAGGGCACCGGGGATGGCGGCATGCAGGGTGCCATCGGCATCCACCGAGAGGTTGGTGCCGGGCTTGATCGCGCCTATTGCCGCCGCAGTGGCGGGGGTGAGCATGAACGCCTTGACCTCGTCGGCAGTGGCCCGGTAGGGCGTGCTGCCGCGCTGCACCAGCAGCAGGTCGGTGGGCTGGGGCAAAGCGCGACCGGAGGTGGAGCGAGTTGCGGTGCTGGTGGCCATCGGGATCAGCAGAAAACGGGGTTGGGGAGATCAGGTGTGGCGTCAGGGCGGCAGATGGGAGAGCAGGCGCAGATCCAGAGCGAGCACCACCACCCCATCGCCTGCGGTCACGCTCACCAGCGGCGCCAGGGTCTGCACGGCGCTGACACCCCCGGACGGGGGTGGTTCAGGCGTGCCGCCGTCCTGCAGCTGGGCCTGGCCCAGGAAGATCAGTCCCTGGGGTTGGCTGCTGCTGCGGCACTGGGCAGCAAGGGCCGCCAGCACGGCCGGATCGGGAGTGGCCATCGGCGGCAGGGCAGTGCTGTCCAGCTGTTGCCAGGCCCCAGCCAGGGATCTGCTGGCTGGGGCAGTGCTGGTTGTTGGGATCAGAGCAGGGCATCGCCCAGCTCCAGGGCAGCCAGATCCTCAGCAGCGGTGCCACCGGCCTGGGCCTCCAGTGCAGTGGCCTGCTCGATCAGCTCTGCCTTGGTCTGGCTGCCATCGAGATCCACGCCATGGACAGCCGAGCAGTACTCGACGATCTGGGCCTTTGTCATCGCCTGGAAGTCAGGCGGCTCAGCAGCCAGCAGCGCCTCACCACCGCCAGCGTCGCCACCAGTGGCGCCGCCGGTGGCGGTTTCAGTGGGGGGCTCCGGTTCAGAGGGAGTAGGCAACTCCGGCTCCAGGGTTGGCTCGAGAACAGGCTCGGCCTCTGGTTCGTCATCCAGGCCTGCTTCCTGATCAGGCTCTGGCTGCACTGGCTCCGGCTCTGATGGTTCCGGCTCCGGCTCTGGCTGTTCCGGCTCAGGCTCTGGTTGTTCGGGCTCTGGCTCTGGTGCGGCCGCATCCATCTGCAGCTGCCAGCCCAGGGCCTGCCAGCCGGCCAGGTGCACTGGCCAGATCGAGCGGGTCACACCGTCCTTGCTGATCAGCAGCTGGCTGGGCGGCAGCCAGCTGCCGTCATTGCCAGCGACGCCGGGATCCGGCGTCACGACCAGCCGCTCCTCCGGGCCCGAGAGGCGAACAGGTGTTGATGAGGGGTTGTTGCTGTCGAGGGGCTGGAGCAGTTCCAGAGGCAGGGCCTCAGCACCGGCCGCCATGGTGAGGGTGTCGAGTGGGTTGCTCATCACGCTCACCTCACAGCCCCTGATTGGCGGTGAGCGCCACCGTCATCCCCACCGGCGAGGCCGGGGAGACGACAGCGCGGGCCAGGCGCAGACAGGGCGGGGTGATCAGCTCGCTGTCGGCCGGGTTGATCAGCAGGGCAGCGCCGCTGATGATCGCCTCCACCTTGCCGCCGGTGGCGGGAATCGCCACGGCGGCAGCCGTGATCCAGTTGCCGGTGGTGCCATCGGCCAGCAGTGGAGCGAGCTCCAGCGTCACGGTCACCGCCTCGCTGTGGCCGGGGTGGGAGGCGACGAGCACAAAGGAGCTGGTGGCATCGAGATCGGTGCCGAGGTTCACCACATCACCGCTGCTGCGGCTGTGCTCGTAGCAGTCGGTGGCGGAGTGGTTGATCCAGCCGACGAGCACCGTCTGGGCGTCGAGTAGCCGGGTGGCGTGAGAAGTCATGGATGGGGCTCCTGGGGGTGAAATGGATGAGTGGTTCTGAGCAGTTCTCCTGGGTTGGGGCCGGCGCCTCAGACCAACAGCGGCATGGGCGCCACGTTGTAGAGACGGGC
>Ga0208599_1000002_pt1 | contig 222398 bp, 219 predicted proteins | sample LakMenEpi17Aug12_FD_150706 | JGI IMG/M metagenome (GOLD analysis project Ga0208599, IMG submission 150706) | Freshwater microbial communities from Lake Mendota, WI - 17AUG2012 deep hole epilimnion (SPAdes) | ecosystem: Environmental > Aquatic > Freshwater > Lake > Epilimnion/Euphotic zone ... | reverse complement strand
AGCTTCATTGCCATAATCTAAGAACAGTGGTTCTCAGATTATCCCAAGTGGCAATCGGAGGACAAGGCAAGGCCTCGGCTTTGACATACGCCTAACGCTGAATGGAAGGGTCCGGTATCCCACCCCAGACCTCGATCCTGGTCAGCCTAAGCCCCCCGCACGCGATAGGCCAACGTCCGCTGATCCGTTGCGCTGCCTCTACTCTCAGCCGAGCGCTACCGGGATCAGGGGATGATCTGCGGGTCCGTGATCTCTCTCTCCCCAAGCGCGTATCTGAGACCAACTGCTGGTTTCAGCGGAATAGCTGCTGCGGTGGGAACGTCCCCCTTCTCACCAACCCCTTGAGACACCCCGGGCACTGGAGATGGGCAATGCCCCTGCTCCATGGCCCATTCCTGCCCCGCCCTGATCTCGCTGGTGCACCTGCAGCATCCGCGCCAGCATCACTGGTGGCTGGCCAACGATGGCTTTCCCCAGCGGATCGCCGGCCTGCTGGGGGCTCCACTGCGCTGCAGCGACCACGGCGCCCGCCAGCTCGAGGAGCTGCTGCAGGTGTTCGAGCCCCTGCCGCCCCTGGGTTCGGCCGAGGCCAACCCCGCCGGCGACCAGGCCAGCTACCGCTACCTGATCCAGCTGCGCCCCGGTGGTGCCGCCCTCAGCTGCTGGCGCCGCTACCCCGAGGGCATCGGCTGGCAGCGGCGCTGCGGCCCCATGCCCCTGGCCCAGTTCGTGCAGCGCTTCAGCGCCCCTCAGCGTGCATCCAGCTGATCCAGTGTGCCGAGATCTGCTGGGGGCAGACCGCCTCACATTCCAGATTGCTGCTGCAGCTGCCGAAGCCCTCGGCCGCCATCGCCGCCTGCATCGCACCGGCACGGCGGGCCCGCTCCGGCTGGCCTTGGGGCAGCTGGGCCAGGTGGGCCAGCTTGGCGGCCACAAACAAACTGGCCGAGGCATTGCGGCAGCTGGCCACGCAGGCGCCGCAGCCGATGCAGGTGGCCGTATCGAACGCCGAGCGGGCCTGCTCCTGACCCACCAGGATGGCGTTGGCCTCCGGCGCCTGGCCCGTGCTCACCGAGCAGTAGCCGCCGGCGATCAGCAGCCGGTCGAGGGCGCTGCGCTCCACCGCCAGGTCCTGGATCAAGGGAAACGCCCGGGCCCGCCAGGGCTCCAGGGTCAGGCTGGCGCCATCGGCAAACTGGCGCAGGTAGAGCTGGCACACGCTGGTGGCGGCCTGGGGCCCGTGGGCCTGGCCGTTCACCAGGAAGCCGCAGCTGCCGCAGATGCCCTCGCGGCAGTCGTGCTCGAAGCTCACCGGCCGCTCACCGGCGGCGATCAGCTGCTCGTTGAGCCGATCGAGGGCCTCCAGCAGCGAGAGATCGGTGCTCACGCCCTCCAGCCGGTAGCTCTGGAAGCCGCCCGCGGCCTCGGGCGTCTCCTGGCGCCAGATGCGCAGGGTGAGGGAGATGGTGCGGCTCATCGGTAGCTGCGGGCGCTGGGAAGCAGGGCGGTGAAGCGCAGCGGTTCGCTGTGGCGGATCGGCTCGCGGCCCTCGCCCGTGGTCTCCCAGGCGGCGATGTGGGCGAAGCGGGCGTCGTTGCGTAGAGCCTCGCCGTCAGGGGTCTGGTGCTCTTCGCGGAAGTGGGCGCCGCAGCTCTCCTCGCGGGCCAGGGCATCGCGCAGCATCAGCTGGGCCAACCCGAAGAAATCGCTCACCCGCAGCGCCTTCTCCAGCTCCGGATTGGGCCCCTCGGCGCCGCCGGGCAGGCGCAGCTCAGCCTGAAACGCCTGCTCCAGGGCCGCCACCTCCGCCAGGCCGGCCCGCAGGCCAGCGGCCGTGCGGCTGATGCCGCAGCGCTCGATCATCACCGCCCCCAGCTCGCGGTGGAAGCTGTCCACCGGCCGGGTTCCCGGCACCGCCAGCAGGGCGTCGATGCAGGCGCGGGCGCGGGCCATGGCCTCGCGGCAGGCCGGGTGATCGGCGCCGATCGCCGGGGTGGGATAACCCGCCAGCCAGGCCGTCACCGTGGCGGGCGCGATGAAATACCCATCGGCCAGGCCCTGCATCAGGGCGCTGGCACCGAGGCGGTTGGCGCCGTGCTCGGAATAGTTGGCCTCCCCCAGCACGAACAGCCCCGGAATCGAACTCATCAGCTGATAGTCCACCCACAGACCGCCCATCGTGTAATGGGGTGCGGGGTAGATGCGCAGCGGCACGGCATACGGATCGTCGCCGCTGATGCGCGCGTACATCTCCAGCAGGTTGCCGTAACGCTGCTCAATCACCCCGCGCCCCTGCTCGGCAATCGCATCGCGCAGGTCGAGATACACCGATCTCGCGCCAGGCCCCACGCCGTGGCCGGCGTTGCAGAGCTCGCGGGCGCGGCGGGAGGCCAGGTCGCGGGGCGCCATGTTGCCGTAGCGGGGATAGAGGCGCTCGAGGAAGTAGTCGCGCTCGGCCTCGGGGATCTGCTCCGGCGGGCGGTCGTCGCCGGCGATCGCCGGCAGCCAGATGCGGCCGTCGTTGCGCAGGCTCTCGCTCATCAGCGTGAGCTTGCTCTGGCCCGGATCACCGCTGGGGATGCAGGTGGGGTGGATCTGGGTGAAGCAGGGGTTCGCAAACAGCGCCCCCTGGCGGTGGGCGCGCCAGATCGCCGTGGCGTTGGATTTGAGCGCGTTCGTCGACAGGAAGAACACGTTGCTGTAGCCGCCTGTGGCCAGCAGCACCGCCTGGGCGGTGTGCACCTCCAGCTCACCGGTGAGCAGGTGGCGGGCCACCACGCCCCGGGCCACCCCATCCACGATCACCAGCTCCAGCACGTCGCGGCGGGGTAGCAGGGTGACGCGCCCGGCCGCCACCTGGCGCAGCAGGGCGGCGGTGGCGCCGTAGAGCAACTGCTGGCCGGTCTGGCCGCGGGCGTAGAAGGTGCGGCTCACCAGCGCCCCCCCGAAGCTGCGGCTGGCCAACGTGCCGCCGTACTCGCGGGCGAAGGGCACCCCCTGGGCCACGCATTGATCGATGATCCCGCCGCTCAGTTCGGCCAGGCGCATGCAGCCGGCCTCGCGGGCGCGGAAGTCGCCGCCGCGCAGGGTGTCGGCAAACAGGCGCTCCACACTGTCGCCGTCGCCGGCGTAGTTCTTGGCGGCGTTGATGCCCCCCTGGGCCGCCACCGAATGGGCCCGCCGCGGGCTGTCGTGATACGTGAGCACCGTCACCCGGTAGCCCTGCTCGGCCAGGGTGGCGGCCGCCGAGGCCCCGGCCAGGCCCGTGCCCACCACCAGCACCTGCAGCTGGCGCTTGCGCAGCGGGCTGATCAGTGGCAACTCGGCCCTGGTGCGGCGCCAGGCGTCGGCAATCGGCCCGGCGGGCAGGCGCGGATCGGGCAGGCCGGCCATCAGGGCGCCCCCCCGGCCGGCAGCGCCAGGGCGAGGGTCACCGCGAGGAAGCCGCCGCCCACCAGCAGAGCCAGCAGGCGGGCGGCGGCGCGGATGGCGGCGGCGTTGGCGGGCTGCAGCAGCCCCAGGCTGCGGTGGGCCGCCTCGCCGCCGTGAAACAGGTGCAGGGCCAGGGCCAGTGGCGCCGCCAGGTAGAGCGCCAGGCTCCAGGGGCTGGCCAGCACCGCCGCCAGCGCCGCCAGCTCAGCGCCCGCCGGCGGCCGGGGCCAGCGCAGCTGGGCCAGGTGCAGCGCCAGAAACAGCAGCAGCAGCAGCCCGCCGGCGGCCTGGCTGCGGGCGGCCCAGGCCGCCAGGGGGGCCAGCGGTCCCGTGCGGCGGCTGCGCAGGGCGGCCGTGTTGCCGGCGGCGCGGCGGTTGAGCGCGGCCCGCAGCAGGCTCAGGCCCAGATGCGTCAGGGCCACCGCCAGCAGGGCCAGCTCGGCGGCCGGCAGCCAGGCGCTGCGGTGCAGGCCGGCGGCATAGGCCTCGAAGCGCTGCGGCGCCAGCGGCGCCAGGGCCACCCCCGCCAGGTGCAGCAGCAGAAAGAACACCAGCAGCAGGCCGCTGGCGGCCGAAGCGGTGCGCAGCCAGGCGCCGGTGCCGGGCTGCCAGGCCTTGCCGTTGTGAGCCTGCGTCTGCACCCTGGCCGCCCAGCTGTGAACGTGAATCAGCTGCCCATCGTATGGAGCGGGGGCTCAGCGCGGCCGGGGCTCACAGCTGCGCGCGGGGGCCTGGCCCTGCTGCCAGCTGGCCCGATCCCCCTTCACCCAGAAGCTCTGCTCGCCATCGCTGTAGCGGGCGCCGCTGGCGCTCACGGCCCGGGGCAGGCGCGTCGCCCCCTCCCCCTCCAGCAGCACCACGGCGCTGGGGGTGCCATTGAAGAAGAACGCGGTGACCGCACTGGCATCAAAGCGGCCCTTGCACAGGTAGTCGGTCCTGAGGCCCGCCTCAGCCCAGGCCGCAGCCGGCAGCGCCGCCAGCAGGGCAGCCGCCAGGGCACCAGCTGCCAGCCCTGGCCTGAACCGCCTGTTCGCGTTGCGGGGCGTGTTGCGGGTTGCCATGCCAGCAGCCTCCACCGGAACTTTCACCAACCCAGCCTGGCAGGCGCGCAGCCAGCTCACCAATACAGGCATACTAGCTGTTGGTATCGAGGCGGGTGATGGCGCTGCATGCGGCTGGTGGGCCTGGGCGGGGCAGCGACCGGGCCAGGGAGCTGGAGGCGGCGCTGCTGGGCCGGGCCGATCCACTGCGCCCACCCCGCTGCCAGCCCCTGCCCCTGGCCGGCACGGCCGTGGCGGCCGGCTTTCCCAGCCCCGCCGACGACTACATCGAGAGCCGCATCGACCTCAATGACGTGCTGATCCGCCACCCCAGCAGCACCTTCTTCCTGCGGGTGAGCGGCGAGTCGATGCGCGATGCCGGCATCCTCGACGGCGACCTGCTGGTGGTGGACCGGGCGATCGAACCCCGCGCCGGCCTGGTGGTGGTGGCCGTGCTCGACGGCGCCTTCACCCTCAAACACCTGAAGCGCCACCGGGGCCGCTGGCGGCTGGAGGCCGCTCACCCCGACTACCCGCCCCTGGAGCTGGCCGATTGCGACGACGCCCGTATCTGGGGCGTGGCCATCCACGCCATCCACAGCCTCTGAGCCATGGGTCGCCAGGCCACCGGCCGAGAGGCCACCGTGCTGATCGACGGCAACAACTTCTACGCCTCCTGCGAGGCGGTGGTGGACCCGGCAGTGCTCGGCCGGCCACTGGTGGTGCTCTCCAACAACGACGGCTGCATCGTGTCGCGCAGCGCCGAGGCCCGTGCCCTCGGCATCCCCATGGGCCAGCCCTACTTCCAGGTGCAGCGCCAGCTGCAGCGCCAGGGGGTGCTCGTGCGCAGCTCCAACTACGCCCTCTACGCCGACATGAGCCAGCGGCTGATGGCCGTGCTCGAGGAGTGGGTGGAGGCGCTGGAGATCTACTCGATCGACGAGGCCTTCGGCCTGCTGCATCGGCCCGCCCCGGCCAGCGATGGCAGCCGCGATCTCACGGCCTGGGGCCATGCCCTGCGCCGGGACGTGCGCCGGCGCCTGGGGCTGCCGGTGGCGGTGGGCATCGCCCCCACCAAGGTGCTGGCCAAGCTGGCCAACAAGTGGGCCAAAACGGCCCCGCCAGGCGGTGGCGGCCGGCCGGAGGTGTTCGACCTGGGCGCCTGCCCGCCAGCCCAGGCCGAGGCGGTGCTGGCGGCCACCGCCATCGAGGACGTGTGGGGCATCGGCCGCAAGCTCTCGCGCTGGTGCCGGCTGCGGGGCTGCGCCGACGCCCGCGCCCTGCGCGATCTGCCCACCGGCGAACTGCGCCACCGCTGCGGCGTGGTGGGGGTGCGGCTGCAGCAGGAGCTGCGCGGCCACGCCTGCCTGCCCCTGGAGCTGGTGCCACCCGCCAAGCGGGAAACCTGCGTGAGCCGCAGCTTCAGCCAGCCGGTGGCCAGCCTGGTCCAGCTGAAGGAAGCCGTGGCCACCTACACGAGCCGGGCGGCGGAGAAGCTGCGGCGCCAGGGCCAGCGGGCCGGTGCCCTCACGGTGTTCGTGCGCAGCAGCCCGTTCAACGGCACCAGCTTCTACGCCAACGCCGCCACGGTGCGGCTGCCCCTGGCCAGCCAGGACACGGCGGTGCTGCTGGCCGCCGCCCTGCCCCTGGCCGAGGCCCTGTTCCGCCTCCACAAACCCCTGCAGAAGGCCGGGGTGGTGCTGCAGCAGCTGGAGGACGAAGCCCTGCTGCAGCACCACCTGCTGCTGCCCATGCCGCCGGAGCAGCAGCAGCGCCGCAGCGCCCTGCTGGCCACCGTGGACCGGCTCAACCGCCGCTACGGCAGCGGCACGGTGCAGTGGGCCGCCTGCGGCCTGGCCCGCCCCTGGGCCATGCGCCGCAGCCAGCTGTCACGGGCCGCCACCACCCGCCTGGCCGACATCCCGGTGGTGCGGGCCTGACGCGGCTGGCATCAGCCGGGCACCATCACCCTGGGCGGCAGGTTGAGCTGGCGGATCCGGCGGGCGAAACCGCGGTCGTCAAAGGAGGCGATCGCCTTGCACTGGCGGCAGCTGGCGTGGTGAAGCGCATCTGCAAAATCCAGCCCCGCCCTGAGGCCCGCCAGCGCCTGCTCCAGGGCGGGCCTGTCTTCCGAAGTGAGCGAAGGAAGGCCGAGCAGCACGGAGAACACAGCGGCCACCTGGTCAGCCGCGAAGCCGTAGTAGCCCCGCAGCACCCACTCCAGCTCCAGCGCCACGGTCTTGGGCAGGAACAGGGGCTCACCGGATTCGATCAGCAGGCGGGCGGCCCGGCACTGGGACTCGGTGGCGGGATCGGCCTCCACCTCGGCCACGAAGTAGCGGGCCAGCACATTGGTATCCAGGCCGATCACAGCCGCAGCAGGCTGGCGGGATCAAAGTCGGGCGGCACGGGCGGCCGCCGGCTCTGGAGCATGCCGAAACCGCTGGGCGGCTGCGGATGGTCGGGCCTGAGCGGACGCACCTCGATGTGATCGCCCACAAGCGCGAAGCTCACGCGGCTCCCCCGGGCAAGACCCAGCTGCTGGCGCAGGGCCCTGGGAATGGTCACCTGGCCCTTGCTGGTAACGGAGGACGTGCTGTTGCTGGAACCGGAGGCAGAGGCGCCCACAGTGGTGAGCCGGTGGACTTACCTGGTAATACTAGCGCCGGGCCACCTCCAGGGACGTCCGCTGCAAGGCCATAAAAAAGCGGACCCGTCCAGGACCCGCTCGATGACCGGCAACAGTCTATGAACTTCTGTAACGGACTCGTGACACGCGCGGTCAGCCGCTGGAGAGCAGCTGCAGACAGCCGGAGCGCTGGCTGAGCAGCAGTACCAGCCGCTCGCCCGCCCCCACCAGGCCGGTCTGCAAGCGCAGCTGCTCAAGCGGCACCAGCGCCAGGCCGCAGGTTTCCACCAGCAGCAACGGCAGGGTGGCGGCAGTGCCATACATCGCCTGCAGGTCGAGGGCCTGCTGCACCGCCCGGCTGCTGCGCTCCAGCCCCAGCCGCTCCACCAGCTCGGGCCAGAGGTGGTTCACCGGCGTGAAGCGGGCCAGATCCAGGCGCGGGCCCAGGTTGGGCTCAGCCATGACCCGCAGGTGGGGACGCGGGGGGGAGATCGGTGAGAGCCGCCTCGATCATCGCCGCCGTGACCGGGATCGTCTCCAGTTCATCGGCGTTGTCGAGAAAGGCCTCAAACGAGGCGTAGCGGCGGATGCAGGGGTCGGCCCCGGCGGCGGCACAGGCCGCCTGCCAGTCGCCGTCATCGGGCCGCACCAGGGCGTAGCCCTGCAGGGCCTCCTCCAGATCGCCGCCGTCGCTGATGCCATCGCCGTGCCAGAGCACCTCAAAGAAGCCCATGGCTCGCCAAAACCACGCATTTAAAAGAAACGTTAGGGCCAGACCCAAGCAGAAAAACCAGACCAGACCAAGTCACACCTAGCCAAGCCAAACCAAGTCACACCTAGCCAAGCCAAACCAAGCCAAACCAAGTCACACCAAGTCACACCAAGTCAAGCCGAACCAATCAGACCAGACCAACCAGCAACAAGAGCGAGAGCAGCAGCAGGAACTGCGAGCGAGCCGCTCACCACACGCCGAACAGGGGCGGGCCGACGTCGTCGAAGGGCTCCACCTTCCACTCGGGCGCGGGGCCGCCGGCCTTGGGGGGCTTGGGCGGACCGGAGAGGCTCTCGGGGGTGATGGCGGGGATCGGTGCAGGGCCACAGGGGCACTGGCAGCTGCCGTCGGGGCCGATGCTGCCCAGGCTGGGCTCGCCGCAGTTGCAGCCGCACTCCTGGGCACGAACGGGAGCCAGAGGGGAGGCAAGCAGCACCAGGGCCAGCGCCAGGCGGGCGGGGGAGAGCAAGGCAGGGCAGCCGGTGACAGCCAAAGCTAGGTGCTCAGGCCGCCGCGCCGAAGCCGGCGCAGCGCTGGGCATCGAGCTGCTGGAGGTAGCGGCGCTCGCCGTAATACAGCTCCTGGAACTGGAGGGCATCGGCGTTGAGCTCGGTGAACAGCGCCTCGATGCGGGCCTCCATGTCGCGGGCCACCGGCTGCAGGCCAGCCGCAGGGGTCTGGCTGGCAGGCTCGTCCGGCTGCAGCAGGCGGGCGATGCAGCGCTCCAGGGTTTCCAGCCGCTGGCCGCTCCAGGCGTCGAGCAGGTGGCGGCAGCGCTTGAGGCACTTCTGCCGCTCCAGCACCGCCGTGGCGCCGCGCAGCTGCAGCAGCGGCTGGGCCAACTGCAGGTGCTGCAGCTCCGAGGGCTCCAGCAACGGCGTCAGCCGGCCCAGCAGGGCGCTCTGCTCCACCACCAGCTGGTCGCCCAGCAGCCGGGGCAGATCCAGATCGGCCAGGTCGTGGCCCGGATCCTGGCCGCGGTTGATCGCCTCCAGCCGGCCGGCGCCCAGGTTGTCCTCCTCCAGGGCGCTGATCGCCCCCCAGAGCTGGCGGTGGTGGGCCAGGGCGAAGTCGTCCAGCTCCCGCTGGCGCAGCTCGGCGCGGATCGCGCCCCGCTGATCGGGGCAGTGCAGGTAGAGCCGCAGCACCTCGGCCTCGGCCCGCTCACGCAGCCCCGCCTCGCCCGGCTGTTCCCACTTCTGGGAGCGGCCATGCCAGCGCTGGCCCTTCACCTGCTGGCGCAGGTCGTCCTCCAGCTGCAGGGCCAGCCGCGCCTGGCCGCCGCTGAGCCTCTCGGCCACCTGCTGCAGGTAGCGGCTGCGCACCGCGCTCTGGGGCAGCTTGCCCAGCAGCGCCACCAGGGCGGTGACGGCCTGCTGGAACTGGTCGGCCTTGCCCAGGTCGCGGCCCGCCAGCACCTGGTCGATCTGCCAGTCAAGGAACAGGGGGGCCTGGTCGAGCAGGGCCCGGTAGTCGCCGGCGCCGTGCTCCACCAGGAACTCGTCGGGATCCTTGCCCGCCGGCAGGTGCAGCACCCGCAGCTCCAACTGCCCCTGCAGCGCCAGCTGCTCCACCTCGCCGATCGCCCGCTGGGCCGCCCGCACCCCGGCGCCGTCGGCGTCGAAGTTGAGCACCAGCCGGCGGCTGTCGGTGCAGCGGCACAACTGGGTGATCTGCTGGCTGCTCAGGGCCGTGCCCAGGGCCGCCACCGCGTTGCTGATGCCGGCGGCATGCAGGGCGATCACGTCGAAGTAGCCCTCCACCACCACCGCCCGGTCGTCGCGGCGGATGGCATCGGCGGCCCGGTCGAGGCCGAACAGGTGCTTGCCCTTCTCGAACACCTCCGTTTCCGGCGAGTTGAGGTACTTGGGCTCGGCGCCATCGAGGCTGCGGCCGCCGAAGCCGATCACCCGCCCCTGGCGGTCCTTGATCGGCACCATCACCCGGCCGCGGAAGCGGTCGTAAAAGCCATCCCCGCCCTTGCGCGGCACCACCAGTCCGGCGGCCTCCAGCAGTTCGGGGGCGAAGCCATGCACCTGGCCCAGGTGCTGCAGCAGGCCATCCCAGCGGTCGGGGGCAAAGCCCAGCTCGAAGGCCTCCAGGGTGGTGTCGCTGAGGCGCCGCTGCTGGCGCAGGTAGGCCAGGGCAGCCTCCCCCTCCGGCGCCCGCAGCTGGCTGCGGAACCAGCCGGAGGCGAGGCTGAGCACCTTCTGCAGCTGCTCGCGGCGGGAGAGCTGCTTGCGCAGCCGCTCCTGCTGGGGCCCGTCGAGGGTCTCCACCGGCAGCTGGTACTTGCGCGCCAGCTCCAGCACCACATCGCTGAAGCTCTGGCGCTGCAGCTCCATCAGGAACTTGATGGCGTTGCCGCCGGCGCCGCAGGAGAAGCAGTAATAGAACTGCTTGGCCGGCGACACCGTCATCGACGGCGACTTGTCGTCGTGGAAGGGGCAGATCCCCACGAACTCGCGCCCCTTCTTCTTGAGCACCACGTGCTCGCCCACCACGTCGACGATGTCGGCTCGTTCCTTGACGGCCTCGATCGTGCGGGGATGGAGGCGGGGCAGGCTCAAGGCCGTGGGAGCTGCGACGGTCCGATTCTGAAGGGAGCGCCCGCTCCGGCCGCGGGGCCGCTGTCAGCATGCCGCCACCGCAGTGATGAACAACTTGAACCGCACCCGCTGGCATTGCCTGCTGGCCGCACTGCTGGCGCTGGTGCTCGTGGTGCTCGCCCCGCTGGCAGCGCCGGGGGCGGGACGCAGCGAGCCGCTCGCACCGCCGCCGAGCCAGCAGGTGATCCCGATCGAGGAGCAGCCCTTCTACCCCGATCTGATGGCGGCGACCCAGCGCTGGGCCGACTCGGCGCTCGCCCAGGTGGTGGGGGACAGCCCCCGCGACACCCTGCTCAATTTCTATGCCGTGATGGCGCGGGTGCAGCACGACCTCGAGACGGTCACAGCCAACCCGCTTCGGGATCCGGGCTGGCGCTGGAGCCCGGCGGCCCGGCGGCGCATCCGCGCTGCCGAGACGTTGTTCGCCCAGGCGGTGGACGCCCTCGACACCAGCGTCTTCCCCGAGAGCGTGCGCGCCGATCTGGCCGATGAGGCGGCCATGCAGCTCAAGGAGGTGCTCGATCACGTGTTCAGCCACAGCACCGTGCCGATCACGATTCCCGGTGCGGCCGGGATGAAACAGCTCAACGACAGCCGCAGCCAGCCCAGCCAGAGCTGGACCCTGGCGAACACGGCGATCACCCTGGCCGTGGGGGAGAACGCCAGCGAGGAGAAAACCAGCGAGATCAACACCGGCTTCCGCTTCACCGGCGGCACCGTGCGCCAGATCGGCCGGATGTACGAGGAGATCCGAAACCTGCAGCAGATTCCACAGCCCTACGCCACCCCCGGGCTCTACGGCGACTACATCACCACCCCCGGCTATCTGGCAGCACCCAAGTGGTATCTCCGCCTGCCGCCAGCGCTGCGGCGAGTACTGGAGATGGAGCACCAAGGCCAGACGCTCCTGCAGATCGCCACCGCCCTGGCGGTGCTGCTGCTCTACGGCTGGCTGCTGCGGCAGATCGGCCGCCGCCTGCTGCACACCTACCGCCACCGGCGCATCGGCAGCGGATCCAGTCCGAGAGGCGCCTGGCTGCTCGACAACCTGGCCTGGAAACGGGTACTGCTCACCCTGCCGCTGCTGCCGCTCACCTGGCTGGGCAAGACGCTCATCGATGACAGCGTGAACATCACGGGCACGCCGCTGCTGGTGATCACCAACCTGTTCTTCATCGCCTACTTCATCGCCGCCGGCTTCTTCTTCTTCTTTCTGTTCGAAGCTCTCGGCCGCAGCCTCTCGGAATGGCTGGCGAGGCTGCGGGGTGGGGGGTCGGAGCTGCAGCTGCGGCGCGTGAGCAATCTGGTGATGCCGGTGAGCCGGATGCTCGGCGGCCTGGTGGCGGTGGTGCTGATCTACCGGCTGCTGATCGTGCTCGGCCTGCCCTCCGCCACCGTGCTGGCCTTTTCGGCCGTGCCGGGCCTGGCAATCGGTCTGGGGGCCTCGAAGCTGCTCGGCAACCTGTTCGGCGGCCTGTCGATCCAGACCGACCGGCCGGTGCGGGTGGGGGAGTTCTGCCGGATCGGCGAGAACCTGGGCTTCGTCACCCGCATCGGCCTGCGCTCGCTGGAGCTTGAGACCCTGGAGAGCTGGGTGACGATCCCCAACGCCATCGCCGACGAGGAGACGATCGTGAACTTCTCTCGCCGCCAGCCGAACAGCGACGCGCCCCCCACCCAGTCGCTGGTGGTGCGGCTGGCGGTGAACCACCGCTTCAGTCCCGAGCAGGTGGCCGATCTGCTGAGCTTCGCCCGCCGGGCGGTGCAGGCGATCGAGGGGCTGGAGCAGCCCCTGGTGAGCCTGGAGCAGGAGGGAATCGACAACGTCACCCTGATCTGCCACGGCCTGGTGGCTGCGCACGAATGGCAGCACTATCTGGCTGCCCGGGAGCGGCTGCTGCTGCGACTGGAGGAGGTGGTGGAACAGGTGCGGCTCTGCCAGCGCCAGATCGGCGTCAGCTACGACACCGGCAGCGAACAGCTCCAGCGCCTGCCGGCCCTGATCGCCGGGGTGGTGAGTCGCGATCCGCTGCTGGCACTGCAGTCATGCCGGCTGATGACGATCTCCGACTTCAGCTACGACTTCGTGTTCCGGCTGCACGGCCACCACGCCAGCTTCGGGGCGTTCAAGGACGCCATCAACCGGCTCAACCAGGACCTGCTGGCCTGCCTCGCCGCCGAGGGGATCGAGATCCCCTACCCCACGGCGGTGGAGATCCAGAAGGCGGCGTGAGCGACTCCAGCGCCGGAATCAGGTCGCAGCCGGAGCTGGCGATGGTGGCCAGCGCCCTGAGCTTCTCACTGATGGGCGTGTGCGTGAAGCAGGTGGGCGGCCGCATTCCCGCCGCCGAGGTGGTGCTGGTCCGGGCCCTGGTGAGCGTGGTGCTCAGCTGGCTGCTGGTGCAGCGGGCGGGCATCAGCCCCTGGGGCCAGCGACGCGGCCTGCTGGTGCTGCGGGGGGCGATCGGCAGCGTGGCCCTGCTCTGTGTGTACATCGCCCTCACGGAGCTGCCGCTGGCCTCAGCCACCGTGCTCCAGTACCTCTATCCCACCTTCACGGCCCTGCTGGCCTGGCTGGTGCTGGGCGAGCCCATCGGCCGGCGGGTGCTGCTGGCGGTGCTGGTGGGCTGGACGGGGGTGCTGCTGGTGGCCCGCCCGGACCAGCTGCTGGGGCCGGCGGTGCTGATCGCCGTGGCGGGAGCCTTCTGCACGGCCCTGGCCTACGTGAGCGTGCGCTCCCTGGCCCGCAGCGAGCACCCGCTGGTGATCGTGTTCTATTTCCCTCTGGTGGCGGTGCCCCTGAGCCTGCCGCTGGTGCTGCTCAATCCGGTGTGGCCCACGCCGGTGGAGCTGCTCTGGTTGCTGGGGGTGGGGGTGTTCACCCAGATGGGCCAGGTGTTTCTCACCTCCAGCCTGGTGGCCCTGCCGGCAGCCAGGGCCACGGCGATCAGCTACGTGCAGGTGGCCTTCGCCGGCGTCTGGGGCTGGCTGCTGTTCGGCGAGCTGGTGGATGGCTGGACCGTCGCCGGGGCGGCGCTGGTGCTGGCCGCCACCTTGATCAGCCTCAGCCCGGGATCGGCAGGGGATCGGTGATCCAGGCCTGGGTGCTGCCGTCGGGGCTGCCGCTGGGGCGGGCCAGGCGCCAGCTCTCGCCGCGGGCGCCACGCTGGAGAAAGAGCTCGAACGGGCTGTCCACCCGGATGGGGTCGCCGGGCAGACGCCAGTCGAAGGCACCGGCCAGGCGCCAGCCCGGGGCTTCGCCGATGCGGATCGCCTGCTGCTCCGCCACCCGCACCCGGCTCACCTCGGGTGCACCGGCCGCCTCCAGCTCCAGGGCCTGGGCGATCGCCCCCTGGGTGAGCTGGATCTGCAGCGCCAGGGCCTGGAGCAGCACACTGCGCGGCGGCTGGCCGCCGTTGGCGCAGGCGCCCAGGGGCAGCACCAGCAGCAGGGGCAGGGCCAGGGCCAGCAGCCGCCGGCCGAGGGCCTGCCACAGGCGGGCAGCGGGACACGGCTGGGCAGGGGTCCGCGGGGCGGGCAGCATGGGGGCATTCGAGCTGCACCCATGATCGGCTGGCTGCAAGGGGAACTGGCCGAGCCGTGGCAGCAGGACAAGCGCTGCGGGCTGCTGCTGGTGTGCCACGGGGTGGGCTACGAGGTGCAGGTGAGCCAGCGCCAGTGGCAGCAGCTGCCGTCCCGCGGCAGCCTGCTTGGCCTGCACATTCACCAGGCGGTGCGCGAGGACGGCTGGACCCTCTACGGCTTCGCGGAGCGCCATGAGCGCGAGCTGTTCCGCGAGCTGGTGGGGGTGAGCGGCGTGGGACCGCAGATGGCCCTGGGCCTGCTGGGCTGCCTGGAGCCGGAGGCGCTGGTGCAGGCGATCGTGCAGGCCGACCTGCGCCGGCTGTGCGCCGCCCCCGGGGTGGGCAAGCGCACGGCCGAACGGCTGGCGGTGGAGCTGCGGGCGCGGCTGCAGCAGCGCTTCCTCGGCCAGCTGCTGGCCGCCGAACAGGACGGCGAAGCCCTCGCCGGCCCCGACCTGGCCCAGGGGCAGCGCGATGAGGTGCAGCTCACCCTCTCTGCCCTGGGCTACGAGGCCCTGGAGGTGCATCGGGCGCTGCGGGCAGTGGCCACTGCGGGCGAAGACGCGGCCGGCTGGCAGGCGGACGACTGGATCCGCGCGTGCCTGCGCTGGCTGTCCCGCCAGGTGGCCTGACCCCGCCGCGTTAATGTGATTGTTTGCTCCACAGACACCCGGCTGGTTGACCCCTGGCCGCGTTTCGTCCTCCCCCACCTCCATGCCGCTCACCACCACCCAGAAGCAGGACCTGATCAACTCCCACCAGACCCACGGCACGGATACCGGTTCGGTGGAGGTGCAGGTGGCGATGCTGAGTGAGCGCATCAGCCAGCTCACCGGCCACCTGCAGCAGAACAAGCACGACTTCTCCTCCCGCCAGGGGCTGCTGAAGATGATCGGCCGCCGCAAGCGCCTGCTCGGCTACCTCAAGGGTCTGAGCCAGGAGCGCTACAGCCAGCTGATCGCCAAGCTCGGCATCCGCGGCTGATTCGCGTTCCATGGCGGGCAAAGGCAACCGACCCAAGTCCAGCAAGACAAAGCCCAGCAGCAGCCAGGCCGGCAAGGGTGTAGCGCAGCCGGCCAGGCGCGCTGGCCAGTCAGCGGCTCGTGCCCGTGAGCAGATGATTCCGGAGGCCGTGGCCAACCGCATGGCCCGGCGGATCGCCATCGCAACCGGCATCCCCACCCTGATGGGCATGAGTGTGTTTGTGGGCAGCTATGTGCTGGTGAGTCGCCAGATTGTGGACATCGCCCCCGGCCTCACCCTCACCGCTTCGGGGGGATGTTTTCTGTTGGGCCTGCTGGGGCTGAGCTATGGCGTGCTCTCCGCCAGCTGGGAATCCCAGCCGGGCAGCCTGCTGGGCACCGAACAGCTGGGGCTGAACATCGGGCGGATCAAGCAGTCGCTCGCCGCCATGCGCAACAGCTCAGGCCGCCAGCAGGGGTGAGCTGATCCGGGCCTTGAACTCGGCCGACTGGAGAGTGGTGAGCGCCGCGGCTGGGTCGGCCACGCAGAACTGGGAACCAAGGCGCACGAAGCGGGCCTGATCCCCCTGGCGCACCAGGGCCACCACCGGCACCCGCGAGCCCACCTCGTCCTGGGGGGGGCGGTGGCGGTGCAGACACTCGCGCAGGCGGTGCTGCACGGCAATATCGGCGGCCTGCTCGGCGGGGATCTCCACCATCAGCAGCTGGAGGTCGTCGATCGAGCGGCAGTCGTCCACGATCAGCTGCACCCGCTCATCGCGGCGGTCCACCGAGCCCCACACCAGCAGGCGGGCGTCCACCATCAGGTGGTCGGCCAGGCGGGCATAGGCCTTGGGAAACACCACCGCCTCGCAACTGCCGGTGAGATCTTCCAGCTGCAGCACCGCCATGCGGTCGCCCTTGCGGGTGGTCACCTGGCGCAACTCCGGCACCATCACCACCGCGCTCACCTTGGCCTTGTCGGCCTGCTCCTCGAGGGATCCCAGCGCCAGGGGGGAGAGCAGCTTCACCTTCGGCGCCAGCTGCTTGAGCGGATGGTCGGAGAGGTAGAAGCCCACCAGCTCCTTCTCCAGCCGCAGCTTCTCGGTGGGGGGATAGTCGGCCACGGGCGCCGCCTTGGGCGCGGTGCTGAGGGAGCCGCTCCCCCCCCGATCGCCGCCAGCAGGGGCGGCACCGCCCAGACCGCCCAGCAGATCGAGCAGGTTGCCCTGGCCGCTGGCCCGGTCCTTGGCGCGGGAGCTGGCCCAGTCGAGCACCAGATCCAGATCCGCCATCAGCTGGGCCCGGTTGGCCTTCGGCTCCAGGGCATCGAGGGCACCGGAGTGGATCAGGGCCTCCAGGGCACGGCGGTTGAGCTGCTGGCCGGGGATGCGGTCGCAGAGATCGGCCAGGGACGCGAAGGCGCCATCACTCCGCCGCGCCTCGATCAGCTGGCGGATCGCGCCCTCGCCCAGATTGCGCACTGCTGAGAGACCGAAAAGGATGCGATCGCCCACGGGCGTGAAATCGATACCCGAAGCATTCACATCCGGCGGCATCACCTCAATGCCCATGGCATTGCAGTTGGCGATGTAGCGCTGCACCTTGGCCGAATCACCGGCATTCACGGTGAGCAGGGCCGCCATGTAGGCCACCGGGTAGTGGGCCTTGAGGTAGGCGGTCTGGTAGGTCACCGCGCCGTAGGCGGTGGAATGGCTCTTGTTGAAGCAGTATTCGGCAAACAGCACCATCTGCTCAAACAGCCCCTCGGCGATCTTCGGATCGACGCCGCGCTCGGTGGCGCCCTTCACGAAGATGCTCTGGTGCTTCTCCATCTCGCTCTTCTTCTTTTTGCCCATCGCCCGCCGCAGCAGGTCGGCTTCGCCGAGCGAATAGCCGGCCAGATCCTGGGCGATCTTCATGATCTGCTCCTGATACACCATGATCCCGTAGGTCTCCTTGAGGATCGGCTGGAGCTTCTCGTGGGCGAAGTCGATCGGCTCGCGGCCGTGCTTGCGGTTGATGAACTTCGGAATCAGGCCCGCATCGAGAGGCCCCGGCCGGTAGAGGGCCAGGATCGAGGAGATGTCCTCCAGGGAGGAGGGCTTGAGGTCGCGCACGATCTGGCGCATGCCGCTCGATTCCAGCTGGAAGATGCCCTCCAGATCACCACGGGCCAGCAGACCGTAGGTGCCGGGATCATTGAGGGGCAGCGCATCGGGATCCACCGTTTCGCCGGTGCTCTCCTTCACCAGATCGATGGTCTTGTCGATCATCGTGAGGTTTTTGAGGCCGAGGAAGTCCATCTTCAGCAGGCCCATCGACTCCACGTCTTCCATGAAGTACTGGGTGATCACCTGGCCGTCGTTGTTGCGCTGCAGCGGCACCACCTCATCGAGGGGATCGGCGGCGATCACCACACCGGCGGCATGCACACCGAAGGTCTTGTTGGTGCCCTCGATCCGCATCGCCATGTCCACCCAGCGCTTCACCTGGGGGTCGTTCTGGTATTTCTCGCGGAACTCGGGGGCCGGCGACTCCTCGCCGATCATCTCCTTGAGCTTGGCGGGCTTGCCACGCACCACCGGGATCAATTTCGCCAGCCGGTCGGCATCGCCGTAGGGAATATCGAGCACGCGGGCCACGTCCTTGAGCACCGCCTTGGAGGTCATGCGGTTGAAGGTGATGATCTGGGCCACCTTCTCCTCGCCATAGCGCTGGGTGACGTAATCGATCACCTCACCGCGGCGCTCGATGCAGAAGTCGGTATCAATATCCGGCATCGACTTGCGCTCCGGATTCAGGAAGCGCTCGAACAGCAGGCCGTTGGTGACCGGATCGATGTTGGTGATCCCCAGGGCATAGGCCACCAGAGAGCCCGCAGCCGAGCCCCGGCCCGGCCCCACCGGAATGCCGCTTTCGCGGGCGAAGCGGATGTAGTCCCACACCACCAGGAAGTAGGTGGGAAAGCCCATCTGCTCCATCACCTGCAGCTCGAAGGTGAGCCGGTCGCCGTAGGTGGCATCAAATGCGGCACCCTCAGCCAGTCCCAGCCGGGCGCGAAGCCCCTCCTCGCTCACCTCGCGCAGGTAGCTCACCGGCGTGTGCCCGTCGGGGATCGGGAAGCGGGGCATCTGGTAGCGACCGAGGATGTCGTAGTTCTCCACCTTCTCGGCCACCTTGGCCGTGTTGGCCACCGCCCGCTCAATCAGCGCGCGCTCCAGGTGATCGCCAAAGAGCTGCAGCATCTCCGCCTCGCTCTTGATGTATTCGGTGCCCGTGTAGCGCAGCCGCTTTTCATCGCTGATCAGCTTGCCGGTGAGCACGCACAGCAGGGCATCATGGGCCTCCACATCGCCCACGCTCAGATAGTGGGCGTCGTTGGTGGCGATCAGCTCGATGCCCAGCTCAGCGCCGATCGCGGCGATGCCGGTGTTCACGATCCGGTCTTCGATGCCGCCGTGGTCCTGGATCTCCAGGTAGAAGTCGTCGCCGAACACGCCCTGATACCAGCGGGCCACCTCGCGGGCCGCATCGGGCCGGCCCCGCAGGATCGCCTGGGGGATCTCGCCGCCCAGGCAGGCGGTGGCCACGATCAGCCCCTCGCTGTGCTTCTCGAGGGTGGCCTTGTCGATGCAGGCCCGGGCAAAGATGCCACGCCCGCGCATGCCGCGCAGGTGGCTGATGCTGGTGAGCTTCACCAGGTTGCGGTAGCCCACCGCGTTCTTGGCCAGCACCACCAGGTGATAGCGCCGCTCCTTCTTGGGCGGATTGGGGTCATCAAGGGAACCGTTGATGACATACATCTCGTTGCCGATGATCGGCTTGATGCCCGCCTTGCTGCACAGCTTGAGCAGCTCGATCGCCCCGTACATCACCCCGTGGTCGGTGAGGGCCAGGGCCGGCATGCCCAGCTCAACGGCCCGTTCCACCATCGCCGGCAGCTGGCTGGCCCCGTCGAGGAGGCTGTAGTCGCTGTGGTTGTGGAGGGGAACGAAGGCCACCGGTAGCGGCTGGGGCGGCTTCACCTTAGGTGGAGGCCCCCAGATCTGGTGCTCGCTCGGTTCAGGGCACCAGAGCCGCCGCCGGCCTGGCGGCCATCACCCGGGCCGCTTGCTCGTAGTGGTGGGCCACCTGCAGCAGCCGCTCCTCCTGCAGCACGCCGGTGATCAGCTGCAGGCCGATCGGCAGGCCCTGGGCATCGAAGCCGCAGGGCACGGAGATCGCCGGCAGACCCGCCATGTTGGCCGGGATGGTGAGCAGGTCGGCCAGGTACATGGCCAGGGGATCATCGGTGTGGGCACCGAAACGGAAGGCGGTGGTAGGGGACGTGGGCGTCAGCAACACATCCACGGTTTCGAAGGCCCGGTCGAAGTCGCGCCGGATCAGGGTGCGCACCTGCTGGGCCTTCTTGTAGAAGGCGTCCACGTAGCCGGCGGAGAGGGCGTAGGTGCCGATCAGGATGCGGCGCTGCACCTCGTCGCCGAAGCCCTCGGCCCGGCTGCGGGCGGTCATCTCCGCCAGGCTGCCGGCCCCCTCGGCCCGGTAGCCGTATTTCACGCCGTCGTAGCGGGCCAGGTTGGCGGACGCTTCCGAAGGGGCGATCACGTAATACGTGGCGATGCCGTCGTTGAAGCGCGGGCAGCTCACCTCCACCAGCTCGCAACCCAGGGCCTGCAGTTGGTCGGCGGCAGCCAGCACCGAGGCCTTGACGGCAGGATCAAGCCCCTCGGCCTCCAGACACTCGCGCACGATGCCCACCCGCAGGCCGGCCACCGGCTGCTCAAGGGCGGCGCGGTAGTCGGGCACCGGCGCGGTGAGACAGGTGGAATCGCGGGGGTCGGCGCCGGCGATCACCTGCAGCAGCTCGGCCGCATCGGCCACCGAGGTGGTGAAGGGGCCAACCTGGTCGAGGGAGCTGGCGAAAGCCACCAGGCCCCAGCGACTCACCCGGCCGTAGGTGGGCTTGAGCCCCACCACGCCGCAGAAACTGGCGGGCTGGCGGATCGAGCCGCCGGTGTCGGAGCCCAGGGAGGCGACGCACTCTCCAGCCGCCACGGCGGCGGAGCTGCCGCCGGAACTGCCACCCGGCACCCGCTCGGGATCCCAGGGGTTGCGGCTGGGGCCGAAGGCGGACGTCTCGGTGGAGCTGCCCATGGCGAACTCATCGAGGTTGGTCTTGCCCAACAACACCGCACCGGCCTGCCAGAGGCGCTCTGTGACTGTGCTCTCGTAGGGGGGAACAAAGGTCTCCAGCATGCGGCTGGAGCAGGTGGTGCGGATGCCCTGGGTGCAGAGGTTGTCCTTGATCGCCAGGGGAATGCCGGCCAGGAGCGGCAGCTGCTCGCCGGCGGCGCGGGCGGCATCGATGCGATCGGCGTCAGCGCGGGCCCGCTCGGCGGTGACCTCCAGGAAGGCGTGCACCGTGTCGTCCACGGCCTCGATACGGGCCAGGTGCTGGTCGGTGAGCTCGCGGGCTGAAACCTCACCGCGCTCCAGCTTGCCGCGCCATTCGGCGATGCCCATCCAGCCACTCACCAGGTGAAGGCGACGCTATCAGCCAGGGCCCACAGGGCCCGGCCCGCTCAATCCACCTCGGTGAGGGGCTCGGCGCGGCGGGTGCGGAGCAACGCGTGCTCCAGCCCGATGGGGGACTCGGCCTGGATGTCACTGAGGAAGGCTGGCAGGGCGCTCTCCAGGGTGCTGCGCCGCACAAATGGGCCGAACCAGTAGGTGACTGCGGGATCCTGGGTGCGCACCCGCGCCCACCAGGCCAGGCCCAGTCCGTTGGCGCAGCGGCGAACGGGCCAGAGCAGTGGATTCATGCAGCGGGAGTGATCACCTGTCCATTCTGCCCGCCCTGGGCTGGCTGAGCATGGAATCGCATCACAGCTGCACGTCCGCGTTGAAACCGGCGGGCTGGGGCAGCTCGAAACCGAAGCCGATGCCTGGCGGGGGCGTGAGCTCATCCACGGGCGTGAGCACATCTACGGGCGTGAGCACATCTACGGGCGGGGATTCAGCCTCGGGCGCTGGTCCACTCAAGTCTTGCCCGGGCTGTTCCTCGGCAGACGGCTGAGGGGCAGGCTGAACAGCAAACTCCGGCTCAGGTGTTGGTGATGATTGCCCTGGGGCCTGCTGAACCTGATCCTGAACAGGTTCAGCAGGGGTCGTGGGGTCCTGTTCGACCGCCGCCGGCGATTCAGCGGCAGGGGCGGCCGCATTGGGCAGCTGGGGCCGCACGATGCGGGGGGCCGGATCGCCGCCGCGCAGCCCCTTCATCCAGCCCCGCCTGGCCACTTCATAGAGGAGCAGGGCCGTGGCCACCGAGGCGTTGAGGCTGGGGGTGGCGCCGCGCAGGGGAATGCTGATCAGCTGGTCGCAGTGCTTGCGGGTGAGCATCGAAAGGCCGTCGCCCTCGGAACCGGTGACAATCACCAGGGGGCCGTCGAGATCGGCCTGCTCCAGGCTCACGCTGCCCTCGGCAGCCAGGCCCACCACCCGATAGCCCTCCTGCTTGAGGCTGTCGAGGGCACGGTTGAGATTCACCACCCGGGCCACGGGCAGATGCTCCAGGGCTCCGGCGGCCACCTTGGCCACCGAGCCGGTGAGCCCGGCGCTGCGGCGCTGGGGCAGCACCAGACCGTGGGCGCCGAGGGCCTCGGCGCTGCGGGCGATCGCCCCCAGGTTGTGGGGATCGGTGATGCCGTCGAGTGCCATCAGCAGGGGAGGTTCCCCCAGGTCGCGGCAGCCCTCGATCAGGCTGGAGAGGTCGAGGGTGTCAGCGGCGGCGGCCTGGAGCACGATGCCCTGGTGCACGGCGCCGCCGGTAATCTGGCCGAGCCGGGCCCAGGTGACTTCCTCCACCAGCACTCCGGAGGCCTTGGCCTCCCGCAGCGACTGCAGGAAGGCGGGACTGAAGCGCATCTCGGCGGTGCACCAGATGCGATGCACGGGCCGGCCGCTCTCCAGCGCCGCCTGGGCGGCATGGCGACCCCAGATCAGGTCGCTGGCGACGTTCTCATCGGCATGGACCCCCTGGGGGGGCTCCTGCGGCGGGCGTGCCTCCACCACCACCGGCGGGCGGCTGAAGCGCGAGGGCAACAGGCGGCGCGGCCGGCTGTCCTCCCGGCGGGGTGCCGATCGCCCATAGCCGCCGCGCTCGCCCACCCCGCGCACCGGCTCGCGGCGGCTGTCCCGGCGGCCCCCCGCCTGGCTGTCCCGGCTGCGGTCCCACTCCCGGCCGGCGGGGCGCTCGCGCTCGCTGCCCCGTTCACGGCCGGCGGAACGGAATCGATCGCTGCGCTCAGGGGGTCTGCCCCGGTCGGAGGAGCGCTCACGGCTGGCGTCCCACTCCCGACCCTTGTCACGGTCGCGGGATTTATCCCGGTCGCGGAACGAACCGCTGGCGGAACCCGGGCGCGCTGGCTTGCGAGCCCCGGCTCCAGCCCACTTGTCGGGGCGGCGTTCAAATCGAGGGCTCATGGCAGCGGCTGGTTATGGATCGATCTCCTCCAAGTGATCTAGCAGTTCGACCAACCGGGGGGGATCGTGGAGGAACAGCCAGCCGAGCAGGGCCTCGAAGCCGGTGGCCAGGCCGTAGGCGGCGGGGTCGCCATGGCGGGGCCCCCGGCCGGCCCGGTTGCGGCCGCGGCGCACCAGGTCGCGCTCGGCCTGGCTGAGCAGGCCATCCAGGCGCTCCAGGGCCCGCGCCTGGGCGTCGGCCCGCACGGCGGCCACCACCTGGCCATGAAGATCGTGGGAGCGGGCGGGGGTGCTGCACCGCCGCAACCGCTGGTGCAGCTCCCAAACGGCGTCCCCCAGCCAGGCCAGCTGCAGGGGGCCCAGGTCGCCGCTGGGGGGAGCAGGGATGAGGGCGGCCAGCCAGGCGGTGTCGCGACCGCTGCGCTCAGGCGGCGAGGCTGGCAAGGGCGGTGTCGAGATCGGGCTGGAGATGGAGGAACTCCTCGAGCCGCACCAGCTTCACGGTCTGCACCACGCGGGCATTGCCCACCACCAGGAAGCGCTGGCCGTCGCCGTTGCACTGCTTGGCCAGCTGCACCAGGGCACCCAGACCGGAGGAGTCAATGAAATCGATGTGAGAGAGATCAATCAGCAGGGGCTGACTGGCACTGCGATGGGCGGCGATGAACTCGCCGAACTGCTTATCGGAGTAGGCATCCAGCTGGCCCGTGAAGCGGTAGAGCTGGCAGCGGGCCTGCTGCTCGAATCCCCCGCGCAGGGACACCGTGAGACGCTGCAGGTCGTTGATGGCTCTGGCCCCCATTGCGGTTCTGCGGGGAGTGTAGGGATCGCAGCCGGGGCTGCAGCACCTGGGAGGGAAATGGCCAGGATCGGTAAAATTCGCTCAAAAGCGAAGGCTCAGGCCAGGCATCGGACCACTCAGGCGCGGCGCTCGGCCATCAGGGCTGTGAAGCGGGCGAAGTGGTGGTCGGCGTCGTGGGGCCCGGGGCTGGCCTCCGGGTGGTACTGCACGCCGAACACCGGCTGATCCGCCAGGGCCAGGGCCGCCACGGTGCGGTCGTTGAGGTTGAGGTGGGTGACCCGCACCCGCGGCGGAAGGGAATCGGCCGCCAGAGCGAAGCCGTGGTTCTGGCTGGTGATCTCCACCTGGCCGGGACTGCCGCAGGGGTGGTTGAGGCCGCGGTGGCCGTAGCCCAGCTTGAAGGTGATGCCCCCGAGGGCGAGGCCCAGGATCTGGTGGCCCAGGCAGATGCCGAACAGGGGCAGCTGGGGCTGGGCAAGCAGCTGGCGGGCCAGGTCGATGCCCTCACCCACCGCCGCCGGGTCGCCGGGGCCATTGGAGAGGAACACCCCCTCCGGCTGCAGGGCCAGCACCTCCTCCAGGCTGGCGGAGGACGGCAGCACCGTCACCTGACAACCATGGGCCACCAGCCGATCGAGGATGGCCCGCTTGATGCCGAAGTCGATCGCCACCACGCGGTAGGGGGCTTCTGGAGCGGGCTGCAGGCGGGCGTCAAAGGCAGCGCTGCAGGCGTGCTCCCAGGTGTAGGGCTCGCGGGTGCTCACCACGGCGGCCAGGTTGAGGCCCTCCATCGAGGGGGCCGTGCGCAGCTGCTCCAGCAGGGCCTGGGGGCTGGTGCCATTGCTGCTGATCACGCCGTTGATCGCCCCGCCCTCGCGCAGGTGGCGCACCAGGGCACGGGTGTCCACCCCGCGGATGCCCACCACCCCGTGGCGCTCCAGCCAGCCCTCCAGCTGCTCCTCGGCCCGCCAGCTGCTGGCGGTGGGGGCGAGCTGGCGGGCGATCACGCCGCGCACGTGGGGGATCGGGGCCTCCTGGTCATCGGCGTTGACGCCGGTGTTGCCGAGTTCGGGGTAGGTGAAGGTCACGAGCTGGCCGGCGTAGCTCGGATCGGTCATCACCTCCTGGTAGCCGGTCATGCCGGTGTTGAACACCACCTCACCGATGGCGGTGCCCCGGGCTCCGAAGGACTCCCCGCGCAGCACGGTGCCATCGGCCAGCACCAGCAGGGCAGAGGCGGTGGCTGCGGTGGAGGGCGGCACGATCACGGCTGCGGCACGGCTCGATCATCCCCCAGCGGGGGGTTGGAGGAGATGGCGCAACTGCTCCAGGCGCGTCCAGGCCTCGCCGGCGGCCAGGGTGGCGGCGGCCCGCCCGTAACCGGCGGCGATGGTGTCGACCAAGCCGGCGGCCCAGAGCACCAGGGCGGCGTTGAGGGCCACCACGGCGGCCTGGGGCCCGCTGCCCCGGCCCTGCAGCACCGCTTCGAGGATGGCCTGGTTGGTCGCCAGATCGCCGCCGGCCAGCTCGCTGTTGGGGACCGGGGCAATGCCCAGGCTGGTGGGGTCGAGCAGCTCCTGGCTCACCGAGCCCCCCTCCACCAGCCGCAGCTGGCTGGGCCCTGCCAGGGAGGCCTCGTCGAGGCCGCCGCAGCCGTGCACCACCACGGCCCGCCGCAACCCAAGCCGGGCCAGGGCATCGGCCATGGGATCGAGCAGGTCAGGCCGGGCCACACCGAGCACCTGGGCCTCCGGCCGCAGCGGATTCACAAGCGGCCCCAGCAGGTTGAACACCGTGCGCACCCCCAGGCTGCGGCGCAGGGGCGCCAGGCCCACCAGGGCGGGATGCCAGCCAGGAGCGAACAGAAAAGTGACGCCGGCGCTGGAGAGAGCGGCCACCGCCTGCTCCTGGGGGGCCTGCAGCTGCAGACCCAGCCCCTCCAGCACATCCGCCGAGCCCACCCGGCCGCTGGCGCTGCGGTTGCCGTGCTTGGCCACATGGGCACCGCAGGCGGCGGCCAGAAAAGCCACGGCGGTGGAGATGTTGAAACTGTCGGCGCCATCGCCGCCCGTGCCGCAGGTGTCTACCAGGGAGAGCTGAGGGCGGCCGGCGGGCTGGGGGCAGGCCTGGCGCAGCACCCGGGCCATCGCCGCCAGCTCCTCGCCATTGACGCCCTTGGCGCGCAGGGCCGCCAGCAGGGCACCGGTGAGCACCGGTGGAATCTCCTCGTCCAGCCAGCCCTGCATCAGGCGGGCGGCCGCCTCATCGCTGAGGGCCTCGCCGGCCAGCAGGCGCTCCAGCAGGGCGGGCCAGCTGGGGGTCTGGGCATCAGCAATGGCCATCGCCACGCCTCCGAAAACCATGGGTAACGCCCAATTCAACTCGGTGTCGAGGTCGGTGGCGGTGGGAGTGGCGAGCACAAAAAAGCCCGGGTGCGGAGCACACCGGGCCGGGTGATGGGGACCCAACCACTATCCCCTGAAACGGGTGCGCTTGGCGAGCAAACCGGATCAGGCGTCCTGATCGGCGGTGTCGAAGCCGGATCCCACCGCTTCCTGGCCCGGGGCGGCGGAGTCTGCGGGGCCCGGCCGGAAGCCACTGGCCCAGATCGCCCGGGTGCGGCCGTGGAGCTCCTCGCGGCTGAGGCCCCACAGCCGCAACACCTTGGCGAGGTCCTCCTGCAGATCGTGGGCACCGGGGAAGCCCTGGTAGCGCATCAGCAGGCGGGCGGCGTCCACCAGCTGGGTGTCGCCCGGGGTCTGCACCGCCAGCAGGCCGTCGATCACGTCGCGGTCGAGGGCGTGGAGGGGATGGCTCTGCTCGGGCAAGGCCGAGCCTGGGGGAGGCGTGGAAGGGGGCACGGCCGGCGGGGGCGATCCTTAGGTTGGGTCATCTTCGGCCAGGCGGCGTGGCTGCGATTCGCACCGATCTGATCCGGCGCTACCTGCGGCCCCACCGGCGCACCGTGTTGCTGGGCATGGCGGCGCTGGTGGTGGTGAACCTGCTGAGTGTGGCCATTCCGCTGCTGGTGCGGCGGGTGATCGACGACCTCCAGGACGGCTTTGACCTCCAGGACGTACTCCTGCAGGCCCTGGTGATCATGGCGCTGGCCACGGCGATGGGCGGCGTGCGGCTGCTCTCGCGGATGCTGGTGTTCGGCGTGGGCCGGCAGGTGGAGGCCGACCTCAAGCAGAAGATTTTCGACCACCTGCTGCTGCAGGAACCGGGCTGGGTGCAGACCACCGGCAGCGGCGAGGTGATCAGCCGGGCCACCAGCGATGTGGAGAACGTACGCCGCCTGCTGGGCTTTGCCGTGCTCAGCCTCACCAACACCGCCCTGGCCTATGCCCTCACCCTGCCGGCGATGCTCAGCATCGACCCCTGGCTGAGCATCGCCGCCCTTGGCCTCTACCCGCTGATGCTGGTGACGGTGCGCCTGTTCGGCGGCCGGATGATGCGCCAGCAGCGGCGCCAGCAGGAGGCCCTGGCCCACCTCAGTGATCTGATCCAGGAAGATCTCTCGGGCATCAGCGCCATCAAGATCTACGGCCAGGAAGCCACCGAGCGACAGGCCTTCGCCGGTCGCAACCGCATCTATCGGGATGCGGCCCTGGGGCTGGCCCGCACCCGCAGCACCCTCTTTCCCCTGCTGGAGGGCATCTCCTCCATCAGCCTGCTGCTGCTGCTGGCCCTGGGCAGCGGCCAGCTGGAGAGCGGGCGGCTGAGCATCGGCGATCTGGTGGCCCTGATCCTCTACGTGGAGCGGCTGGTGTTCCCCACCGCTCTCCTGGGCTTCACCCTCAACACTTTCCAGACCGGCCAGGTGAGCCTGGAGCGGGTGGAGCAGCTGCTGGAGCGCACCCCCCTGATTCAGTCGCCGGCCCGGCCCCAGCCACCGGCGCCCGCCGGCCGGGGCGGGCTGGAGGCCCGCGGCCTCACGGTGCGCTACCCGGGGGCCGCGCGGCCGGCCCTGGTGGACGTGAGCTTCCGGGTGGAACCCGGTGAACTGGTGGCGGTGGTGGGGCCGGTGGGATGCGGCAAGACCACCCTGGCCCGGGCCCTGGGGCGGATGGTGGAGCTGGGCGAGGGGGAACTGTTCCTCGATGGGGTGGACGTGACCCGCCTCGAGCTGGAGCAGTTGCGCCGCCGGGTGGCCCTGGTGCCCCAGGAGGGTTACCTGTTCACCGCCACCCTGGCCGACAACCTGCGCTACGGCGAACCGGAGGCCGGCCAGGAGCGGGTGGAGGAGGCGGCCGCCCAGGCTCGGCTGGAGGGGGACATCAAGGGCTTCCCGGACGGCTACGCCACCCTGGTGGGCGAGCGGGGCATCACGCTCAGCGGCGGCCAGCGCCAGCGCACGGCCCTGGGGCGGGCGCTGCTGGTGGACGCGCCGGTGCTGGTGCTTGATGACGCCCTGGCCAGCGTGGACAACAGCACCGCCGCTGCCATCCTGGCCACGATCCGCGGCCAGGGAAGCCAGGGCCGCACGGTACTGATGATCAGCCACCAGCTCTCGGCGGCGGCCGCCTGCGACCGGGTGTTGGTGCTGGAGGACGGGCGGCTGGTGCAGCAGGGCCGCCATGACGCGCTGCTGGAGCAGCCCGGCACCTACCGGCGGCTGTGGGCGCGGGAGCAGGCCAGCGAGCAGCTGCAGGCGCCGGTGTAGTCGGCGAGCGTCCAGCTGCCGAACAGTTGTTGCGAAGGGCAGACAGCCAGCGCCGGCGCGGCTTAGGTGGAAGCACAGCCTGTCCATCCTCTCCGCGTCGTCTTCGCCATGGCCCCTGACCCAGCCACCGCCAGCTCCGTCGGGATTGCCGCTGCACCGGCCCCGCTGCCGGCCCAGGGCTTCAACCTGCGCTGCACCCTCACCTTCGGTGACATCTACGCCCAGATCCTGATCTGGATGGGCGTGATCTTCGCCAGCCTGGCGGCCGGCCTGGCGCTGATGGGCACCAGCAAGCCGATCGTGGCCCTGATGGGAGTGGGGCTGATCCTGGTGCTGTCCCTGCCGTTCCTGCTGTTCGCCTTCACCACCACCCTGCTGAACCACATCGCCCTCGATCCCCGTGGCGGGCCGGCCTGACTAGGCTCGCGCCATCTGCACGGCATCGGTGTTCGGACTGTTCCAGGGCCAGGACAAGGCGGCTGCCACCACCGCAGCCGGCCAGGAGTTGCACACGGTGCTGGGCACGCCGATCCATCAGGCCGCCGGGGCTGGCCAGGGGGAGGTGCTGTTCGGCTGCGGCTGCTTCTGGGGAGCGGAGAAGGGCTTCTGGCGGCTGCCGGGGGTGGTGACCACCGCCGTGGGCTACGCCGGCGGCCAGCGGGATAACCCCAGCTATCAGCAGGTGTGCTCGGGAGCCACCGGCCATGCCGAGGTGGTGCGGGTGGTGTGGGACCAGGAGCGCATTCACTTCAGTGACCTGCTCAAGCTGTTCTGGGAGTGCCACGACCCCACCCAGGGCGACCGCCAGGGCAACGACCGCGGCTCCCAGTACCGCTCAGCGATCTATGTGAGCGATCCCCAGCAGCTGGAGCTGGCGCTGGCCAGTCGGGAGGCCTATCAGCAGCTGCTCAGTGGCGCGGGCTACGGCCCGATCACCACCGAGATCGCCAGCGGGCGCACCCTCTGGTACGCGGAGCCTTACCACCAGCAATACCTGGCCAAACCGGGCAGCCGGCCCTACTGCTCCGCCCAGCCCAGCGGTCAGCGGCTGGGCAACTTCGCCGGCGCCAGCTATCAGCTCGACCCGCGGGTGTGGCAGCACTACGACTGGACCATCAGCCACTGCGTGCTGCGGGGCGACAATGGCCCCATTGCGATCTGACTGTTGGTGACCGCTCCGCTCCTGCTGGCCCTGAGCCTGCTGGCGCAGAGCTCCCCCTGGTGGGAGCAATACGACAGCCGCGAGACGTTTGTGTGCCCGCGGCTCGGACGGGTGGTGGTGGAGCGCAACGACGCCCAGGCATCCCTGATCGCCGGCGGCTACCGCAGCACCGGCTTCCGCGATGATCGCCAGCTCAATGGCATCCGCTACCGCAATGAGCAGATGACCCTGATCCTGCGGGGGGACCTGCTCACCATTGAGCAGCGCCCCAGCCGGATCGACTGCACACGCACGGAGCAGGTCTAGTGATCGTGCCCCCCACCTTGTCGCGGTTGCCAGCATGACTCCCTTGCCCGACCGGGTGGTGTTGATCGGCCTGGTCGCCACCATCGGCCTCTGCTTCGCCCTGGTGTTCTGGACGGTGAAGCTCCAGCCGGGGCCCCAGCAGCAACTGCAGTGGCGGGAGGCGCCCGCCCCTGCCCCTACCCCTGCCCTGAGGCCGGGTGAGCAGCTGCTGTGAGCAAGGTCGGGGGGGATCCCAGCGCTAGTGGCGGCGATCTGGAGCCTCGCCGGCTCCACCCGCTGCCCCGCGGGCTGGTGGAGCTCTACGGGCTGCTGGCGGTGCTGGTGGTGCTGGTGCCGGAATGGCTGGCCAGCGGCGCCCTGCAGGGCCTGGCGGGAGCGCGGGCCGGCGATCTGCTGCCGCCCAGCAGCCAGGCCTGGCAGCGGCTGCCGGAGCTGCGGCTGGCCAGCATGAGCCTGGCCCAATTGCGCTTGCTGGCGAGAAGCCTGAGGTTGCCGGGCTACGGCCGCCTGCGGCGGGACCAGCTCAGTGCCCGGCTGCTGCGCCGCTTGCAGCGGGGCCAGGCCAGGCACAAAGCTCTGTGATAGTTTGCCATCGCCGGCGCAAGCCAACGGCAAAACCGGGGCGTAGCGCAGCTTGGTAGCGCACCACTTTGGGGTAGTGGGGGTCGTGGGTTCAAATCCCGCCGCTCCGATCCTTGAACCTCAGCTCTCACCTGAGCTCGCAGTGCACCCTGCGGGCTGAGGTGATCAGTACCTCTTCAGCACTCAGGGGTTGAAGCGGGTTTTCACGCCAAAGCGCTCCAGCCAGCGGTTCACCCGGTGTCGCAACCGGGGCGGCACCTCGCTGAGCAGTGCACCGAGCTCCTGGGCTGCAATCCGGTGCATGGCGCGCACATCAACCCTCCAGAGACCTTCCGCCTCTCGGATCAGCCGGGCCCAGGTGCGGCTCACCTGCCAACTGGAGAGGCTCTGGTGCAGGGGATCTCCTGGGGGTGGGGGATCGGCAATGTGGTGGGCCAGGATCCCCTCCAGACGCTTCCGCCAGCTTGGAGGGCTGGAAGCGGGGTGGCCGGAGACAGCTGGGGGAACTTCAGCAAACCGAAGCAAATCCAAACGGGCGCCCAGCCAATCAACCCAGCGCGGTCAAGCCGCCTCCAGCGGCTGCACGGTGAAGGACAGGGCCGCCGCCTCCCGCTCGCTGAGGCGGCGACTCCAGGCCCCCCGCACCGGTTCATTCCATCGGAAGCCGGCCTCCTTGGCCTGCTGGCGCTCGCTGTAGGAGAGGCAGGCGCGGAACAGGCGCCGCGGCTCCAGGGCCGCAACCAGCAGCTGCTCGAGGTCGGCGCAGCGCTCCAGCACCTGGGCCAGGTAGATGCAGTCGGTGAGGGCCCGGTGGGCAGCCCACACCGGCACGCCGTAGGCCAGGGCGAGATCGCGCACCGAGGGACTGGCGCGTAGATGGCGTTCCGCCGGCCAGCGGATGTCCTCCATCGAACAGATCCAGGGCTGGTTGATCGCCGGCAGAGGGCCGTGGCCGAACCACTGGCGATCGAAGGCGACGTTGTGGGCGAGCACCGCATCGGCTGCAGCCAGCATCGCCTCAAAGCACTGCAGTCCCGCCTGCCAGGGCTGGGGCAGCTGGGTGATCGCCGCGTCGATGCCGTTCACGTGGGCCGCCGCGTTGCTGGCGGCGGGCAGCAGGAAGGACACCTGGGCCAACACCGCCCGCCGGGCCACATGGAACAGAATCGCCCCCACCTCGATGCACTGGCCTTCCGCGGGCGAGAGGGCCGTGGTCTCGGTGTCGAGGATCAGCAGGGTATTCGGCGCTGCGGAGCTGTAGCCAGAGAGCTGCGCCTGGGGCTGGCTTGCGGATTGAATCGGCGGCAGGGAGGGGGAGCTGGCCGCGGGCCTGAGCCTCTCCGCTGCCGCTGCTGAGTCGTTGGAAACAGCCGGGTCCACAGGCGTCTTCGGCGGAGCTGGCGCAGCGGCAGGAGCCGGCAGGCCGAACAGGTCGGGCTGCTGCCAGGGGACGCTGGGCTCGGCGGAGTTGGCCGTCACGGACTGGGCGGGAGACCTCAGCTCCCATCCTCCCAGGCCTGGCAAGCCGATTCCTAGGGTTGCTTCACGTTCATCCCCTGGCTGCATGGGCCTCAGCGCCGGCGACACCGCCCCCCTGATCGACCTGCCCGATCAGCACGGCCAGCAACGGCGCAGCGACCAGCTCGAGGGCCGCGCCCTGGTGCTGTTCTTCTATCCCAAGGACGACACCCCCGGCTGCACGATGGAGGCCTGCGCCTTCCGTGACAGCTATGCCGAGCTGGAGGCCCTGGGCGCCGAGGTGTGGGGTGTGAGCGGCGACGATGCCGCCAGCCACCAGCGCTTCGCCAAGCGCCACAGCCTGCCCTTCCCCCTGCTGGTGGACCGGGGCAACGGCCTGCGCAGGGCCTTCGGCGTTCCCAGCGTGCTCGGCCTGCTACCCGGCCGGGTCACCTACGTGATCGATGGCCAGGGGGTGATCCGCCACGTGTTCAACAACCTGCTCGACGGGCCGGCCCACCGCCGCGAGGCCCTGGCGGCGCTGCAACAACTGCAGCAGGGCTGAGCGCCATGGTCCGCTGGCAGCAGTGCGGCTCCCTGTGGGTTCTCGAGCCACACCCCAACGGCGAACAACGGCAGGACCGGTCGATCGCCTTCATCGGAGGGAGCTACCTGGCGGCCGCCCCCCAGCTGAGCTACCGCCGCCTGCTCGAGGCCCTTGCCCAGCAGGGCTGGCGGGTTCTGGCCTGGAGCTATGTGCCGGGGTTCGACCACCAGGCCCAGGCGAATGAAGCCTGGCGCGCCTTCCGCAGCGCCGGCCCCACCAGCCTGCGGCTGGGCCACAGCCTGGGCTGCAAGCTGCACCTGCTGGCACCCGATGGAGGCCGGGGCTGCAACGGCCTGGTGGCCCTCAGCTTCAACAACTTCTCCGCCGAGCGCTCGGTGCCCCTGCTGGCGGAGCTGGGCCAGCAGCTGAACTTCCGCAGCGAATTCAGCCCGTCCCCGGAGGAGACCCTGCGGCAGGTGGCGGGCAGTTACCGCCAGAGCCGCAACCTGCTCGTTCGCTTTGATCGGGACGGCATCGATCAAAGCAGCAGGCTGCTCGGTGTGCTCCAGGCCCGCGCCGGAGACAACTCCGAGCTTCTGGATCTCCCCGGCGACCACCTCACGCCCGCCAGCGGCGGACTGCGCCGCCAGGTGCTGGGGGCGTGGGCGGATGATCCCCGGCGGCAACGGGCGGTGGAGCGGATCGCCGGGGCGATCACGCGCTGGGCCTGAGGACAGCCGGCAGGAGAGGATGGAGTGCCCTCCCGGGTGTGCCTCGGGATCTCGAACAGGACACCCCCGCCATGACGGAACCGCAGAGCTGGGTCCGCGTTGGAGCCTCCCACCTCGCGGGCAGTGCCGCTGCTCTGGCAGAAGCCCTGAAGGGGTTGGCCCTCACCTGGACTCCGCGTCTGCTGGTGGTGCTCGCCGCCCCGCACCACAACCTTGAGGCGGTGGCCCGCGAGTTGGCACTTCAGCTGCCCCAGACAGAGGTGATCGGCTGCACCACCGCCGGGGAAATCGCCGGCAGCCGGGCCCTCAGTGATGCCCTGGTGCTGTGGGCCCTGGGCGGCACGGGCGTGCGCGTGCAGACGGGCCACGGCCTGGGCACGGGCCCCGAGCTGCGCGAGGCGGCCCAGCGGGCAGCCAGCTGCCTGGAGACCCTGGAGCGGCGCGCGCACACGGCGATGATCCTGCTCTCCGATGGACTGGGCGGCGATCAGATGGAAGTGGTGCGGGGGGCCTATGACGCCACCGGCATCGACGTGCCCCTGATCGGAGGCTGCGCGGGCGACGGCCTGGCCATGCGCCAGACCCGGCAGCTGCACGGCCAGGAGGTGTTCAGTGGCGCGGTGGTGGCCGCCGCCATCAGCTCCGATCGGCCGCTGGGGGTGGGCGTCAGCCACGGCTGGACCCCCAGCAGTGAGCCCATGCTGGTCACCGAGAGCCGCGGCACCCTGCTCAGCAGCCTCGATGACAGGCCTGCCCTGGAGGTGTACCTCGACTTCTTCAACCCCCCAGCCAGCGTGCGGCAGGACACCCATGCCTTCGCCGATTTCGCCGCGGTGCATCCGATCGGCATCCGCCGCCGGGATCGCATCGAGATGCGCCACATCACCGGCTGTGACAGGGAGAACGGCGCCCTCTTGCTGGTGGCGGAGGTGCCCCAGGGCGCCCTGGCCTTCCTCAGCCGGGGTGACTATGCCTCCGTGCTGGCGGCGGCCGGCGAGTCCGCCACCGCCGCTGTGCAGGCCCTGGGGGATGCGCCGCCGGTGGGGCTGCTGCTGTTCGACTGCGTGTCCCGCCGCTCCATCTTCGGTGAGCAGCACCTGCAGGAGGAGGCCGAACTGATCGCCCGCTGTGCCGGGCAGGTGCCCACAGCAGGCTTCTACACCTACGGGGAGATCGCCCGCACCCGCGGGGCCGGGGGCTTTCACAACCAGACCCTGGTGACCCTGGCCATCGCCTGATGGAACCGTCCTGGTCCCTCCATCTGCTCTCCGAGATCCTGTCGGCCTTCTCCACCGACGATCCGGAGAACCTGCGCAATGTGGTGAACCGGGTGGCGGAGTCGGTGGAAGCCGAGGTGGCAGCCATTCTTGGCGAGAAGGGCATCACCTGGTCGATCGGGCTCGGCGCGGCGGAGCAGCAGCTGCTCCTGCAGCAGGCGGCCTCCAGGCCGGGACAGCTGACCATCCAGGCCGGATGCCTGCACACCAGCTGGGCCCCCCTCGGTGGCCCCAACCAACTGGTCGTGGGCCGGCTCGGCGATCCCTTCGATCTGGAGGAGCGCTCGCTCCTGCGGGCGATGGCCCGCAGCATTGAACTCAGCCTGCGGCTGTTGGAGGCCATCTCCGCGGAGCGGCAGGCCCGGCTGGAGGCGTCCCATGAAGCCACCCATGACCCCCTCACCGGCCTGCCTAACCGGGTGCTGGTGCTGGAGCGTCTGGCCCGCTGGCTGCATCAGCCACCCGATCGGGACCACAGCACCGCCGTGCTGTTCATCGACATCGACCGCTTCAAGTGGGTCAACGATGCCCACGGCCATGGTGCCGGCGATGAACTGCTGGTGCACATCAGCCGGATCCTGCTGCGCTCGTTGCGCCAGGACGATCTGGTGGGGCGACTCTCCGGGGACGAGTTCATCCTGGTTACCCGCGTCGCCGGCGGCGATGCGGCAGCGGAGCTGGCCAGGCGGGTGATCGGCGCGATCCGTGAACCCGTGCGGGTGGCCGGCGTGGAGCTGAGCCACTCGGCCTCCATCGGCATCTGCATGGCCGACGCCGGCGAGCCTCCTTCCGCGGTGATCGAGAACGCCGACATGGCGATGTACCGCGCCAAGAGTCTGGGCCGGGGCCGCTTTGCGCTGTTTGAACCGGCCATGCGCCAGCAGGCCAGGGAACGGCTGGCCCTTGAGGAGTCGCTGCGGCTGGCGGGAGGCGATGGCCAGTTCGGTTGCTTTCTGCAGCCGATCGTGCAGCTGGAGGAACGCAAACTGGTGGGATTCGAGGCCCTGGCCCGCTGGCGGCACCCGCAGCGGGGTCTGCTGGAGCCAGCGTCATTCATCGACGCTGCCGAGGACTGCGGCCTGATCCAGGAGATCGACCTGCAGGTGATGGGGATGGCCTGCGCGGCCCTGGGCCGCTGGCAGCGGCAACCGGGCTGGGGTGGCCTGCGCCTGTCGGTGAACGTCTCGGCCCGCACCCTGGGGGCCAGTGACCTGGTGGAGCGGATCGAGCCGATCCTGGGCCGCAGCGGCATCGACCCTGCCCAGCTCTATCTGGAGATCACCGAGACCTCCCTGGTGGAGGACATCCAGTCGACGGCCATCACGATCGCCGGACTGCAGCGCCTGAATCTGCAGCTGGCGATCGACGATTTCGGCACCGGCTATTCCTCCCTGCTTTACCTGAAGCGTTTCCCGGTGGGCCTGCTCAAGATCGATCGGTCCTTCGTGGCCGACCTGGGCCCCAGTCCGAGGGATGGCGAGGATGAGGCGATCGCCCGGGCGATCATCTCCCTGGCGGCCGGCCTGGGGGTGAAGGTGGTGGCGGAGGGGGTCGAGACGCCGGAGCAGGAGGCCAGGCTGCTGGAGTTCGGATGCGATTTCGGCCAGGGCTACCTCTATGGCCGCCCCCTGCCCATCCAGGAGGCAGGGCGGCAGTGGTTCGACGAATAGCAGCAGCAACGGCGGTTGGGTCGCGACGAAACCCACACCTCTGGTTGACGGGTGCAGCCCAGCAGCGCACCCTGCACGGGATGACATGTTCACCATGGACAACCTGATTTCGGCGTTCACCGCCGCCTGGCAACGCAGCTTCGACTACACCGGCCGCTCCAACCGCGGCGACTACTGGTGGTACGCCCTGGCGAACCTGATCATCAGCGTGGTGTTGCTGATTCTCAGTGCCGCCTCCGACTTCTTCGGCTGGATCTATTCCATCTGGGCCGTCGCCACGATCGTGCCCAGCCTGCCGGTCACAGTGCGCCGCCTGCGCGATGCCGGCAAGCACTGGGCCTGGATCTTCATCGGCCTGATTCCCCTCCTGGGCAGCATCTGGCTGATCTATCTGCTGGTACAGCCCTCGGCAGCCAGCCTGGGCTGACGCTCACACCCGCAGCTGGTCGAGTACGGAGCGATCCTCCAGGGTGGAGGTGTCGCCGCTCACCGCCTGGCCCGAGGCCAGGGAGCGCAGGATGCGGCGCATGATCTTGCCGCTGCGGGTCTTGGGCAGGGCGTCGCTGAACTTGATCAGGTCGGGCCGGGCGATCGGCCCGATCTCCTTGCCCACGTGGCTGCGCAATTCCACCATCAGGGCGTCATCGCCGCTGCGGCCTGTCTCCAGGGTCACGAAGGCCACGATGCCCTCGCCCTTGAGATCGTCGGGGCGGCCCACCACGGCGGCCTCGGCCACGGCGGGATGGCTCACCAGGGCGCTCTCGATCTCCATCGTGCCCAGGCGATGGCCGCTCACATTGATCACGTCATCGACCCGGCCCATCACCCAGAAGTAGCCGTCCGCATCCCGGCGGGCGCCGTCGCCGGCGAAATAGAGGTGGGAGCCATCCGCCGGCCGCACCTCCTCCCAGTAGCTGCGACGGAAGCGGTCGGGGTCGCCGTGCACCGTGCGCATCATCCCCGGCCAGGGGCGTCGTACCGCCAGGTAGCCACCGGCATCCGCCGGCTGGGACACGCCATCGTGATCGACGACGTCGGCGGCGATGCCCGGTAGAGGCAGGGTGCAGGAGCCGGGCTTGGTGGGGGTAGCACAGGGCAGGGGGCTGATCATCACGCCGCCGGTCTCGGTCTGCCACCAGGTGTCCACCACCGGGCAGCGGTTGCCGCCGACCACGTCGCGATACCACATCCAGGCCTCGGGATTGATCGGCTCGCCCACCGTGCCGAGGATGCGCAATGAGCTCATGTCGTACTGGTCGGGCACCGCACGGCCGCTCTTCATGAACGCCCGGATCGCCGTGGGCGCCGTGTAGAAGATCGTGCAGCGGTGCTTCTGGATCACCTCCCAGAAGGCGCCGGGCTTGGAGGGACGGGGCGCCCCCTCATACATCACCGTGGTGGCGCCATTGGAAAGGGGGCCGTAGACGATGTAGCTGTGGCCGGTGATCCAGCCCACATCGGCCGTGCACCAGTGGATGTCGTCGTCCTGGATGTCGAAGATCCACTGGAAGGTGAGGTGGGCCCAGAGGTTGTAGCCGGCGGTGGTGTGCACCACCCCCTTGGGCTTGCCGGTGGAGCCGGAGGTGTAGAGCACGAACAGCCGGTCTTCACTGGCCATCGGCTCGGCCTGGCAGTCGGCGCTCTGGCCGTCCACCAGCCCGTGCCACCAGTGGTCGCGGCCCTCCTGCATGGCGCAGTCGCCACCGGCACCATCCAGCCTGCGCACCACCAGCACGGCCTCTACACTCGGAGCCCCGCCCTTGGCGCTGAGGGCCTCGTCCACCGCCGGCTTGAGCGGCACGGGCTTGTCCTTGCGGAAGCCGCCGTCGGCGGTGATCACTGCCTTGGCCTGGCCATCAATCAGCCGGTCGCGCAGGGCATCGGCCGAGAAGCCCCCGAACACCACCGAGTGGGGGGCGCCGATGCGGGCACAGGCCAGCATGGCAATGGCCGCCTCCGGCACCATCGGCATGTAGAGGGCCACCAGATCGCCCTTGCCGATCCCCAATGCCTTAAGGGCATTGGCGGCCTTGCACACCTCCACATGCAACTGGCGGTATGTGAAGGTGCGCGTGTCACCGGGTTCGCCCTCCCAGATCAGGGCCGTCTTCTCAGCGCGGGGACCGTCGAGGTGGCGGTCGAGGCAGTTGAAGCTGAGGTTGGTGGTACCGCCCTCAAACCAGCGGGCAAAGGGCGGATTGCTCCAGTCGAGCACGGTGTGGAAGGGCGCGAACCAGTGCAGCTCCTGGCGAGCCAGCTCGCCCCAGAAGCGGTCGGGGTCGGCCTCCGCCTGGGCGCAGAGCTCCCGGTAGGCCTCCATCGAGCCGATGCGGGCACCGGCCGCCAGGGCGGCGGGAGGCGCGAACAGCCGCTGTTCCTGCAGCACCGACTCGATCGTCACGGCAGCGGCTGTTGCGCTGTCCTGCGTCACGGAATCCGGCGTCGGGGCCTCGGACATGGCAGCTGCGGCAGCGGAAAGGTTGGGCCCCATTCAAGCTGGGCACGGGTGCTTCAGGAGGGAGCGGACCCCTGATCGCCGAGAATCGGTGGATGTCCATCCCCTCCGCCTGCCTGTTCGACCTGGACGGGTTGCTGCTGGACACCGAACCCCTCCACGCCCGGGCCTGGCACGAGGCAGCCAGCCAGTTCGGCTGTCCGCTCAGCCCGGCGCAGCTGATGGCGTTGCGGGGCCGCCGTCGCCTCGACTGTGCCCGGCAGGTGCAGGCCTGGATCACCGAGCAACAAGGAAGCGGCCCCAGCCAGGAGGCGCTGCTGGCGGTGCGCCAACCGATCGCCGAGGCCCTGCTGGTGCGGGCCCAGCCCATGGCCGGAGCCCGCGAGCTGGTGGAGCACTGCGCCCGGACCGCCATTCCCATGGCCCTGGCCACCAGCAGCGCCCGTGAGGCGGTGGCCCTCAAGGCCAGGCCCCACCCCTGGCTCCAGCTCATCCAGGTGCGGGTGCACGGCGATGATCCCCAGCTGCGGGCGGGCAAGCCCGCCCCGGATGTGTTCCTGCTGGCGGCGGAGCGGCTGGGGGTGGCGGCCGACGGGCGCTGCTGGGCCTTCGAGGATTCCCCGGCCGGGGCCGAAGCCGCCCTGGGGGCGGGCTGCCGGGTGCTGGTGGTGCCACCGCCGCAGCTGGGTACTGGGGAGCTGGTGCAGCTGTTTCCCGGTATCGAGCCCCCGCACCGCCTGCTTCGCTCCCTGGCCTGTGCTCTGGAGGAGCTGGGCGCTGTGTAGGGCCGGTCAGTAGAGACGGCTGAGCACGAAATCAGAGAGGCCGCGCAGGGCCCGGCTGGGCTCGCTGCTGGGCAGCCAGGCCAGGGCATCGGCGGCCTGGCGGGCGAACTGCTCGGCCAGGGCACGGGAGCGGGGAATGGCCTCACAGCCACGCACCAGCGCGAGGGCCTGCTCCAGATCGCCATCCTGGCTGAACTCACGCTCGATCAGGCCGGCCAGGGCAGGACGTTCCTCGAGGGCGTACAGGGCTGGCGCCGTGAGATACCCCGAAGCCAGATCGCTGGCGGCGGGCTTGCCCAGCTGCTGGTCGCTGGCGGTGAAGTCGAGGACGTCATCCACCACCTGGAAGGCCAGGCCGAGCTGGCGGCCGAAGCGGTGCAGCTCATCGAGCTGGTGGGCGGGCAGCCCGGTGAGAACGCCGGCGGCCCGGGCACTGTTGGCGATCAGGGAGGCGGTTTTGCAGTAGCTCTTCTCGAGATAGGTCTCGAAGCTCTGGCCAGTGTCGTAGCGGAACAGGCCCTGCTTCACCTCGCCGTCGGCCAGGTCCATGATCACCCTGCTGAGCAGCTTCACCACCTCCAGGTCGTCGAGGTTGGCCAGGTGCCAGCTGGCCTGGGCGAACAGGAAGTCGCCGGCCAGCACCGCCACCCGGTGGTTGAAACGACTGTGGACGGTGTCCACGCCGCGACGGGTGGCCGCCTCGTCCACCACGTCGTCATGCACCAGCGAGGCCGTGTGGATCATCTCGGTGATCTCGGCCAGGCGCCGATGGCGCGGAGTGAGCTCCCCATCGGGGGCGACGGCCCGGGAGAGCAGCAGCACGATGCCGGGCCGCAGCCGCTTGCCGCCGGCGGCGAACAGGTGCTCTGCTGCGGCCTGCAGGATCGGATGGCCGGCCCCAATCAGGCTGCGCAGGTCGGCCAGCAGAGCATCAAGGTCACCCTCCACGGGCTGGAGCAGCTCTGCAACCGTTGCCACAACACCTCCCTTGTGGCCAGATCCTAGAAGGCTCAACCCGCCGACCGCAGATCCACCCAGCTCACCTCGGGGCGGTGTCCCAGCCAGCGCTGGGCGGCCGCGGCGAAACTGCTGGCACAGCCGGTGACGCACACCCGCGCCCCCAGCGGCTGCCCGTCCACGGGCGTGAGGGGCTGCTCGGCCTCGGGCGAATCGCCCAGGCTGGCCAGCAACGGCCCCAGCCGCTCCACCGCGGCCAGGGCCGGGTCCACCAGGCGCGTTCCCGGCGGCAGCAGCTGCTTCAGCAGGGGCCGCAGCAGGGGGTAGTGGGTGCAGCCCATCACCACCGTGTCCACATCAGCCTGGTGCAGGGGTTCCAGGTAGGTTTCCGCGGCGGCACGCAGCTCGCCGCAGCCCAGGTCGCCGGCCTCGATCAGGGGTACGAAGGCCGGACAGGCCACCTCCGTGACCCGGGCGGTGGGGCGCACGGCGTGGAGGGCGCGGCGGTAGGCGCCGCTGCTGGCAGTGGCCGGGGTGGCCAGCACCCCCACCCGGTCACTGTCGATCACGGCCGCCACGCTGTCGATCAGCCCCACCACCGGCACCCCCGCCTCAGCCACGGCCACATCCAGGGCCAGGGCATTGGTGGTGTTGCAGGCCATCACCAGCACATCCACACCCTGCTGGTGCAGCCAGCGCACCACCTCGCCGGCGATGGCCCGAATGTCCTCCACCGAGCGGGTGCCATAGGGCACCCGGGCCGTGTCCCCGAGGTACAGACAGGGGGTGTGGGGATAGCTGGCCTGCACGTGGCGCAGCACGGTGAGTCCGCCAAGCCCGCTGTCGAACAGCCCAACGCGCAGGTTCATCAGCGGCCTCCCAGGAAGTCGAGGATGCCGGCGGCAATGGCCAGGGCCATGCTGCGGCGGAAATTGGCATTGCCCAGCCGCGCTGCGTCGATGTCACCGGTGACGAAGCCCATCTCCACCAGCGCCGCGGGCATCACGGCACGGCGGATCACGAAGAAGCGGCCCGGTTTCACCCCCCGGTTGGGGGTGCCCGAGGACACGGCCATCATCCGGGCCTGCAGGGAGGCCGCCAGGGAGTAGGCGGCATTGCCGGCGCCATCGAAATAGAAGGTCTCCACGCCGTTCACATCAGGCCTGGCCATGCTCAGGGCGTTGGCGTGCAGGCTCACAAAGGCCGTGGCGCCGGAGCGGTTGGCCAGGGCCACCCGCGGCGGCAGGTCCACGTCCACCTCGCTGGTGCGGGTCATCAGCACCTGCACCCCCCGGGCCTGCAACAGCCGGGCCACCTGCAGGCTCACATCCAGCACCACGTCGGTCTCCCGCAGGCCACCGATACCCACGGCGCCGGGATCGGGGCCGCCGTGACCCGGATCGATCACCACCAGATAACGTCCCCGCGGCACCACCGGCAGGCCATCGGCGGAAAGGGGCGCGGAGGCGGTGGGGAAGGGCTCCCGGGCGGTCCAGGTGGCGCTGCGGCTGACGCCCTCCATCTCCCCCTCCCCGAGGGCCAGGGCCGGGGCCCGATCCAGGCCCTTGATCTCCATCCGCCAGCGGTCCCGGGCCGTGCCCACCAGGCGCAGGTCGGCGGGGTTGAGCCGGGTACCGGGCAGGAACTCCAGCACCAGGCGGGTGGTGCCGGCGTCGGGGCGGCCAATGCGCACCTCCTGGATCGAGCCGCTGCCGCGGATGGTGCGGCTGCGCCCCGGTGCCCCGGGCAGGTCGATCCACACCCGCGGTCCCCGACCACCGGTACCGGCTTCGTAGAACGCCCGCAGCTGCACGTTGGGGCTGGTGCGGAGCTCCAGCTGCCCCTGGCGGTTGATCCGCCAGGCGGCCAGGCTGGAGGCCAGGGCCGGCAGATCGGCCAGCAGCAGGGCCAACAGCAGCAGCGGCCGGGAGCCGCGCACCCCCCAGCTGCGAACACGCCGGATGCCTGCCATCAGCGAACGGCGAACAGGGCCGGCCGGCAGTGCCGCAGGCTGGGCATCTGGGCCCGCACCCGCTGGGCATGGCCCGGGTCAACCGGTGCCACCGCCAGGCCCGGGGCCACGCCGGCGTCAGCCAGCACCGTGCCCCAGGGATCAATCACCAGGGCGTGGCCGTGGGTGTGGCGGCGGCCATAGTTCACGCCGGTCTGCGCCGGTGCCAGCACATAGGCGGTGTTCTCGATCGCCCGGGCCTGGAGCAGCACCTGCCAGTGGTCCTTGCCGGTGAAGGCGGTGAAGGCGGCGGGCACCATCAGCACATCGGCCCCCTCGCGGGCCAGGTGGCGGTACAGCTCGGGAAAGCGCACGTCATAGCAGATGGAGAGGCCGATCCGGCCCAGCCCCGGCACCTCCACCACCGGCGGCAGGTCCTGGCCGGGCTCCACCGTGGCCGACTCCCGATAGGTGATGCCGTCGGGGATGTCCACATCGAACAGGTGAATCTTGTCGTAGCGCGCCAGCAGCTGGCCCTCGGTGCCCACCAGTTCGGCCCGGTTGCTGGTGAGTCCCTCACCGGCGGGTACGGGAAAGCCACCACCGAGCAGGGTCACCTGGTAGCGCCGGGCCATGGTCACCAGGAAGCGGCTGCAGCGCTCAGCGAGGTCGGAGGCGAGCTGCAGCCGCAGGCTGTCCTCACCCATGAAGGCAAAGTTCTCCGGCAGCCCCACCAGCTCGGCGCCGCGGCGGGCCGCCAGCTCGATCTGCTCCTCGGCGGCAGCGAAATTGGCATCCGGATCCGGCGTGCTGGTGAGTTGCACCGCTGCCGCCAGAAAACTGCTCACCCCGAATCCACCTGAACCGGGCCGAACTGTAGGAGACATCACGGATCTCGCCAGTTCAGGAGGCACGCAGCACACCGGGCTCAAACTGCTGGGGCACCACCTGCAGGCTGTCCACAGCGCTGCAACAGGCGAAATCGGCGTCGTGGTCACCCAGGCCGATCAGGCGCTGGCCGTGGCTGGCAGCCCGCAGGCAGGTTTCCGGCTCGCGGTGCCACTGTTGCCACAGGGCCAGGGCCGCCAGCATTTCGTCGTTGCCGAAGGTCACGCCGCGGTGCGGGGCCACGGCCAGCTCCAGGGCCGCCGAGGCCACCGCCCCCGCCGCCAGGCTGTCCTCCAGGGAGTAGGCCCCCTCCCAGCCGCTGCCCACGATCCACACCCGCTCGCAGCCCAGCTGCACCAGGCGCCTGGCCACGGCTGTGCGGTTGGGCAGACAGGCCGTGAGCAGCAGGGGCACCGCCCGCACCACCGCCAGGGAGCGGGTGCCGTTGGTGGTGCTTATGAAGATGCGCTTGCCGCCCACCAGCTCCGGGGTCACCGCCAGGGGGGAATTGCCCAGATCGAAGCCCTCCAGCCGGCTGCCGCCTCGCTCGCCGGCCCGCAGCAGGCGCTCGGCCGGCCATGCCTGGGCGGCGGCATTGAGGGCGTCGAGGTCGGCGAAGGCCTCCACCGCCTCGGCACCGTTCTGCAACGACCAGGCGATGGTGGTGGTGGCCCGCAGCACGTCGATCACCACGGCCGCGTCAGGCCCGCCCTCCGCGACGGGGTGCAGGGGCGGCACGTTCTCGGAGGTGTGGAAGTAGTGGAGTTGCACGGCCGCAGCAGGCGGGTGGGGTGCGTCAGAGTAAACAGGCCATTGGGCCCGGACGCTCAGGCCTTGCCAGAACGCTGTTTCCAGCCTGGTGCCCAGCCCCGTGCCACCCCCAGCCATGCCAGCGACCCTCGCCAGCCCGCGCAGCCGCCGCGACCTGCGCGGCTTTCTGCAACTGCTGGAGCAGCGGGGTCAGCTGCGCCGCATCACCGCCCCGGTGGATCCCGACCAGGAGCTGGCGGCGATCGCCGACCGGGTGCTGGCAGCCGGTGGGCCCGCCCTCCTGTTTGAAAACGTGATCGGCTCGTCGATGCCGGTGGCGATCAACCTGATGGGCACCCAGGAGCGGGTGCTCTGGAGCCTGGGCATGGAGCGGCCCGAGGAACTGGAGACCCTGGGCGAGCGGCTGGCGCTGCTGCAGCAGCCACGGCCGCCGAAGGGGGCGCGCGAGGCGGTGCGTTTCGGCTCGGTGCTGCTGGATGTGCTCAAGGCCAAGCCCGACCTCGATCTCACCCCCCCCTGCCGCCAGCAGGTGTTCAAGGGAGATCAGGTGAACCTCGACGCCCTGCCGCTGCTGCGACCCTGGCCGGGGGATGGGGGGCGGATCATCACGCTCGGCCTGGTGATCACCAAGGACCCCGAAACCGGCACCCCGAATGTGGGCGTGTACCGGCTGCAGCAGCAGAGCCTCAACACGATGACCGTGCACTGGCTGAGCGTGCGCGGCGGCGCCCGCCACCTGCGCAAGGCGGCGGCGATGGGCAAGAAACTGGAGATCGCCATCGCCATCGGTGTGCACCCCCTGCTGGTGATGGCGGCGGCAACGCCGATTCCGGTGCAGCTGAGCGAGTGGCTGTTCGCCGGCCTTTACGCCGGTGAAGGGGTGCGGCTGGCCAAGTGCAAGACCGTGAACCTGGAGGTGCCCAGCCACAGCGAGGTGGTGCTGGAGGGCACGATCACCCCCGGCGAGGAGCTGGCCGATGGCCCCTTCGGCGACCACATGGGCTTCTACGGCGGCGTCGAAGACTCACCGCTGGTGCGCATCCAGTGCGTCACCCAGCGCCGCGACCCGATCTACTTCACCACCTTCAGCGGTCGCCCGCCGAAGGAGGACGCGATGCTGGCGATTGCCCTGAACCGGATCTACACGCCGATCCTGCGCCAACAGTGCCCGGAGATCGTGGATTTCTTCCTGCCGATGGAGGGGCTCAGCTACAAGCTGGCCGTGATCGCCATCGACAAGGCCTATCCCGGCCAGGCGAAACGGGCAGCGATGGCCTTCTGGAGCGCCCTGCCCCAGTTCACTTACACCAAATTCGTGGTGGTGGTGGACAAGAGCATCAACATCCGCGACCCGCGCCAGGTGATCTGGGCGATCAGCGCCCAGGTGGACCCCCAGCGGGATCTGTTCGTGCTGGAGGACACCCCCTTCGACACCCTCGATTTCGCCAGCGAGCGGCTGGGGCTGGGGGGCCGCCTGGCGATCGATGCCACCACCAAGATCGGCCCGGAGAAGCGCCACACCTGGGGCGAGCCGCTGGGCCGGCCAGCCGAGCTGGAGGCCCGCATCGATCAGCGCTGGAGCGAGCTGGGCCTGGCGGACATCGGCACCAGCGAGCCGGATCCTGCCCTGTTCGGCTACACCCTGGAGCACGTGCTCGGGCGGCTGGCGGCGCAGGCGGCAGCGGTGGGCTGAGCGCTGCTCATGCTCTCGCGCCAGGCCAGCCACGCCCTCAAGGCCCTGCTGGATTTGGCCGGTGACCCCCAGCAGTGGCGCTCCACCCAGCAGCTGGCCAACAGCCAGCAGCTGCCCGAGCCGATGCTGGAGCAGCTGCTGCTGCGGCTGCGCCGGGCCGGGCTGCTGCAGGCGCGGCGGGGACGGCATGGGGGCTACAGGCTGGCCCAGCCAGCGGCTGCGATCAGCCTGGCGGCGGTGCTGGCCGGCCTCGGGGAACGCGGCGGTGGGGGCGGGGACGGGGAGCCAGGCTGCACACCCGCCGACCAGGTGACGGCTGCCCTGCACCGGCGGCTGGAGAGGGCCCGGGAGCAGGCCCTGGCCGCCCTCAGCCTGGAGGACCTGCTGTTCGACCTGCGCAGCGCCGAGGCCAGCGCCGACAGCGATGCCGGCCTGCTGCTGGGCTGAGGATCAGTCGCAACCCTGCACCGAAACCCGGTAGCTGAAACCGGTGGAGGCAGGCATCGTGGTGGCGCCGACGCGCACGTTCACCTGGTTGGTGCGCTTGCCTGGCACGGCCGGGAAAGGTCCGAAGCTCACCTCCTGGCCCGGTTCCAGGCTGCGGTTTTCATTCACCACCCGCAGATCGGTGTTGTCGGTGAAGCGCAGGAAAGCAGCGATTGGAAACACGCCCCGCTCGCTGGATGCAGACTGGAGGAAGATCCGGTAGCTGGCGAAGGTCCGGTCCACGGCGAAGTCGGTGTTCCAGTTGTTGCGGCGCACCAGCCCATCCGGACTGATCCGCTTGGTCACCACCGGCTCACCGCCGCCGCCGATGGGCATCAGAAAGCGACAGGACGCCAACCCTGCTCCGGCATCAACCAGCAGGGCAGCGCCGGCCGCAGCCAGCAGGGGGCTGAGAAGGCGTGAATGAACCATCGATGCAGCCCTGGAAGACGAGGGGGAACCGGGATCCTATGGCTGAGGGTCGGCTTCGAACAGAACTGACAGAAAGCGATCCGGAGCGTTGAGAAAGTTGCGGGTGAGCTGCACATGCTCGCAGTCGCTGAAGGCGATCGGGCGGATGCCCTCATCACTGAAGCTGTAGAGGGTGGCGCCTGGAAAGGCCAACAGGATCGGCGAATGGGTGGCGATGATGAACTGGCCCCGGCCGGATGTGGTGAGGTCGTGGATCACCCGCAGGAAGGACAGCTGGCGTTGGGGCGAGAGGGCCGCCTCCGGTTCATCGAGAAGGAAGAGTCCCTGGGAGAAGCGGTTGGCGAACAGCGTCAGAAACGACTCCCCGTGGGACTGGGCATGGAGCGAGCGGCCCCCGTACAACTCCAGCGTGGAGACGCAGTCCAGATAGGTGGCGAAATTGAAGAAGCTCTCGGCCCGCAGAAAGAAGCCGTCACTCACCTTGGGCAGCCAGGCCAGCCGCAGGGCGCTGGCCAGGGCCGAGGGCTCCGCGTCGGCCGGGCGCTGGTGATCGCGGCTGCCGCCCTCGGGATTGAACCCGCAGCACTCGGCGATGGCCTCCAGCAGGGTGGACTTGCCGCTGCCGTTCTCACCCACCAGAAAGGTGACCGGCGACGGGAACGGGAGATCAATGCCCCCTTGCAGGGCCGGCACCGTGAAGGGGTAATGGGCAGTTCCCATGCGCTCCCGCCGGCTGCTCACGCGCCGGAGGAAGGGGGAACGGCACTGGGAACGGGAGGCCAGGGTTGGACTCAGACGCGGGCCAGACCATAGAAGCCAGTGGCGTAGAGAATCGCCAGCAGCAGGTTGCGCAGCGACTCGCGGGTGAGCAGGAAACGGGCCTGGTTGGCATTGCGGCTGGCCTGCTGCTGCACCTGGGTACGGCTGTCCTGCAGCCGCTTGTAGGGATCGCCGGACTGGCCTGCGGGAGCGGGCGGTACTCCCAGCTGCTGGAGCGCCTGATCGAGACGCTCAGGAGGCAGCTGCTTGAGCTGTTGCTGCAGTGCTCCGAAGCGCTGATCAATCACCTGGCTCTCACCCACCTGCCGGGCATCAATCTGGCCGAGCGAACCGCCGAACAGCACCAGCTGCCACACGGCCAGCAGCACCATGGCGTAAAAACCCAGCTGGGAAAGGAAGCGCAAGTTCCCATCCTTGGACAAGGCGTCTTCCGTCGCCTCGTTCTCCTCTTCCGTTACGTCAAGATCGACGCCGGAAACCGCAGCGGAGGATTGGAGGTCACCCGCCGACATGCGCACATGCAATTGTTCGCGCTGTTGGTACGTCACACCTAGCCGGCCCAGGGCCAGGGCCAGCCAGGGCAACACGCCCACGTTGAGAATGGCACTGGAGAACTGATGGCCCCAGACCTGGGAGAACAGATTCAGGGGCAGGGCCGCGGTGATCACAAACAAAACAAAAGCGATCATCAACACCCTGTAGGTCAGCCGAAGCACCTTCGCCTGGGTGGTGGTGATGCTCCCGAAGGAAACATCTAGGGAGGGGTGCAGGAGGGGCATGGAGAGAACAAGAACATGAATGAGGGGACAGCCGATGGCATGGATAACGCCCTGCTGGGGGGCGACCCTCAGACGAGGATTCCATGCTGGTCAACCATCAAAACCGAATATCTGAGGAGACACTACCGCGATTTAATGCCAAAGAAATGTCAATGAATCCTGTAGGTACGCCAGAGCCACCAGCTAAGGGAGAGGTGGGTGCCTCATTCTCGATGGAAGGTGTGGAGGGGAAAATCAATCGGGTCAATGACCGGACAAGCTGGCCTCGCGGCGCGGGCCGCAAGAGTCGCCATCCAGCTCTGGCGTGCAGGTGACCCAACAAGCAAGTGGTATCCCCCTTGCCACTACCCCCTTTCATGAAACCGACCCCACTCGGACGTGAACCTGAACACCAACACCGATCCTGTGCCCCAGCCCCTGCTTGAGCGCCTGGCGCAAGTGGAGCAGCGTCCCGAACTGGGAGCGGGCAGGCGCCGGTTGGTGGTGGTGATGGGCCAGCTGGGCGACTTCGACAGCCTGGAGTACGCCCAGGCCCTGGCGGCCGCGCTGCCGCGACTGGAAGCCGCCGGGATCGGCCTGCTAGTGATCGCCATCGGCAACGACGCTGGCGCCGAGCGCTTCTGTGGCTACACCGGCCTGCCCCGGCACTGCCTGGCGGTGGATCGAGGCCCCGAGCTGCACCGGGCCCTGGGGCTCTACGCCGGTCTGCAGGCGGGCGGACCCTGGCCTTCCCTGCTGCTGATGTGCGCGGGCATCGGCTCCCCCGGCACCCTGGCTGAAGTGCTGCGCGGCTACAGCGGCGACCGCCAGGCGCCCCAACGGCTGCAATCCCCCCTGTTCGCGCTGCTGGGCAGTGGCTACCAGCGTCCGTTCGAACTGGCCAGCATGCGCCTGGGCAACATGGTGGAGGTGCTGGGCCGCTGGCGCACCTATGTGCCCAGCGATGCCCACCTCACCCAGCGCGGCGGCACCTTCCTGCTCGATGGCGACAACCGCCTGCTGTACGAGCACCGAGACCGGGGGATCCTCGGCTTCTCGGAAACCATGGCCCGACCGCTCAGCTTCCTCAAGCCCTTCCTCGATCCCGAGCGATCGGCTCAGCCTGGGTCAGGCACGCAGGCATAAGTGGTGACGCTGGCGCGGCGCTGCCTGAACTCCGGCGCCTGCGGATCCGCCGGGCTCCACCACCAGCGGCCGTCGGTGTAGCTGGGGGCTCCGGCGTTGTTGGTGCGCGGCAGCTGCAGGCTGACACCGCGCCACTGCAGCACCACATAGGCCCCCGGCACGGTGCCGGCGACGCTGTTGGGGATGTCGGCGGCGTCCACGGCGCCCGCGAACACCACGGCCAGCAACGGATCGCCGTCGCACAGGTAGGCCTGGCGCTGCAGGGGGCCCGGCCCGGTGGCCCAGGCGGGTGCCGCCAGCAGCAGGCTGAACAGCAGGGAAAGCAGCCAGGTCATCGGCATCGCCATGCACGGTCCATAGGATCGCCCGACCAGCGCCTTCTCTGCACGTGGTTGTCACCACCGCCCAGCCCAGCCCCCTGCCACTGAGCGGCGGCGGCAGCCTGGGCGGCACGGTGCGGGTGCCGGGCGACAAGTCGATCTCCCACCGCGCCCTGCTGTTCGGGGCCATCGCCGAGGGCACCACCCGGATCGAGGGCCTGCTGCCCGCCGAAGACCCCCTCTCCACCGCCGCCTGCCTGCGGGCCATGGGGGTGGAGGTGTCGGCGATTCGCGCCGGTGAAGCGGTGAGTGTGCAGGGGGTGGGGCTCGATGGCTTGCAGGAACCGGCCGACGTGCTCGACTGCGGCAACTCCGGCACCACCATGCGGTTGATGCTGGGGCTGCTGGCCGGCCGCACGGGCCGCCACTTCGTGCTCAGCGGCGATGCCTCCCTGCGGGGGCGGCCGATGCGGCGGGTGGGGGCGCCCCTGGGCCAGATGGGTGCCGTGATCCACGGCCGCAAGGACGGCAACTTCGCCCCCCTGGCGGTGCTGGGTCAGGCCCTGCAGGGCACCACGATCCGCACGCCGGTGGCCTCGGCCCAGGTGAAGAGCGCCATCCTCCTGGCTGGCCTCACCGCCGAGGGGCCCACAACCGTGATCGAGCCGGCCCAGAGCCGCGACCACAGCGAGCGCATGTTGGGGGCCTTCGGCGCCCAGCTGGAGGTGGGCGGCCCCGGCCTCACCGAGGTGATCGTGACCCCCGGCAGCCCCCTTCTGGGCCAGAGCGTGGTCGTGCCGGGCGACATCAGCTCGGCCGCCTTCTGGCTGGTGGCCGCCGCCATCACTCCCGGCGCCGAGCTCACGGTGGAGAACGTGGGCCTCAACCCCAGCCGCACCGGAATCCTCGATGTGCTGGCCCAGATGGGCGCCCGGATCGAGGTGCTCAACCCGCGCGATGTGGCCGGCGAGCCGGTGGGCGACCTGCGCGTGTGCCATGGGCCCCTGCAGGCCTTTGCGATCGGCGGTGAGCTGATCCCGCGGCTGGTGGATGAGATCCCGGTGCTGGCGGTGGCCGCCTGCTGCGCCGAGGGCGTCAGCCGCATCACCGACGCCGGCGAGCTGCGGGTGAAGGAAACCGACCGGCTGGCGGTGATGGCGCGCCAGCTGGGTGCCATGGGAGCCCGCATCGAGGAATTCGAGGACGGCATGGCTGTCACCGGCATCACGACCCTGCGGGGCGCCGCCGTGGACAGCGAGACCGACCACCGGGTGGCCATGAGCCTGGCGGTGGCGGCCCTGGTGGCAGAGGGCAGCACCAGCCTGGCGCGCCCGGAGGCGGCGGCCGTGTCCTATCCCGGCTTCTGGGATGACCTGCAGCGCCTGCGTGGCTGAGGCTGGGCCCCTGCGGCCCCACCTTGGCGCCGACGGGAGCTTCAGCCTCTGGAGCGACCACTTCGGCGAGGGCTTCCATGGGGGCATCGGTGCCCTCTGCGAGGCGCGGGCGAAGTTTGTGCACCCAGCCCAGCTGGAGCGCTTCCCCCGCGGCCGGCGGCTGCGGGTGGTGGATGTGGGCTTCGGCCTGGGCACCAACAGCGCCGCCCTGCGGGAGGCCGCCGAAGACTGGGGCCTGGAGCTGGAGATCTGGGGGCTGGAGTGCGACCCCCAGCCCCTGCGCCAGGCCCTCGCCACCCCCGCCTTTCGCAGCCAGTGGCGGCAGCACACCGTTCGCTGGCTGGAAGGGATCCTGGCCGCGGGCGGCGAGAGCGGGCTGCTGTGGGGGGATGCCCGCCAGCGACTGCCGGAGCTGCTGGGCGAGCGGCGACTGGCCGGCCACTGTGATCTGGTGCTCCTGGACGCCTTCTCCCCCCAGCGCTGTCCGGAGCTCTGGAGCGATGAGTTCCTCGACCAGCTGGCCCGCCTGCTTGAGCCCCGGGGCCGGCTGCTCACCTACTGCTGCGCCGCCGCCGTGCGCCGCAGCCTGATGCAGGCCGGACTGGAGCTGGCCTCCATCCAGGCGCCGCCCGAGCAGTCAGCCAACAACGGCGAGCTCTGGAGTTTCGGCTCCGCCGCCAGCCCCTCTGCCCTGCTGGACGCGGGCACGACGGGAGGCGGCCCCCTGCGGCCCCTCAGCACGATGGAACTGGAGCACCTGGGCACCCGGGCGGCCGAGCCCTACCGCGACCCCGGCGGCCAGGCCAGCGCCGCGGAGATCCTGGCGGCCCGCCAGAGAGCCCAGGCGGCGAGCAGCGCCTCCTGCACCAGCGCCTGGCGGCGCCGCTGGGGCTTGTAAGGACGCCAACTAGATTCCGCTCCAGCCGTTGCCAGGGTCCATGCTTGCCGTCGCCGTGTTGGCCGCTGGAAAGGGCACGCGCATGAAGAGTGCCCTGCCCAAGGTGCTCCAACCCCTGGCCGGCGCCACCCTGGTGGAGCGGGTGCTGGCAAGCTGCGAGCACCTCAGCCCCGAGCGGCGCCTGCTGATCGTCGGCCACCAGGCGGAACGGGTGGAGCGCTCCCTGGGTCACCACAGCAGCCTGGAGTTTGTGCTGCAGCACCCCCAGAACGGCACGGGTCATGCCGTGCAGCAGCTGCTCGAGCCCCTGCAGGGTTTCAGCGGGGATCTGCTGGTGCTCAACGGCGACGTGCCCCTGCTGCGGCCGGAAACCCTGGAGGATCTGTTGGAGCAGCACCGGGCCAGCGGCGCCGCCGTGACCCTGCTCACCGCCCGCCTGGACGACCCCACGGGCTACGGCCGCGTGTTCGCCGATGGCCAGGGGCGGGTGGAGCGGATTGTGGAGCACCGCGACTGCAGCCAGGCCCAGCGCACCAACAACCTCATCAACGCCGGCATCTACTGCTTCAACTGGCCGCGGCTGGCCGAGGTGCTGCCCCAGCTCAACAGCAACAACGACCAGGGCGAGCTCTACCTCACCGACACTGTGGCCATGCTCAGTCCTGCCATGCACCTGGAGGTGGCCGATGCCGATGAGATCAACGGCATCAACGACCGCCTGCAGCTGGCCCAGTGCGAAGGGGTGCTGCAGCAGCGGCTGCGGGAGCACTGGATGCGAGAGGGGGTGACCTTCACCGATCCGGCCAGCTGCACCCTCAGCGACGGAACCCGCTTCGGCCGCGACGTGGTGGTGGAGCCCCAGTGCCACTTCCGCGGTGCCGTGACCATCGGCGAGGGCTGCCGTATCGGCCCGGGCTGCCTGATCGAGCAGGCGCAGATCGGCGAGCGGGTGGAGATCGTGCAGTCGGTGGTGCGGGAGGCGGCGGTGGCGGCCGACTGCGCCATCGGTCCCTATGCCCACCTGCGTCCCGCCGCCCAGCTGGGCGAGGGCTGCCGGGTGGGCAACTTCGTGGAGGTGAAGAAGAGCACCCTGGCTCCGGGCTGCAAGGTGAACCACCTCAGCTACATCGGCGACGCCGACCTGGGAGAAAACGTGAACGTGGGCGCCGGCACGATCACCGCCAACTACGACGGCCTCAACAAGCACCGCACCGTGATCGGCGCCGGCAGCAAAACGGGCGCCAACTCGGTGCTGGTGGCGCCGATCACCATCGGCGAAAACGTGACCGTAGGGGCCGGCTCCACCCTCACCAAGGATGTGCCCAGCGGCGCCCTGGCACTGGGCCGCGCCCGCCAGCTGGTGCGCGAGGACTGGCGGGGCCCGGCCTAGAGCAACCCCTCGAGCAGCGGCAGCAAGCGCTCAAGAGCCACGCCGCGGCTGGCCTTGAGCAACAGCACGTCGCCGGGGGCCAGCCACTCGGCCAGTGGGCCAGCCGCCTGCTCGGGGCTCTCCACCACCGCCAGGCAGGGCAGGCCGGCTGCCGCCTCGGCCATCGCCGCCGCCTCGGCTCCAGAGGCCACAACCACCAGGCCATCGAGCCCCCGCTGGCGTGCCCGTTCGGCCACTTGGCGGTGCAGCGCCTCGCTCTGCTCGCCCAGCTCCAGCATCGTGCCCAGCACGGCGAAGCGCCGGCCGTCCTGACTGGCCAGCAGGTCCAGGGCCGCCAGCACCGCCTCCGGCGAGGCGTTGTAGGTCTCATCCAGCACCGTGAGCCCACCCAGATGCAACCGCCGGTTGCGGCCCTCCGATCCGGCCACCTCAAGCTCCTGCAGCGCAGCCAGCGCCACCCCCAGCTCCCGCGCCACGGCGACAGCCAGCAGCAGGTTGCGGGCGTTGTGGCGTCCAGCGAGGGGCAGCTGCAGCCGCTCGCCCTCCAGCTCCAGCACGCCGGCCGCGCCGTCGTAGCGGCCCACCAGATCGGCCTGCTCCTGGCCCGGCTCGCCATGCAGGGCGATGCGGCAGACGCGCCCCTGCCACACCGCGGCCACCGCCGCCTCCAGCAGGGGATCGCCGCCCGGGATCACCAGCAGGCCATCCCCCTTGAGAGCGGTGGTGATCTCACACTTGGCCCGGCCTATGGCCTCGCGGCTGCCCAGGCGGCCGATGTGGGCGGTGCCGATGTTGGTGATCACCGCCACGTCCGGCTCAGCGCAGACGCTCAGCCGCTCGATCTCTCCCAGCCCGCGCATGCCCATCTCGATCACCAGGGCGCGATGCTCCGGGGTGGCCTTGAGCAGGGTGAGGGGCACGCCCACGTCGTTGTTCTCATTGCCACTCGAAGCCAGCACCGGGCCCAGGGATCCCAGGGCGGCGCGCACCAGCTCGCGGGTGGTGGTCTTGCCCGCCGAACCCGTCACCGCCACCACCGGCAGCCCCAGCTGCCGCCGCCACCGCTGCGCCAGCTGCTGGTAGGCCAGCAGGGTGTCGTCCACCACCCAGATCGCACAGCCCTGCCCAGCAGCCTGCTGGGAGAGGCTCTCCAGGGCGGCGGGGTCCAGGCCATCGGTCTGCAGCAGCAGCGCCCGACAGCCGGCCACCACGGCATCGGCCAGAAAGCGGTGGCCGTCAAAGCGCTCGCCCACCAGCGGCACGAACAGACTGCCGGGCGCCAGTGAACGGCTATCGGTGCTGATCGCGCTCAGCTGCGGCGAGGGGCTCTCGCTGGCATCCCCCACCAGGGGCGAACCCCAGAGCTGCTGCAGGCAGGCGAGATCAAGGGGCATGCGCAGGCGACGGAGGAGCGAGCAGGATCATGCCTGAGCCCACCCGGGCGCTGCGCGCCAGCGGCGTTCCCTGGGAATCCAGCAGCCACAGGCGCCCCGCGCCCAGGGATTCAGCCCGCAGCTGCCACTGCTCCGCCAGCTCCTGGCGCTCGGCCGCCGGCAGCGCCTGCCAGCCAGTCGGATCCAGCACCAGCTCCAGATCCCCATCCGGTTCCCGCAGGCGCGCCGCCCCCAGCAGCCCGGCCCCCGGCTCGTCGGCGAAGGCCTCCAGCAGGGGGTCGGGCTCAGGGAGTTCAGCGTTCTCTGGGGGTTCTTCAGCCGGGTATTCCTCAGCGGATGGGGGCTCAGCGATGGGCTGCTCCGCCGATGGCTGCTCAATCAAGGGGTGCTCCGCCGGGGATTGCTCAGCGAGCGGTCCATCAACGGGGCGCTCAACAGCCGAGGACACCTCGGCGGTGGGAGCCTCATGGACCCTCTCACCTGGGGATGGACTGCCCAGGCTCCCCAGCCCCCAACCGGCCGCCACCAGCAGGCTGAGCAGCAAGGCCAGCAGCAACGGCCAGAACCAGGCCGCCAGCGCCTGGGGCCAGAACGCCGGCCAGGGCAGATCACCCTGGCGGTTGCGCCGCCACAGCTGCCACATCCCCAGCCGCATGGAGGCCAGCACCGCAAGCAGGTCACGGCGCAACAGGCCCCAGGGATTCACGTACGGGGCGGGAAGATCCTCGCCGTCTGGCCGATCCCGCAGCTCAGCCACCAGGGACGATCAGCGCCGCTTGAGCAGCCCCGCCAGCCCCCGGCGGCTGGGGTCGGCATCCTGGCCTTGGGAGAACTGCTCCACCGCCGCCGCCTCCGGCGTGGGCTCCTTAACGCCGCACACATCGCGGTACATGGCGTCGTATTCCAGCGCTGAACGCTCCCAGCTGAAGTCCACCGCCATCGCCCGCTTCTGCAGCTCGGCCCAGGCCGTGGGGTTGCGGTAGGCCTCCCAGGAGCGCACGATCGCGGTGTAGAAGTCGATTGGCTCGTAGCGGTCAAAGCCGTAGCCAGTGCCCCGCCCGGCGGCCGGATCATTGGGGGGCACGGTGTCCACCAGGCCGCCCACCATGCGCGCCACCGGGATTGAGCCATAGCGCATCGCCAGCATCTGACTGATGCCGCAGGGTTCGAAGCGGCTGGGCATCAGGAAGGCGTCACTGCCCCCATAGATCAGCCGGGAGAGGGCATCGTCGTAGGTGAGGAACACGGCGAAACGGCCGGGATGGCGAGCGGCCATCTGCCAGAGGCCGGCCTCATAGGCCCGGTCGCCGGTGCCCAGCACCACGATCTGGCTGTCGGTATAGGCCAACACGCGGTCGGCCACCTGCAGCAGCAGATCCACCCCCTTCTGGTCCACCAGCCGACTCACCATGCCCATCAGATAGCTTCGGGGGGTGACCGTCAGCCCGAAACGCTCCTGCAGCTGGTGCTTGTTCTGCGCCCGCGGAGCCAGGTCCTCGGCCGTGAACCGGGCGGGCAGGGCGGCATCGCTGGCCGGATTCCAGTCATCCACATCGATGCCGTTGAGGATGCCGCGCAGCTTGCCGCTGATGAAATTGAGCAGCCCCTCCAGCTTCTCGCCGTATTCGGCGGTGCGGATCTCCTGGGCATAGGTGGGCGACACCGCATTCACCCGATCGGCATAGAGCAGGGCCGCCGCCATCGTGTGGTCCCCCTGCATGTACCAGGGGCACCAGGTGATGCGGTCGAGCTTCCAGCGCCAGGGGCCCTGGTACTTGAGGTTGTGGATGGTGAACACGGTGCTGATCTCCGGGTCCTGGTGCATCCACACCGGCAACATGCCGGTGTGCCAGTCGTGGCAGTGCAGCACCTGGGGCTTCCAGTGGTGCCAGCAGAACTCAGCGGTGGCACTGGCGAAGAAGGTGAAGCGCCAGTCCTCGTCGTCGCCGCCGTAGATCCGCTCGGCGTCGAACACGGGATGGCCCACCAGGTACAGGGGCAGACCGGTGGTGGGATGGGTGGCTTCAAACACCGCAAAGTCGTTGCCCATCGTGTGGCCCCGCCACACCGGTTCCGAGGGGATCGACAGCCGTGACCAGAGCCGGCCGTAGCCCGGCAGGATCACGCGCACATCATGGCCGAGCCGGGCCAGGGCGGGGGGCAGGGACCCCACCACATCGCCCATGCCGCCCACCTTCACCAGGGGGGCGCATTCAGCCGCTGCGAACAGGATGCGCATCCCACCACTCATCAGGTGGGCGCAACTGTAAGGGTGGTCTCCTCCCGTTCCCGCCGGCTTCAAGGCAGAACGGTGACGGGAGTGCCCAGCCGCACCAGCTCGAACAGCTCCTGCACGTGCTCATCGAACAGGCGCACACAGCCGTGGGATACGGCCTGGCCGACGCTGTCACGGTTGGGAGTGCCATGGAAGCCGGAACTCACACAGCCCTCCACCACCAGGTGCTCCCGGCCGTTGAAGCCGGAGCGGCCCAGGCAGTCGCGGTGGAAGCCGATCCAGCGGCTGCCCAGGGGGTTGGCCGGCCCCGGCGGCACCGTCTCGCCGGTGGCGGGGTGTTCCCAGCTGGGGTCGGCCACCCGCTCGATCACGGCAAAGCGCCCTACCGGCGTCTCCCAGCCGGGTCGGCCGACGGCCACCGGGAAGCTGCGCAGCTCCTGGCCGTTCTCCAGCACTCGTAGCAGCCGGTGGCGGCGGTCGAGCACCAGCTCCCGCTGGGCCGGCACCTGCTCCTGCAACACAGCCACCGGCTCAGGGGCGGCTTGATCGGAGCGGAATGGGGCACGCACGCTGAGCACCTCGCCGAGGGCAGCGGCCTGAGGATGGGGAGCTGAATCCTCAGTTGTGGTGAGTGCAGCTGTGGTGGGTGCGGCAAAGCCTGGACCAGGGGACACCAGGGCCGCCGCCAGTCCAGCAACCATCCCACCCAACAACATCGGAAGCCTCCTGGAGGGAACCATCCGCCGGAACGGCCAAGCAACACATTGAGACCTCACGGTAGCCAGGGCTCGGCGGAGAAGTCCGGCGGGCGCTTCTCCAGAAAGGCATTGCGTCCCTCCTGGCCCTCGGCCGTCCGGTAGAAGAGATGGGTGGCCTGGCCCGCCAGTTCCTGGATCCCCGCCAGGCCATCGGTTTCGGCGTTGAAGGCCGCCTTCAGGCAGCGGATCGCCGTGGGGCTGTGCTGGAGCACCTCCCGGGCCCAGCGCACCCCTTCCTCCTGCAGCTGCTCCAGCGGGACCACCGCATTCACCAGCCCCATGGCCAGGGCCTCCTCCGCCCCGTACTGGCGGCAGAGAAACCAGATCTCCCGGGCCTTGCGCTGGCCCACCACCCGGGCCAGGTAGCCGGCGCCGAAGCCGCCGTCGAAGCTGCCCACCCGTGGGCCGGTCTGGCCGAAGCGGGCGTTGTCGGCCGCCAGGGAGAGATCGCAGAGTAGATGCAGCACCTGGCCGCCGCCGATCGCATAGCCCGCCACCAGGGCGATCACCACCTTGGGCAGGCTGCGGATCAGCCGCTGCAGGTCGAGCACGTTGAGGCGGGGCAGGCCGTCCTCGTCCACATAGCCGCCGTCGCCACGCACGCTCTGGTCACCGCCGGCGCAGAAGGCCCAGCCGCCATCGGCCGCCGGCCCGGCGCCGGTGAACAGCACCACGCCGATACGGGGGTTGTCGCGCACCCGGGCAAAGGCATCGCAGAGTTCAGCCACGGTGCGGGGCCGGAAGGCGTTGCGTTTGTGGGGCCGGTTGATCGTGATCCGGGCGATGCCCTCGTCGCTCAGCTCCAGGCGGATGTCCTCGTAGGAGCCGGCGGGCTGCCAGGCAACGCTCATGGCGAATCGGCCAGGGAGCACGCCATTCTGCGCAGGGCCTGGCGCCAGGCCGCGTCGGCCCGGCGGTCGGTGCGCAGCAGCAGCAGGGCCAGGGGCTGCTCCAGCCCCCAGGCCACACCGGCCTCCAGGGTGGCCCAGCTGTCCACCGTCCGGCTGGGTACGCCATGGGCGGCGGCCAGGGCGGCCTGATCCACCGCCTGGGGCATGGCATACAGGCGCTCGAAGTCGAGCAGGCCCGAATCATGGGGGGATGCGGAGTCCGGCGGCCCCTGGACCTGGGGCCGGATCGGCAGCTGCTCGAAGATGCCGCCGCCGCCGTTGTCGATCAGCACCACCAGCAGGCGACCGCCGAGCTGCTGGCGCCACAACCAGCCGTTGCTGTCGTGCAACAGGGCCAGATCACCGCTGAGCAGCACCGCCTGGCCGGCCGCCTCCGCCACACCACAGGCGGTTGAGAGGGTGCCATCGATCCCCGATGCCCCGCGGCAGCCCAGCACCGGCCGGGCCGGGCCCCGGCTGTCGCTGAACGTCTCCCAGTCGCGCACCGGCGAGCTGTTGGCCAGCATCAGCGGCACCCCCTTCGGCAGCAGGCGCCCCAGGCGGCGGGACAGGGGCGGTTCGCCCCAGGGCGTGCTCTCGGCCGCCGGAGCTGCCAGCAGCTGCTGATCCAGGAGGGCCTGCAGGCGCTCCTCCAGATCCCCCCACTGTCCCGCGTAGCGCTGGCAGGCCTTGGAGGGGGAACCCGCGAGGTACTCGGGCGCCAACTGGCCGAGCCAGCCGGCCAGGCCGGCGGGGCTGTGGCTAAGGCAGCGGCCCAGGGGGTCGAGGGGGCGGGGGTCGCCCTCGCTCACCAGCAGCTGGGGTCCGCCACAGGCCTCCAGCAGGCTCTGCAGGCGCCGGCTGGCCGGCAACGGCCCCAGTCGCAGCACCTGCAGGTCGGGCAGTCCGGCGGCTAAGGATGGGGGCAACGCGGCACCCACCAGGTCGTAGGCGCCCACCAGCTGCAGGCCCGCGCAGCCGCGCAGCCCGCTGAGGCCATCAGCCAGCACGGGCCAGCCCGTGCGCCGCTGCCAGCGCTGCAGCGCCGCCACGAAGGCCGGCCAGGCACTGGGGTGGCCCCGCCAGGGGCCGGCCACCACCAGCCCGGGCCGGTCAGGATCCAGGCCCGCTGCCCCCTGCCGCTGGGGGTCTGCGGGTTGATCCACGGCGCGGGCCGGGGGGGGCTGGTGGGGCGGGATCGCAATGCCCTGGTGCGCCACGGAGCCAGCGGCATGGAGCGGCTCGTCGAAGGGCAGGTTGAGATGCACCGGCCCCGGGGCCTGGCCGCGGGCGCCCCTGCTACAAGCGAGGGCCGCATTGGCCAGGGCCCTCAGGGCGTCCGGCTCCATAGCCGCCAGGCCAAGGCCGTCCCCCTGGCCCAGCCAGCGGGCTGCGGGGGCGAGAAAACACTCCTGGTTCACCGTCTGGTTGGCCCCGCAGCCCTTCAGCCGCTCTGGCCGGTCGGCGGTGAGCAGCAGCAGGGGCACACCGCCGTGGTCAGCCTCCACCGCCGCCGGCAGCAGGTTGGCCACCGCCGTGCCGGAGGTGGTGATCACGGCGGCCGGCTCGCCACTGGCCATCGCCAGGCCGAGGGCGAAGAAGGCCGCCGAGCGCTCATCGATGGCGGTGTGCAGGCAACCCCGGCCCGCAGCCACCAGCAGCCCCACGGCGCTGGCCAGGGGGCCGGAGCGGCTGCCGGGACAGAGCACCCAGTGCGCCACGCCGCCGGCGCCCATGGCCGCCAGCAGGCTGAGGGCCGCCTCCAGGTTGCGACCGGCCAGAGCGGGATCGGGGGTTGCCGGATCGTTGGGGGCTGGATCGTTGGGGGCTGGTGTGGATGGGGCCGGTGATGGAACCAACGGCAAACCGGAGCGCTGCAAGATGGTTGGTCCATCCTCCTGCCCCCTTGACCGCGACCCCGAAGCCGACGGCGGGCCTGATGCGCCAGCTGCGCAGCCTGCTGCTCTGGGTGCTGGTGGCCCTGGCGCTGCGCTGGGCCGTGATCGAACCCCGCTGGATTCCCTCGGGCTCGATGCTGCCCACTCTGCAGTTGGAGGACCGGGTGCTGGTGGAGAAGCTGCGGGTGCGCCTGCACCGGCACCTGCCCACCGGCACGGTGGTGGTGTTCCACCCGCCGCCGCAGCTGCAGGCGGCGGGCTATGCCGCCGAGACGGCCCTGATCAAGCGGCTGGTGGGGCTGCCAGGCGATCAAATCGCCGTGCGCGACGGCCAGCTCTGGCGCAATGGCCAGGTGGTGCAGCCCGACTGGAAGGCCGAACCGATGGACTACGACCTGCCCGAGCTCACCGTGCCCCCCGGCGAGCTGCTGGTGCTGGGAGACAACCGCAATGCCAGCCTCGACTCGCACCTCTGGGGCACCCTGCCGGAGGGGGAACTGATCGGCACAGCAGTGCTGCGCTACTGGCCCCTCAACCGGTTCGGGCCGATTCGGTTCTCCCCCACGCAGGAAGCAACGGGGGCTGCAGAGTAGCTCGACTAGGGTGCACAAGTGACGCAGAGCACACCGAGGCATGTTCAACCCGGAGTTCCTGACGAGCGACAACGAGTCGATCAGCGGCAACGCCCTGATCCAGTACCTCCAGGAGCAGTCCCCGGACGTGCTGCAACGGGTGGCCCGCTCGGCCAGCGGTGAGATTCAGGACATCATTCGCCATAACGTGCAGGGTCTGCTGGGCATGCTGCCCGGTGAGCACTTTGAGGTGAAGGTGCAGACCAACCGCGAGAACCTGGCCAGCCTGCTGGCCTCGGCGATGATGACGGGCTACTTCCTGCGCCAGATGGAACAGCGCATGGAACTGGAGGCCAGCCTGATCGCCAGCGGCGGCACCGACGACTACGACGCCGATCCGGGTCCCCTGCGGCTCTGAGCGGCTCAGCTCTGGGGTGAGCGGGGCACCAGACCCAGTTTCAGCAGGGTGTGATCGATGCGGGCCAGGGTGGCCCAGCTGTCCTGCTCCGGTGCCCAGGGGCGCGTGACCAGCTCCCTGGCCAGATCGGCAAGGCGAGCGGCGTCACAGGCCACCGGTGCCTCGTAGTGGGCGGAGATCAGCCAACGCAGATCGGGGAGCTGGGCCAGGCGGCCGATCCACTCCACCAGGGCCCCACGACAGCGGGGAAACACCAGCCGCTCCAGCACCGGCGCCACCTGCAGCCTGGGCTGGTCTCCCGGTACCAGCTCGCGGAACGCCTCCTGCCAGTGCGGTTGCCAGCGGAAGGGGTAGAGCCCGAAGTAGAAGCGCGGGTGGCGCAGGCCAGGGGCCATCGCCAGGGCAAGCACCTCCCCCCAGCCCGGCACCTCCAGAGGTGCCGGCCGCAGATAGGAGGCGAACAGCACCAGCCGCTGCCAGCCACGGCGACGCTGCTCCGGCGTGTCCTCCAGGGGCTGGTCCCCCCGGTCGCGTGCATGGAACAGCAGGGGTGTGGGATCAGCGTCAAACACGGCGGGCGGATCGGCGCCGATTGCCACCAGGGCATCGGTGAGCAGCAGGCTGCCCGTGGCCCGGTGCAGACAGGCCACCTCCATGAAGGTGCCGAGGCCGAGATCGAGGGGGCCCAGGCCGCACCAGTCGAGTTCATCGCCATGGGGCAATCCCTGCTCAAACAGAACCCTGGTGCGGCTGGGTGGGAATCCCAGCCAACTCGGGGGCAGCGCGAGAGGGAAGCTCCACTGGCCGGGAGCCACCCACACCGCGCCATTGGGGAAGGCCCGAGCCAGGGCTGGGGTGGGCAACTTGTGCTCCAGGCCCGAAGCGGTGGGCAACACAATCGTAACCACGGGGCCATGGTGGCGCTCCAGCTCCCGGAGAGCCGCCAGCAACTCCGCGGTGACTGGCAGCGGGGCGTAGAGCAGCAGGCCCTGGCGCAGGCGCAGCACCGTCATCCGGATCGGCACCGCCACGTAGAAGATCCCCTGCAGCTGCTCAAAGGCCCACACCTGGCCGGGGATCAGTTCGCGCACCAGGGTGCGCCGCCGTCCGTAGGGATAGAGAGGCAGCAGCGGCCACCAGGGCCAGCGCTGCTCGCTGGCATCACCGGCCTTGGAGGCAGTGAGCGAGGACAGGCCGGAGGACACCACGCAAAATCCAGGAAACAGTTGCCGGGACTCAGCCCAGGAGCACCAGACTGATGCTCATCACGGCCATGCCGGCCAGCACACCGCCGATCATCAGATGGTGGTGGGACGCCAGGCGCTGGGCCGTGGGAAGGAGTTCATCGAAGCAGATGTAGATCATCACGCCGGCCACGCTGGCGAACACCAGGCCCAGCAGGGTGTCGGTGAGCACGGACCGCAGAAACAGATAGCCCACCAGGGCCCCCAGGGGTTCGGCCATGCCGGAGGCCATGGAAATCCAGAAGGCCTGCCGCCGGCTGCCGGTGGCGTAGTAGATCGGCGCCGACACCGCCAGCCCCTCGGGAATGTTGTGGATGGCGATGGCGATGGCGATGCCGATCCCCAGGCGCGGGCTGGAGAGGGCCCCCAGAAAGGTGAGCAGCCCCTCGGGAAAGTTGTGGATGGCGATCGCCAGCGCCGAGAACAGGCCGGTGCGCAGCAGGTTGGCCTTCGACTGTGGGTCGCGGTCCCGGCTGGCCTGCAGGGCCGGGGAGAGGGCCGGCTCGGGCAGGGGCAGCAGGCGGTCGATCAGGGCGATGGCTCCCATGCCGGCAAACAGGGCCAGCACTGCCAGGGCATGGCCGGGCTGGTTGCCCAGCGGGCCGCTGAGGATGTCCCGGGCCTTGGGCAGGATCTCCACGAACGACACATAGAGCATCACCCCCGCCGAGAAGCTGAGGGCGATGCTGAGCACGCGGGGACTGAACCCCCGGTTGAACAGGCCAAGCACGCTGCCCAGGCCGGTGGAGAGTCCGGCCGCCACGGTGAGCAGGAAGGCGAAGACAACCCGCGAATTCAGAACCTGGGAATCCGGCACTGGCACAGGTGGACCCCCGATCAACGCACGAACTGGCCTGATGATCGCAGGCGGCCCCCACTCCTCGGCCCCACTCCTCGGCCCCACTCCTCGGCCCCACTCCTCGGCCCCCATGAAAAACCCCGCCGGATTCCCCCCTGCAGGCAGGGAGGAGGTGGTGCGGGGTGTGCGGAATGACGTGAACCAGGAGCCGCAGGGCCGTTGACCTGAGATCTCAGACGATGGCCGGGGCCGTGAGCGCCACGGGCACGGCGCTGGTGCTGGCCAGATCCAGCGGGAAGTTGTGGGCGTTGCGCTCGTGCATCACTTCCATGCCCAGATTGGCGCGGTTGAGCACGTCGGCCCAGGTGGGCAGCACCCGGCCCTGGGCGTCCAGGATCGACTGGTTGAAGTTGAAGCCGTTCAGGTTGAACGCCATGGTGCTGATGCCCATGGAGGTGAACCAGATCCCCACCACCGGCCAGGCACCCAGGAAGAAGTGCAGGCTGCGGCTGTTGTTGAAGCTGGCATACTGGAAGATCAGGCGACCGAAGTAACCGTGGGCAGCCACGATGTTGTAGGTCTCTTCCTCCTGGCCGAACTTGTAGCCATAGTTCTGACTCTCAGTTTCGGTGGTCTCCCGCACAAGGCTGGAGGTGACGAGCGAACCGTGCATGGCGGAGAACAGGCTGCCGCCGAACACGCCGGCCACCCCCAGCATGTGGAAGGGGTGCATCAGGATGTTGTGCTCAGCCTGGAACACCAGCATGAAGTTGAAGGTGCCGCTGATGCCGAGGGGCATGCCGTCGGAGAAGGAGCCCTGGCCGAAGGGGTAGATCAGGAACACGGCGAAGGCGGCCGAGAGCGGCGCGCTGTAGGCCACGCAGATCCAGGGGCGCATGCCCAGGCGGTAGCTGAGCTCCCACTGGCGGCCCATATAGGCGGAGATGCCGATCAGGAAGTGGAACACCACCAGCTGATAAGGACCGCCGTTGTAGAGCCACTCATCCAGGGAGGCCGCCTCCCAGATCGGATAGAAGTGCAGGCCGATGGCGTTGCTGGAGGGCACAACAGCACCGGAGATGATGTTGTTGCCATAGATGAACGAGCCGGCAACCGGTTCGCGGATGCCGTCGATGTCCACCGGCGGGGCGGCGATGAAGGCAATGATGAAGCAGATCGTGGCGGCCAGCAGGCAGGGGATCATCAACACCCCGAACCAGCCCACATAGAGGCGGTTGTTGGTGGAGGTGACCCACTGGCAGAAGTTCTGCCAGTTGCTGCTCGTGCCGCTGCGGATGGCAGTGGTCATGGCACAGACCTCAGTGCAGAAATGAGGTGGAAAGACGATGAGAACAGCCACAGCCAGCAGGGCTGCGGTCAATAAAAGCTAATTACGCCCCCGCTGATCACCAGGGGACGCAATCAATCGCCCAGTTGCGTTACACCGCTTCAAGCAACTGCGTTACACACGTTCAAACTGCCTTGAGGGGGCCTGGCTGGCTGGCCCGGGCCTGCTCGGCCAACCACTGGCGGCCCTGGCGCAGAAACGCCGGCCAATCCAGCTTCTCCGCCTCCGCCGCCTGCGCCACCAGCAGGGGTGCCTCCCGCCGGATGCGCTCCAGGTCGGGGTCGGCCACGCCCACCGAGCGGGCCAGGGTATCGGCCAGGGCGCGGCCCACCACCCGGGTGAGATAGGCGGCACTGAGGGCCTGCACCGCGCTGCCCAGCAGCCAGGTGGGGCCGTGCCACTTCACCACCCCGGCCAGGGCCTGGCTGCTCCACTCCACCACCCCCAGGGTGAGGGCGGCCCGGGCCAGTTCCACCGCCGTGGCCTGCAGCTGTTCGGCGCCCCAGGGGCAGTCCCAGAGCCGGGCCATCTCCTTCACCATCAAGCCATTGGCCACCGCCAGCACCAGCAGATCCAGGCTGGGCAGGGGTGCAGCCACCACCCCGGCGGCCACGAGCCACTGGGTGCGCTGCTGCAACTGCTGGAACCGGCCCCTGCGCAGCCCCTCCAGCTGTCCCTGCCAGCGACTGTGCAGGGCCGCCAGGCAGCGCTGCTGCCGCTGGCTGCGCAGGTTAGCGGCCTCCCCCGCCCAGCGCGCCCCCAGGCCAGACAGCTGGGAGCCCAGGGCGGCCACGTCGTGCCAGCACACCAGCTCCACGGGGTGGGCCGTGGGCAGCTGGGCCCGCAACTCGGCGGCCACGGCGGCCCCGGACTCCTGGCTGGGCACCTCCACCAGCAACACGAGGGGCTGGCCGGCGGGCACCGCCTGGATCCAGCGCAGGTCGGCCGCCAGCAGGGGTGGCTTCAGCCCATAGAGAAGGATGTCGCAGCTGGCGAAGGGCTCCGGCCAGCTCCATTGCTGCGTCGCCGGCGGCAGGGGGCGACTCCAGTGCAGGCTGAGGGCGGCAGGCCCGCGCAGGCTGGCCGCCACCTGGGCGCGCCAGGAGGGCTCCTCCGGACAGGCACCCACCAGGCCCAGATGCAGTCCGGGACGCTCCAGCTGGGCCCGCAGCTGCTCCAACTCGACGCAGCGCCGGCTGCTGGCGGCCCCATCCGGATCGAGCTGCTCAAACTGCTGCTGCAGGCGCTCCAGCCGCTGCAGCCAGCCCGCGCTGCTGGTGGCCCCCAGGCCGCTGGAGCGGCCGCCCGTCCTGGACCAGCCCCTGAGCAGCAGCAGGCCCGCGGTGGCGGTGGAGGCTGCCAGCACGGGCACATGCAGCACCTGGCCGAGCCCTTCCAGCACCACTCCTCCACCAACGGCCGCGGCGGCCATGGGCCAGAGACGGCGCCACAGCTGATCGCCGCGGGACGGGGTGGCAGGGGTGCTGGCGGGCTGCGGCGGGGAGGTCAACGCCCTCGGTGCGGTCTCCGTCTCTTTAGCTCAGCACCCCGGGGCCGGACCAGGTGAAGAGTCGATAGGTTGGCAATGAAATAGTTTTGGATGCGCCGTGGCCAGGCCCGCCCAGCGGATCAGCCTCCAGGTGGACGAGCGGCTCGCTGCACGAGGCGCACCGCAGCATTGCTGGGTGCATGGCCAACACCAGGTGCAGGCCGGCCACACCCTGTGCATTGGGGCAGGCGATGGCTGAGCACACGAGGCATGCCCTGGAAGGGACGTCGATTCTGACGGGCCTCACGCCTCGCCAATGGCAGCTGTTGCACGGTTGGCAGGCAGAGCTCAGCGCCGCCGACGGCTGGTCCGGCGCCCTGCCCGTGGCGCTGCTTGAGCGCTGCTGGCTGCGCCTGCGCCGCGTACCCGTGGCCCAGTTCGCGGCGACCCTGCCCCCGGACGCCAGCAGTGAGGCGCCCGAACTGGTGCGCTACCGCGACTGGCTGGCACGGGGCCTGACCAGCTGGCAGGCCGAGTGTCTCTGCTGGCAGGAGTTCGGCAGCGAGGCCTGTCAGCAGGCGCTGCGGCGCCACTGGCAGCAACGGGAACGGGATCCGGGCGACTGGACTCTCAACCGCTACCTCGAGCTGGTCTCCAGCTACCGCGAGCAGCTGGAGGGACAGGGGGAGCGGCGCCTGCCGCTGCTGGTGCTGGGCCGGGCTGGAACCCGGGATCCACACCGGCTGCTGTGGTTGCGTGGAACCTGGCTGTCGATGCGGCACACTTGCGCCTGATACCCAGGTTGCCGTCATGGCCGACGAGACGAGCACAACACCATCCCAGGGCGCCCGCGGTGGTGGCAACCGCGAACCCGGTGGCTTCCGCATCCGCCTGAGCGACAACGAGATGCGCTCGGCCCGGGCCCTGCAGGAGGCGCTCCGCCTGCGCTCCACGGTGGCGGTGCTGGGTTTCTGCGTGCGCACCCTCGGCCAGATGCTGGAGGAGGGCAAGCTGGACGAGCTGGTGGAGCAGCAGCGTGCCCAGGCCGGCGACAGGGAGGGCGGCCGCCCCCCTCGCCGCGACGGCAGTGAGCGGCCGCGCCGCGCTGCCGCGGAGCGGGCCCCCCGGGTAGATCCTTTTGCCAGGCCGTCCCGCCCCCCCGCAGCTGCCCCCGCCGAGGCCGATGAGCCCACCCCTGTCGAAGCAGCCGCTGAGGGGGCAGACCTGAGCGGCGAAGCCACTCCCGAGACCAGCGAAGCCGCGGTGGCCGAGGGATCGGCCACGGAACAGGCGGCGGCAGACCAGCCCGCAGCCGACGCCACCACCGCCGAGAGCTGAGCACAGGCCGATGCCCAAGCCCCGGGTCCTTTCCGGCGTCCAGCCCACCGGCGCTCTGCACCTGGGCAACTGGCTCGGGGCCATCCGCAACTGGGTGGATCTGCAGGACAGCCACGACACCTTTTTCTGCGTGGTGGACCTGCATGCGATCACGGTGCCCCACCGTCCCGAGCTGCTCGCCGAGGACACCCTCTCCACGGCGGCGCTGTACCTGGCCTGCGGCATCGACCCGCAGCGCTCCACCGTGTTCGTGCAGAGCCAGGTGAGTGCCCACAGCGAACTGGCCTGGCTGTTGAACTGCGTGACGCCGCTCAACTGGCTGGAGCGGATGATCCAGTTCAAGGAGAAGGCGATCAAACAGGGCGACCAGGTGTCGGTGGGCCTGCTCGACTACCCGGTGCTGATGGCCGCCGACATCCTTCTCTATGACGCCGACAGGGTGCCGGTGGGGGAGGACCAGAAGCAGCACCTGGAGCTGGCCCGTGACATCGCCCAGCAGCGCATCAACGCCCGCTTTGGCCGCAGGGGTGCCGATGGCGAGCCGGAAGCGATCCTCAAGGTGCCCGAGCCCCTGATTCTGCGGGAGGGCGCCCGGGTGATGAGCCTCACCGATGGCAGCAGCAAGATGAGCAAGAGCGATCCCAACGAGGGCTCGCGCATCAACCTGCTTGACCCGCCCGAGCTGATCACCAGGAAGATCAAGCGGGCCAAGACCGACCCGACCCTGGGGCTGGAATTCGGCAATCCCGAGCGCCCTGAGGCCGACAATCTGCTCGGCCTTTACGCCATCCTCTCCGGAGTGGGACGGGAGGCGGCGGCCAGGGACTGCGCCCAGATGGGCTGGGGCCAGTTCAAGCCCCTGCTGGCCGAGGCCACGGTGGAAGCCCTGCGCCCGCTGCAGGAGCGCTATCGGGAGCTGCGCCAGGACCCGGGAGCGCTGAAGGCCGTGCTGCAGCAGGGGCGGGAACGGGCCACCGCCGTGGCCGAGGCCACCCTGGGGCGGGTGCGCACCTGCCTTGGTTTCCTGACAGTTGATGCCTGAGTGCCGCCGAAGGGTCCCACGCACGCTTAACAATCTCTTCGGGATCAATCAGCGGACCTGATGAATGGGACCCCTGGCACCCAGGCCATCCTGACAGGGTCCCCTGGGTGAAAACACCTATTTGCCTCGGGCCGGCACAGGCATCTCAGGCGAGACCCGGCGCGAGCCAGCCGGCGCGAACACACTCCACCCCATTTGTCCACCCCCCCGCTCTAGGGGTGGCCGGGAGCCACCTCCTGCCAGCAGGGTCACAGCGCGTCACCGATCGCCCATCTGACTAGCCCGCTGATCACCCGCCTCACGGTTCTTGGCCTGAGTGCTGTTCTGCCGATCCCCATGGCAGCCACCGCCGTGTCCCGGCCGGCCTTTGAACTGCGCCTGCCGGAACCCGCTCCTGCCGTGAGCGTCCGGCAGGCCGAGCCGGGCCCTTACACCCTCACGGCCGAACGCCGGGCACTGCTCGACACCATCCGCTATGCCGAGGGCACCTGGACCGGGGGCAGGCCCGACGGCTACCGCATGCTCTACGGCGGCAGCCTGGTGGAGACGCTCAACCGTCATCCGGAGGTCGTGGTGCGCCGCCGCTACACCAGTGCCGCCGCCGGGGCCTATCAGTTCCTGCCGGACACCTGGCACGGGGTGGCCCGCCAGCTAGGACTCACCAGCTTCGAACCCCACAACCAGGATCAGGCAGCCCTGCACCTGATCCAGCGGCGCGGTGCCCTCAACCTGTTTGACCGCAACGGCCTCACGGCGGACGTGCTGGCCCGGCTCGCTCCCGAATGGGCCTCCCTGCCGGCCCATCACGGCGGCAGCTACTACGGCCAGCCGGTGAAACAGCGCCAGGAGCTGATCAGCTTCTACCAATCCTCCCTGGTTCGCCACCGCAACGCCAGCTGAGCGGCAACGCCAGTTGATGCGGCAACGCCAGTTGATGCGGCGCTTCTCCCCAGGGTCACTCAGCCAGGGAAGGCCGGGGGCTCCGGCCAGTGCAACTGGGGCAGGGGCACCTGCAGGGCCCGCAGCCGGGCCGACAACCCCCACAGCCGCATCACCAACTGATGCCAGGGGGCCAGGGTCTCCAGGCTGAGGGCCACCGGCGAAGTGGTCGCGTTGCACAGGGCTGAGGCGGCTGCCAGCTCGCGGCTGGCCGCAGCAATCGCCTCCCGCAACTGCTGGCGCTCGTCAGCCGACATCACCGCATCAGGGCAACAATCCAGCAGGGTGTCTCCGCGCTCGAACCAGACGCGGAAGTCGTCCAGCAATGTGCCCAGCAGATGGTTGAGCAGTTCAGCACCGGACTCTGGATGCTCGGGCAATGGCGCGGCACTCATCTGATCAGCCTAGGAAGGGCTGCGTAGGATCGTTTTCCTTCGTTCTGCTTTGTAAGCCAGTGTCCCCATCCGCCGCAACGGCATCTCAGCACTCGGTAGAAGCCGGCGGCGGAGCCCAGGGGAGCGCCCAGACCCCAGCTCCGATTCACCTCCCCAGAACCAGCGAGAGCGAGCAACTGCTGCGCATCCGCCACTCCATGAGCCACGTGATGGCCATGGCGGTGCAGAAGCTGTTTCCCAAGGCCCTGGTGACCATCGGCCCCTGGACCGAGAGCGGCTTCTACTACGACTTCGACAGCCCCGATCCCTTCACCGAGGCCGACCTCAAGGCGATCAAGAAGGAGATGATCCGGATCATCAATAAAAAGCTGCCGCTGGAGCGCCTCGAGGTGAGCCGCGCTGAGGCCGAAAGCCGGATCCAGGCCCAGAACGAGCCCTACAAGCTGGAGATCCTGGCGGGCATCAGCGAGCCCATCACCCTGTACACCCTCGGGGAAGAGTGGTGGGACCTCTGCGCCGGCCCCCACGTGGCCAACACCAGCGAGCTCAATGCCAAGGCCTTCGAGCTGGAGAGCGTGGCCGGTGCCTACTGGCGCGGGGATGAGAAGAATGCGCAGCTGCAGCGCATCTACGGCACCGCCTGGGAGACCCCAGAGCAGCTGGCGGAACACAAGCGCCGCAAGGAAGAGGCCCTGCGCCGCGACCACCGCCGGCTGGGCACCGATCTTGACCTGTTCTCGATCGAGGACGAGGCCGGCGCCGGCCTGGTGTTCTGGCACCCCCGTGGCGCCCGCATGCGCCTGCTGATCGAGAACCTCTGGCGGGACCTGCACTTCGAGGCAGGCTACGAGCTGCTGTACACACCCCACGTGGCCGACATCAGCCTGTGGAAAACCTCAGGCCACCTCGACTTCTACGCCGAGAGCATGTTCGGCCCGATGCAGGTGGATGAGCGGGAATACCAGCTCAAGCCGATGAACTGCCCGTTCCACGTGCTCACCTACGCCAGCACCCTGCGCAGCTATCGGGAGCTGCCGATCCGCTGGGCCGAGCTGGGCACCGTTTATCGCTATGAGCGCCCGGGAGTGATGCACGGCCTGATGCGGGTGCGCGGCTTCACCCAGGACGACGCCCACGTGTTCTGCCTGCCGGAGCAGATCAGTGATGAGATCCTGGCGATCCTCGATCTCACCGAGCAGATCCTCTCCACCTTCGATTTCCGCAGCTACGAGATCAACCTCTCCACCCGGCCCGAGAAATCGATCGGCGACGACGCCGTGTGGGAGCTGGCCACCCAGGGCCTGATTGAGGCCCTCGACCGCAAGGGCTGGGCCTACAAAGTGGACGAAGGGGGCGGCGCCTTCTACGGCCCCAAGATCGACCTCAAGATCGAAGATGCCATCGGCCGGATGTGGCAGTGCTCCACGATCCAACTCGATTTCAACCTGCCCGAGCGCTTCAATCTCGAGTATGTGGCAGCCGATGGATCGCGGCAGCGTCCGATCATGATTCACCGCGCCATCTTCGGCTCCCTGGAGCGGTTCTTCGGGATCATGACCGAGAATTACGCCGGCGATTTCCCCTTCTGGCTGGCTCCCGAGCAGATCCGCCTGCTGCCGGTCACCGATGAGGTGCGCCCCTACGCCGAGAAGGTGCTGAGTGAGCTGAAGGCGGCCGGTGTACGCGCCAGCATCGACCACTCCGGCGACCGCCTCGGCAAGCTGATCCGCAACGGCGAGCAGATGAAGATCCCGGTGCTGGCGGTGATCGGCGCCAAGGAGGCCGAATGCGGCCAGGTCAGCCTGCGCAGCCGCCGCGAGGGAGACCTCGGCAGCCTGGCCGTGCCCGATCTGGTGGCATCGGCGGCTCAGGCGAACCAGGATCGACTTGCTGGTCTGCCCCTGGGCTGATGAGCACCCTCCTGGCCGGCGACGTCGGCGGCACCAAGACCCTGCTGGCCATTTACGAGAGCAGTGGCCAGGAGTTGAGCCTGCTGGCCCAGGAGCGCTACAGCTCGGCGGATTGGGACGACCTCACCCCCATGGTGAAACGGTTTCTCAAGACCGCCAGTGCAGGACTGCCAGATGGTGTTGCCCAGCCGGCGGCCGCCTGCTTCGCGGTGGCCGGCCCAGTACAGGGAGGTAAGGCCAGGCTCACCAACCTGCCCTGGCTCCTTGACCAGAACGTCCTGGCGGCCGCGATCGGCATTGGCAGCGGCAAGGTGGACCTGGTGAACGACTTCGCCGTACTGATCTACGGGCTGCCGCACCTGCAGCCGCAGCAGCAGGCTGTGGTGCGGCCAGGCTGTGCGGATCCCGACGGCACGCTGCTGGTGCTGGGTGCCGGCACCGGCCTGGGGGTCGCCTACGGCCTGCGCACCCCCCAGGGCCTGGTGGCCCTCGCCAGTGAGGCGGCCCATGGCGAATTTGCTCCGCGCAGCGAGGCCGAATGGCGGTTGAAGCGTTGGCTTCAGGCCGATCTGGGCTTGGAGCGCCTGTCGATCGAACGGGTGGTGAGCGGCACCGGACTGGGCCACGTGGCGCGCTGGCTGCTGCAGGAACGGCATGGGGATGGCAGCCATCCCCTGCAGCGCAACTCGCCGGCGGACCTGCCGGCGGCCGTGGCCGAGGCGGCAGAAAGCGGCGATGCACTGGCGTGGGAAGCGCTGGAGCTGTGGCTCGGGGCCTACGGCAGCGTGGTCGGCGACCTGGCACTCACCTGCCTGTGCAGAGGCGGCATCTGGCTGGCGGGGGGAACCGCCGGCAAGTTGCTCGGGTCCCTGCGCCAGGCCAGCTTCAGGGAGGCCTTTCTGGCCAAGGGACGGCTGGCGCCCGTGCTGGAGACCCTACCGATCACGGCGATCACCGATCCGGCGATCGGCCAGTTCAGCGCCGCCTGCAGGGCCCGCACGCTGCTGGAGGGATCAGCCGCCGCACCCGCAAGCTGAGACACTGGCAGCAATAGGAGATGGCAGATGGTGCGGCCCAAGGTTGGCCAGGGTGTTGTGGTTCATGTGCCGGCCACCACGGCCAACATCGGGCCGGGGTTTGACTGCCTCGGGGCGGCCCTCGACCTCGACAACGTGTTCGAGCTGCGCTGCGTGGAGGGGGGGAGCCATCGCTTCGACCTGATCATCGAGGGCAGCGAGGGCGCCCACCTGCGGGGGGGGCCGGACAACCTCGTGTACCGCTCTGCCCAGCGGGTGTGGAGGGAGGCGGGCGAGGAGCCGGTGGGTCTGGAGGCCAGGGTGCGTCTGGCCGTTCCGCCGGCCCGCGGCCTGGGCAGCAGCGCCACGGCGATCGTGGCCGGCCTGATGGGGGCGAATGCCCTGGTGGGTGAACCGCTCAGCAAGGAGAAACTGCTCGAACTGGCGATCGACATCGAGGGCCACCCCGACAACGTGGTTCCCTCCCTGGTGGGCGGTCTGTGCATGACGGCCAAGGCCGCCTCCCACCGCTGGCGGGTCGTGCGCTGTGAATGGTCGAGCGACGTGGTGGCCGTGGTGGCGATCCCGGCCATCCGGCTGGCCACCAGCGAGGCACGCCGGGCCATGCCCAAGGCGATCCCGGTGGCCGATGCGGTGATCAATCTCGGGGCTCTCACGCTGTTGCTGCAGGGGCTGCGCAGCGGCAACGGCGATCTGATCAGCGATGGCATGCACGACCGGCTGCATGAGCCCTACCGCTGGGGTTTGATCGTGGGCGGCACCAAGGTGCGCGATGCGGCCCTGGAGGCGGGGGCCTGGGGCTGCGTGATCAGTGGCGCCGGGCCGAGCCTGCTGGCCCTCTGCACGGCGGACCGGGCCGAGACGGTGGCTCGCGGGATGCTGCTGGCCTGGCACAAGGCCGGGGTGGAAAGCCGCACCGAAGTTCTGCATGTGCAACAGGAGGGCAGTCGCTGGCAGCCCCTGCCCGATCGCTGAAGCGACCCACATCAGTGGATGAGAGCCCTGAGCGCAACGGATCTGCCGCGTACTACTGATTCTCAGCCGTCGGAAATCAGGGCGATCGGCCTATGGGGATCCATAGACAGTATCCATAGACAGTGCAGCATCTGGCATCTGCCAACGAGCAAAGGTGCACTCTTTGGGGTGTGCTGAATAGGCTTTGCCTTCTCCCCTTCAAGCAATGCGCAATTCACGCAAGGCTTTTCTTTCCTTGGCGGCAGCCGCTGCAGCCACCTCCAGCCTGATGGCAGCTCCGGTCCGTGCCGGTGAAACCGTCACCGACGAAGCCGCCACCACCATGGCCGCCCTGCCCAGCGCAGCCGCGACCCCTGCTGAGTCCCAGGACACCCTGATCAGCCAGTCCGTGATCGTGGACGAGGCCGTCGTCTACGAACAGGGCACCGGCTTCTACGGCACCATCGGCATTGGTGGCTCCTGGGCCAACGATGTCACCGGCAACGTGAATCGCCGCAACAAGCCCAACCGCAACGTCGAGCTGGAAACCGAGGGCGGTTTCTCCCTGGATGCCGGTATCGGCTACGACTTCGGCGCGTTCCGCACCGAGCTCACCTACGTCTACAACCGCACAGCTGTTGACGACATCACCCGCAACAACAACTGGAAGTCCACCCGCACCAACGGTGGCAACCAGAACGGCATCATGGCCAGCGCCTACTGGGACATCAACACCGGCACCCGCTGGACCCCCTACATCGGCGGTGGCATCGGCTGGATCAACCAGTCGATGGGCAACAACACTCTTGAGAAGACCCGCAACGGCAACGTTGTGAACCGGATCAACACCGGCAGCGGCAGCGATGACCTGTTCGGCTGGCAGGCCAAGGCCGGTGTGGCCTATGGCGTGAACTGGAACACCGACATCTACGCGGAAGCCGTGTATCAGGGCGCGGAGTCGTTCCGGGCCGGCCGCACCAGCTACGAAGCCCTCAACAACAACTGGGGCTTCAAGATCGGTGCCCGCTACCGCTTCGGTGGCCCGGTGGTGGAAGAAGTGGTGGAGGAGACCGTGATCACCCCCGCACCCGCTCCTGCCCCCCGTCCCCAGCCCGCTCCCGCTCCGGTGTTCCAGCCCGAGCCCGCCCCGATCCGCGGCCTCTGGTGAGCCTCGGCTGATCAGCTGGGCCCTGGCGACCCATTCCGGGAGTGGCTTCGGCCACTCCCTTTTTCATGGCCATGAGTACAAATGCCCATCGGCCATGGGGTGACTGGTAACGTGGCCGCCGGGTCAGTCCATGGCGGTGCAGACCGCGCTGGCGTCAGCCCGCCCCACCGCCCCCGTCCTGGAGCCCGATGGACGCCTCCCTGCCCAGCCAGGCCTTTCCCTGGCTCAGCCTGATCGTGCTGCTGCCAGCGGCCGTGGCCCTGGTGATGCCGCTGCTCCCCGGTGATGGCAGCGATCCCCGCCTGCCCCGCACCCTGGCCCTCGGCACCCTGGCCGTGGACCTGGGGCTGATGCTGGTGTGCTTCAGCCAGCACTTCAACGGCGCCAGCAGTGAGCTGCAACTGGTGGAGCGGCTCAACTGGGTGCCGGCCCTGGGCCTGGAGTGGTCGCTGGCGGCCGATGGCCTCTCGGCGCCCCTGGTGGTGCTCTCCGGCCTGGTGACCCTGCTCTCGGTGGCCGCCAGCTGGAACATCAGCCGCAAGAGCCGCCTCTATTTCGCGCTCATGCTGGTGCAGGCCTCGGCCCAGGGGCTGGTGTTCCTCTCCCACGACTTCCTGCTCTTCTTCCTGGCCTGGGAGCTGGAACTGGTGCCCGTTTACCTGCTGATCGCCATCTGGGGCGGCAAGCAGCGCCAGTACGCGGCCACCAAATTCATCCTCTATACCGCCACCGCTTCCCTGCTGATCCTGGTGAGCGGCCTGGCCCTGGCCTTCAACGGGCCCGTCACCTTCAACCTCAGTGAGCTGGTGGAGCGCAGTGCCGGTGGCACCTTCGGCCTGCTGTGTTATCTGGGCTTCCTGGTGGGCTTCGGCGTGAAGCTGCCGATGTTCCCCCTGCACACCTGGCTGCCTGACGCCCACGGCGAGGCCAACGCGCCCGTGTCGATGCTGCTGGCCGGCGTACTGCTGAAGATGGGCGGCTACGCCCTGCTGCGCTTCAACGTGCAGATGCTGCCCGAGGCCCATCTCACCCTGGCGCCGGCCCTGATCGTGCTGGGCATCGTGAACATCGTGTATGGCGCGCTCAACGCCTTCGCCCAGGACAACGTGAAGCGCAGGATCGCCTGCAGCTCCGTGAGCCACATGGGCTTCGTGCTGCTGGGCATCGGCGCCATCGACGCCCTGGGCATGAGCGGCGCCATGCTGCAGATGATCAGCCACGGCCTGATCGCCGCAGCGATGTTCTTCGTCACCGGTGTGTTCTACGAGCGCACCGAAACCCTGTCCATCCCCAACATGGGCGGCCTGGCCAAGGCCCTGCCGATCACCTTCGCCTTCTTCCTAGCCAGCTGCCTGGCCTCCCTGGCCCTGCCCGGCATGAGCGGCTTCGTGAGCGAGATCACCGTGTTCCTGGGGATCACCGCCAACGACGGCTTCACCACCGGCTTCCGGGTGATCACCATTGTGTTGGCTGCCATCGGCCTGGTGCTCACCCCGGTGTATCTGCTCAGCCTCTGCCGCCGGGTGTTCTTCGGCCCCCGGATTCCAGCCCTGGCCAGCACCGGCGACATGCGGCCGCGTGAGTTGCTGATCGGCCTCACCCTGCTGGTGCCCACCCTGGTGATCGGCTTCTGGCCGAGGGTGGCCATCGACTTTTACGAGGCCAGCACCAACGCCCTCTCCACCCAGCTGCTGGCAGGCGTGAGCGTGGCGGCGGGTCGGTTCACCCCCTTCGCCTGAACCACAGGGCGGCCTGGCCATGCCCTGAAATAGCAGGCAGTTGCAGTGCCTGCCATGGCAGCCACCTCCAGCCCATCTCCCCTGCTACGCGGGCAGGGGCTACCTCCGTTTGAGGCCATCACGCCCGAACAGGTGAACGCGGCCATCCCCGAGTTGCTGGACCAGCTCAACGGCGAACTCGGCCAGCTGGAGGAGGAGCTGGAGGGGCGGCTTGAGCAGGCAAGTAGCGGCGGCGATCCCCTTGGCTGGGCGGAGGTGATGGATCCCCTCCACCATCTCGGCGAGCGGCTGCGCTGGAGCTGGGGCGTGGTGAGCCATCTCAACGGCGTGTGCAACACCCCTGAGCTGCGCGAGGCCCACCAGAGCCAGCAGGGGGCTGTGGTGGCCTTCGGCAGCCGGGCGGGCCAGAGCGCGGTGATCTACCGGGCCCTGGGCCAGCTGCTGGAGCAGCGCCAGCAGCTCGATCCCACCCAGCAGCGCATCCTGGAAGCTGAGCGCCGCGACATGGAGCTCCGCGGAGTGGGCCTGGGCGGAGTGGAGCAGGAGACCTTCAATGCCACCACCGCCGAGCTGGCACGGCTGGCCAGCGACTTCGGCAACCACGTGCTCGATGCCACCAACGCCTGGAGCCTGCGGCTGCGCGATCCGGCCGAGGTGGCCGGCCTGCCCGACAGCCTCAGGGAGCTGCTGGCCCAGGCAGCCCGCCAGGCCGGCGAGGAGCCCGGCGACACGGACGCCAGCGCAGAGGGCGGTCCCTGGCTGCTGGGGCTCGACATGCCGCGGGTGGCGCCTTTCCTCAAATACAGCCAGCGTCGCGACCTGCGCGAAACCGTGTACCGCGCCCAGGTGGCCCGCGCCTCCAGCGGCGAACTCGACAACGGGCCGCTGATCGAGCACATCCTGACGCTGCGGAGCGAACAGGCCCGGCGGCTGGGCTATGCCAACTGGGCCGAGGTGAGCCTGGCCAGCAAGATGGCCGGCTCGGTGGCCGAAGTGGAGCAGCTGCTCGACGACCTGCGCGCCGCCGCCTATCCCGTGGCCGTCCGGGAGCTGGAGGAGCTGCGCGCCATCGCCCGCCGCCAGGGCGCCCCGGAAGCGGACGACCTGAAGCCCTGGGATGTGGCCTTCTGGGCCGAGAAGCTGCGCCAGGAGAGCTTTGAGCTCGACAGCGAGGCGCTGCGGCCCTGGTTCCCGCTGGACCAGGTGCTGCAGGGCCTGTTCGGGCTCTGCCAGCGGCTGTTCGACATCCGCATCGTCAGCACCGATCCGGGCGAGGCGCCCACCTGGCACCCTGATGTGCGCTACTTCCGCGTGCTCGATGGCGCCAGTGGCGCCCCCCTGGCCGCCTTCTACCTCGACCCCTTCAGCCGCCCCGGCAGCAAGCGCGGCGGCGCCTGGATGGACGAATGTCTGGGCCGCTCCCGCACCGCCGCCGGCGAGCCGGTGCTGCCGGTGGCCTACCTGATCTGCAACCAGAGCCCGCCGGTGGGGGAGACGCCGAGCCTGATGACCTTCGACGAGGTGGAGACCCTGTTCCACGAGTTCGGCCACGGCCTGCAGCACATGCTCACCACCGTGGAGCGCCCCCAGGCCGCCGGCATCAACAACGTGGAGTGGGATGCGGTGGAGCTGCCCAGTCAGTTCATGGAGAACTGGTGCTACGACCGCGCCACCCTGATGGGCATGGCCCGCCACTGGCAGACGGGCGAGCCCCTGCCCGAGGCCGACTACCAGAAACTGCTGGCGGCCCGCACCTTCATGGGCGGCAGCGCCACCCTGCGCCAGGTGCACTTCGCCCTAACCGACCTGCGCCTGCACAGCGCCTGGAGCCCGGAGGGCGGCCAGAGCCCGGAGCAACTGCGCCGCGAGCTGGCCCGCACCACCACCGTGCTGGAGCCGATCCCTGAGGACGCCTTCCTCTGCGCCTTCAGCCACATCTTCGCCGGCGGCTATTCCGCCGGCTACTACTCCTACAAATGGGCGGAGGTGCTCAGCGCCGACGCCTTCAGCGCCTTCGAGGAGGTGGGTCTGGATGTGGAGGACGAGGTGGCGGCCACCGGCCGCCGCTTCCGCGACACCGTGTTGTCGCTCGGCGGCAGCCGCTCGCCTGCGGAGATCTTCGAGGCCTTCCGCGGCCGGCCTCCCAGCCCCGAGGCCCTGATCCGCCATTCGGGGCTGGTGGGGGCCTGATTTCAGGGCCTCAGCAGCTCGGCCACGATCGGGCCCAGGGCGGCCGGACTGCTGATCAGCTGCCGGTGGCTCCACACCGGCAGCTGCTGGCAGCGGCCCACCGGCAACACGCCGGTCCAGCTGGGGACCACCATGTGATCCGCCAGACACCAGAAACTGCAGCAGTCCACGCCGGCCAGGGCGGAGAGGTCACCGTTGAGCCGGCGCAGCAACGGGCTGCCGGGCCGCATGTCGGCGATGCTGGCCAGCCAGCGCCCCGGCCAGGGGGCGGCCACCAGGCTGCCGCGCTGGGGGCTGCCCACACTGATCAGCCGGCGCACGCGACCGGCCCCACCGGCCAGCTGGATCCAGCTGCGGCCCACCAGCCCGCCCATCGAGAAACCGAGCACGTCCACCGGCTGATCCGGGCCGAAGCGCTGGTTCACCAGCCGCCCGAGCTGGGTGGCCAGCTCGAGCAGGGGGCGCTGGCCGAGGCCATGGGGCAGGTGGGGCACCAGCAGGGGCTGGCGGCGGCCCCGGAGCTCCTCCTCCAGCCGGCGGAACAGGCGGGGGGTGTCCCACAGGCCGTGGACCAGCACCAGGGGCGTGGATTGGGGAGTAGCCATCCGCCAAACAGGCCGACTGGCAACCTATGGCATGGGCCTTGCCGAGAGGATGGGGCGATGTCCAACCCGTCCCAGATCCGCAGCGCCCCAATCGACCCCGGCGCGCTCCAGGACGGTTCCTGCCGCTCCCTGCAGGAGATCGCCGAGGCCTTTGCCCTGCCCGCTGCCGTGGCGGCGATCACACCCCTCGGCCAGGGGAACGTGAACGACACCTACCGGGTGAGCTGCTCCAGCGGGGCCGGCCAGGCCAGCCAGTTCGTGCTCCAGCGGCTGAACACCGGGGTGTTCGCACGGCCGGACTGGGTGATGGCCAACCTGGCCCGGCTGAGCGATCACGCCGCCGGCCGGCCCTGGCCCCAGCCCGAGCGGCCGCGCCGCTGGGAACTCCCCCAGCTGCTGCCCACCCGGGATGGCGGCACCTGGCTGCGCCAGGGCCCGGACTGCTGGCGGATGCTCAGCTTTGTGGCTGACACCACCAGCCCGGACACCGTGCTCAGCGATGCCCACGCGGCCGAGGTGGGCCGAGCCCTTGGCGGTTTCCACCGGCTGGTGCACGACCTCCCCTGCGACCAGCTGCACGACACCCTGGAGGGCTTCCACGTGACGCCGGGCTACCTGCACAACTACGACCAGTTGCTGGAGCAGGGAGCTGCAGGAGGGGGAGCGGGCGGCGGCAACCCGGAGGCGGAAGCCTGGTGCCACCGCTTCATCGCCGAGCGTCGCCCATTGGCGCCGGTGTTGGAGCAGGCCCGCAGCAGCGGCAGGCTGCAGCCCCAGCCGATCCACGGCGACCCCAAAGTGAACAACGTGCTGCTCGATAGCACCAGCGGCCAGGCGGTGGCACTCGTTGATCTGGACACGGTGAAACCCGGGCTGCTGCATTACGACATCGGCGACGCCCTGCGCTCCGGCTGCAATCCGGCCGGGGAGGAGACAACCCATCTGGCCAGCGTGCAGTTCGATCCCGGCCGCTGCCGGGCGATGCTGACGGGCTATCTGGAGCTGGCCCGGCCGATCCTCAGCGCAGCCGATCTGGAGCTGATTCCCACGGCCGCGCGGCTGCTCAGCTTCGAGCTCGGCCTGCGCTTTTTCAGCGACCATCTGGCCGGCAACCGTTACTTCAAGTGCCGCCAACCCGGCCACAACCTCGAGCGGGCCCTGGTGCAGTTCACCCTCACCGAACGGATCGAGGCCCAGGAGGGCGAGCTGGAGCAGATGGTGCGCGAGCTCAGCACCTGATGAGCATCAAACCCCCATCCCACCGACCCGGATCCCAGTCGCCGGCTCGGCATGCGTTCTCGCTCCTGCCCTTCGGTGCCAGGGCCGACAGCCTTACCGGCATCGCCATCGAGGGCTGGCTTGAGCGGCGGGGGGAGACCCTCATCCTGGAGTTTCAGCTGAGCTGCGCGGCGGAGCAAGGAGAGAACGCCATCCTCTGGCCGCCCGCGGCCGGCCAGCCACAGCGGCGCGACGGCCTGTGGGAACACACCTGCCTGGAGTGGTTCCTGGCCCATCCCCACGGGGAGGCCTACTGGGAATTCAACCTCTGCCCCAACGGCGACTGGAACGTCTACGCCTTCGATGGCTACCGCCGCGGCCTGAGGCCCGACCCTCACTACAGCGCCCTGCCGGTGGAACGCAGCGGCAACGGCCGCATCAGCCGCTTAAGGGCGACGGCGACCCTGCCGGCAGCCCTTCTGCCGGCAACCCTGATCTCCGCCCAGCCCGCGGAGCTTGAGCTGGCGGTGACCGCCGTGCTGGAGCAGCGCGGCGGGGCAATCAGCTACTGGGCCCTGCACCACGGCGGAGCGGAGGCCGATTTCCACCGCCGCGACGGCTTCAGGCTGCGGATCTGAGGCGCCGCACCGCCACCGTGCCGCTGAAACCGGGAACCGGCGCAGCGCACTTGCGCAGTTCCAGCTGCACCGGCCCCGCCCCCCAGCGCTCGGCAATCAGGGTGAGGATCTGTTCGCTGTAGTGCTCCAACGTGAGGCAGCGGATCGCCCGGGCCTGGCGCTGCAGGGCCGCGATCAGCTGGGAGTAGTCGAGGGTGTCGGCCAGCTGGTCGCTCCGGCCGGCAGGTCCGAGATCCACGCCGAGCTCGAGGTCCAGCTCGAACCACTGGCCCTGCTCACGCTCAAACTCCAGCACCCCCACGTGGGCCCAGAGGCGCAGGCCCCGCACAAGGATGCGATCACCTGCGGCAACGTCGTTGGGGCTCACAGGGGCAGGCTGCGGTGGCTGAAGTGGCGCTCGCCACTGGCGTAGTCAGCGGCGATGTGGCCCTCGCCGCGCAGGCGGTAGCGGTAGGTCACCAGCCCCTCCAGGCCCACAGGTCCGCGGGGCGGCAGGGTCTGGGTGGAGATGCCCACCTCGGCGCCGAAGCCGTAGCGGAAGCCATCGGCGAAGCGGGTGGAGCAGTTATGAAATACGCCGGCGCTGTCCACCGAGGCCAGGAAGCGCTCAGCCGCCGCCGCATCGCCGGTGCAGATGGCATCGGTGTGGCGTGAGCCATAGCAGCGGATGTGCTCCAAGGCCTCCTCCAGCCCGACCACCACCTTCACCGCCAGGATCAGATCGGCGTACTCCGTGCTCCAGTCGTCCTCAGTGGCCAGGTGGGGCACGCCGTGGGCCATGGCCTCGGCGTCGCCGCGCAACTCCACGCCGGCGGCTGCAAACGCCGCGACCGCTGCGGGCAGAAAGCTGGCGGCCAGCGCGCGATGCACCAGCAGGGTTTCGATCGCATTACAGGCTGCAGGGTACTGGGTCTTGGCATCGAGGGCGACCCGCAGGGCCTGCTCCGGATCGGCGGCCCCATCCACATACAGGTGGCAGATGCCATCGGCGTGGCCCAGCACCGGGATGCGGGTGTTCTCCTGGATGAAGCGCACCAGGGCATTGGAGCCGCGTGGAATGATCAGGTCCACCAGGCCGTCGAGCTTGAGCAGCGCCAGGCTCTCCTCGCGGCTGGTGAGCAGCTCCAGGGCCTGGGGAGCCACGGCGCTGGCGACCAGGCCGGCCTGCAGGGCCTCCAGGATGGCGGCGCAGCTGCGGCTGGCCTCCCGGCCGCCCTTGAGGATGGCGCCATTGCCGGAGCGGATCGCCAGCGAGGCGATCTGCATCACCGCGTCGGGGCGGGCCTCGAAGATCACGCCCACCACCCCCAGGGGCACGGTGACCCGCTCCAGCACTAGGCCCGCATCCAGCTCGGTATGAAGCTGACGGCGGCCAATCGGATCCGACAGGGCCGCCACCTGGCGCACCCCGGCAATTGCCCCATCCAGCTTGGTCCCGTCCAGTTTCAGCCGGGCCACCAGGGAGCCGGCCAGCCCCTCGGCGGCCGCGGCCTCCAGGTCGGCCTGGTTGGCCGCCAGGATCGCGGCGCGCCTGGCCTCCAGTGCATCGGCCATCGCCCCCACGGCCGCCCGGCGTTGCTGATCGCTGCACTGGCCGAGGGCCATGGCACTGCGCCGCACCGCCGCCGCCCGCTGCAGCAGGTCGGGGCTGGGATCGGGAACAGCCGGGCTAGAGGAGTTCATGGGGGCCATCATCCCAAGTGGCTGTCCCACCCAGGACCCAGCCGGCCCGCTCAGGCGCCGTCCAGCCATTCAAGGGCCAGCCTGGCGGCCCCGAGCCGACCGGCGCCGTTGCCGAGGGCACAGCGCTCGATGCGCAGCCCCTCCCGGCTCACCGCCAGCACCCGCTGCTCCACCTCCTGCCACAGCGCCGGCAGAAACAGGGGCGCGGCAGCGCTCAGGCCGCCGCCCAGCAGCACCAGCTCCGGCGTGAACAGATAGAGCAGGGAACTGATGCCGGTGCCCAGCAGCCGGCCGTAGGCCTCCCACACCGCCAGGGCCTCGGGGTCCCCCGACTCGGCGCGGCGGCAGAGCTCCTGGGGCTCCACCGGGCTGAGCCGGGCCAGGCCGGCGATGCTGCAGTAGCTCTCCAGGGAACCGCGGTTGCCGCTGTTGCAGGGCGGCCCATCGGGCTGGATGCCGATCAGCCCCGGTTCGGCCGCCGCCCCCCCCCGGCCGGTGAACAGCTCACCATCCAGCAGCACGGCCCCCCCCACACCCGTGCCCAGGGTGAGCAGCAGGACGTCTCGGGCGCCGCGGGCGGCCCCGTGCCAGCGCTCCCCCACCAGAGCGCAGTTGGCGTCATTGGCGCAGGTCACGCGCCGCTCGAGCAGCGGCTCCAGCCAGTCGGCCAGGGGCACATCCAGCCAGCCGGGCAGGTTGATGGCGATGCGGGCCAGGCGGCCGTGGCGGTCGCTGGGTCCGGGATGGCCCACCCCCACCAGCGGCGCCAGACGCTGGGGATCGAGCCGCTCCACCGCCTCGGCGATCGCCACCGTCACCGCCCCGGGCATGGCGGGCCGGGGGGTGGGGATCTCCAGGGCCTCCAGCAGGGTGCCGTCCCGGGCAAAGCGGCCCAGCTTGATGGCGGTGCCGCCAAGGTCGACCCCGATCAACTGGCCATCGCCTGGGGAGGCCGAAGCGGGGCGGTCGGCGGCTGGGGATGGGTCCATCAGAAGCGGAAGAACACCTGCAGCTGGGTCTGCCAGTTGCCATCTGTGTCCACGGAACCCTGCAGGTTGAGCATCTCCGAGGGCTTGTAGTTGAGGTTCACCTGGGGAGGCACATTGTCCACGTTGGGGGCGGCCAGCAGGGACACGCTGAAGCGTTCCGTGAGATCGATTCCGGCCTCGGTGGCCAGCACCAGCTGGGGTGGCACCCGGCCGGAGCGCCGCACGTCCGCACGGCTCACACCCTGATTCACATAGGCGGGGTAGATGGCCAGGCTGAGGCGCTGGCCGAAGGCATCGCCGAGGGTGCCAAGAATGGGCGAGAGCAACGACTGGCCCACCACGGTGGCCAGGGCGGTGCTGGCGCCGGCACCGCCCACCACCCCCGCGAGGGTGTTGCCGCCGATCAGGGCCATCAGCCGGTCCTGGGGCAGGGGCGGACTGCTGCGCAGGCTGATGTTGTCAGCGAGTCGATCGGCCGGACCACTCACACTCAGATACACCTGCACCAGGTTGAGCTGGTTGAGTGAGCTGAAGCCCTGGGTCTCCAGCTGGGTGGCGGAGGTGGTGAAGGGGGAGGCGCCTGCGGCCGAGTCACCACTGATGCTGGCCAGATTCAGGCTGTCGGACACCCGGGTGCGCAGGGTGATGTCGAGGAACGGCACCAGGCCCATCGACGGGGTGAACACCGCCACGTTCGGCGAATCGGGGTCGAGGTTGAAGGTGGTGGTGAACAGCCCCAGCCGTCCCTGCTTGAGACGCACCACCCCCCGGGCCTGGATGCTGGGATCGAACGGACCATCGATCCGCAGGCTTCCCTCGGTCTGGAAGCTGGCCAGCCTTGGCACCCCCACTCCCAGGTCGGGACCGAGGCTGAGCCTGAGGTTCTCGAAGCGCACCAGGGGCAGATTGGGCACCAGGGCCCGCAGCTGCTCGCTGGTCTCGCTCTCCACATCGGGGCCATAGAGCACCAGGGGCTGCTGGAAGGTCCAGCGCCGCTCCGCCAGTTCGGCCACGCTTGTGGTGTTGCTGGGCCTGGCTTTCTCCGCAACGCCAAGGCTGCCGGGCTGCACGTTGATCGACCCCTTGGAGAGGGCCAGATCCCCGCTGACGCGCAGGCCCGCCAGGCTGCCGCCCACCTCCAGGTCGCCGTTGGTGACGGCATTGATGCGCGGGAAGCGGAAGGGCAGGGACTGCAGGCTGAGGGAGAGGCGGGCCGATTCACCCTCGGCCGTGAGCTGGGGGCTCACCAGGCCCAGACTGCCCACGCCGCTGATCCTGCCCTTCGGGCCCACCGCGGCGCCGAACTCCTGGAGGATCAGCTTCTCGAAGTCGAACAGCATGGTGGCCTGCAGGTTCGTGACGCTCTGGCCCACCAGGTCAAGCGCACCGTTCTGCAGCCGCAGGAACCCGTTGGCGATCGGACGCTGCAGGCTGCCGCGCACCAGCAGCTGCAGATCGGCACTGCCCTCCTGCCAGTCCACGGCGGGCTGGGCCAGGCGGCTGAGGAAGATCAGGCCGTCGTCCCGGCTGCTCAGACGAAGCTCCACGCCATCGGCAGCGGGATCCAGAGGCAGGCGACCTGCCAGGTCGATGCCACTGTCGGCGCCGGCCGCACGCAGGGCCAGATCCACCAGCATCGCCTCGCCTTCCAGGCTGATGGTGCCCCGCTGGAGGCTGATGTCGGTCTCCCCGAAGCCGGCCCCCGCCAGGGCCAGATCCAGGTCGAGTGCGCGCTGCTCGCCCAGGCGATAGCGGCCGCGGGCCGCCAGGGTGCCCCGCAGCTCCTGCGGCACTGGCGTGAGCAGGGCCAGCAGCGCCAGGGGCAGACCGTCCACCGCCAGGCTGCCGCTGCCCGTGCGCAGCGGTCCCTGAATCCGCACCTGCAGCGGCTCGGCGCTGAGGGCCACATCCCGGTCCTCACCCGGCAACCAGAGATGGCCGCTCAGATCGAGGTCCAGGCGGGAGTCCACCAGGCGGGGGCCGCTGAGATCGGCATCGAAGTCGAAAAGGGCCGCCAGCCGCTCCAACCGCTCCGCGGCGCTGAGCGACGCGAGCTGGCTGCGGCGCTGCTGGGCCACCAGGGCATGGGCCCGGTTGAGAGCCGCCAGCTGGTCATCGATGCTGCCGGCGAAGGTGTCGATCAGCAGCGTGCCCAGATCCCCGGCCCGGCCCGGATCCCGGGCCACACCCCCGTTCCAGGCCGGCCAGGCCTCCAGCAACTGGCGCACCAGGCCATCCTCCAGGCCCCTGCCACTGAGGCGGGCCCGGTAGGCCCCCTGCCAACGGCCGCTCCAGTCAAAGTCGAGGGCTCCTCCGGACTGGGGTTCCATCAGGCCCCGGGCCTGGTAGCGGCGATCGCGGTAACGGCCCTCAAGCTGCAGGCGGTTGGCAACCACCCCCAGCACACTGGCCTGCTCCAGCTCCACCTCGCCCTGGAAAGCCAGGGGCTGCAGGCCGAGGTTGCCGCGGCCGCTGAGCCTGCCCTCCAGGGGCTGGAAGCGGCCGATCGGTCCGAGGGCCAGCCTCAGGGCAGCGAGGGGCAGCGCATCCGCCTGCCAGCGATAGGAGCGCGGCGTTCCTACCAGGCTGAGACGCCCCTGCTGCCGGCGCAGGTCGATCGCCACCGGCACCCAGCGGTTGTCGAGCCGGGCCTCCAGCAACCCCTCGGCACCCCTGGGGCGCAGCGCCAGCCGCCCCCCGCCGGCCGCCTGGCCGAACCAGTCGCCCTGCCAGTCCTCCGCCAGCTGCAGCGGCCCCACCTCCAGGCGCTCCAGCAGCAGCCGGAAGTCGGGGGTGAGGCCGGAGAGCGGCCCACGGATCGTGCCCTCGGCCGTGAGACGGCCGTCCAGGCTGGTGCCCAGCAGGGGGCTGAGGCGAACCAGGGGGTACCCCTGGATCCGGGCCTCCACCGCCAGGTCTCCCAGCCGCACGCCCGCGGGGCCGCCCAGGGCGAGGGGCAGCCTGCCCCGGCCGTTCAGGTAGCGGCTGCTGAGCTGGTCGAGCAGCAGCTCACTCTCCTGCCAGCGCAAGCGGGCACTCCAGCCATCCAGCAGGGGGTTGCTGGCCTGGGAGAGGCTGCTGCTCAGACGGGGCCGCCGCCAGTTGCCCGCCAGCTGCAGATCCCCCTGGATCAGCGAGCCCAGCAGGGCGCTGGGCGTGCCCGGATCGAGGGGCAAATCGCTGGGCTGCAGCTGCCAGTCACCCGTGAGGGCCAGGTCGCTGCCGATGCGGCCGCGGCCGCGCAGCCAGGAGCTGCCGGTGCGCAGGTCCAGGGCCTGCACCTGCCACTGGTTGGGGGTCCAGGTGGTGAGCAGGGCGAGCTGGCCGGAGCGGTTTCCCCAGCGCCAGTCCGTGGAGGGCAGGCGCAGCTGGCGGCCCTGGCACTGCACAGGCAGCAGCGGCAGCTGCAGCGCCGGTTGATCGCCCGGGTTCCAGCTGAGCTGGCGGGCCCGCAGCTCTCCCCGACAGTCCGGGCCGCCGTTCGCCCAGGCGAGCCGCAGGCGTCCATCGACACGACCCCGCAGCTGGCCCGGCAGGCGCCCCGGCGGAAGCAGGCCCCGTACCCAGCGGTTGAGGTCGAGATTGCGGCTGGTCAACTCGCCGCGCCAGTTGCCCTCGCTCCAGTTGCCGCCAGCCCGCAGGCGCAGGGGGAGCGCCTTCTCCCCAGCGAGCCCCAGCTGCAGCTGGCCGCTGAGCAGCTGGCGGTGGGGTTGAAGCGAGCCGCTGCTGAGCACCTGCAGCGCCAGGCCGGCCGGCTCCAACCGAACCGAGGCCGGCTGGCGCAGCCGCCAGCGCACATCCATCCGGGGGGGAGGCTGGCTGGGATCTGCCCGTCCCAGCCGCCAGTAGCGCCCCTCATCGTTGGGGAGCAGGTCCACCGCCACCCCTGAGAGGCTGAGATGCAGCACCGGCAGACGGCGCCGCAGGCTGCTGAGGGGATCGAGGCTGACGCCCAGGGCCGCAATCCGCACCGATGAGGGATCCCTGGGATCGGGCAATAGGCGGGTGGGGCCCAGTTGCAGGCCGGACCAGCCCAGCCCCTGGTAGGGGCCCAGCTGCAGGGGGTGCCCCAGGGCCGCACCCAGCTGGCGCTCCAGCCGGGGCTGCAGGCGGCCATAGACCCGCCGCGCCACCTGGTCAAAGGACAACATCCCAGCCACGGCAACGGCTGTGCAGCCGCCAGCCAGCAGCCAGGGGAACAGGGTGCGGGGGCGAATGGGAAGGCGGCAGGCGCTTGGGGCGCAATATAAAAGGCGTTTTCCAGTCGAGCCAGACGCCATGAGCACCGACCCGATCCTGCTGGTGGCCGGGGAATGGCTGGGGGCGGCCAGCGGGGTGCTGGCCGTGATCACGATCGCCGCTTACCTGCTGCGCTGGGGGGTGCGCTTCCGCTTGGTGGGCATCACCAGCTTCACCGCCCTGCTGGCGGTCTCCTGTCTGGCCTTCGCCGTGAGCTACCGGCCGCGGGTGACGGTGGAGGGGGCCGTGAGTGTGCCGGTGGTGTTCGACAACGGGGCGGAGCTGGTGGTGGCCGCCGCTCCAGCCGATCTGCCGGCAGCTGCCGCCGCCCCCACTGCCGAGCAGGTGGCCCGCAACCTGCGGGGCAATGGCCGCCAGAGCGACGACGGGATGGTGCGGGTGCGGCTGCGCCGGGTGGAAGCGGTGGAGGCGGGCCTGAGCCGTCCGGTGGTGCTGGCCGAGGCGCGCCGGGACCTGCTGAGCGGCGAGATCAGCCTGCAGCCCTGAGCCATGGACGGTTTCCAGGACCTGCCTGCCCACGCCCGTCGGGAGCGGGCGGCCCTGGAGCAGGCCGGCTGCCACGACTGGCCCGCACTGGCCCGGATGCAGGACCGCCAACTGGCCGGGCTGGCCACCAGCGCCGGCGCCAGCCTTCCCACCCTCGTGCGCCTGCGGGGCCAGGCCCGGCTGGTGGTGGAGCTGGATCTGCCTCCGGGGCAGGCAGCCCTGCTGCTCCATGCCGGCATCCCCGACCGGCCCAGCCTGGCCGCCGCCGACCCGCAGCAGCTGTGGCGCCAGACCGGCCGGCTGCAGCGCCGGCTCACCGGCGGGGCCATTCCGCCCCCTGACCTGGCGCAGGTGCAGCGCTGGATTGCCCTGGCTCGCCGGGCCACAAACTGACCCAGCCCTGCGGCCGGCCGTCGCAGTTGAGTTCTGAAATGGGAACAGCCGACCTGACGGCCATGGACTGCGCGAAACGCCGACCCGCTTCAAGCCAGGGCCTGCCAGGAGCCCTGCTGGTGTCGGCTGCCATGGTTGCCACAGCCATGGCACTCCTGCCGGGTGCACCCCTGCAGCCCCATCCGGTCCTGGCCCAGTCGAACCTGCTGGAGAGCGTGCGCCGGGATCCGGCCCGGGCCAAACGGCTCTGCCGCGAACTGCGCCAGCTCAACCAGCAGGGAATCTCGTACACCAGTAAGCAGGCCCTCCGCCAGATCGCCAGCCAGGAAAACCTGAGCCTGATGGATGCGGAAGTGCTCACCACTTATGTGGTGGGGCTGCACTGCCCCGATGTGCGCTGAGTGGGCGGCGCCGCCCACGGCAGAGATGCCTGGATGCACTGCCGCGACGGCACGCGCCTGCTGAGCCGGATCTGGCAACCGGAGGGGCAGGGCCCCTGGCCGGTGCTGCTGATGCGCCAGCCCTACGGCCGGGCAATCGCTTCAACGCCCGTGCTGGCCCATCCCGTCTGGTGGGCCGATCAGGGCTTTCTGGTGGTGGTGCAGGACGTGCGCGGCCAGGGGGAGTCGGAGGGGGAGTTCGGCGGCTTCCAGCAGGAGGCCAGCGACACGACCGACACCGTGCGCTGGGCCCGCCGTCTGCCCGGCTGCAATGGCCGCCTGGGCACCTATGGCTTTTCCTATCAGGGGTTCACCCAGCTGGTGGGCGACGCCGATGCGGGCGATGGCCTGCCGGATTGCCTGGCGGTGGCCATGGCCGGTCTGGACGAACGGCTGCACTGGGCCAGCAGCGGCGGTGCCCACTGGTGGGCCCTGGGCCTGGGCTGGGGCCTGCAGCTGGCCGCCCTGCGCTGCCGCCGCCGGGGGGATGGAGCGGGCTGGCAGGCGATCCGCCGCAGTCTGAGCAGCGGCCACTTTCTCGACGAGGGAATGGAGCTGCTGGAGCGCCACGATCCCCAGGGCATGGCCCTGCGCTGGCTGCTTCAGGATCCCACCAGGGCAGAGCAATGGATCCGCCACCCAGCGGCCCCCGGGCTATGGCAGCGCCCGCTGCTGCTGCTGGGCGGCTGGCACGATCCCCACCTCGAGGGGGTGCTGGATCTCTGGCGGCAGGCGCGAGCGGCTGGCGGGGAGCCCCTGCTGCGCATCGGCGCCTGGAGCCACCTCAACTGGCGTGAGGGGGCAGACCAGCTCCAGCTGGCCTTCTTCCGCCGCCATCTCCAGCCCGAAGACGGAGAAACCGGGGAGGGCGAGGCGGCACCCATGGCCGCGGTGGAGGTGCAGGCGGAGCGCACGCGCCAGTGGCACAGCCTGGAGCCAGCAGCACAATCCCCAGCCCCCGCCAGCTCCGGTTGGTGGTTGAGCTGCGATGGTCAGGCCACGGCCGAAGGGGGCAGGCTGCTGCCGGCAGCTGATGGGCCGGCGGATGGGGGTGGTGCACCGGTGCAGTGGCTGGTGCACGACCCCTGGAGGCCGGTGCCGGGGCGCGGGGGCCACCTCGACCCCAACTCAGGCCCCTGCGAGCGGGCCGATCTGGACCAGCGCCGCGATGTGGCCTGTTTCACTACGGCGCCCCTGGCGGAGGCCGTTCTGCCCCAGAACCGGGGGTGCCTGCTGGTACGGCCCCGGTTGCGGCTGCGGGTGAGTGCCGATCAGCCCGGCTTCGACCTCTGCGCCGTGCTCTCCAGGCTGGACGCCGATGGGCGCGTGCATCAGCTGGCGGTTGGGGTGGCGCGCCACCTCGGGGAGAGCTGCCTGGAGAGCCGCTGGCGCGAGGTGAGCCTGCAGCCCCTGCTGCTGGACCTGGCGGCGGGCGAGCGGCTGCGCCTGTCGCTGGCTGCGGCGGCCTGGCCCCAGATCGCGGTGAACCCTGGCAGCGGCCAGCTGCCACGCGCCGGCAACGATCTGGACCAGCGGGTGATCAGCCTGCGCCTGGAGCTGGAGCAGGCCTGCCTGGTGCTGGAGCCGGCCCTGGGGGATGCTAGCGAGGGACTCCTGGGGCAAACTGGCCCCACCTGATCCCCCACCCTGATGGCACGCTCCGCCCTGTTGGCCCTTGGCCTGCTGAGCAGCCTCGGCCTCAGCCAGCCGGCAGCGAGCCTCGCCCAGACACCGCAGCTGCAGACCCCTCAACCGCAGACACCCCAGCTCCAGACCCCGAAGCTGCTGGCACCGAAGCGCAAGTCCCGGGACCTGCAGACCCCGGCGACCAGCCTGAGCGTGGAGCAGGCCCGGGCGGCGGCCAACCGCATCCTGGAAGCGATCCAGACCGGCGATCCCAACCTGCGCTACAGCCAGTTCTCCGACCAGCTCAAGGCGATCAGCAGCCCGGCGATGGTGGCCGAGACCATGCGCCGGCAGCCGAAACTGCTGAGCTGGACCCTGCTGAGCGTGCGGGGCGGCCTGCGCACCACCACGGTGGAAGCCTCCCTGCAGACCAGCGCCGGCACCCGCGACCTGTTCATGGTGCTCAATGACCAGGGCCAGCTCGACGGTTACCACCTCGATCTCACCGACGAGAAGTCCACCACCGTGGCGGCCGATTTCGTGAAGGCCCTCAGCGGCGGGCACTTCATCACCGCCCGCAGCTTCCTCAGCCTGCCCCTGCAGCGGGAGCTCACCCCGGCGACGCTCCAGGCCAAATGGCAACAGCTGCAGCGCTACACCGGCAACTTCATCCGGGTGGGCAAGGTGGTGGCCGCCGAACACAACGAGGACAGCCAGCTGGTGCTGGTGAACACCGAGTTCAACCGCGTCAGCGACACCCTGTTCGTGGTGCTGAATCGCTCTAACGAGATCATCAGCGTGGATTTTCCCCAGGATCCGATCCGGCCCCGACCGGTCGCCAGCCCGATTCCCTGAGCACGCCGCCGGGAACGGACCTGAGCCCGCCTAAGCTCCGGCCATCACTGCCGAGCTGCGATGGCCGTCCCTTGTCTCGACTGGATGGTTGAGGACGCCCATCGCCTGGCGGACTGTCGCCACGATCACCCTTTCGCCGTGCTCGGCCCCCAGCCTCTCGACGACGGCAGGTGGGTGGTGAGGGTGTGGATGCCGGACGCCGAGAGCGTGGAGCTGCTCCACGGCGGCGGCGACGGCAATGGGGCAGGAGCCCTGTTGATGGAGACACCACACCACCCCTGGGTGTTCGAGGCCAGCCTCGACCACAACCCCGGCAGCGGCTACCGGGTGCGGGTGCTGCGCGGTGGGATCACCCATGAGGCCCACGACCCCTGGGCCTTCCGCGAGGAGTGGATGGGCGAACTCGACCAGCTGCTCTTCGCCGAGGGCAACCACCACCACATCTGGCGCAAGATGGGCGCCCACCTCACGGAGCGCAACGGCGTCGTCGGGGTGATGTTCTGCCTGTGGGCTCCGAATGCCCGCAGCGTGGCGGTGCTTGGGCAGTTCAACGGCTGGGATGGCCGCCACCATCCGATGCAGAGCCGCCTGGGCGGCTGCTGGGAGCTGTTCGTGCCCGGCCTGCAGGCCGGTGAGATCTACAAATACGAAGTGCGGGCCCAGAACGGCCACTGCTACGCCAAGGCCGACCCCTACGGCTTCCGCCATGAGGTGCGGCCCGCCAACGGCTCGATCGTGCAGCCCCTCAGCGGGGACTTCGTCTGGGGCGACGGTGCCTGGATGGGCGAACGGGACAGTCGCAACCCCCTCGACCAGCCGGTGGCTGTGTACGAGCTGCACCTGGGCAGCTGGATGCACGCCGCTGCCGACCAGCCCTACATCGAGGCCGACGGCACCCCCCGCCCGCCAGTACCTGCCGCCGATCTCAAGCCCGGGGCCCGCCTGCTCACCTATCCGGAACTGGCCGAGCGGCTGATTCCCTATGTGAAGGCCCGCGGCTTCACCCACCTCGAGCTGATGCCGATCTCCGAGCATCCCTTCGATGGCTCCTGGGGCTACCAGGTCACGGGCTGGTACGCCCCCACCAGCCGCTTCGGCACCCCTGATGAATTCCGGGCGTTTGTGGACCGCTGCCACGCCGAGGGCATCGGCGTGATCCTCGACTGGGTACCGGGCCACTTCCCCAAGGACGCCCACGGCCTGGCCTTCTTCGATGGAGCTCACCTCTACGAGCACGCTGACCCGCGCATCGGCGAGCACAAGGAATGGGGCACCCTGATCTTCAACTATAGCCGCAACGAGGTGCGCAACTTCCTCGTGGCCAACCTGGTGTACTGGTTCGAGGAGTTCCACATCGACGGCATCCGGGTGGATGCGGTGGCCTCGATGCTCTACCGCGACTACCTGCGCCCCGATGGCGAGTGGCTGGCCAACGAACACGGCGGCCGCGAGAACACCGAGGCGGTGCAGTTCCTGCAGCAGGCCAACCACGTGCTGTTCCAGCACTTCCCCGGTGCCCTCTCGATCGCCGAGGAATCCACCACCTGGCCGATGGTGACCCAGCCCACCCACATCGGCGGCCTGGGTTTCAACCTCAAGTGGAACATGGGCTGGATGCACGACATGCTCGATTACTTCGAGCTCGATCCCTGGTTCCGCCAGTTCCACCAGAACAATGTGACGTTCTCGATCTGGTACGCCTTCACCGAGAACTTCATGCTCGCCCTGAGCCACGACGAAGTGGTGCACGGCAAGAGCAATCTGCTGCACAAGATGCCCGGCGACGACTGGCAGAAGTTCGCCAATGTGCGGGCCCTGCTGGCCTACATGTGGACCCACCCCGGCAAGAAAACGATCTTCATGGGGATGGAATTCGGCCAGCGCTCCGAGTGGAATGTGTGGGGCGACCTGCAGTGGGATCTGCTGCACTACGACGCCCACCAGGGTCTGCAGCGGCTGGTGGACGACCTCAACAGCTTCTACAAGTCGGAGCGGGCGCTCTGGGGCGACGACTTCAGCGAGTACGGCTTCCAATGGATCGACTGCAACGACAACCGCCACTCAGTGATCAGCTTCATGCGCCGTGAGAGCGCCACCGGCCGCTGGCTGGTGGTGGTGGCCAACTTCACCCCCCAGAGCCACTCCCACTACCGCGTCGGTGTGCCGCTGGAGGGCTTCTACGAGGAAGTGTTCAACACCGATGCCGAGCGCTACGGCGGCAGCAACCTCGGCAATCTGGGCGGCAAGTTCACCGACCAGTGGTCGATCCATGGCTATGGCAACTCCCTCGATCTCTGCCTGCCGCCCCTGAGCGTGCTGGTGTTCCGGCGCGATCCGATCCGCAGCCAGCCCGCCACCGCCCCAGCAGCGCTGGATGGCTGAGCAGACCCCGGTCCTCTGCTGCTGACGCGGCGTTCAGGCCGAACGTTCCTGGGGGTCAGGGGCGTCCTCAGGCGCCGGTGCCGTGAGGATGCCCCGGACCGCAAAGTGCTTCCAGATCTCCAGCAGCAGCCCGGCCGTGATCCGCGAGGCCTTGAGCGGATCGGCGATGGTGAAGCTGAGGCCATAGCGGTTCAGCTCCGGCCCGAACTCCACCAGGCGGGCCGCCGGCGGCGGTTGGGCCAGCAGCTCGGGCTCACCACCAGCGATCTCCACCAGCAGGGCGATGATCTGCTCAGGCGGCCAGCTCGCGGCAGACTGAATCTCCAGCCGGCAGCGACGGGTGCGGTCGCTGCGTGTGTAGGTGGTGGTGGTGTGGGTGAAGAAGGTCTGGTTGGGCACCACCAGTTCGGCGTTGTCGCTGCCGCGCCAGAGGGTGGCGGCCCGCAGGCCGAGGCGACGCACCTCGCAGGCCTCACCCTCGTGCATCAGCACCTCACCGGGGCGCACCGAGCCCTCGAACAGCAGCCACAGGCCGGAGATGAAGTTGGAGAACACCTCCTTGATGCCGAAGCCGAGTCCCACAGACAGGCCGCCGGCCACCGCCAGCAGTCCCGTCTGGTTGATGCCCAGGGCATTGAAGGCCCAGAGCACAGCGAGGGCCACCAGCACGTAGCGGATCACCAGTTCCAGGGCCCGGCGTCCGCCATCGCCGAGCTGGAGACCGCGCTGGGCCAGCCAGCTCAGCCAGGCCGCCGGCAGGGCGGAACCCACCACCACCAGATAGAGCAGGGTGGACACCCAGGCCAGTTGGCCCAGCTGAATCGAACTGCCCAGCCACACCCCCAGGGGCAGATCCGCCACGGTCTGCAGGCTGTCGAGGGCATCGAGCAGCAACAGGCCCACTCCCAGCAGGAAGAGGGGCCGCAGCATGCGGCTCACCAGCACGCCGTACAGCTCCGGCGGCAGCAGGCGGCGCAGGACCTGGGTTTCGAGCAGGCGCAGCCCCAACCAGGCCAGCACCAACTGCGCCACGAGCCACACCAGGCCCCAGCGCTGCCCCGTCACTGCCAAGCCGAAGCCGAGCAGGGCCAGGGCCGGCAGCAACGGGATCCCCCAGGGCAGACGCCCGAGCCTGGCCGAGTGGCGCCGCAGCGGTAGAGCGGCCAGCAGCAGCAAGGCGATCGGCAGCAGTTGCAGCAGCACCGCAGGCCGGCTCAGCAGGGCGTACCAGGCCAGGGGTTCACTGAGGAAGCCGCTCATCGCCTAGCCTCCAGGTCCAGGAGCGACTCGGCCCCCTGGCGAGGGCTGAGCACCCCTGTAACCACCTCATACACCAGGTCCTCGATCGAGGGCAGCAGGGTGGCAATCCGATCGGCTGAGAATGGCGCTGCGAGCACCCTGCCGTTGGCCAGCACCTGCTGCTGGGCCCGGCCCATCGCCGCCAGCCGTCCGGAAGCGGCGAAGGGAACCGACACCGAGCGATTCACCGGCAGGGTGGACTGGTTGGCGAGGGTGATCTGCCGCTGCAGCATCGGGTTGAGGGAGAGAAGCGCGAACTCCTCGGCCAGCCGACGCTGGCGGGGGGACGAATCTCGGCCGAAGGCCCAGGCCCGCACGGAGGTGAAGGGAGTGGCCGCTCCCACCGGCCCGGCGGGGAGAGCACTCACCCCGAGACGATCCCCCATGCTCTGCTCGAGACTCAGCAGGTGTGGGCTGTAGCAGGGAACCCAGGCGAGGCGTCCCTTGCTGAGACCGCTGAGCAGTTCATCCTGGTCGCTGCCGATATCCACCCGGTTCTGCAGAGAGACCTGCCGCAACCACTCCAGCCACGGTTCCAGAGCCTGGATGGATCTCTGGCGGTTGTCGCCCGTGAACGGCGCACTGCCGGTCAGCACGGGCATCAGCGCATCGGTGGCACCGAAACCTCCGACCGTCCACCACAGGCCGATCGGATCGAGCGCAAGCCCCACGCTGGCGCCGGAGGCCGCCAGGGCAAGCAACTGATCGAGGGTCTGGGGTGGTGAACTGACGCGCTGACGGTCGAAACAGGCCAGCGTCACCTCATTGGCCACCGGCAGACCCGCCAGGGAGCCCTGATCGCGGACGGTGTCCAGGATCTGGGGCAGGATGCTGGCCTCCCGCTCGCGGAAGGCGGCCGTGGGGGGCACGGAATCGGTGAGCCCCTGGCGGCGCAGGGAAACGGCCACCGAGCCGCGCACCATGAGCAGATCGGGGCCCAGCCCCCGTCGATGGGCCTGGTGGAGACGCTCAGCGAGACGCTGTTCGCGGATCACCTGCACATGCAGGTGCACCTCGGGACGCAGGCGCTTGAAGGCCTTGATCACCGGGGCAGCCAACGCCTTGCTGTCGTCGAGGCCCATCCCTGAGAGCGTGGAGGAGGCCGGCACGAGATAGACGTGCAGCACCTCCCTGGAGAGCTGCTGGCACCCCGGCAGCAGAGCCAGGACCGCCAACAGGGGGAGCGGGCCGAGGCGGGAAACGTGGGCCAGGTGAGGCTTGAGTCTGCGCAGCAGGCCTGGCAGAAGGGAAGGCAATCGAAACGGCGTCAGCCCCGCCATTCTCGCGCCGTTCACCGAGGGGCGCATCCCAAAGGACACGCCTTGCTGTCGGCTAGGTTTCCGGATCGTCCCACCCCCCTCCATGGCCGAAACCGCCCCCCTGCTGCTGCGCGCCGCCCGAGGTGAGCAGGTGGAGCGGCCGCCGGTGTGGATGATGCGCCAGGCCGGTCGCTACATGAAGGTGTACCGCGACCTGCGCGACCGCCACCCCGGTTTCCGCGAGCGCTCGGAGAACCCCGATCTCTCCTACGAGATCTCGATGCAGCCCTTCGAGGCCTTCAAGCCCGACGGCGTGATCCTGTTCTCCGACATCCTCACGCCGCTGCCGGGCATGGGGATCGACTTCGACATCGTGGAGAGCAAAGGGCCCCTGATCCAGGATCCGATCCGCACGATGGCCCAGGTGGAGGCCCTGCGCCCGCTGCAGCCGGCCGAGACCATGCCGTTCGTGGGTGAAGTGCTCACCCGCCTGCGCCAGGCGGTGGGCAACGAGGCTGCCGTGCTCGGTTTCGTGGGTGCCCCCTGGACCCTGGCCGCCTACGTGGTGGAGGGCAAGAGCTCCAAGAACTACGCGGTGATCAAGGCCATGGCCTTCCGCGAACCCGAGCTGCTGCACAAACTGCTCGATCACTTCGCCGAATCGATCGCCGCCTACCTGCGCTATCAGATCGATTCCGGCGCCCAGGTGGTGCAGATGTTCGATTCCTGGGCCGGCCAGCTCAGCCCGATCGACTACGACACCTTTGCCGCCCCATATCAGAAGAAGGTGGTGGATCTGGTGAAGCAGACCCACCCCGACACCCCCTTCATCCTCTACATCTCCGGCAGCGCCGGCGTGATTGAGCGGATGGCGGCCACCGGCGTCGACATCGTGTCGCTCGACTGGACCGTGGACATGGCCGAAGGCCTGGCCCGCCTGCCGGAGCACGTGGGCGTGCAGGGCAACGTGGACCCCGGCCTGCTGTTCGGCACCCCCGCGGCCATCCAGGCCCGCATCGACGACACCGTGCGCAAGGCCCGCGGCCGCAAGCACATCCTCAACCTGGGCCACGGCATCCTGCCGGGTACCCCCGAGGAGAACGGCGCCTTCTTCTTCGAGGCCGGCAAGAGCGTGATGGAGCGCCTCGGAGCAGCGGTGTGAGCGACCCGCAGGCAGGCCCACGGCCTGTCAACCCAGCCACGGCCAGGCCCCAGCGGATCCTGATCACCGGGGCCAGTGGCTGCGTGGGTCAGCAGATCGCCGAGCTGCTGCTGCGCGAGAGCAACGCCGAGCTGCTGCTGCTGCTGCGCGATCCGGCCAAGCTCACCGCCGTGCCGGCCGATCACCCCCGCATCACCGTACTGGTGGGCGATCTGCGCGACCTCACGGCCCATGCCGGCGCCATCGCCAGCGCCACCCGGATCGTGCATACCGCCACCGCCTGGGGAGACCCGGAGCGGGCCATGGCCGTGAACGTGGTGGCGGTGAAGCAACTGCTGGCGTTCACCAGCCCCGAGTGGCTGGAGCAGGTGCTTTACTTCTCTACCGCCTCGGTGCTCGATCGCCAGCTGCGGCTCCTGCCCGAGGCGGCCAGCGAGGGCACCGAATACATCCAGACCAAGGCCCTCTGCCTGCAGCAACTGGAGGAGCACCCCCTGGCCGAGCGGATCGTGGCCCTGTTCCCCACCCTGGTGTTCGGCGGCCGGGTGGATGGCAGCGGTCCCTTTCCCACCAGCCACCTCACCGCCGGCCTGGCCGAGGCCAGCCGCTGGCGCTGGCTGGCCAAGTGGCTGCGGGTGGACGCCAGCTTCCACTTCATCCACGCCGCCGACATCGCCCGGGTGTGCCTGCACCTGCTCTCGGTGCCCCAGTTCCCCAACCCCGAACCCGGCCAGGGGCGGGTGCGCCGGCTTGTGCTGGGCCAGCCGGCGGTGAGCGTGAACCACACCGTGCGGGGACTGCTGCGCTGGTGCGGCGGCTGGATGCCTCCGGCCGGGGTGACCATCACCCCCTGGCTGGTGGAGGCCCTGATCCAGCTGCTGCGCCTGGAGGTCACCGCCTGGGACCGCTACTCGATCCGTCAGCGTCACTTCCTGCACGAGCCGATCAGCCCGCCCGAGCGCTTCGGGCTGGTGAGCCATGCACCCACGCTGGAGGCGGTGTTCGCCGATGCCGGCCTGCAGCGCCGGCGGGGGCTGGCCCAGCGGATGTTGCAAATGTTTCGAAGCTGAGCAGCCTGCAGCACCTGGCCGCGCCAAGCAATTAAGTTTTTCGAGACTGTGCTCTGAGCGCCTTCCATGCGCCGACTCCTCTCCCTGATCGCTCTCTGCCTGGCGCTGGTGCTGGGCGCCACCCCCAGCTATGCGGCTGACGTTGCCCACGGCGGCCAGATCTTCTCCGCCAACTGCGCGGCCTGCCACATGGGTGGCGGCAACGTGGTGAATGCCGAGCGCACCCTGAAGCAGGATGCCCTCGAGTCGTATCTCGCCAACTACAGCAGCGACCATGAGGCCGCCATCGCCTACCAGGTGACCAACGGCAAGAACGCCATGCCGGCCTTCGGCGGCAAGCTCAGCGAAGGCGACATCGCCGACGTGGCCGCCTACGTGGAAGACATGGCTGCCAAGGGCTGGGCCTGATCCTTCCCCCATCCCACTGCCCAGCCAACAAGCTGGTTGCACGCCCCGGAGAGTCCGGGGCTTTTTTGTGGCCTACATGGCGTTGCGACAGGCCAGCACCGCCAGGTAGAGCTCTTCGGGCACATCGCGGATGTCGTACTCGCTCGGCAGCACCCCGTGCACATGGCGGTGCACCGCCAGCCAGCAGTTGCGCTCGGGATCAGCACCGGTGGCATCGAAGTCCCGTGAGGCCATAGCAAGCTGCTGCACCAGGGCCGGGTCGACTGGGTGGTGGGCGCTGGACGAGATGTCCATGGGGATGGCTGGCAAGGGGGAGTGACAGGCTGGGCAGACTGGGCGGACGAGCACGTCCGATCGGCATGATGCCCGCAACGCGATCTGCCCTGACGACCCTGGTGAGCCTGGCGTTGCTGGCACCACCAGCCCTGGCCCAGACGCGGCCCGCCAATGGTTGCCCGCTGATCGTCCCCGTCAGCCAGGCAGAGCTGCAGCCCCTGCGCATCCGCCGCGAACAGGTTGCGGGGAAGAACGCCAGGGGCTGTCTCTCACCCGCCGATGCGATCTACGGGCCGGACGGTTGCCCCCAGAGGCTCTGTGGAGGGAACGCCGGCGTGATTCAGCTGCCGCCGCCGCTGCCGTAGGCCACCTGGCACACGGCGTTGAGCAGCTGGGCCTGGTCGGCATTGCTGGGCACCTGGCCATTGAGCAAGCCGTCCTGGCAGTTGGCGGCCCCCATCAGATCGGTGTTGCCCACGCCGTAGTTGAAGCTCACGCCGGCCGTGCCAACCGACTCGACGCTGCCGAAGTTGAGCTGGTAGCTGGTCTGCGGCACCACAAACACAGTGGATTGCTGGTTGGCCGCCTCGTTCACCAGGCCGGTGATCGCGGCGCCGGTGGCCAGGCCTGCCACGCCCCAGGCTGCGGCGCTGGCACCCCACCAGCCCCAACCACCCCAGCCGCGATACCAGCCGGCATTCCAGGGCCGGGCACCCCAGTAGCCGCCGTTGCGCCAGCCCTCATGCCAGCCGCCATAACCGCGGTTGTAGAAGTTGTTGTGAACGTTGATGCGGTCGTTGTTGAAACTGCCGCGGTTGTTGTCAAAGCTTCCGCGCGCCCCACCGCCGTACATCGGGTGATCGCCGGCGCGGCCGTTGTAATAACCGCCGGCCCGGCCGCCGCCGTGAAAGCCGCCGCCACCGCCGCCGCCACCGCCGCCGCCGCGGGCCATCGCGGGCTGCACGGCCAGCGGGCTCACCAGCAGCAGGGCGCTGCACAGCACTGCCGACCAACGGCGCGGCTGCGAGGAGCGTGAATGGGAACGGGACAGAGTCATCGAAACAAGCGGCGCAGAGAGCGCCCACACACTGTGTGATAGCTGCACCCTCCATCGCTGCAGCGGCCAGGCATCAAACGCAACATTGCAGGTGCACAACCCCGTTCAATCCCCTCCGGCCGGACCGGGACTCTGCATGGGGGGGTTAACCGCCCCCGGCGATCGGCCGTCCCACCCCCTGGGCGGAGGACCGTCCCAATCCCGACGGCTCTCCCCTCTGCCAGAGCGGGAAAACGGCCATACGGTTCAGACACCTGATCAATCCGGGGAGTCGCCCTGATGCATCCCACCGCCGAGCTGTTCACCGAAAAAGCCTGGGGCGCTGTTGTCGCCGCCCAGCAGCTGGCCCAGCAACGCCGCCAGCAGCAGATGGAGAGCGAGCACCTGTTCGCCGCCCTGCTGGCCCAGCAGGGCCTGGCTGGCCGCATCCTGGAGAAGGCCGGCGTGGATGTGGGCACCCTCAGCCAGAAGCTGGAGGCCTTCATCGCCGGCCAGCCATCGCTGAGCGCCCCCCCCGAGAACGTGTATCTGGGCAAGGGGCTCAACAGCGTGCTCGACCAGGCAGGCAGCCTCAAGGACACCTATGGCGACAGCTACATCGCCATCGAGCACCTGCTGCTGGCCCTGGCGATCGATGATCGCTGCGGCAAGCAGTTGCTCAGCCAGGCCGGCACCAGCGCCGACAAACTCAAGGACGCCGTGCAGGCCATCCGAGGATCCCAGACCGTGACCGACCAGAACCCCGAAGGCACCTACGAATCCCTGGAGAAATACGGTCGCGACCTCACCGAAGCTGCCAAAGGCGGCAAGCTCGATCCAGTGATCGGCCGCGATGAGGAGATCCGCCGCACGATCCAGATCCTCAGCCGCCGCACCAAGAACAACCCGGTGCTGATCGGCGAGCCCGGCGTCGGCAAGACGGCGATCGTGGAGGGCCTGGCCCAGCGGATCGTGAACGGCGACGTGCCGGAGGCCCTGCAGAACCGGCAGCTCGTATCGCTGGACATGGGTGCCCTGATCGCCGGTGCCAAGTACCGCGGTGAATTCGAAGAACGTCTCAAGGCCGTGCTCAAGGAGGTCACCGCCTCCGAGGGCCAGATCGTGCTGTTCATCGACGAGATCCACACCGTGGTGGGGGCCGGCGCCAGCGGCGGCGCCATGGATGCCAGCAACCTGCTCAAGCCGATGCTGGCCCGCGGCGAGCTGCGCTGCATCGGCGCCACCACCCTCGATGAGCACCGCCAGCACATCGAGAAGGATCCGGCCCTGGAGCGCCGCTTCCAGCAGGTGTTCGTGGACCAGCCCACGGTGGAAGACACGATCTCGATCCTGCGCGGCCTCAAGGAGCGCTACGAGGTGCACCACGGCGTGCGCATCGCCGACAACGCCCTGGTGGCCGCCGCCGTGCTCAGCAGCCGCTACATCGCCGATCGCTTCCTGCCCGACAAGGCCATCGACCTGGTGGATGAATCGGCCGCGCGCCTGAAGATGGAGATCACCTCCAAGCCCGAGGAGATCGACGAACTCGACCGCCGCATCCTGCAGCTGGAGATGGAGAAACTCTCCCTCGGCCGCGAATCGGATGCCGCCAGCCGTGACCGGCTGGAGCGGCTGGAGAAGGAACTGGCCGAGCTGCGCGAGCAGCAGAGCAGCCTCAACGCCCAGTGGCAGGCGGAGAAGGGCTCGATCGATGCCCTCAGCGCCATCAAGGAAGAGATCGAGCAGGTGCAGCTGCAGGTGGAGCAGGCCAAGCGCAACTACGACCTCAACAAGGCCGCCGAACTGGAATACGGCACCCTGGCCACCCTGCACAAGCAGCTGGCGGCCAAGGAGGCGGAACTCAACAGCGGCGCCGGCAAGGGCGAAGGCGGTGAGAAAAGCCTGTTGCGCGAGGAGGTCACCGAAGACGACATCGCCGAGGTGATCGCCAAGTGGACGGGCATCCCGGTGGCCAAGCTGGTGCAGAGCGAGATGGAGAAGCTGCTCCACCTCGAGGATGAACTGCACACCCGCGTGATCGGCCAGAGCCAGGCCGTGACGGCGGTGGCCGATGCCATCCAGCGCTCCCGCGCCGGCCTCAGCGATCCCAACCGGCCGATCGCCAGCTTCCTCTTCCTCGGCCCCACGGGCGTGGGCAAAACGGAGCTCTCCAAGGCCCTGGCCTCCCAGCTGTTCGACAGCGAGGAGGCGATGGTGCGGATCGACATGAGCGAATACATGGAGAAGCACGCCGTGAGCCGCCTGATCGGGGCACCTCCGGGCTACGTGGGCTACGAGGAGGGCGGCCAGCTCACCGAGGCCGTGCGGCGCCGCCCCTACGCCGTGATCCTGTTCGACGAGGTGGAGAAGGCCCACCCCGATGTCTTCAACGTGATGCTGCAGATCCTCGATGACGGCCGCGTCACCGATGGCCAGGGCCGCACGGTGGATTTCACCAACACGATCCTGATCCTCACCAGCAACATCGGCAGCGCCTCGATCCTCGATCTGGCCGGCGACCCCGCCCGCCACAGCGAGATGGAGGCCCGGGTGAATGAGGCCCTGCGGGCCCATTTCCGCCCCGAGTTCCTCAACCGGCTGGATGAAACGATCATCTTCCACAGCCTCAAGCAGGAGGAACTGCGCCAGATCGTGGAGCTGCAGGTTAAGCGCCTGGCGCAGCGCCTCGACGACAAGAAGCTGGGCCTCCAACTCAACGCCGACGCCCTCGACTGGCTGGCCGGCGTTGGCTACGACCCGGTGTACGGCGCCCGGCCGCTCAAGCGCGCCATCCAGCGCGAGCTGGAAACGCCGATCGCCAAGGGCATCCTGGCGGGGCAGTTCACCGGCGGCCACACGATCGCCGTGGATGTGGCCAACGAGCGGCTGCGCTTCCAGCAGTTCGACCCCGCCCAGCTGCCCGTGCTGGTGTGAGCCCCCCAGGCCCTGGCGCCGCTCAGAGCGCCAGGGCCTCCCGGATGGCCGGGGTCTCGGACCAGCTCCAGGGACCCCCCGTCACCGGGGTGATGCCCAGCTCGGCGCGCAGCTCCTCGAGGTTCTGCTCAAAGCGCTCCTCCCAGAACACCGGAAACAGGGGCTGGGCCGCAGCGCCCATCTCCAGCCCCTGGATGATCATCTGGAAGGCATACACCGCTGTGCGGGCCTGCTCTGCAGCCGTTTCCAGCTCATCGATCGGCCGGTCGGTGTGCATCCAACCGAGCAGCATGGCGATCAGATCGGTGAAGGCCAGGCCGGGATGGCTGAACTGGGCCACGCTGATGCTGATCACCCCCAGCTCGCCATAGTTGTCGAGGCTGAAGCCGCTGAGAATGTGGTGGATGTCGTGGGTGGCATACACCCGGTAGTTGATGTAATCGGCGTCTTCCTCGAGGTTGTTGAAGAAGGAGGGCTCGGGGAAGAAGTTGATGTCGTAACCCATCGCCTTCAAGGCGGTGGCATAGGTGTGGCCGAGGCTGCCCTTGGGCATCGCCAGCAACGTCTCGGAGTTGTACGGGCCGCAAAGGCGCCGCGCATCGATCAGCGCCTGACAGGCGGGATCCCGCGCCAGACGCTTGCGGCAGTGCTGCATCGGCCGGGAATCGCGCAGCCGGTGGGAGAGCAGGAACACGTTCTCCGCTGAATCCCCTGCTCCCATGGCCAGATCCGCCAGTTCGAGGAACTGGTGCACGTGCTCGGGGGTGGCGATCTTGTCGAGGTAGCGAAAACCCATGGCTGCAAGGGGGGTGCCCTTGAAACTAGGAAGGGCGACCGCAACCGGGCCACAACCCGATGCAAACCAGCGGCTGCCGCAGCCTCAGAAGTTGCTGGCGATGCGACTGCCCAGCCTGATCTCCAGCACCAGGGTGAACACCGCTGCCATCAACAGGCCCATGGCCAGCATGAACAGAACGGCTACCACGGCCGAGAGATCGATCCGCGCCACCACCCCCACGAAGAGCAGCATCACCAGGGTGGCCACGGTGAGGAAGCTGAGGGTAGCCAGGGTGATCGCCGCGATCACCAGGCGCAGGCGGCGGCGCTGCAGCTGCAGTTCATGGCGCAGAGCCGGGGACACCTCCGGCGCATGGCCCAGCAGGCGCTCCTGGGCTTCCTGGTCGCGGCGGTGCTGCAGCAGGCGGTCAACGACCCGACTCAGGCGCGTGGTGAGCACCCCGAGGAGGCCGCTGATACCGGCCAGCAGAAACACCGGCGACACCGACAGCTGGATCGCCCGGGCCAACGATTCCACACCTGGCTGACAGCCCAGGCCCATCGGTCCGGCCTCAGAGGAGTTGGTCGATGCGGCGGGCCAGCTCCAGGTCGAGGCTGGAGAGACCGCCGGTGTCGTGGGTGGTGAGGGCGATGCTCACCCGGTTCCACACATTGCTCCACTCGGGGTGATGGCCCAGGGCCTCGGCCGCCAGGGCCACCCGGGCCATGAAGCCGAAGGCCTCTGAAAAATCGGCAAAGCCCAGCTCCCGCTGCAGCTTGCCGTTCTCCAGGCGCCAGCCGGGGAGCTCGCCCGGCAGGGCATTGATCTGCTCAGGGGTGAGGGGAATGGCAGCCATGGCGGAGCAGCGACGGGTCAACCGATGCCTTCATGGTGTCGCACGGCGGCGCCCGGCAGGGGGTTGGCGGCGAGCATCTTCCGGCCCTCGGCCACCAGGGCCGCAACAGCCAGCGGATCGGCCGGGGCCCGCTCGCCCCGCTCCACAGCCCGGTAGAGATCGGCCACAGACCACGCGTTGCTGGCTGGCTCGTCAGCAAAGCGGGGAATCAGATGCAGGTGCAGGTGGGGCGCCCCTTCACCAAAGGCGATCGCATACACCCGGTCACATCCGCTGAGGCGCTGCACCAGCTGGCTGGCGGTGCGCACCGCCAGGCCCCAGCTGGCCGCCTCCTGATCGTTGAACACCAGCGGTCCAGCCAGATGCCGGCGGGCATCGAGCAGGAGCCAGCCGGCCAGCGGTGCCGGCGGGGGATGGTGGCGCAACAGCCAGAGATCGTTGCCACCGAGGCCCAGCTCGGCCTCCAGCTCCCTATCGCCATGAATGCGACAGATGCCACACGCAGAGTCAGCTGTGGCCATGCCTACTCGCCGATCAGGTGCAGGCTGAGGCGGCGCTGGCTGCCCAGCCGCCGATGCTCCCACAGGTACACCGCCTGCCAGGTGCCGAGCAACAACCCACCCCGTTCGAAGCTCAGCTGCAGGCTGGTGGCGGTGAGGGCGGTGCGGATGTGGGCAGGCATGTCGTCGGGGCCCTCGTCATCGTGCAGGTAGGCGCGCTGGTCGCCGCTGGGCACCAGCTCATTGAGGAAGGCGGCCAGGTCCTGGAGCACGCGTGGGTCCGCGTTCTCGTTCACCATCAGGCTGCAGCTGGTGTGCAGGCACACCAAAGTGGCCACCCCCTGGCGCAGGCCACTGGCGGCGATCTCGCGGTTGAGGGCGGCGGTGATGGTGGTGAAACCGGCGCCGCTGGTGCTGAGGCTGAGCACCTGCAGGTGTTGGCGCAGCACGGATGAACCACAGGGGATGGGCCTGCCTAGCATCTCCCCAGTGAGGCTCCACGCCAGATGGGAAACGGCGGCGGCGGGCCGGATCTGGCAGCGCCGGATCTGATCGTGGTGGGCAGCGGCCTCGGGGGCCTCTGTGCCGGGGCGATCGCCGCCCGCCACGGGCTGGAGGTGCTGGTGCTGGAGGCCCACAGCCAGCCGGGCGGGGCCGCCCATGGCTTTGGGCGCCGGGGTTTTCACTTCGAATCCGGCCCCTCGCTTTGGTCGGGGCTGGGGCGCTGGCCCAGCAGCAACCCCCTCTCCCAGGTGCTGAGGGCGGTGGGCGAGACGCTGCCGGTGGCCACGTACCTCGACTGGGGCCTGCTGCTGCCGGAGGGCCATCTGCGGGTGGGGGTGGGCCTCGACCCCTTTCTGGCGATGCTGCGCGAGCTGCGCGGCGGCGCCGTGGCCGATGAATGGGCGGCCTTCATGGCCTGGCTGGAGCCGAGTTGCCGGGCTGCCCGCTCCCTGCCCCTGCTGGCCCTGCGGCCGGGGCTGGGGCTGGCCAGCACCCTGGGTGGCCAGGCACTGGGCCTGCTCAGCCAGGCGCCGCGGCTGGCCGCCCTGGGGGGCAGCTTCGGGCCGATGGCTAGGCGCAATCTGCGCGATCCCTTCCTGCTCCACTGGGTGGAGCTGCTCAGCTTCCTGATCTCAGGCCTGCCGCTGGATCAGACCAGCGCCGCGGCGATGGCCACCCTGTTCGGCGAGTGGTTTGAGCCCGGCGCCTGCCTCGATTACCCGATCGGCGGCAGTGCGGCAGTGGCCGCTGCCCTGGTGCGGGGGCTCGAGCGCCACGGCGGCCGGCTGCGCACGGGCGCGCCCGTGGAGGAGGTGCTGGTGGAGGGCGGCCGGGCCAGCGGCGTGCGGCTGGTGGGAGGGGAAGTGCTGCGAGCGCGTCGGGGGGTGATCGCCAACACCAGCCCCTGGGATCTGCTCAACCTGCTGCCGCCTGGGGCCGTGCCTGACCGCTGGCGGCGCCAGCAGCAGGCCACCCCGGCCTGCGCCAGTTTTCTGCACTGGCACCTGGGCCTCAAAGGCGGAGCGGAACTGGCCGATCTGCCGATCCACCACGTGTGGGTGGGGGATTGGCAACGGGGCATCAACGCCGAGCGCAACGTGGCGGTGTTGTCGATGCCGTCGCTGCTGGATCCAGCGATGGCTCCGGCGGGGCACCAGGTGTTGCACGGCTACACGCCGGCCAACGAACCCTGGGAGCTCTGGCGCGATCTGGAGCAGGGAAGCCCGGCCTATGAAGCCCTCAAGGCCGAGCGCTGCAGCCTCTTTCACCGCGTGCTCGATCCGCTCATCCCCGACTGGCGGGAGCGCGTGGTGATCGAACTGCAGGGCACCCCGCTCACCCACCGCCAGTACCTGCGGATGCACCAGGGCAGCTACGGCCCCGCCTGGTCCGCGGACCGCGGCCCCTTCCCCGGGGGACAGACGCCCATCGCCAACCTGGTGCTCTGCGGTGCCGGCAGTTTTCCCGGCATCGGCGTACCGCCAGTGGCGGTGAGCGGGGCCATGGCCGCCCATCGCTTTGTGCCGGCGCGGCAGCAGCGCCAACTGCTCGCCGAGCTGGAGCTGGCACATGGGGGGCAAGCTGCCTCTGCCTAGCATCTCCGGGTATCCCGCTGTGCCATGCCTGTCGTCCGCCCTCTGCAGCAGCTCATCAAGCACGTCCCAGCTCTGCCGGCCACCCGGGTGGGCCTTACCACCGGAGCCATGGCAGCCCTGGTGCTGGCCGCAGCCCAACCGGCCCTGGCCCAGCGTGTGGTGCCCAAGATCGGTTCGATCTGCCCCCTGGGCTACGTGGACCTGTTCAACGGCAACTGCAGCACCCTTGGCCTGATGACCTACACCCTGCAGCCCACCGATGGCGAGGCCTGCCTGGAGGGCTGGATGAACGTGGGCGGCGGCTACTGCCGCAGGAAGTGATGGCGGCCGCTGCCCAGGCTCCCCAATCCGAGCTCACCGTGCTCTACGACGGTGCCTGCCCGCTCTGCTGCCGGGAGGTGCGCCTGCTGCGTCGCCGCGACCAGCTGCACAACGGCAGCAGCCCGCGCCTGGCCTTCGTTGACATCGACGCCGCCGACTACGACCCGGCCATCCATGCCGGCATTGACTACCGCCGGGCCATGGGCCGGATCCATGCCATCCGCGCCGATGGCACGGTGGTCAGCGACCTGGCGGTGTTCCGCCAGGCCTACGCCCTGGTGGGCCTGGGCTGGCTGCTGGCCCCCAGCGGCTGGCCGCTGCTGAGCCGGTTGGCGGACACCGCCTATGGCCTGTGGGCCCGCTGGCGCCTGGCCTTCACCGGCCGGGGCAGCCTGGAGCAAGTGTGTCAGCAGCGCTGCCGCCTGCCGGGGTGAAGGCGGCAGCCCCTCAACACCCCAGGTCGAGCTGCAGCTGGCCGGGGACTCCAGCATCCCGGCGGCGCCGGCTGGGGCCGGAGCCTGTGGCCGGCAGCCCGGCGCGCCGGGAGCCATGGCGCTGCTGGATTGCATCGGCCATGGCGGAGAAGCCCAGCTCCTGGCGGCGGGCGTAGATGCGCTCCCGCGCCTGGCGGGCAGCCTGCTCCGGCTCCACTAGCGGCGCCGGGTAGTCGTGGCCCAGCCGCCAGCCCAGCTGCTGCTGCTGCTCAGGATCCAGCAACCAGGGCTGGTGCAGGAACACCGCCGGCAACGGCGCCAGCTCCGGCAGCCAGCGGCGAATGAACACCCCCTCCGGGTCGTGGTCGAGCCCCTGCTTGATCGGGTTGTAGATGCGCACCGTGTTGATGCCGGTGGTGCCGGACTGCATCTGGCACTGGCTCCAGTGGATGCCGGGCTCGTAGTCCACGAACCGCCGCGCCAGCACCAGGCCGCTGGCCCGCCAGGGCAGCCAGAGGTGGTAGCTGGCCACCGCCATCACCATGGCCCGCATTCGGAAGTTGAGCCAGCCCGTGGCGGCCAGGGCGCGCATGCAGGCATCCACCAAGGGCAGGCCGGTGCGCCCCTCGCTCCAGGCGGCCAGCCGCTCGGCCTGGGGCAGGGCCAGCCAGTCGGCTTCGCCGTCGCGCAGGCCGGATGTGAGGGGATGGAGCTCGCGGAACTCCAGATCGGGCTGGCTCTCCAGCTTCTGGATGAAGTGGCAGTGCCAGTGCAGGCGCTCATCAAAGGCGCGGCGGCTGCGGCGCGGCAGGGCCTGGGCCGCGCGGCCGGCCCGCACCACCTCCCGCAGCGACAGGCTGCCCCAGGCCAGGTGGGGCGAGAGGCGCGAGCAGCTGCGGAAGGCCGTGTTCGGGCTGGAGAGCTCGCGCTGGTAGGCGTGGCCGCGCTCCGCCAGGAAGCTCTCCAGCAGGGCCAGGCCGCGGGAGCGGCCGCCCCGCTGACGCAGGGGGCAGGGGTCGGCGGCCAGGTCCAGCTCCGCAGCCGTGGGCAGCGGGCCGGGATCCAGGCCGCTGAGGGGCTGCAGCGCCAGCGGTGACGGCGTGAGGGGCTCGGCCATCTGCTCCTCCCAGCGGCGGGCCCAGCCATCGCGGCTGGCCAGCCGCCGCACCACCCCGAACTGGGGCAGCTCATGCCAGGGAATGCCATGGCCGCGGGCCCAGGCCGCCACCCGCCGGTCGCGGGCGTAGGTCCAGCCGTTGCCGGTTTCCTCGTGGCTCCAGAGCCCGGCCACCCCGACATAACGGCGGGCCCGCTCCAACACCTTCACCACATCGCCGCAGCGCACCACCAGGGGCTGGCCAAGGGCCGCCAAGGCCGCTCGCAACTCCTCAGCGCACTCCGCCGCAAAGGCCCACTGGCGCGCCGAGGCGTCCGGCTGGCGCCACAGCTCCGGCTCCACCACCAGCAGCGGCAACACCGGCCCCCGCTCGCTGGCCAGCCGCAACGGCCGGTGGTCGTTCACCCGCAGGTCGCGCTTGAACCACACGATCTGCACCCCGCCCGTCACCGCCAGCCCGCCCAGATGGTGACCATGGCCAGACATGGTCAACCCGGCAACACCTGGCGCCAGCCCTCCGCCTCCACCAGCCGCAGGGGGGTCTCGTAGAGGGCACTGAGGGGTCCGGCTGCCAGCAAGTCAGGAGCCGCACCATCCCCCACCAGCTTGCCCTGCTGGAGCAGCAACACCCGGCTCACCTCGGGGATGATCGCCTCGATCTGGTGGGTCACCAGCAGCAGGGTGGTGCCGCCGGCCACCAGCTCGCGCAGGCTGGCCAGCAGCTGGTGGCGGGCCCGCAGGTCGAGACCGTTGGTGGGTTCATCCAGCACCAGCACCTCGGGGTCGTGCACCAGGGCCCGGGCCAGCAGCAGGCGTCGCTGCTGGCCTTCCGAGAGCTGGCCGAAGGGCCGATCAGCCAATGCCATCAGCTGCAGCTGTTCCAGCAGCGCCGCCACCCGCTGGCGCTGGGCGACGGTGGGCTGCTGGCTGCGGCCGATGCCGATCGAGCCGAACAGGCCGGAGAGCACCACGTCGGCTGCACGCACGTGGGGCGAATACAGCCGCTGCAGATCGCTGGACACCAGCCCGATCCGCCGCCGCAGCTCCCACAGGTTCACGGTGGTGCTGCCGAAGATCTTCAGCAACGAACCCGGTTTCACCACCGGGTAGAGCTCGCGGCTGAGCAGCTTGACCAGGGAGCTCTTGCCGGAGCCGTTGGGTCCGAGCACCACGGTGTGTTCGCCGTGGTGCAGGCTGAGACTGAGCCCCTCGAACACCAGCCGGGGCCCCAGCCAGAGATCCACATCCTGCAGTTCGAGATAGGCCGGAGAGGTCATCGGCCAATCCTCACCCAGCCCTGGCGCAGGCTCTGAAGCTCTCCTTGCCGCCATACATTTGAAGCCATGGGCTTCCGCTTCCGCCGCTCCAGCCGCCTCGGCCCCGTGCGGCTCAACTTCAGCAAGAACGGGCTCAGCTCGATTTCCCTGGGCGGGCGCGGCGCGTCCCTGAACATTCCGGTGAATCGCCGGGGCGGCACCCGCACCACCGTAGGGCTGCCCGGCACCGGCCTGAGCTGGAGCTGGGAGCAGGAGGGCCCCATCCGCCAGCCCGCCGGCCCCGCGGCGGGGCTGCCCAACAGCCGTCGCCTGCGGCCAGGCCAGCTGGAGGCGTTCAAGCAGTCGGTGCTGGCCCTGCTCAGCGAGCAGCTGTTCGGCAGCGGCTGCCTTGGGGAAGCACTCTGGCAGCAGGGGTTGGTGGGCCGGCTGCTGGGCGATGGGAGCCTCGGAGCTCGCCGGCGGGAGCAGCTGGGGGTGATCGCCAGCCCTCAGGCACTGGAGAGCTACTTGCTGGCCGCCCAGAGCCAGGACGACACCAAACGCCGTGCCCAGCGCGCCGTGGAGGCCGTGCGGCAAGCGAGCACCCTGGCGCGGGAGCGGGGCTGGCAGCCGGCTGACGGGCTGGAGCCTGCGGCCCAACATCTCGCCGGCGGTTGATGGAGAGCCGCCACATCCTGATCACCGGCGCCAGTTCCGGCATCGGTCTGGAGGCTGCCCAACAGCTGGCTGCGGCAGGCCACCGGCTCACCCTGCCCTGCCGCAGCCAGGCCAGGGCCGACGCGCTGGGTGAGCTGCTGGCGAAACGCCAGCTCCAGGATCAGGTGAGCCGGCCCCTCGGCGATCTGGCCGATCTGGCCAGCGTGGAGCAGCTGGCAGCGACGCTGCTGGAGCAGGGCATGCCAATCGACACCCTGGTGCTCAATGCCGGCCTGCAGTACAGCGGTGCCAGCGAACCGCGCTGGTCGGCCCAGGGCTTTGAGCTCACCCTGGCGGTGAACCACCTGGCCCACCAGGCCCTGCTGCAACGGCTGTTGCCCCTGCTGCTGGCCAGCCCCCAGCCCCGGGTGGTGGTCACCGCCTCGGAGGTGCACGATCCCTCCACCCCCGGCGGCCGGGTGGGTCAACCGGCGGGCGTGGGCAACCTGGAGGGGCTGCGCCAGGGCCCCGGAGCGGCGATGGTGGATGGGCAAACCCCGTTCAATGCCGAGAAGGCCTACAAGGACAGCAAACTCTGCAACCTGCTGATGGCCAGGGCCCTGGCCGCCAGCCTGGCCGAGCAGCAGCACAAGATGCCGGTGCTCACCTGGAGCCCCGGCCTGGTGATCCCCCGGGGCAGCGGGGGCTTCTTCCGCTACAGCCGCGAGCACAATCCCCTGGGCCAGACACTGTTTGCCTTGCTGGCCCGCGACCTGCTGAGGGTGAGCGAAACCCCTGCCCGTGCCGGGGCCCTGCTGGCCGAACTGGCCGCTGGTCCTGTGGCGCAGGAAACCGGTTTCAGCTATCGGAGCAATCGCCTGGTGGGCCCGGGCCAGCTGCGCTTCGAAACCCGTGAACCCAGTGCTGAAGCCAGCAACGATGCCCTGGCCGAACAGCTCTGGCAGCTCAGCGCCAGCCTGGTGGGACTGCAGGCCGATCAGGGCTTGAATCACCACTGAGACTGGGGTTCAGCCCAGAGTTCTTGCTGAATGGGCCTTCAATCCCCTGGAAAAGGATGGGCGCCGTGGATATAGCCGATGCTGCACTGATTCAGCCGCGCAGGGATTGAGGCTTGCCAGTCCATCATCAGTTGCTATGGTCCGCTGAGATCTTTACATCGCATCATGCTGACTGCTCCTGAACTTCTGGCCAAGGTTAAGGAGCTGGGAGATGCCTCCAAGTCCGAACTGGTGCGCGAGTGCGGCTATGTGAGCATCAAGAAGGATGGCAGTGAGCGGTTGAACTTCACCACCTTCTATGAAGCGCTGCTGGAGGCCAAGGGCCTCAGCCTTGGCAGCGAGGGCTCCGCCAGTGGCAAGGGCGGCCGCAAGCTGAGCTATGTGGCCACTGTTCAGGGCAATGGCAATCTGCTGGTGGGCAAGGCCTACACCGCCATGCTCGGGCTTGAGCCAGGCCACGAGTTTGAGATCAAGCTGGGGCGCAAGCAGATCAAGCTGATCCCAGTGGGCGCAAGCGAAGAGGAGGAGTGAGCTGACGGCGGATTTGCACGCCAGTCAGTGCAGCTGATAGAGCACTGATCCGCTTTCACTGATGGTCTGCCGCAACAGTCCCTGGGCTGCCATCTCCTCCACCACCCTGCGGATCGTCTCCGAGGGCTCACCGGTGGCCAGGATGAAATGGGCCAGGGATGCCGGTTCGTGCTCACATCTCCTGAGAATCTGCTGTTCCAGTGTGAATACAGGAACAGAATCTGCAATGGTGTGATCGATTGGGTGATCGGTCCCTGCCTCCGCGAGTGTGGCCAGGGGCCGACCTGTCATCTGGCGACCGGAGCGATCGGCCTGATTGCTGCGCTCCACCAACCCTGGGATCAGAAACAGGTCGATCAACTGGGCCACACCACAGAAGCCGAAGCTGACCAGATAGAGGGTGCCCACCCACGTCTGGCCCAGGTAGAAGCGCTGCAGGCCGCACACCCCGAGTAGCGAAGCGCACCACAGCAGGTAGGAGGTTCCCGTCTCCCGTCTTGCCATCTGAATGGGCCGACCGGCGAGGAATCCAAGCCTAGGAGCTGGGATCAGCCGCTACGCCGTGTGGCGGTAACAGCTGGTCCATCACTTCCTGCAGGCCATCGGCCAGGGGCCGCTGGCAGCCGAGGCGCTCACTCCAGATCAGGCCGCTGCGGAGCTCCTCCGCGTGCACCAGGGCCATGTCCTGCCCCTCCAACAGCTGCAGCTCGCTGAGTGGTATCGGCAACTCGGCCCAGAAGATGTGGGCCAGACGTCGCTGATTGCGATGGCGCATCCTCAGCTGCAACGCCCCGGGCCTCGATCCAGGCTGCCAGTTGATCTCCTCCTGCAGCTCCCGGCGCAGGGCCTGCTCCGGCGTTTCCCCTGGGTCAAGGTGGCCGCCGAACAGGCCCCAGCAGCCCGGGGCCACGATCCCCGGCACGTCGTCACGCAGCTGCATCAACCACCGGTCGCCGCTCTGCAGCATCGCCAGGGCCACTTCCAGCGCCATACCACCGCCCCATGCAGGAACCAACAACCAATCCTGCAACCTCCTGCTGGGTAAGTGGCCAGCACCAGGTCTGACATCGAGGGCATCTCCCGGGAGCTGCGGGCATCAGGAAACGCCCTGGTTCCGGACTGACAGGCCTTAAAGCCCCATCGTTCTGGGCTGGCAGGTCTTCCAGGCCCCAGCTCTGGCAAAACAAGCCCTTAGAGCAGATTGGCCGCCAGTTCAGCCAGGGGGCTGCGCTCACCCCGCTGCAGGGTCACATGGCCGGCCAGGGGCTGGCCCTTGAAGCGCTCCACCAGCCAGGTGAGGCCGTTGCTCTCCGCGTCCACGTAGGGATTGTCGATCTGGTAGGGGTCGCCGGTGAGCACGATCTTGGTGCCCTCGCCCACCCGGGTCACGATCGTCTTCACTTCGTGGGGGGTGAGGTTCTGGGCCTCATCCACCACCATGTACTGGCGGGGAATCGAGCGGCCGCGGATGTAGCTGATTGCCTCCACCTCGAGCAATCCCATGCTCTTCAGGTCGTTCCAATTACCCCGCGCCGGCCGGTGCCCGGCGCGTGCTGGACCGGAGCCGCCCTTGGGCTGCTCATCGCCGCCGAGCAGAAAATCGAGGTTGTCGATGATCGGCTGCATCCAGGGCCCCATCTTTTCCTCGAGATCCCCGGGCAGGAAGCCGATCTCCTTGCCCAGGGAGATCACTGGCCGGGTCACCAGCAGCCGCTCGTAGATCCGTTCATCGGCCACCTGGTTGAGACCGGCCGCCAGGGCGAGCAGCGTCTTGCCCGTGCCCGCCTTGCCCACCAGGGTGATCAGCTGGATGGTCGGATCCAGCAGCAGATCCAGGGCGAAGGTCTGCTCGCGGTTGCGCGGCTGGATCCGGCCCAGCTTGGCCTTGGGCGCATGTTGCAGCGGCTGCAGGCTGGCCGTGGCGCCATTGAAGCGGGCCAACAGCGTGTGGGCCGGCTGGGCCTGGTCGATCAGGGTCACCCCCTCATTGGCCTGCAGCGGCGCGGGCAGGCTGAGGCCATCGAGCTCCAGTCCCGGCGCCAGCTTCACCCGGTCCATCTGCTCGGCGCTCACCCACAGCTCACAGAAGCCGGGGTAAAGATCGGCGATGTCCACCCGATCGCTGGTGTAGTCCTGGGCGATCAGGCCCACCGCATCGGCCTTGATGCGCAGGTTGGTGTCCTTCGTCACCAGCACCACCGGCGGCTGGTCGCCGATTACGGCGCCGAGCTGCTGCTGCTCCAGAGCAACAGCCAGGATGTTGTTGTCACCATTGCCCGCCTTCAGTTCCGGCGGCAGGGTGGCCAGCGTCTCGCTGCGGCAGAACACCACCACCAGCGAGCCCCCCTGGTCGCCATTGGGCACCCCTTCGGCCAGGTTGCCCTTCGCCCGCAGCTCATCCAGCAGCCGCGACACCTGGCGGGCGTTGCGACCCTTCTCCGCCGGGTCGCGCTTGAAGCGGTCGATCTCCTCGACCACCTCGATCGGGATCACGATGTGGTTGTCCTCGAAACGGGTGAGGGCCAGCGGATCGTGCAGCAACACGTTGGTGTCCAGCACGAACGTCTTGCGCATGGACCCACCCGATCGCTATGGGGCGGACCCTAGGGCGGCAGCTGCACTTACGCTCCGCCCATTCGTGCTGCGTTGCACTTGCTGTTCCTGATCCTCCTCAAGGTAGCCCTGATCGCTGCCCTGGTCTTCGCTCTGGCCCTGCTCTGGCTGGAACTGCGCCACCGGTTGCGGCCCAGCTCACCCCTGCAGCTGCGGGCCGAACCCTTCAGCACCCGCCGCAGCGGCAAGCGCACCCTGGTGGTGGAGGGCACGGTGGCCATCAGCAACCCTCACGGCCGCATGGAAGTGTTCGTGCCCGAGCTTGAGCTACGCCCCACCCTGCTGGGCCGTGGCGATCTGGGCGACGTCAAGGTGCGCACGGCGGTGAAGGCCCTGCACCCAGACGAGGAGAGCCGTCCAGACGGCTACTGGGCCGCCTACATCGTGAAGGGCCGCAAGACCACCCGCGCCGCCCTCAGCGTGGAGATCAAGGTGCCGGAGGAGGTCGACCTCGACTCCCTGCTCGACACCCTCTGGCTGGAGGTGTGCTGGGTGAACTACGGGCCCTTTGGCCGTCTCTGGCGCCGTGACGGCATCCTCGTGCCCCTGCGCCGCCCGGAGCCCCAGAACCCCGGGAGCGCGAACTGGCGCAGTGGAGAGCGCTGCGCGGTGCTGCCGGTGCGCACCCACCTGCTGGGCACCCTCGACGATCCCGAGCAGGTGCTGCGCCACTACGCCGGGCCCGTGCTGCAGAGCGGCGACGTGCTCACCATCGGCGAAACGCCCCTGGCGGTGATGCAAGGCCGCTACCACCATCCCGAAACCGTGCAGCCCAGCGGTCTGGCCCGCCTGCTCTGCCGGGTGTTCCACCCCACCAGCTCCCTGGCCACCGCCTGCGGCCTGCAGAGCCTGATCGACGTGGTCGGTCCTGCCCGGGTGCTCTGCGCCTGGCTGGCCGGCACCGCCCTCAAGCTGGTGGGTTCGAAAGGCTGGTTCTACCGGCTGGCCGGCGACCAGGCCCGCCTGATCGACGATGTGACCGGCACCACCCCTCCCTACGACCAGACGATCGTGCTCGGCCCTGACCAGCCCGAAGCCTTCTGTGCCGCCATGGCCCGGGCCCTCGGTGTGGCCGTGGCGGTGGTGGATGTGAACGACCTGGGCCGGGTGAAGGTGCTCGCCTCCAGCCCAGGCTGCGATGAGGAGCTGCTCCAGCGGGCCCTGCGGCCCAACCCGGCCGGCAACGCCAACGAACGCACGCCGCTGGTGCTGGTGCGCCCGGCCTGAATCAGGCTCAACCCTTAGGCGGGCAGCGCTCCTGCGGCGCGGTGGATAGAGTTGAACAACCCAAGGCAGTTCTGTGAGGGATGACGGTGCAATCCCCCATGCCGCACCGCTCTGAGCCCCTTCCAGAGGGATCCTCCAGCCAGCAACTGTTTCTTGAGCCCCTGGCGGCCTGGCACCTGCCGCTGCTCAGCGATCCAGCCTTTCAGCCCCTGCTGCCCCAGCTGCAGAGGGCCCTGTTGCTCCAGTTGCCCGAGCGTCTGCTGGGGCTGATGCGCAGCGGCGGCCGGCACCGGCCGCCCCAGGTGCTGGTGGCCCGCCAGCACAACGCGCTGCTGGGGTTACTCATCAGCCGTCCACTGAACCGATCGGGCAGCTGCTGGCAGGTGCAGCACCTGCGCATCGCCCCAGCCGGCCAGCACCGCCAGCTCTCCCAGCAGCTGCTGCGCGAGGCGATCCAGAGGGCCCGGGGTGCCACCAGCTGGATCGCCACCAGTTCCAGCCTCGACAACGACCGGTTGGCCGCCCTGCGCGAGCAGGGGTTCCAGCCCCTGCTCACCGAGCGGCTGTGGCGGCTGGAGGCCCCCGGACAGGGCGCCACGGCGAGCCCAGGCCAGGAGGCCGCCAGCGATAGCGGCAGCGAGCCGGCCCTGCGCCCCCTCAACCGACGCACGGCCTGGGCCCTGTTCCAGCTGGAGCAGGCCGCCTGCCCCGCCCAGCTGCGCCAGTTGCTCGATCGCAGCAGCGATGACCTGCTCGACCAGAGCCACCGCCGGGGCTGGATGCTGCTGGACGCTGCACGCAACCAGGCCGTGGCGGGTCTGCGCTGGCTGGGGGACCATCCCGGTGGTGGCCACGACCTGGAACTCACCGTGCATCCCGGCTGGAGCCATCTGATCGGGCCGGGTACCGAGCGCCTGCTCAGCCAGGCCCAGCAGGCACTGGCCGATGGCGAACCCCTCTGGCTGCGCAGCGATGTGAACGATCACACGCTCGACCGCTGGCTGCAGCGGCGCGGGGCCGAGTCCCGGGGGGAGCGCGTGTTGATGGCCCGCAGCGTCTGGCGGCGCCAGGAGTGTCCCGCCCCGGCCCAGCAGGCGGCCCGGCGACTGGAGGCGATGCTGGAGCAGCTGCAGCCCCGCCGGCGGCCCCTGCCCACGCCCGTCGGGCCCCGCTGAGCCCTTGCGCCGGCCCCGACCCCGCTCCGCCCTGGCCCTCGACGTGGGCCGCCGCCGCATCGGCCTGGCTGGCTGCGACCCCCTGGGCCTGACGGTCACCCCCCTGCCCGCCCTGGCCCGGGCGGCCTTCAGCGGCGACCTCGGCCTGCTCCTGCCCCTGATCGAGCGCCGCCGGGTGCAGCTGCTGGTGGTGGGTCTACCCCTGGACAGCAGTGGCGGCCCCACCACCCAGGCCCGCCACTGCCGCCGCTACGGCCTGCAGCTGGCGGCCGCCAGCCAGCTGCCGTTGGTGTGGGTGAATGAACACAGCAGCAGTTGGGCCGCCGCCGAGCTGCGGGGCCTGCAGGGCGACCGCAGCGGCGCCCTGGACAGCGCCGCCGCCGCCCTGCTGCTGGAGCAGTGGCTGCAGGAGGGGCCTGAACCGCCAGCGGCTGGCGACCATGCCCCCTGACGGTGGGCCCGGCGACCATCGCCAGCGGCAAACGGGACCGCGCTGGTTCATCCTGTGGGAACGCTCACCGAATTCCGAGCTCCGCAGGTGTTTCAATGACTGGCCCGGGCGAACTCCCCACCGATGTGCCCACCGTGCTGGTCAACGACCAGAAGGGCAGGCAGCTGCTCTGCTTCCTGGAGCAACTGATTCCCCTCGATGGCCACGACTACGTGCTGCTCACGCCAGTGGACACGCCGGTGTGCCTGTTCCGCCTTGAGGATGAAGCCGATCCGGAACTGATCGACAGCGTTGACGCCAGCGAACCGATCCTGTCGGTGGCCGATGTGGTCCTGCAGGAGCACGATCTCACCCTGGTGCGCTCCGCCGTGACCCTCACCGTGAGCGGCGAACTGGACGAACCCGAACCGGAGGAGCTCGACGACGAGGACGCCGACGACGATTCGGAAACCTATGAACTGCTGGTGAGCTTCCTGGTCAACGACCAGGAATACGGCCTTTACATTCCGCTAGACCCCTTCTTCGTGGTGGCCCGCATGCAGGGGAACGAGGCCGTGCTGGTGGAAGGCGAGGAGTTCGAGAGGGTGCAGCCGCGCATCGAGGCCGAGCTGGAGGAGCGGGAGGGGCTGGAGTGAACCTGCGCCAGTTGCTCAAACCCGACTGGCTGCTGGACGGCACCCTGGTGGACCTGCCCCTCCAGGAGCTGCTGGATCGTCGGATCGCCGCGCTGGTGCTGGATGTGGACCGCACCCTGCTGCCGCGCCGGCACAGCACCCTGCCGCCACGGATGCTCCGCTGGCTCGAGCAGGCCCGGGGGCAGCTGCCGATTCACCTGCTCAGCAACAATCCGTCCCGCCAGCGCATCGGTGCGGTGGCCCGGGAACTGGGCGTGCCCTTCACCACGTCCGCCGCCAAGCCCCGCCGCCAGGCCCTGCGCCGCGTGCTTGACGACCTGCAACTTCCTCCCGAGCGTGTGGCCCTGATCGGCGACCGGGTGTTCACCGATGTGATCGCCGGCAACCGGCTGGGGCTGTTCACGATTCTGGTCAAGCCGATCGACCCCCAGGGTCTGCCCTGCCAGCGCGACCACCTGCAGAAACTGGAAGTGCGCCTGGCCAACTGGATGGGCGGCAGCCTGGGCTGAGATGGCAGAGCAGTCCCGTCAGCCCCGCCGTGTGGTGAAGGTGGGCACCAGCCTGCTGCGGGGGAGCCCCGAGCGCCCCACCGCCGCCGTGATCGCCGATCTGGCCGCCAGCCTCAACCGGGCCTGCCGGCGGGGCGAGGCGATCGCCCTGGTCACCAGCGGTGCCGTGGGCCTGGGCTGCGCCCGCCTGCAGATGCCGACACGCCCCACGGCCGTGGCGGCCCTGCAGGCGGCGGCGGCCGTGGGCCAGGGCCAGCTGATGGGGCTCTACCAGGACGCCTTCGCCGTGCGCGGCCTGCCCGTGGCCCAGGTGCTGCTCACCCGCGGCGACCTGGCCTCCCGGCGGCGCTACCAGAATGCCTGCCGCACCCTGGAACAGCTGCTGGCCTGGGGGGTGGTGCCGATCGTGAACGAAAACGACACCCTGGCCACCGATGAACTGCGTTTCGGCGACAACGACACCCTCTCCGCCCTGGTGGCGGTGGCCGTTGGTGCCGATGAACTGATCCTGCTCACCGACGTGGACCGGCTCTACTCCGGCGACCCGCGCACCGACAGCAGCGCCGAGCCGATCGAGGAGGTGCGCGACCTGGGCGAGCTGGAGCGCCTCAGCTCCGTGGCCAGCGGCGGCGGCCAATGGGGCACCGGCGGCATGACCACCAAGCTGGCGGCGGCGCGGATCGCCACCTCCAGTGGTATCCGCGTGCGGCTGGCCGATGGCCGCGATCCCGCCGTGCTCGACGCCCTGCTGGCCGGCGAGAAACTGGGCACCCTGTTCCAGCCGTCCAGCGCCCCCCTGCCGGACCGCAAGCGCTGGCTGGCCCATGCCCTTCTGCCCAAGGGCGCGCTGCGGCTGGACGCCGGCGCCGAGCGGGCCCTGGTGGAGCGGGGCGCCTCCCTGCTGGCGGTGGGCGTGGTGGCTGTGGAGGGGGACTTCGGCCCCCAGGAGGCCGTGCGACTGCTGGCCGCCGATGGTCGCGAACTGGGCCGAGGCCTGGCTGGTGTGAGCAGCGATGAACTGCGCAACCTGGTGGGTCGAGCCGGCGTGGAGGTGGTGCACCGCGACCAGCTGGCCCTGATCTGATGCCCACCCCAGCCACTGCCTACGATCCGGGGCACCTGAGCCCATTCCGGGATGCGATTCAGCCAACTGCTCGCCCAGCTCAGTGAGGGGCAGGCCGGTGCGCTCCCCGCCCATGTCCCGGCCCAGGACCCCGAACTGAGCGGCGCGGCCGCCCTCGACCAGGCCGGTCCAGGTGACCTGGCCTTCCTGGAGGACGGCCATGCCCTGGCGGCGGCACTGGCCAGCACCGCTGCTGCCGCCGTGCTGATTCCCGCCCTCAGCGAGGAGAGCGCTGCGCTGCGCCACCAGCTTGAGGCCCGCGGGGTCGCCTGGGTTGCCCTCGCCGATCCACGCCTGGGCTTTGCCGAGGCCCTGGAGCTGCTCTACCCCGCCCCGCCGCCGCCAGCGGGCATCCACCCCAGCGCGGTCGTGCACCCCAGCGCCGAGGTGAGCCCCCAGAGCCATCTGGGCGCCCACGTAGTCGTGGGAGCCGGGGTGCACATTGCGGCCGGCTGCACCCTCCATCCCCACGTGGTGCTCTATGACGACGTGGAGATCGGCCCTGGCTGTGTGCTGCACGCCGGGGCCGTGGTGCATCCCGGCAGTCGCCTGGCCGAGGGCTGTGTGCTCCAGAGCAACGCGGTGATCGGCGGTGAGGGCTTCGGCTTCGTGCCCACCGCCGCCGGCTGGCGGAAGATGCCCCAGACCGGCCGGGTTGTGCTGGAGGCAGGCGTGGAGGTGGGCAGCGGCAGCTGCATCGACCGGCCGGCGGTGGGCGAGACCCGCATCGGCGCCGGCAGCAAGATCGACAACCTGGTGCACATCGGCCATGGCGTATCCACCGGCAAGGGCTGCGCCCTGGCGGCCCAGGTGGGCATCGCCGGCGGAGCCCGCCTCGGCAACGGCGTGATCCTGGCCGGCCAGGTGGGCCTGGCCAACCGGGCGGTGATGGGTGACCGGGCCATCGCCTCCTCCAAGTCGGGCGTGCATGGCGAGGTGGCTGCCGGTGAAGTGGTGAGCGGCTACCCCGCTATCCCCAACCGCCTCTGGCTGCGCTGTGCCGCGGCCTTCAACAAACTGCCGGAGATGGCCCGCGCCCTGCGGGCCCTGGAGAAGCGCAGTCAGGGCTGAGCCGGCACGGCTGGGACCAGCGCTGCCACGTAGCCTCCAGGCCATCCCTTCCTCTGCCCCAGGCTGCCGCAATGACCAGCTACCGGATCACCCTGCTCCCCGGAGACGGCATCGGTCCGGAGATCATGGCCATCGCTCGCCAGCTGCTCGATGCGGTGAGCGGGCGCCACGGCTTCACCCTCAGCTACAACGAACAACCGATGGGCGGTGCCGCCATCGACGCCACGGACGAACCGCTCCCCGCCAGCACCCTGGAGGCCTGCCGCGCCAGCGACGCCGTGCTGCTGGCCGCCATCGGCTCGCCCCAGTACGACAGCCTGCCCCGGGAGAAGCGCCCGGAGACCGGCCTGCTGGGCCTACGCGCGGGCCTGGGTCTGTTCGCCAACCTGCGGCCGGTGAAGATCATCCCCGCCCTGATAGACGCCTCCACCCTCAAGCGCGAGGTGATCGAGGGGGTGGATCTGCTGGTGGTGCGCGAGCTCACCGGCGGCGTGTACTTCGGCACCCCCAAGGGCCGGGTGGAGGCGGAAGGGCGGGTTCGGGCCTTCAACACCATGGCCTACTTCGACGACGAGATCGACCGGATTGCCAAGGTGGGCTTCGACCTGGCCCAGCAGCGCAGCGGCCGCCTCTGCAGCGTGGATAAAGCCAACGTGCTCGACGTGAGCCAGCTCTGGCGCGACCGGGTGGAGGCCCTGCACGCCGCCAGCTACCCGGGCGTGGAGCTCAGCCACATGTACGTGGACAACGCCGCCATGCAGCTGGTGCGCAACCCCCGCCAGTTCGACGTGCTGCTCACCAGCAACCTCTTCGGTGACATCCTCAGCGACGAGGCCGCCATGCTCAGCGGCTCGATCGGCATGCTGCCCTCGGCCTCCCTGGGGTCCGGCGGCCCGGGCCTGTTCGAGCCGATCCACGGCTCCGCCCCCGACATCGCAGGCCAGGACAGGGCCAATCCGATGGCCATGGTGCTCAGCGCCGCCATGCTGCTGCGCATCGCTCTGCAGCAGGAGGCCGCCGCCGCCGCCCTGGAGGCCGCCGTCGACCGGGTGCTGGCGGCGGGCTACCGCACCGGCGACCTGATGGCCGAGGGCTGCACCCAGCTGGGCTGCCGCGCCATGGGCGACCAGCTGCTGGCAGCCCTGGAGGCCTGAGCTCTGTCCAGGGCGTAACGGTCCGAGGCGCACCTGCCGGGTCCGGTCCCGCGACCTGCCAAACTCAGCTGCGGTTTTTCTCCCCCTGCGCCGATGTCGAAGCGTCACCCGGTTGTTGCCGTCACCGGTTCCTCCGGCGCGGGCACCAGCACCGTGAAGCGGGCTTTCGAGTACATCTTCACCCGCGAGGGCATCACCCCGGCCGTGGTGGAGGGTGACAGCTACCACCGCTACGAGCGTGGCCCGATGAAGGAGGCCATGGCCACCGCCCTGGCCAAGGGGGAGAACTTCTCCCACTTCGGCCCGGAGGCCAACCTGTTTGACAAGCTCGAGGAGCTGTTCAAGGCCTACGGCGAAACCGGCAGCGGTGAGAAGCGCTACTACCTCCACTCCCTGGAGGAAGCGGCAGAGCACAACGGTCGCCTGGGTACCGACCTGGCCCCCGGCCAGTTCACCCCCTGGGAAGCGATCCCCAGCGGCACCGACCTGCTCTTCTACGAGGGTCTGCACGGCGGCGTAAAGGGCGACGGCTACGACGTGGCCGGTCTGGTGGACCTGCTGATCGGCGTGGTGCCGATCACCAACCTGGAGTGGATCCAGAAGATCGCCCGCGACAACGCCGAACGCGGCTATTCGGCCGAGGCCACGGTGGACACCATCCTGCGCCGCATGCCTGATTACATCAACCACATCTGCCCGCAGTTCAGCCGCACGGACATCAACTTCCAGCGGGTGCCCACGGTGGACACCTCCAACCCCTTCATGATCCGGAACATCCCCACCCCGGATGAGTCATTCGTGATCATCCACTTCCGCAAGGGGGCCCGCGAGAAGTGGGGGATCGACTTCCCCTACCTGCTCGACATGATCCATGACTCCTTCATGTCCAGCCCCACCTCGATCGTGGTGAACGGCGGCAAGATGGGCTTTGCCATGGAGCTGATCCTCACGCCGATCATTCACCGCATGATCGAGGAGAAGAACAAGCTCGGTTGATGCACTCGAGGCGCACCAACTCCGATGTGAAGCCCTACTGTGAGGGCACCTGGAGTTGGTGAGGCCATCACCCACGTCCCCGCCACCACAGGCAAGCCCAGCGGTTCCGGGCGTCCGGTTCAGCCGCGTGATTCGGCAGCGGGCAGGCCACCCTTTCCATCCTTCCTGATCGCGGGAGCTCCCGATCGCCCCCCGGCCGGCCTGAGGCTGGATCGCATCAACAGCCAGCAAGTGTTTCAGCAGGCCCGCCAGGCCCTGTTTCGCTACATGGAAGGCTGTCCCGGCGGCGGCGAACCGATCGGAGTGGTGCTGCAGGGACAGCGGGGTCGGGTGGTGTTCGAGCAGCCGATCCTCCTGCCCGACGAGCAGTTCGTGCCGATCGACCTGCTGCGGGCACGGCCCGGCAACCGGGCCGCCGCCAGGCTGCGCATGCCCCGCAGCCGCTGAGCGTCCCATCCGGTTTCGGTTCCATGCCCGCCAGCCCCATGCTTCTCGCCGCCCTGTTCGGGGCCTGCGTCGGCAGCTTTCTGAATGTGGTGGTGTGGCGCCTGCCCCGCCAGGAATCCCTCGTGTTTCCCGGCAGCCACTGTCCCCGCTGCGGCAGCTCCCTGCGCTGGTTTGAGAACCTGCCGGTGCTGAGCTGGCTGCTGCAGGCCGGCCGCTGCCGCCACTGCCAGGGCTCGATCGCCCTGCGCTATCCGCTGGTGGAACTGCTCACCGCCGGCCTATGGGTGGCCAACAGCCTGGCCAGGCCCACGGCGATGGGCAGCGATCCCCAGCCCCTGCTGCTGCTGCTGGCAGGCTGGCTGCTGCTCAGCTGGCTGATTCCCCTCACCCTGATCGACCTCGACCAGCTCTGGCTGCCCGAACCGCTCTGCCGCTGGGGGCTGCTGCTGGGCCTGGCCTGCACCGCCGTGATCGGCCTGGGCCAGGGGCTGGAGCAGGGACGGCTGCTGCTGCTGCACCACCTGCTGGCGGCCGCCGCCGGCCTGCTCGGCTTCGAGATGGTGAGTGGCCTGGCGGAACGGTTGATCGGCCGGCCCGCCCTCGGCCTGGGGGACGCCAAGCTGGCGGCCCTGCTCGGTGCCTGGCTGGGCCTCACCGGCCTGGGCCTCACCGTGACGCTGGCGGTGTTCGCCGGCGCGGTGGTGGGCATGCTCGGCCGCATCACCGGCCGTCTGGGCCGGCACCAGCCCTTCCCCTTCGGCCCCTTTCTCACCGCCGCCGGCGGCGCCGTGTGGCTGCTGGGCAACGGCTTCTGGCTGGAGCGCCTGGGGCTGAGCCTGGTCTGAGCCACGCCGGGTGGGGAGTCCGGGGCTGGCAGCCTTAAATGGTCCTGTGCTGCCGCCGGTTTTCTGCCCATGTCGCTGTTCGACTGGTTCGCCGACCGCCGCAAGACCGCACCCACCGTGCGCAACCCCCAGGAGCCGGAAGAGGGGGACGGCCTGTGGAGCAAGTGCCCTGAGTGCGGCCTGGTGGTCTACCGCAAAGACTTGGTGGCCAACGCCAGCGTCTGCAAGGGCTGCGGTTACCACCACCGGATCGACAGCGAGGAGCGCATCCGCCTGATCGCCGATCCCGACAGCTTTGAGCCCCTCGACGGGGATCTCAGCCCCACCGACCCCCTGGCCTTCAAGGACCGGCGCAGCTATGCCGACCGCATCCGCGACAGCCAGAGCAGCACCGGTCTGCGGGACGCGGTGGTCACCGGCCTGTGCCGCAGCAGCGGCATCCCCCTCGCCCTGGGGGTGATGGACTTTCGCTTCATGGGCGGCTCAATGGGCTCGGTGGTGGGCGAGAAGCTCACCCGCCTGATCGAAACCGCCACAACCCGGCGCCTGCCCGTGCTGATCGTGTGTGCCTCCGGGGGGGCCCGGATGCAGGAGGGGATGCTCAGCCTGATGCAGATGGCCAAGATCTCCGGCGCCCTGCAGCACCACCGGGAGGCCGAACTGCTCTACATCCCTCTGCTCACTCACCCCACCACCGGCGGGGTCACCGCCAGCTTCGCCATGCTCGGTGACCTGATCCTGGCCGAACCCAAGGCCCTGATCGGCTTCGCCGGCCGGCGGGTGATCGAGCAGACCCTGCGCGAAAAGCTCCCCGATGGCTTCCAGACCGCCGAATACCTGCGCGACCACGGCTTCGTGGACGCCATCGTGGATCGCACCGAGCTCAAGGCCACCCTGGCCAGCCTGCTGCAGTTGCACGGCTGCCGCCAAGCCGTGCCCGCCTGACCCTCGCCGCCCGGCCATGACGCTTCCCTCCGCTCCGTTCACGCCGTGATCACCCCTTTGCCCGCGGGATTGCCCTGGCCAGCCAGGCTCCGCGGGCTCCGCAACAGCCTGGGCCGCCTGCTGGCCTGCTGCCTGGCTGGAGCCCTGGCGCTGGGCCTGGCCACTGGCCCCCCCGCCCTGGCCGGGCCAGTGGACTGGCATGAGGTGCCGGCCAGCCCCGAGGGGCGCCAGTGGTGGGACCAGGGCAGCCTTCATCCCAGCCGCAATGGCCACCTCAGCGTGCTCAGCCGCTTCCAGCCCGCGGGCGAAGCCGACGCGGATGGCACCAAGCCCCGGCTGGGCGATCTCTATGTGATGGAGATCGACTGCGGCCAGCGGCTCTACCGCGACACCTCCGTGAACGGTCTGCCGCGCTTTGGCGCCAGCTGGAGTGCCCCGGGCGACGACGAACTGGTGATGGCCGTGATCCGCGAGAGCTGTGAAGCCGCTGAGGGCATGGTGCAGGCTGGCTGAATCCTGCTCCCCTGCTCCATGACCAACAGCCGTCCGGTTGGCGTGGCCATTGCCGGCCTCGGCTTCGGCGAGGCCGTGCATCTGCCCGCCCTGCGCGCCTGCCCCAGCACGGAGCCGGTGGCCCTCTGGCATCCCCGCCAGGAGCGCCTGGACCAGGCCTGCCGGCAGTGCGGCCTGGCCGGCAGCAGCGATTTCGACAGCCTGCTGGCCGATCCACGCGTGGAGGCCGTGGTGATCGCCACCCCGCCGGCTCCCCGCTTCGAGCTGGCCCAGCGGGCCCTACAGGCCGGCAAGCACCTGCTGCTGGAGAAGCCGGTGTGCCTGGAGGCCGGCCAGGCCGAGAGCCTGCAGCGACTCGCCCACGAGCGCCGGCTATGCGTGGCTGTGGATTTTGAATACCGCGCCGTGCCCCTGTTCCAGCAGCTGCAGCAGCTGCTGGTGGAGGGCGAGCTCGGCGAGCTGGTGCTGGTGAAGCTCGACTGGCTGATGGGCAGCCGGGCCGACCCCAACCGGCCCTGGAGCTGGTACTCCCAGGCCGCCGCGGGCGGCGGCGTGCTGGGTGCCCTGGGCACCCATGCCTTCGACCTGCTCCACTGGCTGGTGGGACCCACTCGGCAGCTGAACGCCCAGCTGAGCACGGCCATCGGCGAGCGCCCCCTGCCGAACGGCCAGGGGATGGCAGACGTGGATGCCGAGGACATCGCCCTGATCCAGCTGGAGCTGGAGGCCAGCAGCGGGGCGGTGGTTCCGGCCCAGGTGAACCTGGCCTCGGTGACCCAGCGCGGTCGGGGCTGCTGGCTGGAGATCTACGGCCGCGACGGCACGGCGGTGCTGGGATCGGACAACCAGGCCGACTACGTGCACGGCTTCAACCTCTGGGTGTCGCGCAACGGCGAACCCCTGCGCCGCCAGGAACCGGCTTCCCGCTGGGCCTTCCCCCGCACCTGGGAGGACGGCCGCATTGCCCCGGTGGAGCGACTGCACGGCTGGTGGAGCCAGGCGATCCGCCAGCAGCGGCCGATGGTGCCGGGTCTGACGGAGGGGGTGGCCAGCCAGCGCTGCTGCGACCAGGCCCGCGACCAGGCGTCACTGGCGTGAGCTGGCGGGGAAGCCGTGGTGCGCCCAGGGGCGGGAACCGCCGACGTGTTCGCCCGGATTCGGTTTTCCGGTATCAGGGCTCACCACTTCCATTGGTAGCAACCGCTACGGTTTAGTGACGTTGACCACAGGGCTCCGGCCTCCGTGGCGGAAGTAGGGGTTGGTTGATCCTGCCGACCAAACCGAAGCAACGCGCCATCCACCCACCCGCGCCAGCCGGCCGGGTCATCCTCGGAGGCCCTTCCATGTCCATCACCACCGCCAGGCAACTGGCCCGCCAGGCCGAACAGGCCCGCCGTGCCGCCAAGCAGAACGGCTACACCGTCCAATCCCTGCGCAAACAGCAGCTGATCGACTGAGCCCACTCCCGGCCGAAAGCCCGAACGCTTCAGCCGGGTTTTTTCTGCCATTGCCGTTCGCTCCGTGGCAGCGGGTGTGCCGGAGGGCATCACCTAGACTCGCCGCCAGTTCAACCTTCTGATCAGAGAGGTTTTTACCCATGGCGCTCGTTCCCCTCCGGCTGCTGCTCGACCATGCCGCAGAGAACGGCTATGGCATCCCTGCCTTCAACGTGAACAATCTGGAGCAGGTGCAATCGATCATGGAGGCGGCCTACGAGACCGACTCTCCGGTGATCCTGCAGGCCTCCCGCGGCGCCCGCCAGTACGCCGGTGAGAACTTCCTGCGCCACCTGATCCTGGCCGCCGTGGAAACCTACCCCGACATCCCGGTGGTGATGCACCAGGACCACGGCAACAGCCCCGCCACCTGCTTCGGTGCCGCCGCCAACGGCTTCACCTCGGTGATGATGGATGGCTCGCTGATGGCCGACGCCAAGACCCCCGCCAGCTACGAGTACAACGTGGCTGTCACCAAGGAAGTGGTGGATGTGGCCCACGCCATCGGAGTGAGCGTGGAAGGTGAGCTGGGCTGCTTGGGCTCCCTGGAAACCGGCATGGGCGAAGCCGAAGACGGCCACGGTTTCGAGGGCAAGCTCGACCACAGCCAGCTGCTGACCGATCCCGCCGAGGCCGCTGACTTTGTGGCCAAGACCAAGGTGGATGCCCTGGCCATCGCCATCGGCACCAGCCACGGCGCCTACAAGTTCACCCGTAAGCCCACTGGTGAAGTGCTGGCCATCAGCCGCATCGCTGAGATCCACAAAGCCATCCCCAACACCCACCTGGTGATGCACGGCTCCTCCTCGGTGCCCCAGGAGTGGCTGGACATGATCAACAAGTACGGCGGTGCTATCCCCGAAACCTACGGCGTGCCCGTGGAAGAGATCCAAGAAGGCATCCGCAACGGCGTGCGCAAGGTGAACATCGACACCGACAACCGCCTGGCCTTCACCGCAGCTGTGCGTGAAGCCGCCGCCAAGGATCCCGCCAACTTTGATCCCCGCCACTTCAACAAGCCTGCCCGGGCCTACATGAAGCAGGTGTGCCTGGATCGTTACCAGCAGTTCTGGTGCGCCGGCAACGCCAGCAAGATCAAGCAGCGCGACATCAACTACTACGCCGGTCTCTATGCCAAGGGCGAACTCGATCCCAAGACCGCCGTGGCGGCCTGATCAGCTCCAGCCATGATTCCAAGGGGCCCACTGGGGCCCTTTTTTCATGTCTGCCCCCTCAATTGGCGGCGATAGAGCGCTGCGGATCCAGCAGGGCCTCGATCGCCTCGGCCAGGGTGGCCTCCATGGCAATGCGGGTGCCATCGCTCACCACCACGCGGATCAGGGTGGGCAGGCCGCCCTTCTGGGCCTTGAGATACACAGGCTCCACGTACAGCAGGGCCTTGCCTACAGGCACCACCAGCAGATTGCCGCGGATCACCTCCGCGCCGGAGCGGTTCCAGAGGCCGAACTGCTGGCTGATCTTCGGGTTCTGGGTGATCAGGGCCGTGATCTGTTCAGGACCGAGAATCGGGGTCTGGCTGGGGAAGCGCAGCAGTTCCAGCTGGCCGTAGTGAGGATCGTCACTGCGGGCCGCCAGCCAGGCCACCAGATTCGGACGGGCCAGGGGGGTGAGGGGCTGCAGCAGCAGGAACTCCGGCGGCAGTTCAGGCGAGAGCTGGGCGCTGATGTGATAAGGCTCCATCGGCACCTGTTCGGAGCCGTAGATCTCCTTGGGGATCTGCCACACGTCGTCGCCGCTGTAGAACACCGAGGGATCGGTCACGTGGTAACGAAGCAGCTGGGCAGTCTGCAGGGCGAACTGGGGCAGCGGGTAGCGGATGTGGGCCTGCAAGCCTGCAGGCATCTGCTCGAGCGGCGCAAACAGTTCCGGGAAAAGCCGCTGCCAGGCCGTGATCAGGGGGTCGGCCTGCTCCGCCACATACAGCACAACCCGGCCTTCGTAGGCATCCACCACCGCCTTCACTGAATTCCGCAGGTAGCGGATGTCCGGCCGGCCTGGAATGGCTTCGCTATAGGGATAGCTGCGGCTTGTAGTGAAGCCGTCGACGATCCAGAACTGGTGCTGGCCCGGCCGGAAGGGACCGGTGGCCTGATCCAGGCGCACCGACACCAGGTAGGGCTCAGCCTCAAACGATACGAACGGCACGAGCCGTCCCAGACGCTGGCGCACCTCCCGGCGCAGCAGCAGGCGCGTGTCGCGGGTCAGGGAACCCTCCACCAGCAGTCTGGGCTCGCCGAGGTAAACCGCTGCGGCGAAACGGGCAAGGGTGTTGGGCACGGGCACACCCGAGTTGCCTCGGTAGTGGGTGTAGACGTTGACGTCACCCTCCGGATAGTTGAACTCCCGCACCTGGGTCGGGGCCAGGGCATAGGGGAGAGCCAGCGTGCCGTAGTAGAGGCTCGGTCGACCGATGGGAATGGCGGCCTTCACCTCCTGAGCGCTGATCCCCAGTTCCTCACTGCCGCTGATCCGGCTCTTGGAGCCAAGGTCGCTGATGAAGTACTCGGGCAGGCCATCCGGACTGCTGGTGTTCACCGGAGACACCGTGAACCCCTGGCCATGGGTGAACACCAGATGGCGGTTGAGCCAGGTGCGCGCCGCGGCCTGCAGGCCGGAACTGTCCATCTCCCGGGCGGTGATGATCACCTGCTGCTGGGGCCGGCCCTGGGGTCCGATTGCGTAGCGATCAACCGTGGGCTCGGAGAAGCGGTAAAAAACCCGCAGCTGCTGCAGTTGCCGGTTGGTGGCCAGCAGGGGCTGGGAATCCCAGAGGCGGATGTTGCGGATCGTGGCCTCACTGCGGGCCAGATCGGCGCGGGTGAGCCGAGGGTTCGGGTTGACGTTGCGGGTGCGGATGCGGTCGAGCTGGAAGGCGGAACGGGTGGCGGCAATTGAACGCTGCAGGTAAGGACGCTCCCGCTCCAGCTCCCGGGGCGTGACCACCAACAGCTGAAGAAGGGGGGACAGCAACACCTCCAGCAGGGGCATCAGCAACAGCAGTCCACCGCCTACGGCAACGGCAGGAGCGCGCCAGTACCGGTGCGGGAGCGGCAGCGCCACCAGCACGGCGACACCCAGGGCCAGGACGGCAGCTGCTGTGCGCAGGGGCAGGGCCAGATGCACGTCCACCCAGCCCGCCCCGGGCACGCTGCCGTTGGTGCCCAGCAGCAGCTGGTGCCGTCCCAGCCAGAAGGCCGCGGCGGCGGCGAGAGCCACCAGGGCCACGGGCAGGCGCAGGAGCCGAACCTGAGCCTGGCTGAAGCCGGCGAATCGACCGTCGCTAAGCTGCGGAGACTGGGCCAGCTGGCCCCACAGGGCGGCGGCCATGTGCTGCACCACCAGCACAAGCGCCAGGGTGAGCAACAGGGCGAGGGCAGGGAAGCGGGCCAGGGCAAAGGTCACATCGGCGCCGAGCAGCGGTTCACGCATGCCGGCCAGCGGGGTGAACAGCGCCAGCGACCACAGCCCCCAGGCGCGGGCAATCGCCACAGCCGCGGCCACGGAACCGGCGGCGGCCAAGGTTCGGGCCACCGGCTGGGGACGCCAGAGCAGGGCCACGGCGACCACCACCAGCACAGCCAGCAGGGCTATCTGGCCAGGAAGCGAGCCGTCCAGGAGCACCACGAGGCCGTGCAGGCGGCGGGCACCGAAGGGCTGCAACAGCAGGCGATGGGCCAACTGGAGCAACAGCAGCAGGGGCAGCGACTGGGCGACGACGAGCCCGAGCAGGGCGAGGGCATAGGGCAGCGGCTCAAGGGGAAAACGGCGGGGCAGGCCAGCGCCACGGCCCAGCCGCCAGAAGGTCTTGAGGCAGCGCTGCAGCAGCAGCCCCAGGGCCAGCCCCGCCAGGAGCAGGGCAATCTGCAGGCCAAGGCGGCGCAGCAGGACCGGCCCCCAGCCGAACTGCTCGAACCAGTGCCACTCCACCCACAGCCGGGAGGCCGCCACCACGCCAGCACCCAGAAGAAGCAGGGCAACGAGCCAGGAAAGGATCTGCCTGCGGCGCATCGGCACGCGACATTGATCACGGGAACACAGGCGAGGCTAGGCAGGGCAGGTCCTAGCGCCAGTGGTTCAGAGGGGAACAAGGCCGGCGGCCTTTAAGCCGATTCAGGAGATCGGGATTAATTCGCAGCCCAGGTTGCCGCTGTTAGCCTCCGGCTGCACCTCGGTTCAGGCCGTGACAGCCACCCTTTCCCGCGCCACCTTCTCGGGGCTTCGCTGCAAGGAATGCGGCCACGCCTACGAGCCCGGTGCCCGTCATGTCTGCGAAGACGTCTGCTTCGGGCCCCTTGAGGTGGTGTACGACTACGAGGCGATCCGGAGCCGGGTGAGTCGGGCCACGATCGAGGCCGGCCCCGCCTCGATCTGGCGCTACCGCGAATTTCTGCCGATCGAGGGCGACCCCATTGATGTGGGCACCGGCTTCACCCCGCTGCTCAAGGCCAACAACCTGGCGAGGCGCCTGGGCTTGAAGAGCCTCTATATCAAGAATGACGGCGTCAACATGCCCACCCTGTCCTTCAAGGACCGGGTGGTGAGCGTGGCCCTCACCCGGGCCCGGGAGCTGGGCTTCACCACGGTGAGCTGTGCCTCCACGGGCAACCTGGCCAACTCCACCGCCGCCATCGCCGCCCACGCCGGGCTGGAGTGCTGCGTGTTCATCCCCAGCGACCTGGAGCTGGGCAAGGTGCTCGGAACCCTGATCTACAACCCCACCCTGATGGCGGTGAAGGGCAACTACGACCAGGTAAACCGCCTGTGCTCGGAGGTGGCCAACACCTACGGCTGGGGCTTCGTGAACATCAACCTGCGCCCCTACTACTCCGAGGGCTCCAAGACCCTCGGCTACGAGGTGATCGAGCAGCTGGGCTGGGAGCTGCCCGACCACATCGTGGCCCCGCTGGCTTCAGGTTCGCTGTTCACCAAGATCCGCAAGGGCTTCGATGAGTTCATCAAGTGCGGCCTGGTGGACGAGAAGCCGGTGCGCTTCAGCGGTGCCCAGGCCGAGGGCTGCAGCCCGATCGCCCAGGCCTTCGCCGAAGGCCGCGACTTCATCACCCCGGTGAAGCCCAACACGATCGCCAAGTCGATCGCCATCGGCAACCCGGCCGACGGCCCCTACGCCATCGATATCGCCAACGCCACCGGTGGCACCATCGCCGCCGTCACCGATGCCGAGATCATCGAGGGCATCAAACTGCTGGCCGAAACCGAGGGCGTGTTCACCGAAACCGCCGGCGGCACCACCATCGCCGTGCTCAAGAAGCTGGTGGAACAGGGCAAGATCAACCCCGAGGAGCGAACCGTCGTCTACATCACCGGCAACGGCCTCAAGACCACCGAGGCCGTGGCCGATGCCATCGGCCAGCCCTACACGATCGAGGCCCAGCTCGAGAGTTTCAACGCCGCCTGGCAGCAGGCCCAGGCGGCCCTGGCCAAGGGCTGATCCAGATCGTGCCCTTCAAGCCCCAGCCAGCAGCTAGCCGGCTAGCCGGCTAGCCGGCCCTGTTACACCAGGCCAGTCCCCCAACACCCACCTTTCCTCTCCAGCCCCGATGGCCGTCCAGGTTCTGATCCCCACCCCTCTGCAGAAGTTCACCAACGACGAGGCCAGCGTGAGCCTTGAGGCCGGCTCGGTCACGGCCCTGGTGGAAGCCCTGGAGGGGCGATATCCGGGCATCAAGGCCCGCCTGTGCGACGACAGCGGCAAGTTGCGCCGCTTCCTCAACATCTACGTGAACAGCGAGGACATCCGCTTCCTCGACAACGAGACCACCGCCCTCAGCGATGGCGATGAGGTGTCGATCGTGCCGGCGGTGGCGGGCGGCTGATCCAGCCCCTGCAGGCCGTAGCCGATGCGGCAGATCGACAGGGCGTCCCTGTCGCTCAATAGGCTCCACCCACCCTCCACAGGTTCGCTCCGGGAGCCCCTCCCATGACCCAGGCCCCGCTTCAGGCCAGCCAGCCCTCCCAGCCAGCGTCGGCTCAGGCGGCAGGCGTGATGGATGACTGGCAGTGCGCCGCCCTGGTGTACGACTACCGCCAGGCCGCCAACCCGGTGCGGGCCGGACTCACCGAGCCAATCCCCTACCGCTGCTGGCCTCCGGAGCTGCATCAACACGGGCCCTCCCGGGTGATCCCCCTCGATCTCAGCGAGGCCCTGGGCTGTCCCGGACCGGCCACCAGCCCTGGTCTGGCCGCCCACTTTCTGCGAATCGAGGCTGGGGAAGGACTCAAGGCCGCGGCCGCTGCCACCAGTTCGCTCTTCTACGTGCTGCAGGGCTCAGGCCGGTTGCGCTGGAACAACCGCCAACTGGCGTGGGCCAGCGGTGATCTGATCGTGTTGCCCAGCGGTGACACCCCCCTGCTGGATGCCGACACCACCAGCACTCTGTACTGGGTGCACGACGGCCCCCTGCTCCAGCACCTCGGGGTGCAGCCCAGCACGGCCCGCTTCACGGCCTGCCACTACCCGGCAGCCATGCTGCGCGCCAACCTCGACCAGCTGCTGGCCGATCCGTCAGCCGCCCGCAGCAACCGGCTGAGCATCCTGCTGGCCAATGCCGACCTGCCAGCCAGCCGGACCGTGACCCATACCCTGTGGGCCATGCTCGGCGTGGTGCCTGGCGGCGTGATCCAGCCACCCCACCGCCACCAATCGGTGGCCCTGGATCTGATCCTCGACTGCCCTCCGGGCTGCTACACCCTGGTGGGCACAGATCTCGACAGCGACGGCCGCATCCGCAACCCCGAACGAATCGACTGGCAACCAGGTGGAGCCTTCATCACCCCACCAGGCCACTGGCATGCCCACGTGAACCCCAGCCAGCAGGCCGCGCACCTGCTGCCGATTCAGGACGCCGGCCTACACACCTACCTGCGCAGCCTGGACATCCGCTTCTGCGGGGGGCTGGCCGGCTGAGGAGACGGCCCCTGCCGTGATGCCGGCACGCCCCGCCTGGCCATCGGCCTCCACCAGGGAGCGGAACAGGTCGCCGTCGAGGGTTTCCTCCACGATTAGTCGCTCCACCAGATCGTCCATCAGGGCGCGGCGGGGCTGGAGCAGAGCCACAGCCTGATCGAGAGCATGCCTGGCCAGCTGGCGCACCTGGTCATCGATCCTGCGGCCGGTGTCCTCCGAGTAGTGGGGCTGGGAGCGCAGCCAGTCGCGACCAAGGAACACCTCGGGGCCATCCCCCTCCAGGGCGAGCGGGCCCAGGGTTGAGAAGCCGTAGCGGGTCACCATCTCGCGGCCGATCCGGGCCACCAGCTCCAGATCGCCGGAGGCGCCCTGGGTCACCTCGTTGGCACCGAACACCACCAGCTCCGCGGCCCGGCCCCCCATCGCCACCACCATGCGGGCCAGCAGGTAGGCCCTGCTGATCAGGCCGGAATCGAGCACCTCCTCATCGGGCATGGTGCGGGCAAACCCGCCCACCCCTCCGGCGCGGGGCAGAAGGGTCACCTTGTCGAGCCGGTCGGCATGGGGCACCAGGGTGGTGAGCAGGGCATGGCCCACCTCGTGGTAGGCGATCAGGCGCTTCTTGGCGGAATCCTGCAGGGGGGCGACAGACAGGCCCATGGTGATCCGCTCGAGGGCATCGGAGAGGGCCTGCTCATCGATGGCGCTCTGCTCGCGCCGGGCCGTGAGGATGGCCGCCTCATTGAGCAGGTTGGAGAGATCGGCGCCCGAGAAGCCGGGCGTGCGCGAGGCCCAGTCGGCCAGGGACACCGCCTCCGCCAGGGGCCTGGTGCGGGCATGCACGGCCAGGATGGCCTCCCGGCCCCGCCGGTCGGGCAGATCCACGGTGATGCGGCGATCGAACCGCCCGGGCCGCATCAGCGCCGCATCGAGCACATCGGGACGGTTGGTGGCCGCCAGCAGGATCACCCCGGAGTTGTCGGCAAAGCCGTCCATTTCCGTGAGCAGTTGGTTGAGGGTCTGCTCCCGTTCGTCGTTGCCGCCGCCGATGCCCGCCCCCCGCTGCCGGCCCACAGCATCGATCTCGTCGATGAAGATGATGCACGGGGCCTTGGCCTTGGCCTTGCGGAACAGGTCCCGCACCCGGCTGGCGCCCACCCCCACGAACATCTCCACGAATTCCGAGGCGGCCATCGAGAAGAACGGCACCCCGGCCTCGCCGGCGATGGCACGGGCCAGCAGGGTCTTGCCCGTGCCAGGAGGCCCCACCAGCAGCACCCCCTTGGGAATGCGGGCACCGATGGCGGTGTAGCGCTCCGGGGCCTTGAGGAAGGCCACCACCTCCTGGAGCTCCTCCTTGGCCTCAGCGATTCCGGCCACATCCTCAAAGCGCACGGCCACGCTGCCCTCCGCCTGCAGACGCGGCTTGCTGCTGCCGAAGCCCATCGCCCGGTTGGCCACCTGGGCCGAGCGGCGCAGCACCATCGCCAGACCGGCCAGCAGCAACAGCACCAGCAGGCCATTGGAGACCAGGGAGGCGGCTGCGGCATCGGCCCGGTCATCCCGCACGGCCAGGGGTACCCCGGCGGCTTCTGCGGTTCGCAACAGCTGCTGGTCGTTGTCAAACACCGGCACCTGGACCTGCTTGCCGCTCTTGAAGGTCACCTGCACGGCCCGCTGGCGCGGGGAGAGCTCAAGGTCTTTCACCTGGCCGGCAGTGATCTGCTTGAGCAGGGCGCTGTAACTGGGGGGGGGCTCGGTGTGGCGCTCCAGCAACTGACGCAGGTTGCGCGGCTGGTCTCGGGCCCCACCGGGGGCAGCGGCAGAACGCGCTTCAGCCGGAGCCTTGGACTCAGCTGAGGACTGAGAGGGGCTGGCGCTCACGGCAACAGATCTTTCCCTGGAGCTTAGCGATTTGACGAAAGGCAAGTTGGCGCGACAAGATCATCGTTTGGTTGGTAATCGGGGATGGCTGTTCCCAAGAAGAAAACATCAAAGGGCAAGCGCAACCAGCGTCACGCCACCTGGAAAGCCAAGGCGGCCGACGCCGCCCAGAAGGCCATGTCCCTCGGCAAGGCCGTGCTCAGTGGCCGGGCCCAGGGCTTTGTGTACCCGATTGCCGAAGAGGACGACGCAGCCGAGAGCTGAGCCGGCCCGACGTCTGCTGAACCTGTCTTCTAAGCCTGTCTGCTCAATCGGCCCATTAGCTTCAGATCCCCGGAGGCCTGACCAGCTGATCTCCGCCCTGAACCCCCACCAGGCGGCGGCGCCCGTCAATCAGGGCGGCCACCTCCGCCCGTTGGAGCAAGGGATCCTGATAAAGCTGGGGGGGTAGGCTGCAGAGGCTGGCACGCACCAGCTGATCCAGCGCGGCAGCGGACAGGCTGGCTCCTCCCCGCCGGCGCTGCCGGGCTTCCGCCTGAAACCGCCAGCGCCGCGGCAGACCCCAGCGCTGGGGCCGCAGCAGCCAGAGGCCATCGCTGCGGGCCCAGAGGGGCTGGTAGGCCTCCAGGGCCTGGTCCCAGCGGGGCAACCAGGCCCTCTCCAGCGGCCGCAACCCCAGGGCAGCAGGCAGCTCCTGGTCCTCCTGACGGGCCAGGGCAGCCTCCAGGGCTGAGCCCAGCGGTTCGCAGCCCAGCAGCCAGCCCTCCAGCAGCAGGGCATCGGCTTGCAGGCGCACCCCCGCTGCCCGGTCACCCTGGCCATTGCGCAGGGTCTTGTCAAAGCGGGGAAGCTCCAGGGGCTCGCCGTTCCGCCAACGGTCGATCACGCGGCAGAGCAGCTGCGGGTCATGGCTGCCTGGCGGCACCCGCGTCACGCCGAATGGATTGGCGGCCATGGCCTCCAGGCGCTCCTGCCAGGGCAGGTAGGCGTCATCGATCGAGGCCACCGCCAGGCGCAACCCATGCTCTGGCGCCAGCCGGCGCAGCAACCCTGAGAGGGTGGTCTTGCCGGCCCCCACCGGCGCATTCAGCAGCAGCAGGGGACGGCGTCCGTCCGCGGCAAGCAACCGCAGGCGCTTGAGCAGCGGCAGGATGAACTGGGTGAGCAGGCTGGGATCCACCGTTCCTGGCCCGCCCTGGAAGGGTGCGCTCACGTGCCCAGCTTGAATGCCTCCAGCACCACCGCATACACCAGGCCGATGCGCAGGTTGTCGAGCACCCTCCAGACCAGCGGCGGCTCGCCGGTCACCACCCGACCGCGCAGGCGCACCAGCACCTCCAGGGCCAGCACCACGGCCAGCACCAGTGCGGGCCGGCCTCCAGGAAACAGCGGCATCACATAGGCCGTGACGTTGCCACCGGCATAGAACCCCAGCAGCAGCGCCAGCAGCACGGCGCTGCGGTGTTTCCAGCTGCCCCGCAGCTGGCCGATCACCGCGTTGCCGGTGGCCTGACTGAAACGCTGGAAGCGGGTGGACTGCAGGGGACTCACAGCAGACTCTGCAGATAGGAGAGCGTGGGGGAGCCCGCTGTGCAAGCCGGCCCGCGCAGCACCCGGTCGTCCCCGCCCAGCCCACTGAGCACGGCCCGGGCGGCGGCGAAGCGCTCCAAGGGCTCCTTGGCGCCGTAGTGGCTGCGCGTCACCACACAGGCCAGGCCGGAGGCGGCCGCCGCCGCCAGACCAACCGGCGAGTCCTCCAGCACCAGCACCTGCTGGCGGGGCAGCCCCAGGCGGTCGGCGGCCTGCAGGTAGGCCTCGGGGTGGGGCTTCTTGCGGCTCACATCGTCGCCGCACACCCAGAACGAGAAGCAATCGGCCCCGGCGGGCAACAGCTGCTGGAGCAGGGCCACAACGGCGGGTCGGCCGCTGGTGGTCACGATCGCCTGGCGCAGGCCGGCGGCAGCTGCCGCCGCCAGCAGGGCCTCCACGCCGGGACGCAGGGCCAGGATTCCACCGGCAAGCAGGTCTGCGTAGTGCGCCTGCTTGCGGGCCTGCAGGCTGTCCACCCGGTCAGGATCGGGCTCACGCGTCTCCAGCTGCCGCAGGGCTGCGCGGATCCGCTCGCGACCACCGGCGATCGCCAGCCAGTCGGCATAGGACTCCGGATCCCAGTGGATCGGCAGGCCGGCCTCGGCGAAGGCCCGGTTGAAGGCCAGGCGATGGCCATCCCGCTCGGTTTCGGCAAGGGTGCCGTCCACGTCCCAGAGCAGGGCCTCCAGCGCCATGGTTCGGCTCCAGCCACCCGGGCGGCCCAAGATTAGGCCGGCACGCACCGGCTCCCGCACAATGGGCCCGGACACCGCCCCTGCCCCTTGCTCCCAGCCCTCGACGCGCAGTGCTGGCATCTGCCGGCGCCCCTGGGTGATCTGGCCGAAGCAGCGGCACTGGAGAGGCTCAACCCCAGCGACGAGCAGCCCCTGCCCCTGCCGCTCCTGGCGGTGCTGGCCCGGCGGGGCCACACCACTGCCGCCGCGGTGGCGGCCCTGCTCGATCCCCCCCCGGCCCCCGCAGCCGAGGCGCACTTTCCGCAACTGGACCTGGCGGTGGAGCGGCTCGTTGAGGCCTGCCAGCGGGGCGAGGCGGTGGCGATCTGCGGCGACTACGACGCCGACGGCATGACCAGCACGGCCCTGCTGGTGGGGGTGCTGGAGCGGCTCGGCGCCCGCCCCCAGGCCGCCATCCCCAGCCGCCTGGAGGAGGGCTACGGACTCAATGCCGCCATGGTGGAGCGGCTGGCCGCCGAGGAGGTGCGCCTGCTGGTGACGGTGGACAACGGCGTCTCGGCCCGGGAGGCATTGGAGCGGGCCGCCGCCCTCGAGCTGGAGGTGATCCTCACCGACCACCACACCATCCCGGACCCGCTCCCCCCTCACCTGGCCCTGCTCCATCCCGCCCGCACGCCGGAGGGCTCGCCCTATCGCGGCCTGGCGGGGGTGGGTCTGGCCTACGTGCTGGCAGCCCAGCTGTGTGAGCGGCTGCGCCAGGACCAGACCCTGGCCGTGGCCCGTGATCTGTTCTGCATCGGCACCATCGCCGACATGGCACCGCTGCAGGGGGTGAACCGCCGCTGGCTGATGGACGGTCTACCCCGTCTGGGCAGCAGCGGCCTGACCGGGTTGCAGGCCCTGCAGCGGCTGGCGGGGGTGGACGAGCAGCGGCTCGATGCCCAGACGGTGGGCTTCCAGATCGCGCCGCGGATCAATGCCGTGGGCCGCCTTGGCGATCCGGCCCTGGTGGTGGACTTGCTCACCACCGCCGATGGCGAGCGGGCCCTGGAGCTGGCGCGGGAGTGCGAGGCCCTCAACCGCCAGCGCCGCGATCTGTGTGAGGCGATCGAGGCCGAGGCCCTGGCGCTGCTCGAGGCCGACAATGAACGGCGCCCAGCCTTCGTGCTGCTCGCCCAGAACCACTGGCACCACGGCGTGATCGGCATCGTGGCCGCCCGGCTGGTGGAGCGGCTGCACCGCCCCTGCGCCCTGCTGGCGGGCGAGGGCAACGGGCGGCTGCGGGCCTCCGTACGGGCACCGCGGGGCTTCGCCGTGGATCGGGCCCTCCAGCACTGCGCCCACCTGCTTGAGCGCTTCGGCGGCCATCCGGCGGCGGGGGGCTTCAGCGTGCGGGCCGACCAGCTGGCCGAACTGCAGCAACGGCTGGAGGAGCTGGCCCAGTCCTGGCTGGAGGGCCAGGGCAACGGCCAGCCGGTGGAACCGGAGGCGCTTGTCCAGCTGGGGGGCATCAATCAGGCCTTTCTGCAACAGCAGCAGCGACTGGAGCCATTCGGCATCGGCCACCCCCAGCCGGTGTACTGGAGTGCGGGCTGCACGATCGTGCAGAAGAAACTGCTGCGCGGCGGTCACCTGCAGCTGGAGCTGGAGCAGCAGGGCGAACGGCGTCAGGCGATCGGCTGGCGCTGGTGCGGCGATCCCGCCGGGCTGCCCCCGGTGGTGGACGTGGCCTACCGCCTGCAGCGCAATGTGTGGCAGGGCCGCGAGCGGCTGCAGCTGGAGATGCTCGGGCTCCGTGCCAGCGCCGGAGACAGGGACGAGGTGGTGCTGGCCCGGCACCAGCGTCTGTACTGGTGCAGCCGCCGGGGGGAAGGCCTGGTTGTGCGCAATGCCGCCGGCGACGAGCTGCACAGCGACAGCCAGCCAGACCACCCCTACCTCAGGGCACTGCTGGAGGATGCGGCGATGGCCCTGGGGGTGATCCCCTGACCCTGGAGCGGCTGTTCTCAGCTGCGGTGAGAGTCAGTCAGCGCCCCAATGAAGGAGAGCTGCGGTCAGAGAGCGCCGCGACGGTAGAAAAGGATGAAGATCACGGCCGGGCCTGCGAGGGTGATCAGGGCAAGGGCGGCGAAGTTGGCGATCAGGTGAAAGTCGATGCCCATGGATGGCCGCGCAGAGACGCAAATCACTGGCCATCAGCCTATAGCCCCATCCCCTGGCCACCGGCGCCAGGGCCGCCACTGTGACGGCCCGTTACAGCACAGCCACCAACAAGGCTGCTGGGAAGCTGACGAAGCTGCTGCGATGCTGATGGTGGTGATTCCCAGCAACCGGCCATGGCCCAGGCACCCCACTGGCAGTGCATCGCCGGCTGTGGGGCTTGCTGCCGTCTCGACCCCGAGCTGCGCCAGGACGCCCTGGCAGCCCTCTCGCCCGAGCAACGCCAGACCTACATGGACATGGTGGGAGTCGATGGCTGGTGCATCCACTACGACACGGGCGGACGCCGCTGCCGCATCTACAACCAGCGTCCTGATTTCTGCCGCGTTGCCAATCTCCTGGCCCTGTTCGCCCCCGAACTCGCCCCCGCCGCCCCCGCGGGCTGGAACCCCGCAGCCCACGCGCTGGCCATCGCCTGCTGCCGCCAGCAGATCCGCAGCGAGTACGGCGGCCGTGGCAGGGTGATGCGTCGATTCGAGCGGGCGATCCGCCGGCCATGAGCAGCGAGTCCTCCAGCCCGGTCGAGCACCCCCGTCGGGCCTGGTTCACGGCCTTCATCACCACCTTCACCACCGTCTTCCTGGCGGAACTGGGGGACAAGACCCAGCTGGCGGCCCTGCTGCTCTCCGCCCAGTCGGGCCGACCGGTGCTCGTGTTCGTGGGAGCTTCCCTGGCATTGATCTGCTCCAGCCTGGTTGGGGTGCTGCTGGGCCGCTGGCTGGCCCGGGCCATGCCCGCCCACCAGCTGGAGCGACTGGCTGGCCTGCTGATGGTGGCCCTCGGCCTGTGGCTGGGGCGACAGGCCGCGGTGCACCTCACCCCCTTGCCCAGCGACCTCCCCCTGGGCTGATCCCAACCCCCGCCGATCCCCCACCCTCCATGGATCTCGCCCTGCTGTCCTCCACCTTCGTCACCGTGTTCCTGGCGGAGCTGGGGGACAAGACCCAGCTGGCGATCGTCACGATCAGCGGCACCTCCAGCAAGCCTGGGGCGGTGTTTGCCGGCAGTTCCCTGGCCCTGGTGCTGGCCAGCCTGCTGGGGGCCGCGGCCGGTGGTTCCCTCTCAGCCGTGATTCCCACCGATGCACTGCAACTGGCCGCATCCGTGGGCTTCCTGATTCTGGGGCTGCGCCTGATTGTCAAAGCCGGCAGCACTGAAGCCGTCCCCCAGGACCCGGCCGCCACTGAGTCCGACGCTGAGGCCTGAGCGTTGGCCCATGCCGGGAAGGCGACCATCACTGATTAGAGTTAGGCGATAGGGAGGTGGCGTCGTGGGCATCGCTCCGAGCCCGGACCCACCGCTTCCCCTCGCCGACAACGCCAGCCACTAGGGGATCTCCCCGCTGGCCTCTGCCAACCAGCTGCCAGCCCCGATGAAGTTCACGGTCGCCGACCTGCTCGACCAGCTCTCCACCCAGGAGGCCCTGCCCCTGGCCAAGCTCGAGAAGGCCCTGGGCCTGAGCACGAAACCGGAGAAGCAGCAGCTGCGCATCGGTCTCGATGCCCTCAGGCGCCTGGAGCTGGTGCAGGACAGCGAAGCCGGCCTGCTGCGCGGCGACAATCCCGAACTGATCCCCGCCCGCTTGCGCTGCTCCAGCAAGGGCTTCTGCTTTGCCCTGCGCGAGGACGGGGGCGAAGACGTCTACATCCGTGAGCACCAGCTGAACCATGCCTGGAACGGCGATCGGGTGCTGGTGAAGGTGACCCGGGAAGGGGGACGCCGCCGCTCGCCGGAAGGCGGCGTGCAGTGCATCCTCGAGCGCAACACCACCAGCCTGCTGGCCCAGGTGGAACAACAGCAGGAGCGGCTGGTGGCCACCCCGCTCGACGACCGCCTGCTCACCAGCGTCGAGCTGCCGGAGGCGGATGCCGGCCACCTCGATCCCGAGCAGAAGTCCGTGGTGGAGGTGCTGATCGACCACTACCCGGTGGCCCAGTTTCTCCCCCAGGGCCATGTGGCCCGCAGGCTGCCGGTGAACGGCGGCGAGTCCGCCGACCTCGACCTGCTGCTCACCAAGCACCGTCTCCACCAGCGCTCTGCCGCTCCCCGGGCCACGCTGCGCACACTCGAGACCAAGGAACGTGCCGACCTCACCGCCCAGCAGGCGCTGCTGCTGGAGAGCTGGAGCGGCAAGGAAGCGCCTGGCCTGCCTGCCCTGGGTCTGGAAGCCCGAGAGGAGGGAGGGTTCACCCTCTGGCTACACAGTCCGGCGGTGGCCGAGCGCTTCAGCCCGGGCAGCAGCCTGGACCTCTGGCTGCGCGACCAGGCCGATGCCCTGTGCGTGGGGCGGCAGTGGCTGCCGCTGCTGAGCGCGGCCCTGGGCAAGGCCGCCGCCTTCCGGGTGGACGAGGCGCAGGCGGCCGTGTCGGTGGCGCTGGAGATCAGCGCCGAGGGCGCACTGGAGGGCTACCGCTTCTGCCGCAGCCAGATCCGGCCGGTGGCCAGCGTCAACCTCGCAGCCCTCACCGCGCTGGCTGAACGCAAGCCCAAGAGCCGCACCGTGCCGGCCACGCTCAAACCGCTCAAGAACCAGCTCGACCAGCTCACCGGCCTGATCACGGTGAGCGAACTGCTGCGCCAGCAACGGCTGGCGAACGGCTCGATCGAACTTGACCTGGGCATGCCGCCGATCGACAGCCTCGGTGATCTGCAGGCTCCGGCCCCCACACCAGCTCTGCAGGGCTGGCTGGAGCATCTGCCTGCCCACCACCCTGAGGCGATCCTGCGGGAGGCGGTGCTGCTGGCCGAGCGAGCCCTGGGCAGCCACCTGGCGGCCCTCTCCCTGCCTGGGATCTATGCCCAGACCCCCGAGGCCGAAGCGGCCGATCTCAACGATGTGGCCAGGGCGGCCCTGGCCCTGGAGATTCCCCTCGAACTGGGAGAGGAGGGCCATGCCAGCGCAGCGGAGCTGGCCGCCACCTTTGCCGCCAGCGACCGGCGGCGCGCCCTGCAACAGCAACTGCGGGCCGTCCTGCCCCAGCAGGTTCTCAGCACCAGCCCCGGGGAGAACTGGATGGCGGGCGTGCGCGGGGAGGGGTCGGCCCTCGCCCCCTGGACCTGTCCCACCCTGCGCTACGCCGATCTCTGGAACCAGCAGGTTTTGGTGCTGCTGCTCTGCGACGGCAAGGACCGCCCCAGCGTGCGCCACAAGGTGAGCGTCGACCTGGCCTCACCGGCCTGCCACGGGGCCATCGACTGGCCCCTGCTGGCACCGAGCCAGGTGGCGCCGTTCCAGCAGGCCCTGGTGCACGGACTGGTGCAGCGGCTCAACGGCCGCAGGCGCTTCCAGCAGGAACTGGAGACCGACCTGGTGGCGATGGCCCAGGCCCGCCAGGCCGAGCCCCTGGTGGGACAGGTGCAGCCAGGGGTGATCAGCGGGGTGCAGAGCTACGGCTTCTTCGTGGAAGTGCCCCCCTCCAATGTGGAGGGCCTGGTGCACGTGAGCTCGCTCAAGGACGACTGGTACGAGTACCGCAGCCGCCAGAACCGGCTGGTGGGCCGCAAGAACCGCCGCACCTACATGCTCGGTGACCCGGTGGACGTGGAGATCGAGAAGGTGGACGCCCTCCGCCACCAGATCGACCTGGCGGTGGTGCTGCCCGCCGGCAGTGAGTCTTTTGAAGAGGACGACCCGACCGCCGACAGCCCGGGCAGCGCCGATGCCGCTGCAGCCCCGGTTGACGCCTCCGACTTCATGCCCGTGGCCGTACTGAGCGAGAGCTGAGCTATGGAGCCCGTGGTGCTGGCCATCTCGGGCGCCTCGGCCCAGCCCCTGGCCCAGCGGGCCCTGCAGTGGCTGCTCGATGCAGGCGAGAGCGTGGAGTTGGTGACCAGTCGCGGGGCCATCGCGGTGTGGCAGGCCGAGCTGGGCATCCAGGTGCCGGGCGAACCAGCGGCCCAGGAACGATTCTGGCGCGAGCGCACCGGCAGCAGTGCCGGCTCGCTGCGCTGCCACCGCTGGAATGACCAGGCCGCCGCGATCGCCAGTGGCAGTACCCGCACCCGGGGGATGGTGATCCTGCCTGCCTCGATGGGCACCGTGGGGCGGATCGCCAGCGGTGTGGCCCTCGACCTGGTGGAGCGGGCCGCCGACGTCCATCTCAAGGAGGCCCGGCCCCTGGTGATCTGCCCGCGGGAAACCCCCTGGAGCCTGGTGCACCTGCGCAATCTCACCGCATTGGCGGAGGCCGGAGCGCGCATCGCTCCACCGGTCCCGGCGTGGTACCACCAGCCACGCACGATCGACGACATGGTGGATTTCCTGGTCACCCGCATCTTCGACCTGCTGGGCTACAACCTGGGGGATCTGCGCCGCTGGAGTGGACCGATCTCCCCAGCCCAGCCATCGTGGGCGCCAGGAGATCCCAGCCCCTCCGCGTGACCGTGCTGCGCCAGTTGCTGTTGCTGCCCCTGCTCGCACCGCTGCTGGCGGTGATCGTGGTGGGCGCACTCAATCCGAAGCCGGAGGTGACTCTGCGGCTGCTCACCTACACCAGCCCTGCCCTGCCGATCGGCGTGTGGATGATGCTGGCCGCCGCTGGCGGCGGACTGCTGAGTGCCGGCACCACCGCCCTGGCCCTGCGCAGCGGCAGCGGTGGCGGCAGCCGACGCCAGGTGCGTCTTCCTCTCGGCACCGAGCCGGCCTGGAGTGAGCCAGCCGCTCGCGCAACCGGCAACCCCTGGTCCACCGGCAACCCCCGTTCCACTGACGACACCAGGGCACCCCAGGCTCCTGACTCCGTGGCAGCCAGCCCCAGCCGAGCTCCGGGTGAACCAGCACCCACGGTGGAGGTGCCCTTCCGGGTGATCCGCAGGCCCACCACCAGCCAGGCAGCCGCTGCTGCGACCGAGGATGGCTGGGATGAGGCTGACAACGACTGGTAGCTATCCCACGGCGGTCTGAGCAGAGGGGGCGACCCAGAAGCAGACTGACGCTTGACCGGCCGCTTCCTCGGGTTGGCTGCTTCCCCGGTTCGGCTGCTTAGAGTCAGGTGCATTCAAGCCCTGGGGCCCGAGCCTGGTGAGCGATCCCACCCCTGCACCCACTCCAGCCCCCGCAGCCGAGGCCAAGCCGGCCAAAGCGGCCAAGCCTCCCGCTCCCGAGGATGCCCCTTTCGCCAGCTTCATCCCCGACTCCCTGATCCCCGCCCTGGCCCGGGAGATCTGCAGCTACGGCGGCCCCGAACCGCAGTTGCGCTTTGAGCAGGGGCCGATGCCGGTGGTGGCCAGCCCCTGCTGGATGGTGGTGGGCGAGCTGCCGGGTGAGCGCCGGTTCTGGCTCTGCTTCACCACGGACGACATCAACGCCGCCAAGACCGTGGCTGTGGCCGAGGCAGGCGCAGAGCCCAGCCTGCTGGAGTCGTTCCTGATCGACGAGAAGAAGATGAGCCAGGCCCTACTGGTGTCCCGCCTGGTGCAGCGGCTCAACGGCCAAAAGTGGCTGGGCCCCAACTGACCCTGCCCAACAAACCCGACTGGCCCCGCCGACCGGGGCGGCGGTCCTCCTACGATGCAACCACCGCTCTGACCTGATCTGTTCGATGGTGCCACCAACCGCAGTCGCCAGTTCCAGCCAGGCCGATGCCCAGACCGCTGGCCGGCCGGGCGCCGGGCTGAACCCGAACGCTGACGGACCAGCCATCAAGGAGCCGGTGAAGGACACGATCCTCACACCGCGGTTCTACACCACCGATTTCGAGGCCATGGCCGCCATGGACCTGCGCCCCAACGCGGTGGAACTGGAGGCGATCTGCGAGGAGTTCCGCAAGGACTACAACCGCCATCACTTCGTGCGCAATGAGGAGTTCGAGGGCGCAGCCGACAAGCTCGATCCCGAAACCCGCAAGGTGTTCGTGGAGTTTCTGGAACAGAGCTGCACTTCGGAGTTCTCCGGCTTCCTGCTCTACAAGGAACTCAGCCGTCGCATCAAGGCAAAGAACCCCCTGCTGGCCGAGTGCTTCGCCCACATGGCCCGCGATGAGGCACGCCACGCCGGCTTCCTCAACAAGGCGATGGGCGATTTCGGCTTGCAGCTCGACCTGGGGTTCCTCACCGCCAACAAGGCCTACACCTACTTCAAGCCCAAGTTCATCTTCTATGCCACCTACCTGAGCGAGAAGATCGGCTACTGGCGCTACATCGCCATCTTCCGCCATCTGGAAAAGAATCCCGACAGCAAGATCTTCCCGATCTTCAACTTTTTTGAGAACTGGTGCCAGGACGAAAACCGCCACGGCGACTTCTTCGACGCCCTGATGAAGGCCCAGCCGGACACCTTGCGTGGCTTCACCGCCCGCCTGTGGTGCCGCTTCTTCCTGCTGGCCGTGTTCGCCACGATGTATGTGCGCGACGTGGCCCGCAAGGAGTTCTATGAGGCCCTCGGCCTGGATGCCCGGGAGTACGACAAGTACGTGATCGACAAGACCAATGAGACTTCCGCCCGGGTGTTCCCGGTGGTGCTGGACGTGCGCAACCCCCGCTTCTGGAACGGCCTGGAGCGTCTGGTGACCAATAACGCCAAGCTCACGGCGGCCGATGCAAGCCAGGCACCAGCTCCCCTCAAAGCCATCCAGAAGCTTCCCTACTGGATCGCCAATGGTGTGCAGATGGCCCAGCTGTTCCTGATGAAGCCGATCCGCAGCGAACAGTTCCAGCCCGCTGTGCGTTGAGCGTCAGCGGGCCACTGGCTTGTTCGGCTGAGCGTCGGCAAGGGCCCTGGCCACCACGGCCGGGGCCCTTTTGCCAGGAGCACTCCCTCCCAATCACTGTTCTGCTTCCTGTATAGCCCCCTTTTTCTGCCCTTCAGTCGATGGTCGTCTCAACTGCCCCAGCCAGCCTCAGTCAGCTCGATGGCAACTGGGCCAGCCGGCTGGAATCCCTGCTCGCTGCAGGTCGGGCCGCCGGCGCAGATCTGGTGGAGGTGTTCCTGGAGCGCACCGATCACCTGGGGGTGCTGGCTGAACAGGACGGCATCACCAGCGTGAGTCCTGCCTTTGGTATGGGAGCAGGGCTGCGCGTGTTCAGCGGCCTGCGCGACGGCTTCGTGAGCACCAACGACCTCAGCGACGCCGGCCTGCTGGAAGCGCTCGACCAGGCCCTGGGCATGCTCGGGCTGCAGCGCAGCGCCGCCGTGCTGAGTGGCTTTGAGGGCCTGGCGCCCCTGCGCGATCACGCCAGCGCCAAGGCGGACTGGCTGAGCCGCTGCCCCGAACTGGCGGCCGCCACCAGCCGCTTGCTGGAGGGCACTTCCGCCCTGGAGCGGCGGGGCCGCCACTTGCAGGTGCGCCGCGGCAGCTATGCGCGCGACTGGCAGGAGGTGCTGGTGGCCGCCAGCGACGGCACCTTCGCCCGCGATATCCGCCTGCACCAGTCGCTGGGCCTGAACGTGCTGGCCGCCGACGGCGAGCACCGCTCCAGCATCGGCCGCCGCTACGGCAGCCACGGCCGGCCGGAGCAGCTGCAGCAATGGGATCCAGACGCCAGCGCCCAGGAGGTGTGCGAGAGCGCCGGTGCCATGCTCTACGCCGACTACGTGGAGGCCGGCCAGATGCCGGCGGTGCTGGCCAACCGCTTTGGCGGCGTGATCTTCCACGAGGCCTGCGGCCACCTGCTGGAGACAACCCAGGTGGAGCGGGGCACCACCCCCTTCGCCGAGAAGGTGGGCGAACCGATTGCCCACGCAGCCGTGACCGCCATCGACGAGGGCCTCAGCGACGGTGCCTTTGGCTCCCTGGCCATGGACGACGAGGGCATGGAGCCCCAGCGCACGGTGCTGATCGAAAACGGTGTGCTCAAGCGCTTTCTCAGCGACCGGGCCGGCGAGCTGCGCACAGGCCATGCCCGCACCGGCAGCGGCCGGCGCCAGAGTCACAACTTCGCCGCCGCCAGCAGGATGCGCAACACCTACATCGCCGCCGGTCCCCACTCTCCTGAAGAACTGATTGCTTCGGTGGACACGGGGCTCTACTGCAAGTCGATGGGAGGAGGCAGCGTGGGCCCCACCGGCCAGTTCAACTTCGCCGTGGAGGAGGGCTACCTGATCGAGAACGGCCAGCTCACCAAACCGGTGAAGGGAGCCACCCTGATCGGTGAGGCTAAGGAGGTGATGCCGCGCATCTCGATGTGCGCCAACGACCTCGACCTGGCTGCGGGCTTCTGCGGCTCGGTGAGCGGCAGCATCAACGTCACCGTGGGCCAGCCCCACATCAAGGTGGACTCGATCACCGTGGGGGGCCGCTGACGATGACCGGGACATCCGCAACCACCACAGCCAAGGGCCAGGCTGGGACCCTCGATGCCGAACAGCTGCGCGGCCGGCTCGAACAGCTGGCCGCCAGCCAGGGCATCCGCCAGTGGGACCTGGGCGCCTCCTGCAGCACCGACACCTCCGTGCAGGTGGACAGGGGCGAGGCCAAGCAGATGAAGGGAGCCCAGCGCAGTGCGATTACGGTGCGCGTGTGGAACGACGACGGTCTGGTGGGAATCACCAGCACCTCCGACCTCTCCCCGCAAGGTCTGGAGAAGGCCCTCACCGGCGCCAGGGCCGCCAGCGCCTTCGGGAACCCCGACGACACGCCGGCCTTCTCACCCCTGGCCACGGCCCCCCTGGCCGAGGTGGACCAGCCGCTGCGCCCCAGCCGGCCGATTCTCAGCCTGCTGGAGACCCTGCGAGATGCCGAGCGCCAGCTGCTGGAACGCCATCCGGCCATCGGCACCGTGCCCTACAACGGCCTGGCCCAGCGCCGCAGCGAGCGCCTGTACCTCAACAGCGATGGCGCCTGCCGCCAGCAGCACCTCACAACCGCCAGCGTGTATCTCTATGCCAAGGCCGAGGAGGCGGGCCGCAAGCCCCGCAGCGCCGGCGCCGTGCGCCTGGCCTACGGAGCCGACGACCTCGACCTTGCCGGCTGCATCGACGAGGCCGCCGAGCGCACCATCAGCCACCTGGACTACGCCCCGATCGACACAGGCCGCTACACCTGCGTGTTCAGCCCCGAGGCCTTCCTCGATCTGATCGGTGCCTTCTCCAGCCTGTTCAACGCCCGAGCCGTGCTCGACGGGGTGAGCCTGAGCAACCGAGATTCCCTCGGCCAGCAGCTGGCGGTGCCCTTCCTCTCGATCACCGACAACGGCCTCCACCCGGGCAACATCGGTGCCAGCGCCTTCGACGGCGAAGGCACCCCCACCCGGCCGCTGGCCCTGCTCGATGGCGGCGTGCTCGCCAACTTCCTGCACTCTGAGGCCACGGCCCGCGCCTTCGGCGTGGCCCCCACCGGCCATGCAGGCCTGGGCGCCAAGGTGTCGGTGAGCCCCGACTGGTTTGAGGTGGGACCCACCCCCGGCAGCGGCGGCGGCCAGCAGGGCCTCGACCACCTCCAGCACAGCGAGCACCGGGGGTTGGTGGTGATCGATTCACTCTCGGCGCTGCATGCCGGGGTGAAGGCCAGCCAGGGCGCATTCTCCCTGCCCTTCGACGGCTGGCTGGTGCGCGGAGGTGAGCGCCGCTCGATCGAGGCCGCCACCGTGGCAGGCGACATCCGCCAGGTGCTTCAGGCGATCGTGGGCTTTGAGGGCGACGCCAAGATCACGCCCGACGGCCTCTGCCCCCATGTATGGGTGGAAGGGCTCTCGATCACGGGCGAAGCCTGACCTGCACAGGAGCCAGCCTGTCCATGAACGTGCTGTTCTGGGGCACCCCGGCCTACGCGGTGCCCAGCCTCAATGCCCTGCACGCGGCCGGCCACCGGCTGGTGGGGGTGGTGAGCCAACCGGACCGCCGCCGCGGCCGCGGCAAAGAGCTGGTGGCGAGTCCGGTCAAGGTGCGCGCCCTGGACCTCGGGATTCCGGTGTTCACGCCCGAGCGCATCCGCCGCCAGCCGGAGCTCCAGGCCGAACTGGCCGCCCTGGGTGCAGACCTCTCGGTAGTGGTGGCCTTCGGCCAGCTGCTGCCGCCGGAGGTGCTGGCCCAGCCGCCCCTCGGCTGCTGGAACGGCCACGGCTCCCTGCTGCCCCGCTGGCGAGGGGCGGCCCCGATCCAGTGGAGCCTGATCGAAGGCGATGCCGAGGCCGGCGTGGGGATCATGGCGATGGAGGCGGGGTTGGACACCGGTCCTGTGCTGCTGGAGCGGGCCATACCGATCGGCCTGCTGGAGAACGCCCAGCAGCTGGGGGAGCGGCTGGCGGCCCTCACCGCTGAGCTGCTGGTGGAGGCCCTGCCCAGGATTGCGGCGGCCGGCCCGGGACCGGAAGCCGAACGCCTGCGGCGGCTGCAGGTGCGCCCCCAGGGCGAGGTGGGCCTCACCACCGCCCGGTTGCTCGGCAAGGACGACTTCGTCATCGACTGGGGGCAGTCCGCCCTGGCGATCCACCGCCGTGTGATGGGCCTCTACCCCGGTGCCCACACCAGCTGGCGGGGGGAGCGGCTGAAACTACTGGCCACCGAACCCCTGGTGGAGCGCCTGGCGAACGCCCTCTGCCCCCAGTCGGCGGCGCTCTGCAGCCAGTGGTCCGGAGCAGCAGCGGAGCAGGAGGGCTCCCCTGGTGAGGGGCGGGCCGTTCCCGGGACGGTGCTGGCCTGTGTGCAGGGTGTGGGGCTGGTGGTGGCCACTGCGGGTTGTCCGCTGCTGCTGCGGCAGGTGCAACTGGCCGGCAAGCGGGCCAGCGAAGGCCAGGCCCTGCTGCAACAGCTGCAAGCGCAAGCGGGCGACCGCCTAGGCACCTGAGCGATACGTTCTGTGTCGTCTGGCGATCAACAGGTCAGGGATCCCTCACGAATGGCTAGAGCTGGATCAGCCTCCAGAGGGTCCCATGGCTCGTGAGTGTTCGCTCGGCCTGTCCTACGTGGCGGAAGCCGGGCCTGGCTGCCTGATCTACCGCGACACAATCGGACGCTACGTGGTGCGGCCCGGGGATCAAACGCGGCAGAGCCAGAGAGTGGCCACCCTGGCCTCTGCCTATGCCGCCTGTCAGCTACTCAGCGGTGCCGCCGAATCCGCGGAGAAACCTGCCTCTGACTTGCGATAGAGGCCGTGAAGGCCCTCCAGCTGATGGTGCACGGAACGCAGCTGATCACGGATGTGGTCGCTGTTCTCGATCCGCTCGAGGGCCAGCAGCATCGACTCGATCTGACTCTTGCAGTCGATCAGCACACGGCACTGGGGTGATCCGGGCTCGTAGGGCATGGCGGGAGGTGACGCCCCCCCATGGGAGCTGAGCTCAGCGGTTCCGTGTGTGTCGGTTGTTGCCGTTTGCAGACCTGCGGGGCCGCCCAGCCGCAGCCATCGGCGCCCGGCCCCGGCCCTTGCCCCGGCCCCCGCTCAGGTCGAGGGGAGGGGCACTGAGCACCGTGGGCTCGAAGCCGGGCACCTCCTCCCGGGGCAGGCTGCTGCCGATCAGGCGTTCGATCGCCCGCAGCAACTCGTGTTCCTCAGCCGCCACCAAGGAGATGGCATGACCGGGATGACCGGCCCGACCGGTGCGGCCGATGCGGTGCACGTAGTCCTCGGCCTGGTTAGGCAGATCCAGATTCACCACGTGGGGCAGCTGGTGGATGTCGATGCCGCGGGCCGCCAGATCGGTGGCCACCAGCACGCGCAGCTCGCCGTTTTTGAAGCCATCCAGGGCCCGGGTGCGGGCCCCCTGGCTCTTGTTGCCGTGGATCGCCGCCGCCGCCATCCCGGCCTCGCTCAGCTTCTCCGCCATGCGGTTGGCCCCGTGCTTGGTGCGGGCGAACACCAGCACCTGCTGCCAGTTCTGACTGGCGATCAGATGCACCAGCAGTTCGGGCTTGCGGGCCATGTCGCAGGGGTGGATCAGGTGCTCCACGGTGGGGGCCGTGCGGTTTTCGGGCGTGACCTGCAGTTGCACCGGGTTGTGCAGCAGGCCATGGGCCAGGGCCTTGATCGGCCCGCTGAAGGTCGCGGAGAACAGCAGGTTCTGGCGCCGCGGCGGCATCAGGGCCAGCAGGCGGCGGATGTCGCGGATGAAGCCCATGTCGAGCATGCGGTCGGCCTCATCGAGCACCAGGATCTCAACCTGATTCAGGTGGATGGCACCCTGCTGCTGGAGGTCGATCAGCCGGCCAGGGGTTGCCACCAGCACGTCGGTTCCTGCCTTGAGCCGGTTGATCTGGGGGTTGATCTTGACCCCACCGAACACCACATCGCTGCGCAGGTCGAGAAAGCGGCCGTAGGCCGCCACGTTCTCGGCCACCTGGGCGGCCAGTTCGCGGGTGGGGGTGAGCACCAGACCCCGCACCATGCCATTGCGGGCGTGGCTCCCATGGCGGAGGCGCTCCAGCATCGGCAGGGTGAAACCGGCGGTCTTGCCGGTGCCGGTCTGGGCGGCCGCCATCACGTCCCGACCCTCGAGCACCGCGGGAATGCACTGGCGCTGGATCGGTGAGGGCTCGCTGTAACCCTTGCTGGCCACTGCCTGCACTAATGGCTGCCCCAGCCCCAGTTCGGCGAAGGCCGCGGCCACATTGGGATCCACCGCGCTGGCGTCCACCACGCGGGCATCCCCGGCAGGCGGCAGGTCCCGGGATCGTGGTGCCGTCCCGTTGGCGGCCACACCATTGCGGGGGCCGGATCGGACCGGGGCCGGGACGGAGCGGGAGCGGCTGGAGCGCTTGGCTGAACTGGTAATGGGCTCAACAGCGGTGAACTGACTTCACCCTACGGGCAGCCTCGGCGGACGTCAGCTCAGAGCCAGGGCGGAATGGGCTCAATCGGTGTACAGCGCCCGGGCCTGCTCCAGCACCAGGGCGAGATCGGCGTCGCTGAGGTCGAGGGCCTCCGCCCAGCCCTGGCTGCCCAGCCACTCGCGCAGCCGGGCAATCCCACCCGGCCCGTTGAAGCTGGCGAAGAACTCCCCCTGGGCGGCCAGCACCCGGAACTTGAGAAACTCCAGCAGGCGGGCCCGCAACCGGGCGGGCTGCACCAGCCGGCAGCGGCTGCCATCCACGCCCAGCTCCAGATGATCGACGCCCGCGATGCCCTCGATCCAGGGTGCAAGCAGCTCCAGCCGGTCGGGCGGCTGGAAATGGCGCTGCTTGGTCTCCGGATGGGGCCAGTAGATCAAGCCGGCAACCGCTGCCCCGGCGCCCCGCCAGCGCAGCAGGCAGGGCCAGAAGGAAAAGCTCTCCGGCGGATGGCGGTCGGTCCAGAGCAGCTGCGCAACGTGCCAGCTCGGCTGCCGCAAGCGCCATTCACCGCCCGGGAAGGCCAGGTTGAGGGTGCCGGCGAAACAGCAGCTCAGGTCAAGTCCAGCCCGGGCGAACAGCGGGGCCTGGAGAGCAATCGTGCCGGCGGGGTAGGGGCTGTCGGCCGCCCTCCCAGATGCAACGCCATGGCCGGCCACCAGGCGGCACCCATGCCAGCGCAGCTGGCCGGCCGGGATTTCAGGAGCGGGGGAGGAAGTGGGCACAGCGTTCACAGGGACCGGCCGGCAGCACCGCACAGCGCAGCAGGGGGCTGCGGGCATTGAAGCGGCAGAGGGGATCACCGATCACCCAGCCCGGGCCCCAGGGGCGGGCATCGGCGGGCCGCTGCTCGGCCTTCACCTGCAGGGCCACGCTGGCGAGGGCATAGCGACCGTTGCTCAGGCGGTAGCGGTGGCGGCCCTGCAGCACGAGAAACGAGCGCCCACCGTGCTCCAGCCAGCGGCCCGGCTGGGGCACGTCTGCCAGGGCCTCCACATCCAGGCAATCGAGCAGCTGATCGCTGCCGATCTGGCGTAGCTCCACCCGCATCGATCAGGCGCTGGAATCGGCATCGGCCAGGGGTGGGCCGTCGGGATTGCGCTTGGAGAACCCCCACACGAACAGGCTGGCCACCAGCAGCAGCAGCATCCATTCAGGGGGCACCAGGTCGGGGCGTCCGAGCCGCAGCAGCAACCTCAGGCCCACCAGGCCCACGGCCAGGTAGCCGGCGGTCTCCAGGTGGCGGTAGCGCTCCAGCCAGCGGATGAACAGCTCGGCGGTGAGCCGCAGGGCGATCACACCGATCACCCCACCGGCGATCACCAGCTCTAGACGGTCGCTCACCGCCACCGCCGCGGCCACGCTGTCGAGCGAGAAGGCCAGATCGGTGAGGGCCAGGGTGGCCACCACGCTGCCGAGGGAGGCGGTGACGAGGGCACCATCGCCGCCGCTGCCATGGGCAACGGGCAGAACCTCGCCGTTGTCGCCGGGCGTGGAGGCCAGGCCCTCTTCCCGGCCCTGGAGCAGCAGCTGCAGGTGGCGGCCACAGAGCCAGAGCAGGTAGGCGGAGGCGGCCAGCTCCAGGGGCCAGAAATTGAGCACCCAGCGGGCGGCCACGATCAGGACGATGCGGAACACCAGGGCCAGCAGCAGGCCCAGGTTGAGGGCCATCTCCTGGCGGGCGCGGTCATGCAGGCGACGGGAGATCGCCGCCAGGGCGATGGCGTTGTCGGCCGAAAGCACGGCCTCCAGTGCCACGAGCAGGGGCAGCAGCAGCAGCACCTCGCTCCACTGATCCGCAGCCTGAATCAGGGGCGTGAGGGTTTCCAGCGACTCGGCTTCCATTCGACCCATCCGCTGCAGCACTCTAGGAAGGGCACACCCAGCGATCGCGAGCCATGCCTGTCCACCTGCGGCTGGTGCACGCCGAGCCCGGCAGCAGGGTGGTGGAGGCCAGCGCCCTGCACAAGGGGGAGGTGCTGGCCATGGCCCTCGGCGAGGGCGTGACCGCCGAAGCCGCGGAAGAGCAAGCCCGCCAGCGGCTGCAGCAGCTGCTGGCCCAGCCGCCGGCAACAGCCAGCCCAGCGCTTTATGCAGCCGCCGCTCCCGGTCCGCCAACGGTGGAACCCGAGGTCAAGCAACCACCGGCAAGCGGCAGCTCTGCTGCCCAGAGCCCGGGACATGGCAGCCCTGGGCGTCCTCCCGCGGCCACTGCGGCTGAGCCGGCCGTGCTGGAGGAACCGGCTGCGGACCCGGAGGACTGGAGCGCTGAACTGGCCCGAATCGATCTGGCCCTGAAGCGGATCGGCTGGCAGCGCGATCAGGAAGGCCTGTATCTGGAGCGGGCCTTCGGCCACCCCAGCCGCAGCCGGCTCACCACCTACAACGACCTGCTGGCCTATCTGCGCCTGGTGGAGCAGCTCGAACCTGGCGCCGATCCGATGGCGGTGCCCGTGCCGCTGCGGCGCGCAGACCTGCTCGAGCAGAGCGATGCCCTGCTCGGCCAGCTGGGCTGGGATGCCCTGCGCGGCAGGCAATTCCTGGAGCAGCACCTGGGCCGGGGCAGCCGTCAGCAGCTGAACGACGCCGAACTGTTGCAGTTCAACATGCTGCTGGAAGAAGCACTGCTGGCAGCTGGCCCAACTGCCCAGCCGGCAGCGGTCGACTGAACAGATAGCCCTGGCCCAGCCGGCAGCCCATCCGGCGCAGGGCCTGCCATTGCTCCCTCCGCTCGATGCCCTCGGCCACCACTTCCAGTTGGAGGTCGGCGGCCAGGCCCAGGATGGCCGCCACCAGCGCGTGGCGGCGGGGGTCCTCCAGCATGGTGGCGGTGAAGCTGCGGTCGATCTTCACCCCGTCGATCGGCAGTTCAGCCAGCCAGTTCAGGCTCGAATAGCCGGTGCCGAAGTCGTCGAGAAACACCCGGAAGCCAGCATTGCGCAGGCTGGTCAACTCCTCGCGGGTGCGCTGGGGATGGTCGATCAGCGCGGTTTCGGTGACTTCAATGCAGAGCTGGCGGGGCGACACCTGCAGGCGGCTCACAAGGGCAAGCACATCGGCCGCGAAACCGGGGCTTGCCAACTGCTGGGGACTGAAGTTCACCGCCAGAGAGGGCCCATTCGCCAACGCCCCCAATGGGTCCAGTGCCAGCAGACTCTGCTCCAGCACCAGCTGGCCCAGGGCCTTCATCAGCCCCGAGGACTCGGCCACGGCGATCAGCTCGCAGGGGGCGATCAGCTCCCCCTCCAGGTCATCCAGGCGCACCAGGGCCTCATAGCCCAACACCTCAGCGCCCTCCAGGCTCACCCAGGGCTGAAAGTGCATGGGCAGGCGCTGGCTCTTCAGGGCGGCCTGGAGGCTGCGCCTGATGGCGATGCGGCGGTTCAGCTGGGAGCTGATGGCGGAGTCGAACACCACGATCTGGCGATCCGCCCGACTCTTGGCCTCGTACATGGCCAGGTCGGCGTCGTGGAGCAACTGGTCCGGGGATTCCTCCCCGTGCTCACTGAAGGCGATGCCGATGCTGATCTCGGGTTGGATCTCGACCGGGATGCCGCTGCTCTCCGGGGTCCAGGGCCGGCCCACCACCTCGCGCAGCCGCTCGGCGATGCGCAGGGCCTCATCGGGCCGATCGAGCTCCGTGCAGAGCACCACGAATTCATCCCCGCCCAGACGGGCCAGCACATCGTCGGCCCGGATCGCCTGCTGCATGCGCTGGGCCAGGGCGATCAGCAACTGGTCCCCCACCTGGTGGCCATAGGTGTCATTCACCTCCTTGAAGCGGTTGAGATCGCAGAACAACACCGCCAGCCAGGTGGGGTGACGCTCCAGGTGCTGGAGGGCTGCCTGAATCGCCCGGGCGAAACCGCGCCGGTTGGGCAGGCCGGTCACGGGGCAGGTCACCACCTGCTGGGCCAGGGCCAGTTGCTCGTCCACCAGCAGGCGTGACTGCAACTGCAGGGCCTGGAGCGACTCCCGGTCACTCACATCGTGGACGCTGAACACATAGGGGGCCGGCTGCTCTGATTGCACGGGGCGCCACTCCAGTTCGATCACCTGAAGCGGCTCCCGCTCCAGCACCAGCGTGACCAGGCCGCCGTGGGGACGCTGCTCCAGCAGGTCGTGGAGGTTCAGGGTGAAGTCGCCCGCAAACCTGGACTGCAGCAACCGATCCAACCGGCTGCCGAGCAAGCGCAAACGGGGCTGTTGAAGCAGTTGCTCAAACCGGCCATTGCACCAGAGCAGACCACCAGCGGAGTCGGTGATCACCAGGGCATCACTGATCTGGGCCAGGGCGAGTTCCAGCCGGGCCAGGCTGCGACGCAACTCCCAGACCAGGCTGCTTTCGGTATCGGCCCGCGTCGCGCTCATGCGTCCACAGGGGTGCCCTCGGGCAGGGGAGTGAGCGTGGCGGCGAAGATCCAGCCCTCAGGCCGCTTCTCGGCCACGATGAAGTGCTCGGATACCAGGGAGCGGCCGTCGGCGCAGAGCGTGTTCAGACGAAGCGGGTGGGCAAGGATGGTGGATTGTTCCGTGGCCTGAAAACGGGAGAAGCCGAATTGGTGAGCCATGCGAAAGGACTCCGGCAGAATCTTGCCGATCGGTTCGCCTAGGATCTCTACATCAGGCCAACCGTAGGTCTGGCGAAATGCTTCATTGACACGCACCACAGTGCCCAGAGAATCGGCGAGGACAAAGGGACGTCCGCTGGCCTCAAGTGCGGCGATGGAAGGGGCTGAGTCGGAGGCGTCAGCGGCGGCAGCTGTCACAGGCTTTCAACAGAATCAACAGGCAGAGTCAGGATATAGAATCAACAATTAGAGTCGATTTAGTGAGGTCAGCGGCTGGAGTCAGCAAGCAGAAAGGCCTGCTATTAGGTGAATTTACCTAGGACTTCGCCCCAGATGGGGCAATCCTGTTCTGGTCACACCGCTGGATGAACGTGGCGATTCACCCTAAGCCTGCTGGCTGCAAAAGCCCAGCGCCCCATTGATCCAGACCGGCACGCCCCAGAACAGGTTCAGAACAAACCTGCCCTCCCCTGATCGCAATGGGGATCACTCCCTGGCCAGCCGGCAGTGGGAGCGCACCAGAACAGCCCCCAGGTCCAGTTGGTGCTGGTTGGCGTAGGCCTCACGCTCCAGCTGGCGCTCCAGGGGACCGGCCGTCTCATACAACGCCTCCTTCAACACCGACTCCAGGTGGGGGTTGAGGTCGTCCGCCAGGCCCAGCGGACGGGGCACCGCCCGGACATGGCCGTTGAGACAGCTCTGGGCGACATGAATCGCCTCATGGTTGATCACCTTGGCGAATTCAGCGCTGCCGCTCTCCAGCACATCCGGACGCAGCCGAATCGTGCGGTTGCGCGGATCCCACTCGGCGGCGGCACCGGCCTTGCGGGGCTGGGCGAGCTGAATCCTCACCCCCGCCAGGCGCAGCACCTGCAACAGCTGATGGATGGCCTGCCGCTCGACCTCGAAGCGGGGGGGATCGGCCATCAGCCGGCGGATCTCCGGGAGTGTGAGGGGAGGATCGCCGCTGCGGCGTTTGTAGTGGTACGTGATGCGGCCATCAGCCTGCAACTCGGCGCGGGGGGTCCAGGTGGCATCGGCCTCCGCCAGGGCATGGAACAGCATCCCCTTGTCGAGTCCCTCCAGACCCGCCGGTGCGGGGGGCAACACCGCAGCCAGGGGAAGCGGCAGGTCCTGGCGCTGCAGCCAGGGCAGGCTGAGGGGGAGTGCGGCAGCGCCGAGGCCGAGCAGGGCGAGCCAGGCCCCCATCCAGATGGCGGCAGCGCCTGATCGGCCCCGCCACTGGACGGCCCCGCAGTGCCCGCAGATCCGGGCACCGTCACGGCTGCGCAGCAGGGCTGGAGGCCGGATCCGGCAGGCAGGGCAGAGGGAGCGGGACACAGAACCATTGTGGCCACCACCGCGGCGGCGCAGCCGGATTGCGAGGATCGGCGGCACCGACCTCCGCCGTTGCCATGCCCCTCTCCGCCCTGGTGCGCCAGCTGCAGCAGGCCACCCTCACCGGCGAATTGAGGGCACGGATCGGGCGCAGCGAGCGGCTGCGGCTGAGCGGCGCCGGCCGGGGGGCACGGGCCCTGATCAGCAGCGCCCTGGCGGAGCAGGCACCCCTGCTGGTGGTGGTGCCCACCATGGAGGAGGCGGGGCGGTGGGCGGCGATGCTGGAGCTGATGGGCTGGCGCAGCTGCCATCTCTACCCCACAAGCGAGGGCAGCCCCTATGAACCCTTCGATCCCACCAGCGAGATCACCTGGGGCCAGCTGCAGGTGCTCAGCGAACTGCTGGATCTGCGGAGCGTCGATGGCAAGGACGGGGCCTATGGCCGGCAGCGGCTGGCGATCGTGGCCACTGAGCGGGCCCTGCAGCCCCACCTGCCGCCGCCAGCCGCCCTGCAGGAGCAGTGCCTGAGCCTGCGCAAGGGCGACAGCCTCAATCTCGAACAGCTGGGCGAAACGCTGACGCGCCTGGGCTACGAGCGGGTCACCACGATCGAGCAGGAGGGCAGCTGGAGCCGCCGCGGCGACATCGTCGACGTGTTCCCGGTGAGCAGTGAGCTGCCGGTGCGGCTTGAGTTTTTCGGGGAGGAGCTGGAGAAACTGCGGGAGTTCGACCCCGCCACGCAGCGCTCGCTCGATCCGATCGAGGTGGTGCGCCTCACCCCCAGCGGCCACGGGCCGCTGATCGCCGCTGCCCTGCGCGAGGCGATGCCCGATGGCCTGGAGCAGCTGCTGAGCCCCGAGGCCTTGGAGCATCTGCTGGAAGGCGGCACCCCCGAAGGCCTGCGGCGGCTGATGGGCCTGGCCTGGGGCCGCCCGGCCTCGCTGCTCGACTACCTGCCGGACGCCACCTTGGTGGCGATCGATGAGCAGCGCGCCTGCCTGGCCCACGGCCAGCAGTGGTTCGACCACGTGGTCGACCACCACGCCGAAACCGAAGCCGAGCTGGGGCTGGAGCCGGGACCCAGCCTGCCGGCAGTGCTCCACCGCCCCCCAGCCGAGACGCTGGCCGAGGCCTGCGAGGGCTTCAGCGGCTTCGATCTGGCCGAGCTGCACGAGAGCGACAGCCACGCCAACAGCTTCGATCTGGCCAGCCGACCCGTGCCGGCCTACCCCAATGCCTTCGGCAAGCTGGCCGAGCTGATCAAGGGCTTCCAGAGGGAGAAGGCGGCGGTGTGGCTGCTCTCCGCCCAGCCGAGCCGGGCAGTGGCGCTGCTGGAGGAGCATGACTGCATCAGCCGCTTCGTGCCCAACCCCGGCGATCTGCCGGCGATCGAGCGGCTGCTGGAGCAGGGCACGCCGGTGGCCCTCAAGACCAAGGGCACCGCCGAGCTCGAGGGCCTGCAGCTGCCGGCCTGGAAGCTGGTGCTGATCACCGACCGGGAGTTCTTCGGCCAGCACGCCCTGGCCGCCAGCGGCTACGTGCGCCGCCGCCGCAAGGCCGCCAGCCGCACGGTGGACCCGGGCAAGATGCGGCCCGGGGATTTCGTGGTGCACCGCAACCACGGCATCGGCAAATTCCTCAAACTCGAGAAGCTGGCAATCGGCGGCGAATCGCGCGACTACCTGGTGGTGCAGTACGCCGACGGCCTGCTGCGGGTGGCCGCCGACCAGCTGGGCAGCCTGGGCCGCTACCGCGCGAGCAGCGATGCGCCGCCCGAGCTCAACCGCATGGGCGGCACCGCCTGGACCCGCGCCAAGGAACGGGCCAAGAAGGCGATCCGCAAGGTGGCGGTGGATCTGGTGAAGCTCTACGCCGAGCGCCACAAGGCGCCGGGCTTCGCCTATCCCGCCGATGGCCCCTGGCAGAGCGAACTCGAAGACTCCTTCCCCTACGAGCCCACGCCCGATCAGGTGAAGGCGATCGCCGAGGTGAAGCGCGACATGGAGGAGCCCTCGCCGATGGACCGGCTGGTGTGCGGCGACGTGGGCTTCGGCAAGACGGAGGTGGCGATCCGGGCGATCTTCAAGGCCGTCACCGCCGGCAAGCAGGTGGCGATGCTGGCGCCCACCACGGTGCTGGCCCAGCAGCACTGGCGCTCACTGTCCGAACGCTTCGCCCCCTACCCGGTGAAGGTGAGCCTGCTCAACCGCTTCCGCACCGCCGGCGAGCGCAAGACCATTCTCGAAGGATTGGCAGGCGGTACGGTGGATGTGGTGGTGGGTACCCACCAGCTGCTCTCCAAGGGCACGGCCTTCAAGCAGCTGGGCCTGCTGGTGGTGGATGAGGAGCAGCGCTTCGGCGTGAACCAGAAGGAAAAGATCAAGGTCCTGCGCAAAGACGTGGACGTGCTGACGCTGAGCGCCACGCCGATCCCGCGCACCCTCTATATGAGCCTCTCCGGGGTGCGCGAGATGAGCCTGATCACCACGCCGCCGCCGCTGCGCCGGCCGATCAAGACCCACCTGGCGGCCTTGGATGAGGAGGCGGTGCGCAGCGCAATCCGCCAGGAGCTTGATCGCGGCGGCCAGATCTTCTACGTGGTGCCGCGGGTGGAGGGGATTGAGGAGGTGGCCGCCCAGCTGCGGGCCATGCTGCCTGGTCTGAAGCTGCTGGTGGCCCACGGCCAGATGGCCGAGGGGGAGCTGGAGAGCTCCATGGTGGCCTTCAACGCCGGCGAAGCCGACCTGATGCTGTGCACCACGATCGTGGAGAGCGGCCTCGACATTCCGAGGGTCAACACGATCCTGATCGAGGACGCCCACAAGTTCGGCCTGGCCCAGCTGTATCAGCTGCGCGGCCGGGTGGGGCGGAGCGGCATCCAGGCCCACGCCTGGCTGTTCTATCCCGGCGATGCCTCCCTGAGCGAGGCCGCACGTCAGCGACTGCGGGCGATCCAGGAATTCGCCCAGCTGGGCAGCGGCTACCAGCTGGCCATGCGCGACATGGAGATTCGCGGCGTGGGCAACCTGCTGGGGGTGGAGCAGAGCGGCCAGATGGAGACCATCGGCTTCGATCTCTACATGGAGATGCTGCAGGAGTGCCTGGCCGAGATCCAGGGGCAGGACATTCCCAAGGTGGACGACACCCAGATCGACCTGCCGATCACCGCCTTCATCCCGGGCGACTGGATTGCCGACAACGACGAGAAGATGGCCGCGTACCGCGCGGCGGCGGAGTGCACCAGCAAAGAAGCACTGTTGGAGCTGGCCAGTGGCTGGGTAGATCGCTACGGCGCGCTGCCGGCGCCGGTGATCGCCCTGCTCCAACTGATGGAGCTGAAACTGCTGGCCAAGCGCTGCGGCTTCTCACGCATCAAGCCCGACAAACCCAACATCGCCCTGGAGACGCCGATGGAGGAGCCTGCCTTCCGGCTGCTGCGCCAGGGGCTACCCCAGCATCTCCATGGCCGCCTGGTGTATCAGGCTGGCTCAGGCAGCACCGCGAAAGTGTTGGCCCGCGGGCTGGGGGTTCTGCCGATCGATAAACAGGTGGAGGAACTCAAGGGCTGGCTGGAGCAGATGGCCGCCCAGATCCCCGGCGCCGACGGGCTTACCGAATTGCAGCGCGCCGAAGAAATGACCAGAATGAATGAGGCGGTGACTACCACATGAGCAACAACCTGAACGCAATCAGGTGATTTTCTGGGCCGTGCTGCGGTCGTTAACGTTTTGTCTTGAGTGTGGGCCTGAGGGATTCCAGGACAGGCCAGATTGATGACACGAGCTTGTCCTCCTGCTGCTTCCTATTGGGAGGGAAAACTTCTTGGCGTGCATTTGCGCTGAGCTGTACAAGCCAGCAGGGGCGTCTTGAGCGGGGATACCCAGTGAGTGCTCCAACCAGTGTAATTTTAATCCTTTCAATGGGCGTTGAAGAAGTAGAGAGTTGGTCCTGCCGCAACATGGCATCTAAATCGACCTCAGACCTACCTGTAGCCATTATGCAAGCTTGAACTTGGGCCTGCCCTTCTGAAGTATGCCCAGCCATCACGGTTCCTCCAGGACCAGTAATGCGTCGAGGCTCACTTAGGACATGCTCGGGGAAAAAAGACTCAACCATCGCTGGAACATTGTACTGATACTTATTCTGAGGGTCAGGCCTGATCTGAGATACGGAAATCTGCAGGCCTTGTGGAACAGATGGCAAGACCGAACTCGGCAATGTTTGCATTACACCGGAACGTTTTGTAAGAATTCGCTGCACAACCCCCGCGCCAAACACGAGCAGCAGCGCAGCGAAAGCGAAAGCCGTCAACCGGGATGTTGGGGGCGAGCCATTGGGAAGCAGATCAGATATTTTTCTCACGCAATTGCCGATCAAGGATTTTTACATATGTGAATGCATACAAGCCTATGCCCACACTCGAAAACAGAATCCCGCCTTCCCCAAGATGAAAGAAAGAGAATATACCCGTATCATTGACAGCGGATGATGGATTGAGAAAGGCGATAAAGGCAAGCAATGCAATTCGCAAGCCATTGGCAAACCAAGCAAATAGAGGAGCAAGAAAAAAGAGCGGGACGCGCATCAGTAGCCTAGGCATAGGGAAGGCGATCAAGGCAAGAAATGCAACAACTACTGCCTGAGCAATCATTTCGTTACCTGAACATGGCCCTGCCACCGTTACAGTTGCTTCGCCAATAGAAACCGCAACCCCTCTTTGGGAGGCATTAACTCCAACTATCTGTAGGAAGATGGATGCAAATAACGCTCCTGAACGGCTCAGCCACTGCTCGGGGATGAGCGGGGGCAACCAAGTGAGGATAGGCATTAACGAAAGGGTATAAATCTCCTCGCGAAAAAGCAAGAGGTCGGATGTTGGGCGGCATAGAACAGCCAATGAGAGGGCTAGAGCTACGGGAAGTATGACGATGAATGGATCATTATAGCGCTGCACGAGAGAACCCCGAATAACAAGCAAGGTTATGCTGAGGAAACCAATTAAAAAGCCCAGTCTTCTAGGGGTTGCAAGACGAAGCGAAGGTATAGAATCTTCCAGTGGCAACCATGCCACTGACCACAATACGAGTGAAAATACAATTAAGGGCAGCGGCGCTTGAACCGATATCAATAAGACTAAATGATAAAGTGGAGCTAATGCAATTAAACATAACCACCAGTGAAGACGATCTGAATTCAGCCACTGGACAGCTTCATGAAACAGTGACTTAAACACTGCCGGCTTAAGCTTGTCAAACAAAGTTTTCATATAGCCATTCAGAAACATGGCTTACGAGGAGCATCCATAGGCGATGATGAAACAGTCATGTAAAATAAAGTATATTTATGGCCTCAAAAACCAATCTAGCTGACTCCACGAATAAATGCACGAATAGAAGCAGGTCTCAACCAAAAGAAGCACCAAGCAAAAAGAAGACTCAACAAAACATTCTTAATTGTTTGGACGACAAGCGCAGCAAACCTCTGACTTCGCTGCTTTTCAAGCTCGCTTCTTAAGACTGATTCCCTATTATTGAGTCTCTCAGTCAGGTCAACTCGCTGTTGATCGACTGGCAGGGATAGTATGGATTCTCGCTCCGGTTCAGGGACAAATCCTTGGATAGCCCGCTGAAGTATAGATCTGTCACCAGAACCAGTAATAGCAGCCCTTACCTGGGTTGCTTGCTGGGTCAGCAATGAACTTTGGTTGAGAACTCCAATATCTAACGCCCTGAAAGAGCGGGTCGAAACAACAAGCTGTAGAATGGCGGCTAGTACAAACAAAAGGGAAGGTGAGTAAGCCTTTAAAAAACGGAAGGCTCTCACAAGATTGATTTGAAAGTTACGCACCAAACGAGCTATTTTGCGCTTACCTAGCAAGCCGCTCCTAGGAGCCAACAACACTTGATCAACTGGGGGACTATCAGAGATGCCAGCAAGGTCATAGCCCTTGTACGCAATAGCAAGAAGAATGAATACCCTGCCAGTAATAGGAATGGTGCCTGCATTGACAAGGCTGTCGAGGACCTGCTGCTGCCAACCTAATTCAGAAAACCGAACTGGGAAGAATGTGGCAGCCACTGCAATTAGGTAAGCAGCGATAAATAGCCTGCCAATTAGAACTAATAACATTTAGCCTGCAACTCCGAAACGTTGGAAACAAAAGGCCGGCACGAAACAATCTTAAAGCGAAGTATTTCAGGGGAACAGGAAAGAATCCAAGCTCCCAACTCACGAAATATAGCACCAGTCCACCTGCCCTGAAGCCAGGCCAATTCATAGGGGTGCCAGTCCTAGCCTATGGAGGTTAGCAATCCAGCAACGATCAGGACGAACTATGGCTAACGATGAACAGAGTGGTGGGGCGGAACCCCAGGAGTGTCCAACTCCCTAATCGACAGGAGTAGGATTTGACATTAAACGAATAGAGCCAAAGCCGAAGCATCCGCTCAGGGAATACGTGAACCCATGGCAGAGGGTAGGTTCGCAGATCCTGGCTGATAGGGGCGACGCAGCGACGTCGCAGAGCGCAACTGCTTGACCAGGGCTGATTCAGCCACTCTGTACTGACTGTCGCGGCTGGTGCCGAGATCTTCGAGCTGCAGCCGACTGGCCTCCTGATCACTCAACTTGGCCTGGACATCCGGCACGATGCCATGTTTGTGAATATCCCGCCCCTTTGGCGTGAGGTATTTGGCGATGGTCACGGTCATGCCCGAGCCATCGGACAGACCTCGCACCGACTGCACCAGGCCCTTGCCAAAGGTCTTCTGGCCCACCAGCACGGCGCGGTTGTTGTCCTGGAGGGCACCGGAGAGAATTTCGCTGGCGCTGGCGGACCCCTCATTCACCAGCACCACGATCGGCCGGGCAGTGAGCGCCCGACCAGTGGCCCGTTTCACATCGGTGATGCCAGTGCGGGTCTTGGTGGAGACGATCGTGCCCTCATTGAGCAGCTGCCGGGCAATCTCCACGCTGGCCATCAACAGTCCGCCAGGATTGCTGCGCAGATCGAGCACATAGCCGTCCACGCCAGCGGCCTCCATGTCGCGCAGGGCCTTGCGCATGTCCTTGGTGGCATTGGCGTTGAACTGCTTCAGGCGGATATACCCCACCCGTGCACCATCGGGTGCGGTGTTGATCTGGGTGTCCACAGCGTGCAGTTCGATCCGCTCGCGGGTGAGAGCCAGATCGAGCACCTGGGAGCGGCGGCGAATCGTGAGGGTCACCTTGGTGCCTTCCTGGCCGCGGATCAGACGCACCGCGTCCTCGGTGGACATGCCCTTGGTGCTCTTGCCATCAATGGCGGTTATCACATCCTTGGGCAGCACTCCGGCCTTGGAGGCCGGCGATCCCTCAATCGGAGCCACCACCACCAGTGCCTTGGTGTCCTTGTCCAGACTCAACTGGATGCCCACACCCGAGAGCTCCCCGGATGTGTCGATCTGCATCTCCTTGAACTCCCGGGGGTCAAGGAAACGGGTGTAGGGGTCATCGAGGCTGGCCAGCATGCCGCGGATGGCCTCATAGGCATCCTTGGAGCTGGGGTAAGTCTTGGCCAACACGTCCCGGCGCAGCCCCCGCCAACGCTCAGGGGTGTATTTGCCGTTGACGTCCAGGTAGTCGCGGAACACGATCTGCCAGGTCTGGTCGATCACCTCCTTCGGACTGTCCATGATCCGAGTGGCGCCACCCGGTGAGGTCACCGCCTCGCGGGCCATCACAGCGGTGGCCGCACAGGCACCGGCGCTGAACAGCACAATCAGGCCGGTCCGCAGCCTTCGCCTGGTGCTGGCGGGTTGTCCGGGGTGATCACTGCCCATGGCAGAGGGCCTTGCTGGGCCGGGATACTCCTTTCAAGTTAGCGCCGAACCGGTGGGGACGTCTCAGGGATCCAGCCAGCGGCCATCCTCCTTGATCAGGGCAATCAGGGCCTTCACCCCCTCGGCCTCCGGCACCTTGCGGATCTCCTCCCGGCCCCGGTAGAGGGAGATGACGCCGGGGGTCTTGCCCACGTAGCCGTAGTCGGCATCGGCCATCTCACCCGGGCCGTTCACGATGCAGCCCATCACGGCGATGTCCAGACCGGTGAGGTGGGCGGTGGCGCTGCGCACCTTGTGCAGCACCTCCTCCAGGTTGAACAGAGTGCGGCCGCAGCTGGGGCAGGCCACATACTCCACCATCGTTTTCCTCAGGCCCAGGGCCTGCAGGATCGAGTAGCACACAGGAATTTCCTTCTCCGGTGCCTCGGTGAGCGAGACGCGGATCGTGTCGCCGATGCCCTCGGCAAGCAGCGGCGCGATGCCGGCGGTGCTCTTCACCCGGCCGTAGTCGCCATCGCCGGCTTCGGTCACGCCCAGATGCAGGGGGTAATGGAACCCCTCGGCGTCCATGCGGTCGGCCATCATCCGGTAGGCGGCCATCATCACCGGCGCCCGCGAGGCCTTCATCGACACCACGATGTTGTGGAAGTCGTGGCGATCGCAGATGTGGATGAACTCCATGGCGCTCTCCACCATCCCCAGGGGGGTGTCGCCGTAGCGGAACAGCATCCGCTCGGCCAGGGAGCCGTGGTTCACGCCGATGCGCAGGGCCTTGTCCTGCTGCTTGAGCAGCTGCACCAGCGGCTCGAAGGTCTCGCTGATGCGCGCGCCGATGGCGGCGATTTCGGCGTCGGAAAACTCGGTGCGGTTGGGGTCGGGTTTGTCGAACACAAACAGCCCCGGGTTGATGCGCACCTTGTCGACGTGCTGGGCCACCTCCAGGGCAATCTTCATGCCGTTGTGGTGCACATCGGCCACCAGCGGCACGGGCCGGTAGGTGTCGATCAGGCGCTGGCGGATCTGGCCCATCGCCTTGGCATGGGCCAGGCTGGGCACGGTGACTCGCACGATCTCGCAGCCCGCCTCATGCAGGCGGCGGATGCCGGCGGTGGCCCCCTCGATGTCGAGGGTGTCCTCGTTGATCATCGACTGCACCACCACCGGGTGGTCGCTGCCGATCCAGACGTCGCCCACCCGCACGCTGCGGGTTTTGCGGCGCCGCAGAGTGGTGGCGTATCGAGGGTTGCTGGCCCAGGCGGCGAGATCGCCAGCACCAGCGGCAGGGCTGGGCGGAGCCTGCTTGGACGGAGCGGTGGCGGTCATCGCGGAGGGCGGGCGCGCGTCGCCAAAGCCTGTCACAGCGGTTGCTGAACTGGCGAGCAAGGCGCACTGTTGCCGGATCTTTCGCCCTCCAGGCCATCGAGCACCCGGCGCACCTGCTGGAGGTCTTGCCAGGTGTGCCATTTGGGGCTGCCCTGCGCGCGGGAGGCGTTGCGCAGAAGGTAGGAGGGGTGAAAGATCGGCATCAACTGCCGCCCGGCCAGGGGCGGACTGTGGTGGCTGTGCCACTGGCCGCGCAGCCTGCTGATGCCCCCCCGGATCCCCAGCACCCCCTCCAGGGCCGTGGCGCCGGCCAGCAGGATCACGGCCGGATCCACCAGCTGGATCTGCTGCTCCAGCCAGGGCCGGCAGGCCGCCATCTCCGCCGGGGTGGGCTTGCGGTTGTCCGGCGGGCGGCACTTCACCACATTGCAGATGTAGGCGTCGCGGTTGGAGTCGATCGCCACGCTTGCCAGCATCTGGTCGAGCAGCTGGCCGGCCCGGCCCACGAACGGCTGGCCGGTGGCGTCCTCCTGGGCCCCCGGGCCCTCGCCGATCACCATCAGGCGGGCGCGGGGATTGCCCCGGCTCACCACCACCTGCTGCCGGCCCGCCGCCAGCTGGCAGCGGCGGCAGCTGGCACAGGCATCGGCCAGGCAGGCCAGGCAGGCCAGATCATGGGGCGCCGCGGTGAAGAGCTGCTCAGCAGAGGTCAAGGGCGCTCCAGCAACGTCCGGTAAGGGGCATTGTGAGCCAGCAGCACGTCCTGACACCCAGGCCCTGGAACCGTTCAGGCCGCAACCGAACCGGTCACAGGCGTGCGGCAGGATGGCTCGATCGCTCATGCCGTGCCTTGCAGATGCCGGCGCCACCGCCGATGCCGGAATCTGGGACGCCTGCCAGCCAGAGCGCTGCCTCTGGGAGCGAACCCAAGCCAAGCCAGCCCGCCCCGGCCCTGGCCCTCTCAGCACGGGCGAGGGCCCTGCAGCCCTCGCTCACCCTGGCGATCACCGCCAAGGCCAAGCAGCTTCGGGCCGAAGGCCGCGACATCTGCAGCCTGAGTGCCGGCGAACCGGACTTCGACACCCCCGCCTTCATCCGCCAGGCGGCGGCCGAGGCCCTGGAGGCCGGCCACACCCGCTACGGCCCGGCCGCGGGTGAACCGGCCCTGCGCGAGGCGATCGCCGCCAAGCTCAGCACGGAAAACCAGGTGCCCACCCGCCCCGACCAGGTGCTGGTGACCAACGGCGGCAAGCAGGCCCTCTACAACCTCTTCCAGGTGCTCCTGGGCCCCGGCGATGAGGTGCTCCTGCCGGCCCCCTACTGGCTCAGCTACCCGGAGATGGCCCAGCTCGCCGGGGCCACGGTGAGCATGCTGCCCAGTGATGCCGCCCAGGGATTCCGCCTGCGGCCCGAGCAACTGGAGGCGGCGATCACGCCAGCCACCAGGCTGCTGGTGCTCAACACCCCCTCCAATCCCACCGGCATGGTGCTCGGCCGGCCGGAACTGGAGGCGATCGCGGCCGTGCTGCGCCGCCACCCCCAGGTGGCTGTGGTGTGCGATGAGATCTATGAATTTCTGCTGGCCCCGGGCCACCAGCACCACAGCCTGGCTGCAGTGGCCCCCGATCTGGCGGAGCGGGTGTTCACAGTGAACGGCTTCGCCAAGGGCTGGGCGATGACCGGCTGGCGCATCGGCTGGTTGGCCGGCGCCAGGGAGGTGATCGCTGCCGCCAGTGCCCTGCAGAGCCAGAGCACCAGCAACGTGTGCACCTTCGCCCAGTACGGCGCGCTGGCGGCGGTGCATGGCCCGCGCGACTGCGTGCGCGAGATGGCGGCCCAGTTCAACGAGCGGCGGGCGCTGCTCTCCGCTGGCCTGTGCGCCATCCCCGGCCTGCAACTGCTGCCACCGGAGGGCGCCTTCTACGCCTTCCCGGACGTGAGCACCTACGGCCTCGACTCCATGACCCTCTGCAACCGCCTGCTCGATGAGGCTGGGCTGGCCGTGGTGCCAGGGGTGGTCTTCGGCGACGACCGCTGCATCCGCCTCTCCTGCGCCGCCGCGCCGGCCACGATCAGCACCGGTCTGGAGCGGCTGGAGCGCTTCCTCGGCCAGATCTGACGCCGATCCTGAAGCAGCATCAGCTGGTGTTTCCTGTTCTTCAACAGATGACCAGCCGAGAACGTTGGACCGCCGTGCTGGCGGGGCTGTGCCTGGCCCTCCTGCCGGCGGTCACCCCGCCCCTCTCCGGCGATGCCGGCAGTCCCTCCGCCGCCACCCTGCTGCCGCGGGCCCAGGCCCAGCAGAAGCTGCTGCGCATCGGTGCCATCCCCGACCAGAACCCCGAGAAGCTCAACCGCCTCTACGGCCAGGTGGCCTCTGAGCTGAGCCGTCAGCTGGGGGTGAAGGTGCAGTACGTGCCCGTCACCGACTACGCCGCCGCCGTGAGCGCCTTCCGCACCGGCAGCCTCGATCTGGTGTGGTTCGGCGGCCTCACCGGCGTGCAGGCGCGGCTGCAGAAGCCCGGCGCCCAGGTGATCGCCCAGCGCGACATCGACGCCGCCTTCACCAGTGTGTTCATCGCCAACGCGGCGAGCGGCCTCAAGCCGATTCAGAACCAGAAGCAGCTCACAGTGTTGGAGGGCAGGCGCTTCACCTTCGGTTCGGAGAGCTCCACCTCCGGGCGGCTGATGCCCCAGTGGTTCCTCAGCCAGGCCGGCGTGCAGCTCAAGGACTTCGCCGGCGGCGCCCCCGGTTTCAGCGGCAGCCACGATGCCACCATCGCCCTGGTTCAGAGCGGCACCTACGACGCCGGCGTGGTGAACGAACAGGTGTGGAAGGCGAACCTGCGCAGCGGCAAGACGGACCGCAAGAAGGTGTTCGTGCTCTGGCGCACCCCCGGCTATCCCGACTACCACTGGATCGGCCAGCCCGATCTGGACAAGCGCTTCGGCGCCGGCTTCACGGCCAAACTGCGTGGCGCCATCCTCAGCTGGCGGCCCAGCAACCCGCAGCAGAAGCAGATCCTGGAGCTGTTCGGGGCCCAGCAGTTCACCGGTGCCAAGGCCAGCGACTACCAGCGCATCGAGCAGGTGGGCCGCCAGGTGGGCAAGATCCGCTGATCCGGCGCCGGTCACAATTGGGGCATCCATGCGGTGCCCTGGTGTGGCTTGGCTGATCGACCTGGTGCTGGTGCTGGCTGCTCTGGTGCTGTGGCTGCGCTCTCGCAATGAAAGTGACGAGGCCTGGTCGCTGTTTCTGCGCAGCGTGGCCCTCATGGATCTGGCCTTCATCGCCTTCGGCAACGGCCAGCTTTTGATTGAAATCCCCCTGCTGGGGCTGGCTCTGGCCCTGCCCTCGGCCGCCAGCCTCGAGAACCGCCGTACCTGAGCCCATGAATCCCCGCGGCCCGGACCTGCTGGAAGTGAGTGTGGTGGCCCTGATCCTGGCCCTGATCGTGTATCGACTCACCCTGGAGTGACGGCTGACAATGCGCAACGCCACCCCTGCCCTGCTGGAGCTTGAGGCCATCACCGTGGCGGGCCGCCAGTCGCCCCGTCTGGCTGATGTGTCCCTGCGGATTCAGGCGGGCGAGCGGGTGGCCCTGGTGGGCCCCAGCGGCGCCGGCAAGAGCACCCTGCTGGCGGTGGCCAATGGCCTGATCGAACCGAGCCGCGGTGAGGTGCGCTGGCAGGGCGAACGGCCCGCCGGCAGCGGCCGCCGGCGGCGCCGTCAGCAGGCCCGCATCGGCACCCTCTGGCAGGACCTGCGCCTGATCGAGGAGCTGAGCGTGCAGCAGAACCTCAATGCGGGACGGCTGGCCCACTGGGGTTGGCCACGGGCCCTGCTCAACCTGCTACTGCCCCTCGAAACCCAGGCCTGTCAGCAGCTACTGCAGGTGCTGGATCTGGATCCGGCCCTGCTGAACCAGCCGGTGTCGGCCCTCTCGGGCGGCCAGCGCCAGCGGGTGGCCCTGGCCCGGCTGCTGCGCCAGGAGCCCCTGCTGCTGCTGGCCGATGAGCCCCTGGCCAGCCTCGATCCCCGGCTGGCCGCTGAGCTGCTGGAGCTGCTGCTGAGCCAGGGCCTGGCCCCCCGGGCCCTGCTGCTCAGCCTGCACCGCCCAGACCTTCTGGCGGGCTTCGATCGGGTGGTGGGGCTGCGGGCCGGTCGGCTGGAGTTCGACCTACCCCTGGGCGCTGCAGACGACGGGACCCTGCCACGCGCCCTCGCGCGCCTCTACGGCAGCACTGCGCAGGAGGCGCCCAACCAGCGATGAGAACCGCCAGCGGGAGCGGGAACGCCCAGCCCACCCTCGCCCCCCCGCTGTGGGTGCTGCTGCCGGCCCTGGCGCTGCTGCCCCTGGCCCTGGTGCTGCCGGCCCTGGCCCACGGCGGGGGCTGGGATCTGGTGGGTCAGTTCGCCCTGGCCGCCCTCCAGCCCTCCCTCGATCCCCTGGTGCTGCGTTCGGTGGTGGACGGCCTGGGCGTGACCGTGGGCATCGCGCTGCTGGGCTGGGCCGGCAGCCTGGCCCTGGGGCTGTTGCTGGGAATCTCCAGCTCGCGGGTGGTGTGGCACAGCTTGGCGGGCCGTCGCTGGCCGGCGGAGCTGATCCGCCGTCTGCTGGCCCTGCCCCGCTCGATCCACGAGCTGCTGTGGGGCCTGCTGCTGCTGCAGCTGCTGGGGCTGCAGCCAGCCGTGGCGGTGGTGGCCATCGCCGTGCCCTTCGGCGCCCTGGTGGCGCGGGTGGTGAGTGACCAGATCGACAACCTGCCCCTGAAGACACTCGAAGCCCTGAGCAGCTCCGGCGCTGGCGCCCCGGCTGCTCTGCTCACCGCCCTCGGGCCGCCGCTGCTGCCCCAACTGCTGAGTTACGGCGGCTACCGGCTGGAGTGCGCCCTGCGCAGCGCCACCCTGCTCGGGGTGTTCGGGCTGGGCGGTCTGGGCACGGAACTACGGCTCACGCTGCAGTCGCTCGCCTTCCGTGAGCTGTGGACCGGCCTCTGGGCCCTGCTGCTCGCCATGCTGGCCTTGGAAGCCCTGGTCACCGGCCTGCGCCGCCGCTGGGCCATGCCCCTGCGCTTCGGCAATGGGCGCCAACCGGTGGGGCGCCAGGGCCAGGAGCTGCTGCTGGCCAGCGTGGGGCTGCTGCCCCTGTTGGTGGGTGTGGCCTGGAGCCTGGGCATCCATCCAGGCCAGCTGCTGCAGTGGCAGGGCCTGCCCCCGTTCGGAACGGCCGACTGGGGGACGGTGGCGGCGCTGCCCTGGGCCCGGCTGGTGGCCGGCACCGTGCTGCTCACCGGCCTGGCTGCGGCCCTGGCCGTGGGCGGCGCCCCCCTGCTGCTGCTGCTGGTGGCCCCCTGGCCCTGGGCCCGGCTGGGCCTGCAGGGGCTGTGGGCCCTGGGCCGGCTGTGGCCGCCGCCGCTCACCGCCCTGCTGCTGCTGTTCGTGCTGGAGCCAGGGGTGGTCACCGGTGCCCTGGCCCTTGGCTTTCACAACCTCGGCATCCTGGGGCGCCTGCTGCTGGAGGCCGCCGCCCACACCGGCACCGCCGCCGAGCAGGCCCTGGTGGCCGGCGGCAGCGGCCCGCGGCTGGCCCTGCTCTACGGGCAGTTCAGCCCCCTGGCACGGCCCTACCTGGCCTACGGCGCCTACCGGGCTGACGTGATCCTGCGGGAATCGGTGGTGGTGGGGCTGGTGGGCGCCACCGGCCTGGGCAGCCAGCTGCTCGAGGCCCTGAGCAGCTTCGCGTGGGACCAGCTGGCCGCCCTGGTGCTGGCCTACGCCGCCCTCACCCTGCTTGGAGAAGACCTGAGCGACCGGCTGCGCCACCGCCTCAGCGCCGACACGCCAGCCCCCGGGTTCACGCCACCCCCCGGGGCCGCACCAGCCCCTGCCGCAGCAGCAGTTCCGCCGCCGCCGCTGGGCTGAGCGCCCCCAGCTCCACCGGCCGGCTGGCATGGCCGCTGAGGTCGTGGTCGTAGCAGCGGTCGTAGTAGTCGAGCATCTGGCGGCAGGCGGCGGCCCAGTCGCGGCGCTCGATCGCCTCCAGGGCCGCCGCCGTGCGCTGGGGGCCCAGCCGGCGGGCGATGCGGCTGGTGGCCTCGGCCAGGGCCCCAGGGTCCTGCACCCCGTACACGGCCACGAGCTGGTCCACCCGCTGCGCCAAAGGCCGCTGCACCTCCAGGGCCGGGGCCGAGCGCATCTGCCGCCACAGTCCGCCCGGGATGCGGCAGCGTCCCACCTGGGCGCTCTCGGCCTCCAGCCAGATCTCGGCCGCATCCACCAGCGCGCTCAAGGCCAGGGCCAGACGGTTCTCGTAGTGCTCGCTGCTGGGCTGGGGCGGCAGGCCCAGGCCGCCGAAGCTGCTGCCGCGGTGGTGGGCCAGGCCCTCCAGATCCACCACGGCCACCCCCCGCTCGGCCAGGGCAAGCAGCAGGTCGGTCTTGCCGGTGCCGGTGCGGCCACCGAGCAGCCGCAGGGGCCAGGGCCGCTCGAACAGATCCAGGGCCCAGCGGCGAAAGGCCTTGTAGCCCCCGTCCAGCCGCAGCACCGGCAGATCGAACTGGCCCGCCAGCCAGGCCACGCTGGCGCTGCGCATGCCGCCCCGCCAGCAGAGCAGCCGCAGGGGCAGCCCCGGCGCCTTGGCCGCCAGGGCATCCAGCTGGGCGGCCATCGCCTCCAGGCGCGGCCCCACCAGGGCCAGGCCGTGCAGCACCGCCGCCTTGCGGCCCTGCTGCTTGTAGAGGGTGCCCACGGCGGCGCGGCCGGCGTCGTCGAACAGCGGCAGGTTGTGGGCGCCGGGGATATGGCCCTGGGCAAACTCCGCCGGGCTGCGCACATCCACCACGGCGCCCCCGGCAGCCGCCAGGAAAGCCGGCACTGGCACAAGCCCGCTGGCGTCGCCCGGGAGCCCGGATGGGTCAGGCGCAGCAGAGCCCGGCGGGCAGGAGGAAGACACCATCGCCCAATCGTGCCTGGCGGCGCGGGTGTGCTGCCACGGCGGCCCGGTTCAGGGCTGGGGCAGGATCAGCCCATCACCGCCAGCCGCCATGCCCGCCAGCGTGCCCGCCGCCATACCCCGCAAGCTGATCGTGTTGGGAGACAGCGGCGTGTACGGCTGGGGCGACCCGCTGGAGGGGGGCTGGTGCGAGCGGTTGCGCCGCCACTGGATGGACCTGCCGCTGGGGCCTGTGCTCTACCCGCTGGGGGTGCGGGGCGACGGCCTGGAGCGGGTGGCGGGCCGGTTGCAGGCGGAAGTGCGCAGCCGCGGCGAGCTGCGGCGCCAGCAACCCCAGGGCATCCTGCTGGCGGTGGGGCTCAACGACACGGCGCGGGTGGGCCGGCGCGACGGCCGCCACCAGCTGGATCCAGAGGGCTTCCTGTTCGGCCTGCAGCGGCTGCTGCAACAGGCCCGCACCATCGCCCCGGTGCTGATGATCGGCCTCACGCCGGTGCGTGAGGAGGCGATGCCCTTTGCCGAGGTGCTCTGGTATCAGCTGGAGGACGTGCGCCGCTACGAGGCCCTGGTGGAGGAGGCCTGCATGGAGGCCGGAGTGTCGTTTCTGCCGCTGCTCGACGACCTGCTTGCCGATCCCCGCTGGCCGGACTGGCTGCACGACGATGGTCTGCACCTCAATTCGGAGGGGCACCGCCAGCTGTTCGAGCGGGTGCGCCAGTGGCCGGCCCTGCTGCAGTGGGCCGACCTGCAGCTGATGCAGATCCCCACAGCGCAGGTCTGACCAGCCCGGGAGAGTGGTTCAGAACAGAAGGGTGAGCAGGGCCACCACCAGGGTGGTGATCAGCACGGCAAGCAGCCCCCCCAGAGCCAGCAGGCTCAAGCCGGTGGCCACGGCCACGCGCAGGGTGGTGGCGGGAAAGAGGAAATAGAGGGTGAGGGCGATCGCCAGGGGCCAGAGGGGGGGGAGTAGCAGCGAGACCACCAGCACGGCCAGTAGCTTGCGGCGCCGCTGGCGCTCCCCCTGGATGGCCTGCTGCTGCCGCTGCTGCTCCAGGGCGCGCTCGGCCCGCTCCTCATCACTGAGCCAGCGGCCGATGCGGCGGGCCTCCTCCAGGTCCCGTTCCAGCGCCCGCTTGCGACGACCCTGCGGGGCCGGGGCCGGGCCAGGGGCATCGGCTGTGGCGGTGGATGTGGCGGTGGCGGTGGATGTGGCGGTGGCGGCAATCGGCATGGCTGGCCAATCGGCACAACGAGCTGTATTCAAGCCACCCGCAGCCTCCATCCTCCAGGTGGGTGATCCGAACCACCCATGCCGGTGAGGGCGCGGCAGATCAGGGCGCGGAGGCTGAATGCAGGCCTCGACGCGAGGCCCTCCTCACCCCATCCCCCCAGCCATCCCATGGCTCCTTCCCCTTCCTCCAGCCCAGCCCCTGCCCGCCCGGCTGCAGCTCGCCCCAGCACCGGCCGCCCGTGCCAGCCCACCCGGGAACGCCTCTCCCGCCTCGACGGCAGCCGGGCCGCCACCGCCCGCCTGAAGTGGCGCAACGCCCTGGTGAGCCAGAACCTCGGACTGGTGCACATGGTGGCCAACCGCGAAAGCCAGCGCAGCGGCCGGCCTTACGACGACCTCTGCTCGGCCGGCTACGAGGGTCTGATCAGGGCGGTGGAGAGCTTTGACACCAGCCGCAATGTGGCCCTGAGCAGCTTTGCCGTGCCCTACATCCAGGGGGCAATGCGCATGGATCAGCGGGAGCGCCAGCAGCCGCTGCGCACGCCACGGCGCCTGCGGGAACTGCAGCAGCGGGCCCGCGGGCTGCAGGAGAAGCGGCGGGCGGCGGGCCTGAGCCCCCTGCCGGCAACCGAGTTGGCCGCAGCCCTCGGCTGCAGCCTGCGGCGGCTGCAGGAGGCCGATGCCGTACGGCGTGCCCTTGAGGTCTCCAGCCTCGACCTGCCCCTGCGGGGCAGCGACGGCGAGGACGCGGGCGAGTGCTGGCTGGATCAGCTCAGCTCAGCCGCCACACCGACTGACGGGAATGGCGACCCCCAGCTCCGCTGGCTGCGGCGGCAGATGGCAGGCCTGCCGCCCGCCGACCGCGAGCTGCTGGCGGCCCGCTGGATCGACGGGCTGAGCTGGAGCGCCGTGGCCGAGCAGCAGGGTCGCACTGCCCTCGACTGCCGGCGGCGGGCGGAAGAGCTGAGGCGCTCCCTTCAGGCGGCCAGCAGCCAGCTGGAACCCAGCAGGGCAAGGGCCGCCGCCAGGGCCGTCTGAATCCCATTCACCATCTCGTTGCTCAGCCACTGGACACGCCGCTGGGCCGTGGCACCGATCACGCTCTCCAGCAGCGTGGCCACCAGGCCCACCAGGGTCACCAGCAGGGCCGAGGGGAGATCGGCAAGCAGCCCCAGCAGCAGGCCGAGGCCAGCCATCAGGGCACTGCCCGCCAGGCTGGCCAGGCTGCCCTCCAGGCTGATCGCTCCGTCGGTGCCCGGGGGCACGGGGCGCAGGTTGGTGATCAGCACGCAGCGCCGCCCCCAGCGCTTGCCCACCTCACTGCCGCAGGTGTCGGCGAGCTTGGCGGCAAAACTGGCCACGAAGGCCAGCAGCAGCGGCCGCTGCCAGGCCTGAGGCGCCAGGGCGATGGCCATGGCCAGCAGGGCACCGGTGGCCGCCGAGCCCCACACGTTCTCCGGCCCGCGCCGCCCCCCCCTGCCCTCGGCCAGCCCGTGCTGCTGCTTGCGGCGGAAGCCCAGGCGGGTCACCAGGGACCCCACCAGCAGGTACACCACCACCGCCAGCCAGCCGCGCGGTCCGAGGCTGCCCCAGAGGATCGTGCCCAGGATGGCGGCATGGCACCAGCCGGCGGGCGTGAGCAGGGGCAGGCGCTGGGCGATGGCGATCAGCACCCCATTGAGAACCAGGGCCAGCAACCAGAGGAGCGGCTGCTGGGCCGGCAGCCAGTCCGGAGACGGGATGGTCACGGGGATGGGCAGCGGGCGAGGCCCCAGTGTGTGGGGTGACGGGCTGTGTTGCACAGCCCTACGGAGCGGCCCGGGACGCGCCGCCGGCAGCGGATAATCAGCCCACCCCAGGGCTGTGGTGATGTTCTTCAAGCGCAAGGAGTCGTTCTTCCTCGACCTCGGCAACGAGGCGGGCAAGTCGGCGGCGGCTGGTCAGGCTGCCCCGGCTCCAGCCCCTGTGCAGGTGGCGGTGCGCGAACCGGCTGCTGCCTCCTCAGCGGCCCCAGCTGCAGCCCCGGCCACCGCCAAGTCGGAAGCCAAGGCGGTCGTCCAGGCTGGCTCGGCTGCTGCCGCAGCCGCGGCGCCGGCCAAGCCGATGCTCACCACCGCTGAGGCGATCGCCGCCGAGCTGCGGGCCGCCCAGGAGGCACGGCCTGCCCCCAGCAGCGCCACCTTCGCCCCCGACTGCCTCAATACAGCCAACGCGATCGCCAGCCGCCGCCGCACCGCCGGCGCCAACCTGGCGGGCTTCAAGGCGATGGCCGCCGACCTGTTCAAGAGCTGAACTCCCCCCCTCTGCGGCACAGCAGGCGGCGCCAGGCGGCCATCCAGCCGGCCGCCAGCACCGCCGCCGTCGAGGTGCGCAGGATGGTGTCCCCCAGGCTCACCGGCAGCCATCCGGCTCCTTCAGCGTCCTCCTCCTCCTCGCCGGTCCAGCCTCCCTCCGGGCCGATCGCCAGCCGGATCCACTGGGGAACGGTCAACGGTGCCCCCGGCCCCGGGTGGGCCTGCAGCAGATCTTCCAGGGGAACAAGCCCCGGCCGCCGGGTGGTGGCCAGCAGCCGCAGCTCAGCGGCGGCGCCGCCCGGTGGCTCCGCCAGCTCAGACCCGAACCACTGGGATGCGGCCTGTTCGGGCGCGAGCTGGGGCAGCCAGAGCCGCTCGCACTGCTCCACCGCCTCGCGCACGATCGCCTGCAGCCGCTGGGGCCTGACGCGCTCCGGCGACACCACGCTGCGGGCCGCCTGCAGGGGCGTGAAGCGGTCGATACCCAGCTCACAGGCCATGCGCAGCGCCCCATCCGCATCCAACCGGGGCAGGGCCACCGCCAGTTCCAGAGCAGGCCGGGGCGGGGGCTGCACCAGCAGGGGCTCAGCGACCGGCTGCTCCAGCACGGCCAGGGCAGGTGGCTGGGGCTCCCGGCCGCGGCCTGCGACCAGCTCGAGCCGGGCAGTCCACAGCCGGCCCTGGCCGTCGAGCAGGGCCAGCTGCTCGCCTCCGCGCAGCCGCAGCACCCGGCGCAGGTAGTGGCTCTCCTCGGCCAGCAGCTCCAGGCGGCCGGCGCAGGCGGCCAGCCGCTGCGGGCACACCAGCAAGCGACGCCACTCCCGGGTCACCGCCGCAACCTCAGCTGCCCATCAGGGGGAACAGGGCTTCGCTCTGCTCCTCGACCGGCCAGTCGTCGTTGATGCCGCCGATGCACAGCTCCTCGATCTCCAGCAGGTCGTTGTCCAGCTGGCGCAGGGCATTGATCAGCACATCGATCCCGAAGGCATCGCTGGTGCCCAGGTCCACCCAGCAGCGGGCCCAGCTGCCCTGGTACTCGATGGGACCCATGTTGTGCATCAGGGCGGGCAGGCAGCCTGCCGCCGCCTCGGCGTCATAGGCCATCCAGCCCAGGTCGGCCCCATCGGCCTCGTGGGCCTGCAGGTTCTCGGCGTTGAAGGCGCCCAGCTTGCCCAGGAAGAACCAGCTGTCGAAGGTGGTCTCCAGGTAACCCCGCTCCCCCTGGCCGGGTGGATGGGGGAAGTGCAGCCAGATCCAGCAGTTGAAGGGATCGAACTCGCGGAAACGCACCTCCATCGGGCAGGGGGTTGGCACGGGGGAACCCTCACTATCCCCTACCCGTGGCCGGCGGGCGGCTTGGCATGCTGGGGCCATGCTCGACGTCTGCGGGGTGCGCTACCAGCCGGCCACGGCGGCCAGGCCGGTGCTCGATGGGGTGAACCTGCGGCTGGCCCAGGGGCAGCTGGGCCTCGTGGCCGGCCGCAGCGGCAGCGGCAAGACCACCCTGCTGGAGGTGATCAGCGGATTGGCGGAACCGGAACGGGGGCAGGTGAGCTGGAACGGGGAAGTGCTCAGCGGCCGCCAGCGCCGCTGGCTGTGCGGCCTGGTGTTCCAGTTCCCCGAGCGCCATTTCCTCGGCCTGAGCGTGGGCCAGGAGCTGCGCCTCGGCCAGCGGCGCCAGCCCGCGGAGCGCCTGGAGCAGATCCTCGACCTGGTGGGGCTGGCGGGGCTGTCACCACAGCAGCCGCCGGAGCAGCTCAGTGGCGGCCAGCAGCGGCGCCTGGCCCTGGCGGTGCAGTTGCTGCGCGACCCGCCGGTGCTGCTGCTCGATGAACCCACCGCCGGCCTCGACTGGGCCGTGCGGGCCGATGTGGTGGACCTGCTGGCCGTGCTGGCCCGGGAGCGGGCCGTGCTGGTGGTGACCCACGAACCGCAGTTGTTCAGAGATCTGGCCCACTGCAGCTGGCAGCTGGAACGGGGCGTGCTCAGCGCCCGCCGGTCGCCTGAGGCGCAGGGAGGGGATCCGTACGATGCCCCTACTGCGAGCCGGCCAGCGTGAGTGACCAGCTGTTGCGCGCCACCGCCGCCGGCGGTGGCATCCGCCTGGTGGCGGTGACCACCACGGAGGCCAGCCGCCGGGCCGCCGAGCGCCACCAGCTCTCCTTCCTCACCACCGCCCTGCTGGGCCGGGCGATGACCGCCGGCCTGCTGCTGGCCAGCTCGATGAAGGTGGCCCATGGCCGCGTGAATCTGCGCATCTCCTCCGATGGGCCCCTGCGCGGCCTGATGGTGGACGCGGGTCGCAACGGCACGGTGCGGGGCTACGTGGGTGAACCCTCGCTGGAACTCGACCTGCTCGACGACGGCCACGGCGGCCGCCAGTTCGACTTCCGCGGCGCCACCGGCACCGGCTACCTCCACGTGGTGCGGGATCTGGGCGAAGGGGAACCGTTCAGCTCCACGGTGGAGCTGGTGAGTGGCGGCATCGGCGACGACGTGGCCTCCTACCTGCTGCACTCCGAGCAGACCCCTTCGGCGGTGTTCGTCGGTGAACAGCTCAACAGCGGTGGCGTGTCCTGCAGCGGCGGCGTGCTCGTGCAGGTGCTGCCCAAGGCGGCGCGGGAACCGGCCCTGGTGGCCCTGCTGGAGGAGCGCTGCCGGGAGGTGAGCGGCTTCAGCCAGCGTCTGGCGGCCTGCGACGGGCACCTGCAGACCCTGCTGGAGGACATCTTCCCCGACCTCGATCCCCAACCCCTGGGCGGAGGGGAACCCTGCCAGATGGTGCGCTTCAGCTGCCCCTGCAGCCGGGAGCGCAGCCTGGGTGCCCTCAAGCTGCTGGGCCGCGACGAACTGGGATCCATGCTCGCCGAGGACGGGCAGGCCGAACTCACCTGTCACTTCTGCAACGCCGTGTATCAGGTGGGCGGCAGCGAGCTGGAGGCGCTGATCGCTGAGCTCACGCCCTCCGGGTGAGGGGTGTGGGGCTGCCGGTCAGGCCACCAGCAGGGAGCCCAGCAGCAGCAGCAGCAGGGCCGGAATGCTCTGCACCTGCAGGTGATCGAGGGGGAGCCCCAGGGGCAGCTCGCCCGGGCTGAGAGCCAGCAGCAGCCCGCCCAGGATCAGGCCGAGGCTGAGCAGGCCGAAACCCCAGCCCACCGCGGCCAGGAAACGGCGACGGCGACGCTGCAGACACACCACGCAGAGGGCGGTGGCCAGGGCCAGCAGCAACTCGGCCGGGGGGGTGGGCAGCAGCAACAGCAGCGCCAGCAACAGGCCGGAACCAGCCAGGGCGAGCCAGCGGTCCTGGCCCTCGCTCAGGCTGAGGGATGGGGCGCTGAAGCTGGGGGCCGACACCCGGGGCAGGGCCACCTTGGGCACCGCCGGCAGGGACAGGCGCGGGGGTGGACTGGCCTGCTGCTGCTCCTTGGCGGAGGCGCTGCGGGCCGCCGTGCTCACCTTGCCCTGCTGGCGCTCCTTGAGCCGGTCCATCAGCACGGCGTCGTAGGCCGCCTCCACCCGGGAGCGGGCCATGGGGTCCTCCCCGGCCTCGAGCAGGCGGGCATTGCGGGCCTCCTGCACGGCATCGAAGCTGGCATCCGGATTGATTCCCAGACGCTCGTAGGGCGAGGGGGCCTGGTTGGCGTTCGGGTCGGGGGAGTCGGACATCACCGGACGCAAGGGAGTGGAACGCCTGTGCAGAGCGTATCGAGGCGCGGCCTAGAAGAGGGGTTCGCTGCTGCGGAATCCCCCCTCCTGCAGCAGGCGCTCCTGCCAGCGCCTGGCCTCCGCTGGATCGAGGCGCCGGCGGTGCTTGAGCAGGGGCATCTGGGGCGGCAGGTGGCTGCCCTGGCGCATCTCCACCACCGGTGCGGGTGAGGGGCCCTGCGAGGTGTTGGAGACCCCGGTGGGCTCCATCCCCGGTTGCGGCTGAAAGTTTACGTAGTCGCAACCCCCGTCGGGACGGGGACGCACCAGCCAGAGCGGCTCAGGCATCGCCGTGATTGATCGTTACATTCGAGTCTGGCGCGGCGGCTGGGCGACTGTGGCTTGCGCCGTCAGAGGCTGATCGGCTCCACCCCGCTCACCACCGGTGCCACGGCGCTGAGCTCCAGCTCGGGGTGGTCGTCGCGCAGCTGGTTGAGGTTCCAGTCGTTCTTGAACAACAGCACGGGCCGGTTCCAGGCGTCGCGCACGGTCTTGCAGTTGAAGATGCGCCCCACCTGCTCCAGCTCCGGCCAGCCGCCCACCACCCAGCGGGCCACGGAGAAGCCGAGCGGTTCGAGGCGGGTCTGCACGCCGTATTCATTCTCCAGGCGGTACTGCACCACCTCCAGCTGCAGCTGGCCCACCGCCGCCAGGATCGGATCGCGCTTGCTCTCGTCGGTGTCGTAGAGGATCTGCACGGCGCCCTCCTCGCGCAGCTCGTTCACCCCCTTGCGGAAGCTCTTGAAGGCCGAGGGGTTGGGGTTGCGCAGCCAGGCGAAGATCTCCGGGCTGAAGCAGGGAATGCCCTCGTATTCCAGGCGGGGGCCCACATAGAGGGTGTCGCCGATGGCGAACATGCCCGGGTTGTTGAGGCCGATCACATCGCCCGGGTAGGCGTCCTCCACCACTTCGCGGTCCTGGCCGAACAGTTTCTGGGGCCGCGAGAGGCGGATGGTGCGGCCCGTGCGCGCATGCTGCACCGCCATGTCCTTTTCAAACTTGCCGCTGCACACGCGCACAAACGCCACCCGGTCGCGGTGGCGCGGATCCATGTTGGCCTGCAGCTTGAACACGAAGCCGCTGAAGCCCGGCGCCACCGGCTCGATCGCGCCGGCGCTGCTGGTGCGGGCGATCGGTTTCTGGGCCAGCTCCAGGAAGGCATCCAGAAACGGCCGCACGCCGAAGTTGGTCATCGCCGAGCCGAAGAACACCGGGCTGAGCTCACCGCCGTGCACCAGCTCCAGGTCGAGGTCGGCCCCGGCCCCCTCCAGCAACTCCAGTTCCTCCAGGGCCTGATCCAGGAGCTCCGCTTCCACGGCGCCCGTGTCGCGGGCCTCCTGCACCGACAGCACCTTCTCTTCGCTAGCCCGGCCCCGCTCGGCCCGCTCAAACAGGATCACCTGGCGCGTGCGGCGGTCGATCACGCCGCGGAAGCGGTCGCCGCTGCCGATCGGCCAGTTCACCGGCCAGCAGGCCAGGCCCAGCTCCTGCTCGATCTCATCGAGCAGTTCAAGGGGCTCGCGCCCCGGCCGGTCCATCTTGTTGATGAAGGTGAAGATCGGGATCTCGCGCATGCGGCAGACCTCGAACAACTTGCGCGTCTGCGGTTCGAGACCCTTGGCGGCGTCTTCCAGCATCACCGCGTTGTCGGCGGCGGCAAGCGTGCGGTAGGTGTCTTCCGAGAAGTCCTGGTGGCCCGGGGTGTCGAGCAGGTTGATCGTGCTGCCGGAATAGTCGAACTGCAGCACGGTGGAGGTGATCGAGATGCCGCGCTGCTTCTCCAGCTCCATCCAGTCGGAGGTCACCTTGCGCTGCTCGCCCTTGGCCTTCACCGCTCCGGCCTGCTGGATCGCACCCCCGTAGAGCAGCAGCTTCTCGGTGAGGGTGGTCTTGCCCGCGTCCGGGTGGGAAATGATCGCGAAATTGCGGCGCCGGGCCACGGCCTCGGCCAGGGACTGAAGCTCTGCCGGGATGGGGGCGCTGGTCATCGGCCCAGCCTGCCAGGCCACCGCTCGCATGGGCCGGCAGGATGGGATGCCCTGGACGCCCGTCCGGCATGTCCGCCCTCCCGCTGCGCCACCTGCGCCCCTCCAGCCGGGCGACGGCCTTCCAGGTCCCGGGCAAGGCGGTGTTCGTGGGGGAGCGCCGACGGGAGCGAACCACCCTCCATCTGATCCGCTACGACTGCAACCGGCTGGACGATCAGGAGGACGCCGACCTCGAGCAGTGCCGGCCGGGTTCCTGCCGGGGCGGCGTCACCTGGGTGAATGTGAGCGGCGTGCACGACGTGGCCCTGATCGAGGCGATCGGCGACGCCTTCGGTCTCCATCCGATGACCCGGGAGGACATCGCCAACACCTCCCAGCGACCGAAGTGGGAGGAGTTTCCCAGCTACGGATTCGCGGCGCTGAAGATGCTGGAGATCGATGCGGCCGCTGCCGATGTGTGCATCGAGCACGTGAGCCTGATCCTGGGGAGCGACTGGGTTCTCTCCTTCCTGGAGGATGACGGGGATGTATTCGCCTCCGTGCGGGCCCGGATCCGCGGCAGCAGCGGCCGGGTGCGCACCCTCGGCGCCGACTACCTGGCCTACTGCCTGCTCGATGCGGTGGTGGATCACTATTTCCTGGCAGTGGAATGGATCGGTGAACGGATCGAGGACTTCGACGACACGGTGCTGAACAATCCCGCCCGCGTGCGGGTGGAGGAGGTGCATCGCTTCAAGCGCGAGCTGCTCGCCCTGCGCCGTGCCGTCTGGCCGATGCGGGAGGTGGTGGCGGCGATCGGCAAGGGCGAAGCCGCCGTGATCCGCAGCGAGACCACCGTGTTCTGGCGCGACCTCTACGACCACACGGTGCAGGTGATCGACATGGTGGAGACCAGCCGCGACATGGTGACGAGCCTGCACGACACCTACCTCTCCTCGCTCAGCAACCGCATGAACGAGGTGATGAAAACCCTCACCATCATCTCCACGATCTTCATCCCGCTCACCTTCATCGCCGGGGTGTATGGAATGAATTTCAAGCACATGCCGGAGCTCGACTGGCGCTACGGCTATGCCGCCGTGTGGATGGCGATGGTGACGCTCACGGTGCTGCTGGTGCTGTGGTTCCGGCGTCGCACCTGGCTGTGAGCCGGCCCCACACCTCCAGATAGCAGTCGCCCAGGGACGCCACCTGCAGCCCGCCCAGCCCGGCCTGCTGCAGCTGGGCGGCCACCTCGGCGGGCGAGAAGGCGGCGTGCAGCGAGGCCCGGTAGTCGCGGCGCAGCACCTCCGGTGCATCGGCCATCGCGGCGACCACCAGCTCCTCCACGGCGGCGGCACTGGGCGGCCGGCGCAGGTCCTGCACATACACAAAGGCGCCCGGGGCGCCGAGCTGGGCCACCGCCTGCCAGAGGCCAAGGGGATCGTGGAGGTGGTGCAGCAGGCTGTTGCTGAGAACGGCGCTGAAACAACCTGCTCTGAAGGTTGCGGGCAGGGGCGCCGACTCCGGCAGGGGCAACAGAGCTTCCTGGAAGTGGAGCCGGCCGGCCAGCTCAGGCTCAGCGGCCAGCCGCTGCTCGGCAATGGCCAGCATCCGTGGCGCCCCATCGAGGCCGAGCACCTGGGCGGCGGGCCAGCGGCGGGCCAGACGAAAGCTGATGTTGCCGGGTCCGCAGCCCAGGTCCGCCAGTTGCGGGCCGGGGTCGTGGCCGCAGAGGTGGGCGAGCCGCTCCACCATCGCCTGATCAGAGGCCTCGAAATCAGCGGATGCGTAGGCCTCCACCTGCTCGGCGCCGTCCATCAGTTCGGGCTCTGGGGTGCGCGGCAGGGCCATGGCAGCAGGGATGGGGCACCCACTCTGGCGAGCGACTGCCAACCACCGCCACTGGTGGCAATGGCGTCTTGCACACCCCACCCCTGGCGTTATGGTTCGGCAACCCCTGTGGATGAATCGCCGGTGACCCTCTCCGCCCAGCGGCCCGCTGCCCTCCTTGCCGACAGTTCTGCCGTGCGGCCCAACGGCGACGGCAGCGGCGGCCTGGGCAGCGACGCCCGAGGCGACTTCCCCGGCACCGCGCCGGCAGCCAGCCCGGTGTTTTACCGCACCTATTCGCGCCGGCTGGAGGCGGGCCGCGAGAGCTGGCGGCAGGTGGCGGAACGCAACCTGGGCGGCCTGCGCCAGCTGGGCAACCTCAGCGAGGCGGAGGTGGAGCTGCTGCGGCGGATGCAGCTGGAGCAGAAGGCGCTGCCCTCGGGCCGCTGGCTGTGGATCGGCGGCACGCCCTGGATCGAGCAGCGCCACAACTTCAGCGGCGCCTACAACTGCACCTCCACCAACCTGGTGGACTGGGAGGCCTTCGGGCTGATGATGGACCTGGCGATGATGGGCTGCGGCACCGGCGCCATCATTGAGCCGCGGCTGATCTCCAGGCTGCCGGCGGTGCGCAACCAGCTCGTGATCACCGGCGTGACCAACATCGGCGCCACCCCGGCGGGCCTGCGCCAGCAGAGCACCACCCACACGGTGGCGGGCCAGCGGGTGGCGGTGAAAGTGGGGGACACGCGCCGCGGCTGGGTGGACAGCTACCAGCTGCTGCTGGAGCTGAGCAGCAACGAGCGCTTCGACGCCGGCGCGCCGATCGAGATCAGCGTTGATCTCTCCGATGTGCGGCCGGTGGGCGAAACGCTCAAGGGCTTCGGCGGCATGGCCAACCCGGTGAAGCTCAAGGACCTCTACGGCCGGGTGGCCCAGATCCTCAACAAGGCCCAGGGTCGCCAGCTCACCTCGGTGGAGTGCTGTCTGCTGATCGATGAGGCGGCGGTCACGATCGTGGCCGGCAACATCCGCCGCAGCGCCGGCATGCGTCAGTTCTCGGCGGAGGACTCCTCGGCCGCCGGCGCCAAGGACAATCTCTGGCAGCAGGACAGCGAGGGCAACTGGCGGATCGACCCGGAGCGCGACGCGCTGCGGATGGCCAACCACACCCGCGTGTTCCACACCCGCCCCAACTGGGACACGGTGCTGGAGGCAGTGACCAAGCAGTTCCAGAGCGGCGAGGGCGCGATCCAGTTCGCCCCCGAGGCGATCGCCCGCTCCAATGCCGACCTGCTGCCCACCCTGGAGCTGCGCGAGGAGTTCGTGGGCATCTACTGCGACCAGGGCCGCGAGGAAGCGGCGAACTGGCTGAAGCTGCACCACCCGGGCCTGGAGGCCGACGAGCTGGAGCACCGCCTGGGCCGCTACGGGCTGAACCCCTGTGGCGAGATCCTCGGCGCCGACTTCCACTGCAACCTGGCCGAGATTCATCTGAATCAGATCCACCCCACCGATTTCCAGGCCCAGGAGGACGCCTTCCGCGCCGGCGCCATCGCCGTGGCCTGTCTGCTCAACCACGACTTCGAGGTGGAGCGCTACCGCCAGAGCCGGGCCTGGGATCCGATCGTGGGCGTGAGCTTCACCGGCCTGTTCGACTTCTTCGTGCATGCCTTCGGCACGCCGTGGCTGAACTGGTGGGAAGCGGGCCGGCCGGATTCAGAGGAGGGCCGGGCGTTCAAGGCGCGCGAGGCCGACTACCTGCAGCGCTGGAAGCGGATCGTGCACGAGGCGGTGTGGGAGTACTGCGACCGCCACGGCATCCGCCGGCCCAACCGCTGCACCACGGTGCAGCCGGCGGGCACCAAGAGCCTGCTCACCGGCGCCAGCCCGGGCTGGCATCCGCCCAAGGCGCAGCGCTTCATCCGCCGCATCACCTTCCGCAAGAACGATCCGGTGGCGCTGGCCTGCCTGGAGTACGGCTACACGATCGTGCCCAGCCAATCGGATAAGGATGAGCAGGGACGGCTGCTGGATGATCCGTTCGATCCGCGCTGCAGCGAGTGGCTGGTGGAGATCCCCACAGAGGTGAGCTGGGCCAACCTGCCGGGTGCCGACACGGTGGAGATCAACAACTTCTCGGCGCTGGCCCAGTTCGACTTCTACATGCAGGTGCAGCAGCACTACACGGCCCACAACACCAGCGCGACCATTGAGTTCCGCGAGAACGAGATCGAACCGCTGGCCCACAAGATCCACGAGGCGATTGAGGAGGGCTTCGGCTACATCTCAGCGGCGCTGCTGGCCCGCTTCGATGCCAACGCCACCTTCCCGCGCCTGCCGTTCGAGCCGATCGACAAGGCCACCTACGAACGGCTGCACCAGGAGGTGGAGGGCCGCCGCCGCACGGCGGACTTCTTCGAAGCCCTGGCCCGCTACGACCGCGGCGAACTGATGGAGGCCGGACCTGCTGGGTGCGATTCGGACAAGTGCCTGCTGCCGCTGGCGAAGCCGGAGGGGTGATTGGGATGAGGCTGTCGATGCAGGGGGTGGTTCACGGGTCCGTAAACGACCTGTTTCCAGTAGCCCCTGCAGCAGCAGATGGCAGCTACTGCAGTAGGTCTCTAGTTTTGAGTATGCGAGCAGCAGGGGCTATATACGGAAAGAGAGCTGGTGGCCAGCGTGGTTTGCGGAACCACCCAAGAAATAGTTGAACGACTATCAGCTACGGAAGGAGCTACGAAGCATGGAACGCTACAAAAATCTTGGCGGCGACTCGGGCATTGCAGGCTTCGAGTACGGGGACGACTACATCCGCGTTCGGGTCTCGGACGGCGCGGTGTACCTGTACACCTACGGGAGCGCCGGTGGCAGAGCTATTGAAGACATGAAGGTACTCGCAGATCGAGGCGAGGGACTGAATGCGTACATCAACGCGCGGGTTCGGAAGCGCTACGCTCGAAAGGAGAGGTAACGGTGGCCCGTAGCCTGTCGTTCAGCTGAGGTGGGTGCCTTTTATTGGACAGTTCTGGCCCCTGCCAGCGGCCCTGGCCGCCCGACTCGAAACCCCGGTTGAGGAGTGGCCCTATCTCGATGAGGACGTGCTGCTCAAGACCCGCAGCCGCAAGGTCTGCATGACCAGCCACTGGTTCAGGCATCACGCGGGCGTCAACTGCATCCCGGTGCTCACCCGTCAGCTCCACCAGGGACTGATCGACCATGGCGAGCATCTGGTGAGCCGCTGCCAGGGCTGGACTGACGACATGGTCCGCCAGAACGGCTGGGCGCCGGAGGTGGCCTGAGCAGCGCCCCGTGAACGTCGTCGACCGGACCGGTCGTCCGCCGCTTTCGCCTCAGGAGGGCTGGATCAGCGATGGCCGTCAGGTGCTCCACTTCAAGCCGCTCCGCTACGACCGCTGGAGCTAGTCGCTGGAGCTGACCCTTGGGGGGTGATGCCTGGCGGGGAGCCGCCGCTGCTGAAGAGCCGCAAGGAGATCACCCGTGAGCAGGCCATCAAGCTGTGGAGGCAAAAGCGCCAGCAAGGCTGGCGGACCTGTGGGCCGCAGTGGCAGCTGCAGAAGAGATGCCAAGGCACGAGCTAGCTAGCACTGACTTGCAAGAAGCAAGTTGGCTCTACAATGAATCATCGTCCATTGATAAGTGACTTGGAAAAAGATCGTATCGAGAGCCTCATGAGCGAATTCGAGCTCCATGCGCAGTGTCACGAGGATGGTGTGGAGTATTGGCTAGCACGAGATCTGCAGCACCTTCTTGGCTACGGCGAATGGCGAAGCTTCTGCGGTGTAATGTCAAAGGCGAGGACAGCATGCGAAATATCTGGCAAGGCGGCAAAAGACCATTTTGTTGAAGTCACCAAAATGGTCAAACTTGGGTCTGGCAGCGAGCGGCAGATTGACGATCTCATGCTGACCCGACTTGCCTGTTATCTCATTGCACAAAACGGAGATAGCAGCAAGCCGCAGATCGCATTTGCCCAAAGCTACTTTGCTGCTCAAACCCGTCGGGCCGAGTTGATCGAGAAGCGGCTCTTAGAATCTGAGCGGTTGACGGCTCGCCAAAAGCTTAGCTCGACCGAGAAGGAGCTTTCTCAAATTATATTTGAACAGACAGGCGACGAGAAGGGGTTTGCCCTTATCAGGAGCAAAGGCGATCAGGCCCTTTTCGGGAAGAACACCAAAGCCATGAAATCCCAGTGGAAAGTCCCCGAAGGGCGTCCTTTGGCGGACTTTGCGCCTACAATCATCCTCAAGGCCAAAGACTTTGCGGCTGAAATAACGATATTTAATTCAAAGGCTAATGATCTAAAGACAGAGCCGGAGATCTCTTCAGAGCATGTCACCAATAACAGCGCGGTGCGCGAGACTCTGCTTCAGAGGGGTATTCGGCCTGAAGCCTTGCCAGCAGAAGAAGATATCAGGAAGGTAGAGCGTCGTATTGCTTCGGAAGACAAAAGCATCGTCAAGACAGCCGAGTCCTTGCCTGCCGAACAATAAAGTTTGTCGCGATCCTGATTCCCATGGTCAAGCTGTACCCGTGCAGCCCAAGCTGTCTCCGCAAGTCAATACGCGAGGGTGCCGCTCTGTTATGAGGCAACTAGTATCAAGCATATGGGCCGATCGCTGCTGAGCATTTCTTTGTTTTGAATTAGTCGTTCTGCGTAGTTGCCTCGCTAAACGATTCCCAAGGCCGATCTAGGGGTGTGCGCCTTTTCTGCCTAATGGTTTGGCTGATTGGGTATTGCCTTTCTTCTCCTTGCTTCGATTTCGGCATCAATTCGATCTTGTTGCACTCGCATCAAAAAACCAGGAAGCTTTAGCGAGTATATAAACGCCATGGAGCTGAGAAAAAGATAAGCGTATTCGATTGCGGAAGCTGCCGTGGCGTTGACCTTGCCAACAAGTAGAGATACGAAGATCAGGCCTAGAGTTGCAAGGTAAGCCGTAAATAGCAGCTTTTGCTGTGCAAGCCTCTTTTGAATTATCTGCCGCTGGATCTCTGCAACTCGCCATGATCCCTTGGCCATAAATGCCGGATCTCCAGATATGGCGATAATCGCAACGAGAAAACCCGCGAGGATCGAGAAAACGGTGACAATGACATTAACAGCTGTGTCGTTGTCGTGAATCAGTGGCTGCCCTCTACTGGCCAGGGCAATGGAGATAGTTAGCGCAAACAAGAAGAAGCGCGATTTGCGTATGTCGATTGAGTTGATCATTGGCTGGTGATGCCGGCTTCGGATAGCTCTTGTAGATATGACGTAAGCGCATCCCATGAGTCGAGCCTAGAGACTGAGTTGCCATGCGCCAGGAGTCTCACCTTTTTCCCGACAAGTATTTGAGATGCCCGCAATTGACTACCTGTCTTTGTGGTTATTGTTATATTTTCGCTATCTTCATCACTTAAAAGCATGGTGGCAATATCTTTTATTGATTCCTCTCCGGCAATGCCGTGTTTACGCCCATCAAGTGAGACCTCGACCCGGACGTTGAGATTGGCCTCTTCGTAGAGCATGCTTGCATTGAGCTCCTTGTCTTTAGAGAAGAGCGACTGGAGGTCTTTGACGATGGTTGCCATCCTTCCGTCGCGGCTTTTTGCATGGCGCTCTTCGTAGCTCATGCTAGCTGAGAAAAGGATGGCATTAAAGGTGATCTTGGCGACGCCTTGTGCTTTAATGAGCTTTACTTGGTCGATATCTGCAACTGGAGTTATCGCCAGATCCCGAGGGGAATAATTCTCCATTGCCCGCTCTAAGATTGAGTGCACATAGTTGAGAAAGGCTGTCTCCCGCAAGTTGCTAGGGCATATTGCTATATCATTGTCGGAGATGGCAAAGAATAGGTCTCCGTCTAGGTAGCTATGGCCATCTGGAGGCTCTTGTGTAGATGTGTCGTGGCTGCCTGCTGACGAAGCCAGTGGAACAATGCAGGCGTGCTGGTCTGGCACATAGGCAGCTATGTGTCCACATGAGATAGAGCCCCTTTTTACAAAGTGCATGCCCTGAACCATGCCATCTCCGTATTCAAAAACGCGCTCTTTAGTTGTTTTTAGAGTTGCATGGGCATTCTCTAGCAGCTCTTGAAGAGTGGAGCCTGTATCTGTGCTCCAGGTGGCCCTCCTGTAGCTCAGCTTGCGAGTCTTTTCTGCGTTCATGAACTTCTCCCGGTTCGCTGCGTCGGTCTCTCTAATGATTTCGGCTTTTGAGGTTGTTGGCGGCCGATTGGCGTAGAGTGATGTGAATGCTTAGTGGCTATTCCCTTGGGCATTTTCTCTCGTGACAGATTGGCTCCTCTTGGAGCCGTCATGGGATTGCTCTTTCGCATTAACCCCACCCTCTCTCCATCAGTTCCCGCACACTGATCGGATTCAGCACTGAGGCGCAGGTCTCCCAGGCCGCGTCTTCCACCTTGCTGTACTTCTTGTCGAAGGGGTTGCGGGTGGCGGTGGTCTGATCGATCAGTTCGGCGATTTCGGCTTCATCGTTGAGGGCTACCTTGACCCACACGTCTTCCAGGGTGTCGGGGATCTGGCCGAAGAGTTCGTGGATGGCCTGGAGGCGTTCGGCCAGCACGCGATGCACCTTGTCTTCCACGGAGTCGCGGTAGCGCAGGTTGGCGATCCACACCTGGTTGCGGGCCTGGCCAATGCGTTGGATCCGCCCCTTGCGCTGCTCCAGACGCGTTGGGTTCCAGGGAAGGTCAATGTTGATCAGCGTGCCGAGCCGCTGCAGGTTGAGGCCCTCGGAGGCGGCATCGGTGCCAAGCAGCAGCTTGATCTCGCCCTTGCGCACCCGGTCTTTCAGCAGGGTGCGATCGCAGCGTTGGAAACGGCCGCCCAGCCAGAAGCCGGAACGGTTGCTGCCGGCGTAGAGGCCGACGGTCAGATCGCTGGGGATGTCGGGGTGTTTGGCCAGCTGATCACCAACCCAGCGCACCGTGTCGTAGTACTGCGAGAAGAGAATGCAGCCACGATCCACCCAGCGCTCAGTGGCATTGGGGTTGGTACCGAGCAGGTAGCCAAGGATGGCTTCGAGCTTGGGGTCGCGGTTGCCGCCCTGCTTGAGCAGGTTCAGGCAGCGCTCAAGGGTCGTGATCTCGTCGCTGGAGAAGTTGCGGAACTCGCTGTAGCCCTTCTCCTGCCCCTCGTTCCCGAAGAGGTCTTCGTCGATATCGTCCTCGTCTTCGTCGTCGCCGGTGTCTGGGGAGATGTTCAGCAGTTTGCCGACGGTGTTGCGGCCGGCCTCCATCGAGCTGCCCAGGCGGCGCAGCAGCAGCGTCTTGAAGAACCCGGCCCCGCGCATCCGCTTCTGCAGCAGCTCGCTGAACTTTTCGGCCTCTTCGTACGCCTCCTTGAGGTAGCCGCCGAGGTTGATAGCGTCGTTGTCGTCCTCCCCGAAGAGCTTCACCTCCACCTTGGGGAGGTAGTAGCTGCCGGTAGCTGGGTTGATCTCCTGCTCCAGGTAGCTGCGGGTGCGGCGCACGATGCAGCGCAGCATTGGGTTGAACCGCTCGCCGTACTCGGGTAGCAGCTTGTTCTTCAGCTGCACGCGGCGAATGGCATTGGGCAAACGGTCGAGCGTTTCAGGGGTGAACTGCCACTTCTTCTCTGGCGCCCGCAGTTGCCGCCGGATCTTTTCGATGGCGGGGTCTTCTGTGGCAGCTGGCAGGGGGTCGCGCACGAACTCCCAACCTTCCACGTCGTTATCGGCTGGCACGGTTTGCTCGCCGGTGGCGACCTGGATGGTGCGGTAGGCACTGAACCAGCGGCTGGTCTTGGTGATGCCGCCCAGCACGCCCTCGTTGCCGTTGGAGAGAATCGAGAGCAGATCCCACGCCTCAACAGGGTGTAGCTGCACCGGGGTGGCGGTGGCGAGCAGCATGCTTTTGGTCTTCTCGCCGATCTGGCAAAGGAAGCTCATCAGCTTGTTGGGCTCTGCCTTCTCGTCCACCTCTGGTTGGCCGGCGTCCATCTTGGGTCGGTTGCGGCGCCTCGCCCGGTGGGCTTCGTCGACGATGACGCAGGTGTAGCGCTGGTTCAGCAGTTGGCGGATTGCGTCCGGCATCCCTCGCACGATCAAGCCCTGCGATACCAGGCCGATGCGGCGCGGGCATTTGCTGAGCGACTTCACGCCTTCTGAAGGGTGCTCCACATCGTTCTCATCCACCCAGCTGCGGCCGTTCCAATAAGCCGATGGCAGCTGCAGTAGCTCCATCAGCTCGTCGCGCCACTGCTGCAGCAGGGGCTTGGGTGCAAGCACCAGGATCGGGCCACCCTGCGGATCCTCCAAGGCCATCAGCAAGGCGGCCATGGCCAGCTGGATGGTTTTGCCCAGGCCCACCTGATCAGCCAACACCAACCAGGCTCCGCCGAGGCGGTGTCGCTCCAGGGCGAGGCTGGCGAAGTACTTCTGATGGGGCCAGAGCCCCTGCTCACGCCGGTAGATCGGGGTTTCGACCGCAGCAGCGGCGGCAGCTTCCATTACCGAGCTGGCTTGCAGCTTCTCGGGTTCCACCACCTGGCGGTGGATGATCCGCTGCACGTCGTTCTGGATGAACGGGCAGTCAGCCAGGGCCCGTGCTCGGTGATCGTTCCAGAGTGCGTCGAACTCCTCCTGCACCCAGGCGATGGTGTCTGGCTCATCGCTTTCCCAGAGCAGTTCGTAGTTGAGCTTCCAGGCACTGGCGCTTTCGTTGACGCTGCCGAGGAAGGCGGTGGCGGGGCGATCGGCATAGCTGATCACGCCCGCCTTGCCGTGGATCAACCCGAAGGCCGTGTCGGGCAATACGCGGATCTCGATCTTGTCGCTGATCAGGGCGTCGTAGAGCGCCTTGTAGCGGGGTAGGGCACTTGGAGGCGCTAGCTCTGGTTTTCCCTCGCACCAGCTCCGCTGTAATGCGGCAGCTGCTGCAGCGGCGGTGGCCAGGTCATCGGGATCCAGGTCGGAGTTGCAGATGATCCGCACCTTGCCGCTCACCCCAGTGATCGCCTCACCGGCCACCTCAAGCAGGCTGGAGCGGAAGTATCCGGCGATGCGGTCGTAGCTCACTGCCCCTTGCAGACGGTCGTTGAGAACGCCTTGATCAAGCCGGCTACGACGACTGGAGTGGTGCTTGAGCATCAGGCGTCATCGTTCCTCAGGCGGCCGGCCAGGATGCGAGCCGCCTCTGAGTCTTTGGCCCAATCAGCGGTGTCCTCTGAGTTGCCGAGAGCAGCGAGCCAATCCAGCAGGCGCACCATGCATTCTCGGCGGCCCCAGTAGTCCTGCCCAAAGGTGTCGCGTAGGTACTGGCGCCCTTGGTTGGGGTCGTTGTCGGCTGCGGCGGTTTCGCAGACGGCAAACAGCAGGTGGCGTAGTGGAGTTGTAGCGAAGGGATGAGGACCACTGCTGCTGGTACGGCCTCGGCGGGGTAGGTTAGCGGCTGTTGCGACAGATCCATCAATCGGTTCCAACAGGCTGGTGCCGAATCCTGATGGGGTATGCACGCGGGTGCCGTTGGCCTTGTCGCTTTTGAGCAGCGGCTTGATGTCGGTGACACCGAAGCCGCGGGCAAGTTCTTCGTACATGCCCTTGCGGCGTTCACCACGAGATTCGATGTCGACGGCGCGGAGGTAGTAGCGCTCGATCAGGTTGAGGTCGCGCCAGGAGTCGTTGAGCCCTTTAGGGATGAGGGCATCGCACGCGATGGTGATGGCGCGCTCGATGACTTGCTGAAAGTCGCTCTTTTCGTTTTTTGTTCTGACTGCAAAAACTTCATCGGCCACATCTCTGCCGTCAAGCGAAGAGTATTGTGTAAGCACTTTTAGTGCTGCTGCATAGGCAGCAAGCTGATAGTCGGAATCGCTGAAATTCGGCTCACCGTCGTGATCGAGGACCTGCATAGAGGCAACCTGATTGCGGACCTCATCCTCGACCATTGGGTATACATCAAAGAGGAATCCAGGTGCTGAACCGCCCCTCTTACGCAATACCAGGCAAACAGTTCCCTGCACGTAATTGCCCTTTTTAAAACCAGGGTCGGTTTCAGTGCTAATAGTCCAGGCTGCTGTTGCCTTTAGGCCGGAGGCCCAGAGGATCATTCCCAAGTCTGCCCAGACCGCAGGGTCCTGGTGAGTGAACATCACCATTTGCAGTCCATTCTGAGGCATGTGATTAGAGAGCCCCCTGTATATATCAACCATGGACGCCTTGAAATCGGCTCCACTGCCTCTTACGGCAAGCTGTGCGCGTGAATTAGTTGACCAGTCCGGGAAGACCTGCCCTATGCGTTTGTCGCACCATGCCAAGAAGAAGTCACCCAGCTCGTGATAATTGACAGCATCCGCATAGGGCGGATCGGTTATCCAGAGATCACATATTATTTCTACATCGCGTCCATCCTTGACTCCGACTACGTGGCTCGCCCCCTTGATCGCTGCATCTACGGTGGGGATTCCACAGAGGGTTGTTCTCATGGCATAAAGACTTCTGCACCCCCAGTTGTGGAGGGTATTAAGCGCCTGATTATAAAATGTTTGAGCAAAAGCACCTATTCCGCCGCTAGCCGCTAAGTGTGGTATCCAGCGACAAAGCTTTGAATTAAAGTCGGCCGCGGATAGAATTCCAAGGAGAATAAATGCGTAGGACTCCTTCCGCAAGTCTTGAGACAGGTCCAGCTGTGATGAGATGAGCCCTATTGAGAGCAGCTGTCTTGGCGTGAATAGATGATGCCAATGCGTCCAGCCCCGCTCCCGAAAAAGCCGATCTGTTTCTGCTCCATCTTCGGGAATAGGGAGCGATGGGATTGCTCCTACTCGCTGCCACTCGATGAATCTATCATGGAGTAGATACAGAACCTTTGCCTCGCGATCAAGATCATTCTTGTCAGGCGCTGCATAATGTCGATCTCCTCGTTCATTGATCCAGCGAATGCAATAGAGACGTTCCTGAAAAACATCATCTTCTCGGGGGATGATGTCCTCCTTGGACCAAAGGCGTAACCCGTCTGGTCCGCGTAGAGCTTCAAATGACCAGGATCGACTTGGATCCAGTGGGTCCACTACCCGCCCATCGACGACAGTAGCCCCTTTTTTCTCCTTGTAGAGCTTAAACTCGGACGCGCTTACAGGCTGAATAACTGGCTGGAGCCTATTCAGGCCATCAATGCGCTCCCATGTGGCGACAATTCGATGTTTTTCGGCGATTACCCAGCTTGGGGACAGAGGGATGAAGTAATCACATCCAGGTGGTTTTACCTCGGTGCAATACAGATAGGCCTCAGCGCGATCACGTTTCTCGTTGCACTCAATTCCCCATTCACGCACCTGTAGATCAGCCTTGGAAAACACCCTGCGCTGGTCCGCTTGAATCTGATCGCGAACTTCTTTGTTTCCACCAATTAGATTTAAACCTGCCCAGGTGAGAAGACCTGCTACTGGATTAAGGTCTGATCCAAATGCTTCGCACCCCATTCTGGCCGCCTCAAAGGGAATTGAGCCGCCACCGCAGAAGGCATCGCCCACTCTTGGGGTATTGCCGAACATGCGCTTGCCAAGCTGTTCCACGAGTTCAGGTAGACAGCTGGCTTCACTGCCAAGGTGTGAGTTGATTTCAACCCAAGCGCTAGGGCTGGGTCCATCAAGGTTTTCGGGTCGCTCGCACTCTTTGATTCGTTCGCTAAAAGGTAATCTATCAAAGTCTTCTCTATTTGGTATAACTCGCTTTCGCTTATGATCTAATTGCCTCTTTTCGAGATCAGTTAGGCTTTGCCAGATTTCAGCAAATACAGATTCTTTTTCTTCATCGCCGACGCCGCGTTGAAATCCGCGTGTGCCAAAATATTTTCCCTGAATCTCTGCAGGTGCCGCATCCCGCCACGCTTTTACGGGGATGTCTCCTTTTTGGCGGTCCCAGGTGCCATCATCATCCATTGTCAGAATCTTCAGAAAGATTTCCCGATCTTTCTTGGGGTTGTCTGAGGCAGGCATCAACATCCCCAGAATGCATGCTCTTACCAAGATCAGTGGTTTTCTCCCCCACCACTTGCCAAGTGAGGGGAGGATTTGGCTGGCTGCTCCTTTTCTTTCCCTGTATGTCTGAGCCGAAAGCCGAGCGATCGGGAACTGGGTTTCGATGAAGGCTTTCTGCATCTCAGATCTCCAAAGTCAGTTGCGAATGGCCGAGCAGTTCACGGCGTGCTTTTGGTGACATCCCCTCGCCCTTCACGAAGGGGTTGTCGGCGATGGCGGCGCGAAGAGCCTTGCGCCATCCCACCCCCTTCTTCATTGCCTGGCCTGTTGTGGCCACCGTCATCGTGTAGAGCCACCAGCGCTCCTCGGGGGCCAGCGCCTCCCAGTTGCGCAGGGCATTGGGGATGTCGTCGATCGAGGCTTCCTCCACCGCCCAACACAGCACGCAGAGTTCTTTGCCCAGCGACGGGTGCACCGGGATGGGCTTGGTGGGGCTCTTGGTGAGCTTGGCAGTGGCCAGGCCATTGGCCCGCAGCCGCCGGTTGGCCTCCTCCCAGAACGCCGGAGCCAGCGCCGCCCAGCGTCCCCGATCCAATGACACCCGCAGTGCAGGGTCCGACGGTGGTGGAGCCGGCAGGGAGGTCACCTCCGCTCCGCTGAAGCGATCGCCGCGGTACTCGCTGATCGAGATCAGGTCGCCCTTGGCGCTGCCCTTGGGGATGTGGATCAGAAAGCCATGGCGGCTCTCCTCCGGCACAAAGCCCAGTCCGATGCTCTTGCGTGTAGCCACGGGGGTTCTGGCCATGGCTTAGTCCTGGCTCACGTAGCTGAGGTTGAACGGCTCCTTCACCACGTTCAGCCAGTCGATCAGGGCCTGGCCCGTTGGGAAGCCCAGTTCGCCGATCTCCATCCTCAGCGTCCCGTCCTGCACGATGTCCTGGAGCTTGCCAGCCACCGTCTTCAGGTCCGTGCCGCCGTAGCCGTTGGCCAGCGAACCGCTGTAGTCGACGATCTGCTCGCCATCGCTGCTCTGGGCTGAGAGCTGCACGTCGTAGGCCAGCACACCTGGGTTCTGCTCCAGCCGGGTGATCAGGTCCCACACCGCGCCTGAGTCGTCGAGCTTGCACACCTTCTGCCACCGCGCTGGCCGAGTGGGGTCGATGGTGCGGGCCTCCTCCCCCCGTTTGGGGATGTCCTGCACGATCCCCTGGGAGGTCAGCGAGTAGGCCGGGGCCTGCGCCACGGCGCAGACCTTGCGGCAGTTGCCCGGCACCCGGATCGGCCCGTCGTACACCGCCGCATTGGTGCCGATCGGCGAGGAGCCATCGGTTGTGTAGTGGATGCTCACGCCATTGACCCGCGGGAAGGCCAGCAGCTCCACCTCGTAGTGGTCGCCGCGGTCATGCAGTTGTTTTTTGAGCCGCAGGGTTGCGGTCCAGGTCTTCACCTCGCTTTGCCGCTCCGGGTTCTCGCTGTCGAAAGCCAGGAACTTGTACTGCAGGCCCTTGGCCTCAAACTTCGCCGCGGAAGGCACGGGCGATGAGGCGGTGGTGGGCTCGCTCTCGCCGCTCTCAAACACGATGCTGTCGGAATGCAGCGGCACCAGTTGCAGATAGGTGCGGCCATCGCCGTCTTCATCACGGGCGCCTTCTCGGATCTCGATGCTGGGCGTGGGCGGCGGGAAGGGACCCTTGCGCACGTAGTTGCCCTCAGGCCGCCAGCGATCGCGTTGGATCGCGTCGGCTTTCAGGTCATCCAGCGCTGATGGCTTGTGCAGCGGCCAATCGGTGCGGGTCGCGGCAGCGCGCTTTACATCGGCCCAAAGCACCACGGCGCTGTCGGCGGAGCCAAAGAGCTTGGCTTCCGCGTAGCTGCGGAACGAATCCTCGCTGATCTCGGTTGTGAACTTGCGAACGATGATCAGGGTCTGTTTGATCGTGGCCTCGCCGTTGGTGTTGCCGGCAAAGGCCAGGTCAATGGCGCTGCCCCTCAGGGCGGAGTTCACCGACGGGTAGACGATCTGATCAAAGGTCTCCTTGAGCGCTGATGTGAACTGGAGGCCGATCCGGTCCCGCAGGCTGTCGAGCGCCCGCCACTGCGGATCGTCAGGCGGGGTGTTCTCGCCTTTGAGGTCGTCCTCGATGCTCACCAGAGCCCGTGACTGGCGGGCGGCATCGAGGATCTTCATGTAGGTGTCCTTGGAGCCGCTCAGGAACAGCACCCGGTTCTTGAACGGTTGCTGCTGCCACCAGTCCTGCCAGTCCTGTGACACCGGCAGCCCATTGGCCTGGCCGCCGGGGCGGGTGATCACCAGGGTGGTCTTCTCCTGGTCGAGCTGAACCTCATCCGGAGGAGGCAGCACCTTCACCACCTGGAAGCAGTCGCGCAGGCTGGGCGTGAAATAGTCCTCCAGGTGTTCCCGCAGCATCCGCTCCACGGTTTCGTTGTGGAGCGACTGGGCCGTGGATCGCAGCTTGGCCGCCAGGTTCTGCTGGTTCTTGAAGTACAGCCGGCCGTCTGGCGAGTTGTGCAGGTACCAGGCCCGCGTCGCCAGCTTGTCGAGAACGTTGGTCTTGAAGGCGGAAAGATCCCGGCCGGGCCGCTGCAGGCAGTCCACCAGTTGGTACTCCCGCATCCCGTGGATGGCGCCAGGGGTGGTGGAAAGGGAGGCCACCAGGATCAGCCGGGCGGCATCGGAGGCATCGGTGTTGCCGTTGGCGTCATCGATCACCTCCACCTCGGCGTCGCCGCCATGGGCGATGTCGTGGGCGATCGCCTCACTGAGGCTGGGGTTGATCGTGCGCACCTCGGAGGCGAGCTCGTCCTGGTTGAGGTCGAGGTCGTAGGGGTGGATCAAATCCAGGCCGCCTGCCTTGCCGGAGTTCCAGAGGTCGGAAACGACCATCTGCATCAACCGGATCACACCCCGGGTCTGCTGGAAACCCTCGTTTTCCTTGAACTTGCCCACCAGTTCCCGCAGGTCGGGATGGAAGGGGTAGGAGTCTTGAATCCGCGTGTAGAGGGATTCCGGGGTGGTGGTCGTGAGCCCCATGTTCACCGCGTCGCGCAGCGCTTCCCGGTAGGAGCCGGCTACGCCATCAATGGCACTCGCAGGAGCTACCTGGGCGAACAGGCGTTTGCGCAGGATGTGATACAGCTCATCGCCGTTGGGGTTCACGGGCGTGATCGGCACTGCAATCCGCCTCGACTCACCGCTCAGCTGCTGAATCGCCTTATCAACCGCCTGGTTGATGTTGTCCTGGCCGCCCGCGTAGTTCGTGCCACCCAGATCAGAGAGCACCAGGCAAACGTTGGGCATCTCTGTGACGGCTACGAACAGGTTCGCCAGCGCCGCCGTCGTCACCGTGGCCAGGTTGCCGTTGCCCACTGGCACCGCCACGGCGTATTCCAGGTATGGCGGTAACTCGTCCAGGAAGATCACCAGCGGCTGATCGCCCAGCAGCTCCTTCCATGCCTGCGGACCCGGTGCACTCAGCAGGGGTGACACGTACTTGGCGAACTGCTCGCCTTTGCCCAGTTGTTCCGCAATCGAGCCCCAAATCCCCCCGGCGGCATCGGTGCTGCGGCCGTTGAAGCCCACCACTTGGCAGGCCCCAAGGTTCGGGGCTGGGTTGCCGCCTTCGATCTGAGCACAAACCTCTTGGCGGAGGTTGGGATCCCGAGCCAGCAGGCCCAGGGAAATCATGCTGTGGGTCTTGCCGCCGCCCATCGCCTGGGAGAGCTGGAACACCGAGGAGCCCGCTGCTGATCCACTCAGGTGGCGGAAGGCTCGGTCCACCAGGGTGAGCATCCCCCCGGTGAAGTAGTTCTCTTCAAAGAATCCGCCGCCATCCATCTCGCCCTTGAGGAAGGTGTCAAGGCTGAGCACCGTGGCGCGCCGGTCTGCCGCGAAGACCGAGGGGCGTGGGGTACAGAGGTTTTTAAGCGTCATGCAAACCTTGCCACTTCATGAGATTGGACCACTGGCTTATGCAGTCTTTGCATAACCCTTGCGAGGATGTGGGCACTGCCACCGGCAGGCCTTCGATGATGCTGCGGATGGCAGCTGATGCAGCAATCAGCCGTGGTTCCATCAAAGCCCCGTCAGCCCGCCAGAGTGTCGGCTTCCATGCTGCCATCAGCTCCTTCCCAGTTCCAGCCTCAGTGCTCACGCTTCTGAGCCCCCTGATCCGCCTAGATCCAGCACGGACCAGGTCGTGCTCCACAACGGCCCACCCACAAACCCTGGGGTGCTGATCGCAAAGGCCACCTAGTTCGGCCGGGCCAACGAGCGCAGGACGTTGAACGCCTGAGCGGCCCCCTGGCTTCCAGGTGCTCCTGCTGTCAAGGAGCCAGACGATCCCCTGCGGCTGGTGTTCGTGTGCGCCATGTGGCTCACCGGCTTCGACGCGCCGAGCTGCTCCACGCTCTACCTCGACAAGCCGATGCGCAACCACACCCTGATGCAGACCATCGCCCGGGCCAACCGGGTGTACCCCGGCAAGCACAGCGGCCAGATCGTGGACTACGCCAATGTGTTCGCCTCCCTGGAGAAGGCCCTCTCCCTCTACGGCGTCGGCCAGTCGGGCCACAGCCCCGTGGAAGGCAACGACGTGCTGATCGGTGAGCTGCGCCAGGCGATTGCCGATGCCCGCCGCTTCTGTCTCGGCCACCAGGTGGATCTGGAGCGGATCGAGGGCCTGGCAGCCGGCGGGCTGGAGCGGATCACGTTGATCGCGGATGCCGTGAATGCCCTGATCTCACCCGATGCCGTGCGCAACGACTTCCTCGCCGCCCAGCGCCTGGTGCACACGCTCTACAACGCCCTCAAGCCCGATCGAGCGGCCGCCGAATTCACCGGGATCGAGGCCCTGCTGGCCCTGCTGGCGGCAGAGATTCGCCAGCAGCTCCATCCCGAGGGGCCCGCCGATCTGAGTGACGTGATGGCCGGGATCAGCCAGCTGCTCGATGCCTCGATCACGGGCGTGGCCATTCAGGACCGCAACCTGCCGCCGATGGATCTCTCCCAGATCGATTTCCAGGCCCTGGCCGAGAAGTTCAAGAACTCGAAGCGCAAGAACATCGATCTCGAAACCCTCAAGGCCCAGATCGCGGCCCGGCTGAACCGTCTTGTGCAGCTCAATCCCACCCGCACCGATTTCCTGGAGAAGTTCGAGCAGCTCATCGCCGCCTACAACGCCGGCAGCCTCAATGTGGAGCAGCTGTTCAAGGCCCTGCTGGAACTCTCCGCCAGCCTCAGCAGCGAACAACAGCGCCACATCCGCGAAAACCTCAGCGAAGAAGAGCTCACCCTCTTCGACATCCTGCTCAAACCCGCCCCCGACCTCAGCGAGGCCGAGCGCAGCAAGGTGAAGGCCGTGGCCCGGGAGCTGCTGGAGCAGGTGAAAGCCCTGCTGGTGCTCAACTGGCGCGCCAAGGCAGCCTCCCGCGCCCAGCTGAAACTGGCGATCGAGGATGCCCTCGACCTGGGCCTCCCGCGGGCCTACACACCCGAGCTCTATCAACAGAAGTGCAACGCGATCTTTGAACACTTCTATGTGAGCTATCCCGAGCGGGATGCGAGTGTCTATGCCGACACCCAGCAGGCCTGAATCTCACAGTTGAGGAAACCAATGCCTCGCTTACCTCGACGAAAGCAAACTCTCCGTCCCGGCAGAGCTGAAGAAGTCCCTGCTGCACAAGCCGTTCATCGGCGAGCTCTGAGCCGTGGCGGCCACCCAGGTTGGATTCCGTGATTCCACGGACGCCGGTGCTCCCCCAGCGACCTACGGTGAAACCCAATCGTGGGATGTAGGGCCTTCAGCTTGAAGCGACATCGGCTGGTACTGGAAGGCGGAGACGGTGCGCAGCTCCGCATCAGCGGCGATCAGCTGGCCGAGCTGCTCGCTGCCCTCATGGAAGGCGCGCGCCTGGCGCTGCGCTATCAGGTGGAGGGCATCAGCAATCCGCCGGGTCCAAGACCCCGCTGGTTGGAGGCCTGCACCAGCCAGGTGATCACGGGCTTGCATGCTGGCTCTGCCGTGCTGGAGATCGAGGCGCCCACGCTGGAGGAGGCCGCTCCTGAAGTCTTTGGCGCTTCAGGGCAGATCAGCCTGTTGCAGCCTGATGAGCCCCTGGCACCGCCAGCCAGCACTGCCCTTGATCTGTTTGCCGCCGTTCTGCAGGAGATTCAGCAGGGGGATCGCCCAACCCTGAGGGCCGATCGGTCTCTGTTGGAAGGGTGCCTTCGCTTCGCCCGCGTGCCCAGTGGAGCCTTCACAGGCATCAGCCTCGGGTCCGTGGATGCCGAAGGGCCCACCGTGACCTTGCACGCTTCCGACATTCCCTTGCTGGAAGAGTTGGTGCTGCAGACCCCTCTCCCCCAGACCATCCGCTTCACCGGCAGGCTCGACACCATCTCCTCCACCAGGCCGTCCGTCACCCTGCTCAGTGATGACGGCGACAAGATGCAGGCCCGGCTGCCCTCCAGCGTCACCACAGAAGACCTGAGGGCTCTCTTTGGTCAGCGGGTGGTGGTGGCCGGCGTCGCTGAGTTCCGCCCTTCGGGGCGCATCCAGCAGATCGCCATCAGCCAGATCCAACCGGCCCATGGGGCCGATGAGTTGTTCAGCGAAACGCCCAGAGCGTGGGGTTCCATGCCCGTCTTCACCCCAGCAGCGCAAGAGCCGGGATCCGGTGTCGCCTCCTTCTTCGGCACCTGGCCCGGTGATGAAACCGACGACGAGCTGATCACGGCCCTCGCCGCCATTCGATGACGGCAGCGGCAGGTGCCGGCAGGCCCTATCTCCTCGACACCAGCGTGATTCTCCATCTGGTGCGGGGGAAGGCTCTGGGTCAGCGAATACAGCAAACCTTTGATTTGATTCACTGCCAGCCACGCCCGCTGGTGAGTGTGGTGAGCCTTGCTGAGGCTCGGGTGCTAGCGCAAGCTGGGAACTGGGGAGCAGCCAAACGCCAGGCCCTGGACACGGCCTTCCGCTCGCTCACGATCGTGAACATCAACCATCCGTCCGTGATTGATGCCTATGTGCAGCTGGATCTCCATGCCCGCGCCCATCCCCAAGGGGCAAGAACCATGGGCAAGAACGACCTGTGGATTGCGGCAACGGCCGTTGCCGCCCAGGCCGTCCTGCTGACCACGGACAAGGACTTTGCGTTTCTGATCCCTACCCCTGTTCAGGGGCATGTGATTGCGAGCGCCTGATCTTCGGTGGGGTTCGTTCGATCCTGCATCGGCCCCCCACCGTGGCCAGGGGACTGACTCAGGGCCTGCTGGTCTAGTCTGGTCTGGTCGAGCCGTGGGCAGCCATGGTGTCCCGTCCCAGCCCTGGTCAGAGCACGGGCCCGAGCCGTGTGGTGAACATGCTCGAGGCCAAGACCCACCTCTCGCGGCTGGTGGAGGAGATCGAAACCGGCGGCGAAGCCACGGTGGTGATCGCCCGCAACGGCCGCCCCGTGGCGCGGCTCACCGGCCTGCAGGAGCCGGCGCGGCCCCGCCGGTAGGGCATCGCCCGGGGGCAGTTCGTGGCGCCCGACTCCATCGATGCCGCCAACCCCCTGATCGCCGAGCTGTTCGAGCAGGGGTGATGCACCTGCTGCTCGATACCCATGCCTTGCTCTGGGCCATCAGCGGCCCCTTCACCCTGGTCAGTGCCGATGCGGCGTTCGTTTCCTATGGCTGCCCGCTGCAGGATGCGCGCCGCTGAAACAGGCAAGGCCCGGCCGGCCACCCACGCCCAACTGGCCCCATGAGCGCAACAGCCCGCCCCTCCAGCGATCTCTCCGTGGTGGGAGGGAACTAAAGTAGTCACAAATGGAAGGGTCGTCATGGCTGAAGTAGTCGCAAGCCAGGTGTCGGTGCGGGATCTCAAGACCCACCTCTCCGCATGGCTCGGCCGGGTGCAGGCCGGTGAGGTGGTGGAGGTCACCTCCCATCGCAAGCCCATCGCCCGCATCACCGCTGTGAAGCCAGCGGACTCAGAGATAACCAACCCGCTGCAGAAAGCCATTGATGCGGGATTGATCAGCTGGAACGGTCAGAAGCCCAACCTGCCCCCACCCGTCAAGCTGCGGGGGAAGGGAAAGCTGCTGAGTGAGATCGTGATTGAGGATCGGGGTTGAGCTGGTGATCCTCTTCTGTGACACCAGTGCACTGATGAAGTTGCTCGTTGACGAAGATCAATCGGATCAGATGCAGCAGGTCAGCACCACTGTCGAGGCCATCGGGGTCTGCCGAATCAGCTGGGCCGAAACAATGGCTGCCCTGGCTCATCTCCAACGGGAAGACCCAGTCTGCGACGAAGATCTCGAACAGGCTCGGCAGCACCTGATCCAATGCTGGAAGACCTTCACCATTGTTGAAGTCAGCCAGCCATTGGTGGAAACGGCTGGGTGCAGCTGGCCGCAGCCCATGAACTCCATGTCAACGCCGAACAGACCGTTGTCTTCGCCAGCTACGACCGTCGGCTGAATCAGGCCGCCCAGCTCCTTCGGCTGGAGGTGTTGCCATGACCACCACACCAGCTGCCACCAGCGAGATGGACCATCTCGATCAGCTCGCGGCCAAGGCCTTCGATGGCTTCCTGGATTGTCTGGGCCGACTTCAGGACACTCGATTTCAGCGAAGGCACCGGTGTCCGCAAGCTGTAGCTTGACGGCAACCCCGCCATCGGGCTGTCGACGCAACGGGTACTTGCTCGATTCGTTCAATCGTCCAACAGCGTGTTGGACATTCGGGGCTGCGGCAGCGGATCGGGGGACCCCGTACCGTTTGCTCCTTCCCCGCTGACCAGGCCTGCCATCCCACCCATGACCACACCCACCGCCACCCTTGACGCCCTGCGCTCCGGTGCGCTGAAGGGGATCACGCGGCTGGATCTCTCCTGTGGCCTGGAGGACTTTCCGCGGGAGATCTTCGAGCTGGCCGACACCCTGGAGATTCTCAATCTCTCGGGCAACCTTTTATCCGAACTCCCAGACGACTTGCCGCGGCTGGGCAAGTTACGGGTGATCTTCTGCTCGGAGAATCGCTTTACCCGGCTGCCCGAGGTGCTGTCCTCGTGCGTTCAGCTGGAGATGGTCGGGTTCAAGGCGAACGCCATCCGCGAGGTGGCGCCTGCCGCCCTTTCCCCCGGCTTGCGCTGGTTGATCCTCACGGATAATCAGGTTTCAGTGCTGCCCGACTCCATCGGCACCTGTGCGCGCCTGCAGAAACTGATGCTGGCCGGCAATCAACTGGCCGAGTTGCCGGAGGCGATGCGCGGCTGCGCCAACCTTGAGCTGCTGCGGATTGCGGCCAACCGGTTCCAGGCGTTGCCGGAGTGGCTGCTGCACCTGCCCCGGCTCACCTGGTTGGCGTTCGGCGGCAATCCGGTTTCCGCGCTGCCCCACGCCCCGCGTTCAAGCGCAGACCGCCTCCATTGGGGGGATCTGGTGTTGGCTGAACAACTCGGCGAAGGCGCCTCGGGAGTGATCCACAAGGCGCACTGGCAGCCGTCACCGCAGGAAGCCGGCCATCCCGTGGCGGTGAAACTCTTCAAGGGGGCGGTCACCAGTGACGGGTTGCCAGCGGAAGAACTTGCGGCCTGTTTGGCGGCGGGCAATCACCCGCACTTGATCGGGGTGATGGGCGAACTCAGCGGGCACCCAGCCGGCACAAGCGGCCTGGTGATGCCGTGGGTCGACCCGGGATTTCGGAATCTGGCCGGCCCGCCCAGCCTGGCGTCCTGCACCAGGGACATCTACGAAGACGGCCAGCGTTTCTCCCTGGACTTGGTGCTGGATCTGGCGAGGGGCCTGGCTGCTGTTGGCGCGCACCTGCACGCCCGTGGAATTTTGCACGGGGATTTCTATGCCCACAACGTGCTGTATCGCCCCGAGGGCGGCTGCTACTTGGGCGACTTCGGGGCGGCCTCCTTCTACCCCCCTCAGGCAAGTGAAGGCACCAATCCATTCGAGGCGCTGGAGGTGCGCGCCTTCGGCTGTTTGCTGGGCGAATTGCTGGAGCGCCTTGAATCCGGCCATCACCTGCTCCTGCCATCGTTACAAGCACTGCAACTCCGCTGTATGGCGCCAGTTGCGGCGAGCCGGCCCCGGTTCGCCGAGCTGGTGGCCACCTTGGAATCACTGTGAAATGAAGCGAGGTGGTCTGAACCTCGCGGAGCTCGGTGGATCCGCCCAGGGATGGATGGAAAGGGGATCTGCAGGAACCCTGGTGCACGACAAAGAGTGCCTGCCTGAACTCGTACGGGTATGGGAAAGTTGGTGAATTGCTGGTGGTGAGCGGTGGATCCGAACGCGTCCGTAACCGGTCTGGCCCGCGCCATTCAGCTGTCGGTGGCCCCGGTGTTCCTGCTCACCGGCATCACGGCGCTTCTGGTTGCCGGCGTGGTGGCCGTGCTGTTCATCAGCGCGGTGGCGGCCCTGGATCTGGCGGTGATCGTGGTGCCGGTGTTCGTGCTGGCGATGGTGTTCCTGATCCTCGGGCTGGTGTTCTTCCTGCTGGAGGTGCAGCTGGCCATTCGCCAGAACCCGCAGCGCTACTACTAAGGCTCAACGGCACGGGCGTGCCCTGATCAGCTCCCGCTGCCGCTTCTGGCCTCAGGCCAATGATCACCACGTAGGCAGGCCAGAGACCATCGATGGCGCCAGCGAAAACCCTCGGCGGCGACCCCGGAGAAAATCGCCGAGGCCGTGGTCCGCTTGGTGGAGGCGGGCTCAGTTCAGCAGCTCCATGGTGTCCGGAAAGGGGCCGCTCTGCAGCCACACCGTGGTGGCGGTGTGGGTGGGGTGGAGGCACTCGCCGCGCCCTAGGCCGAAAGGAAGGGGCGCGGCCCGATCGACACACCGGGCCTGGCGCGGTAGCGGAGCCGGCTTCACGATCTCGGCGGGCTGGTGGCGCCGGGAAGGCTGGCCGGCTGCTCAGCCACCATGAAGCGGTCTCGCCCTGAGGATTTAGCTGCCAGCAGAGCGCGGTCTGCCCTGCGGTACACCTCGGTGTAATCCTCACCGGCCAGGTGTTCAGCCACACCGATACTCACCCGCGGGTGCACCGCACCAGCCGGCAGGTCCACGTTCAGCCCGCGCACGGTGTCCAACATGCGTTGGGCCACCAACTGCGCCGTGGCCAGATCCGCACCCGCCAGCAGCGCCAGGAATTCCTCCCCACCCCAGCGCGCACAGCAGTCGTAATCCCGCAGGCCCTGTTGCAGAGCCTGAGCCAGAACAACCAGCACCTTGTCTCCGGCTTCATGGCCGTGGGTGTCGTTGATTGTCTTAAAACGATCCACATCCATAGCCAGCAGGGAGTAGGTGGTGTTGTCCCGCTGGGTGCGGTGATCCTCACGACGACAGCGGTCCACAATCAGCCGGCGGTTGGGCAGACCGGTGAGTTGGTCGTGGGTGGACGCTTTCTTCAGCGCCTTGTTGAGGTCGTTGAGCATCACCTGATAGCGATCAGAGATGCGGATCACCTTCTCAAGCTTGCGGATCTGCAGGTCGTACCGCTGGGAAACGTGTTGCACCCGTTCCTGCACATCGGTCTGGTAGCGATCTGAAATCTGGGTGATTCGCTCCAGCCGAAGAACTTGCTGTTCCATCCGCTCCTGAATGGCCGCCAGTGCGTCGCGCAAGGGATGGTCCTGATAGCGCTCATCCGCTAGCAGCTGGGCGACCCGTTGCTCAAGCTCATCCTCCGGCCCCCAGGGGCGGAATGGGTTCATCGGCACTATTCAACAAACGGAGCAGCGGTGATCGTGAAGCTGAAGGTATAGTCTTCCCGGAATTCCTCACCCAACTCAGCCGAACGAGGGTTGCGGCTGTCGTACAACCAGATCACAGCCAGATCGCGACCGTCAGCAAAGGCCATTTGCAAACGATCGAAGACATCGATCATGGCCCGGATACTGCTGGTGTTGAGGTAGTTGAGATGCAGCTCAAGCCGGAGGGGCAAGGCTGTTTCCGTGAGAAAAGCGTCAACCCAGGCAATCACTTCGGAAAACAGCTCGTAGGTGTTCTCCGGATACGACTCACCCGACATCTGCAGCAAACCGGAATCCCAACTCGCCTGAATCGCAGGGGTGGACTGCGTAGCAGCAACGCTGAGATTCGTCCCTGGGCCAACCTGGATCGAGTTGTGCTGGGTCATGGCGGATCAGATCGTGGCCCGAAGGGTGAAGAATGCCCTACCAGCCTCCAGGGGGTCGAGGCTACATTCCAGGGGTGCCGTTGTTTTACGGGCGATCTCGATCAACCCCAGGCCGGCACCAGAAGATTGCTGCTCATCGCGGGGACGACGCAGTTGCTCCTTGTAGAGGGACTTCAATTCGGCCTTGTCCAACGAAGCCAACAGGCTGACCCTCTCGAGCAGCCGTTGGCCATCAGCATGTTCCACAACATTGCCTGCTGAGACGACATAGCTTCCCTGGGCTGACTCTGCGATCACCACCGTGGCCGTTGCCTCAGGCTCACCATAACCCTGGGCAGCGGTGTAATGACGGATGTTCTGGCTCATTTCAATATAGGCGCTGAACACATCCATAGCCGATGACATGCACTGGCGGGTGGACTGGATATGCTCCTTCAGGGCTAGTCCAATCTCACTGATCAACGTCCGCGAAATCGGCCCGTTGAAGCAGATGAGGATACGCTCAGCAGAGAAGAAGTCCCGCAGGGAAGCCAAACTTCGATGGGTGGTGAATGTTGAGGACATCGCCCCGACCTACTCCCCTAAAACTAGCAACAAGTGCAAGCGATCGGCAATCAGGGCACGCGGAATGAAAAAATGGTGATGTCATCGCGCTGGGGATGGCCGCCCATGAACGCGGCCAGGGAATCACGGAACGCCTGCTGCTGTTGATCCAGGGGCTTGGCGGCATGGTCCAGCAACCAGCGCTCGAACCGTTCCGTGCCTAGGCCGAAACCATCCTCACCTCCGGCTTGATCGATGATGCCATCGGTGGCGAGATAGTAAGTATATTCACTGGCCAGTGGGATCGAATGGTCACTATAAGTACCGGCGCGGCGGTCCCACAGAGGTCGGTTATCGGCCCGAGCCATACAAACCGATCGACCATCACTCCAGTACAGGGAAATCCGTGCTCCAGCGAAGCGCAGAATCCGCCGCTCAAGATCCAGGAACACCAGCCCCGCATCCATCGATGTGGCCATCGCCCGGGTGATCTGGGCTTCACCGAGTACTCCGTGCATGGAGGCATTGATGGCCTGAAGCACCTGGGCAGGCGATTCCATACCAACCTGCTGGATGGAGCGGTCGAGTCCAGCCCGAGCCAGCATGGTCATCATCGCACCAGATACACCGTGGCCGGCACAGTCGGCAACACCGGCAATGCAACGAGAAGCCTCACCGTGGTAAACGTAAAAATCTCCACCCACAAGGTCGCGAGGTTGCCAGAGCACGAAATAGTCCTCACCAAAGCGCTCATTCAGCTGACGATCGGGAAGAATGGATTTTTGCAGAAGGGCTGCATAGCGGATCGAATCATCAATCTGCTGATTCACTTCACGCAGCCGGCTATTCGCAGCATCCAGCTCTTGGATCGCTTCGCGCTGACGAAGGAGAACGCCATTGAAGGCATGCGCCAAGCGGGCAATCTCATCATTGCCCTCAATATCCAGAAGTATGCGATCGAGGGAGTGATCGAAAGCCAGGTTGTCAGACTGGCGCACTAGCCGGCCGAGGGGTCTGATCACCCTCAACGCAACGATGCGGTAGGAAATGACCAGGCCAACCACCAGCAGCAGCGCCAGAAAGATGGTGGTAGCGGCATGCTGGACACTGGATGTCTGATCATGCAGCAATTGCCAGGCGGAGAGTAGCAACGACGCCAACACCACTCCATTCAGACAAGCCAGCAGCTGAAAGATCTGCTGAATGGTGAGCGCATGCCGGTCTCGTTGGCGGCTCCTGGCCATCAAACCAAAACCCTTTGAAAGCCACTTTAAACGCCACACAGAGCCCCCCTCAGCCAGGTTCCATGGCAAAATAGCCAGGCACCCCTGTTGGGTTGTGTTGGCCGTCTGGAGAGGTGGTCGAGTGGTTGATGGCTCCGGTCTTGAAAACCGGCGACCCGCAAGGGTCCGTGGGTTCGAATCCCACCCTCTCCGTTCCCTGAAAACCCAATCCCTGAGAGGGTTTAAGGCTCTGACCGCGAGTACAGGCAGGCCTCTCACCCAATCGCCGTCACCACGACGGAATAGCCTGCTACTTGAGAAGGATTAGGGTGCCGGCTATCAGATGCCACTCTCAGTAGGTCATCTCCAGATCACGCAGCAGCCCCCGGCAGCCATCGCTGATTGATCCGTTCACCGGTTCCATGATCGCCTTGCGCTGGGGGTAAATCGTCAATCGCTTCTTGTTTACTCGTCCTTGCTGGGGCCATACGTCAAAGCTGACGTAAGCCCATTCACCAAGGCATTAAGGTAGCCGTATCCGTGCTTACGATCAGGCTCTAGATATGTACCCTCTGCCCACTCGTTCCAAGCATTAATAAAGAGCAACCTTGATTCATGAGGCTTTCCCAACAAACGTCGCCTAGAAATAGAATGGGCCCATTCGCCAAAAGTCTTCGGGTTGGCTCCATGAAAGATATGTCCCCTGACACCTTTACGGGCTACATTATCCCATCCAAGAACCAAAGACGGATGCAGCACATAATCATCAGGCTCTTTACGAGCAATATGATTATGCACCAAGCTCATCCAATCATAAATTTTTCCGGGAAACGCTGGATCACCAATATCCAGCTTGTATTCCATGCGATCACATGGAAATCTTAGCGGGGGGAACTCAACTGCCGCATCAAAACCAACCTTAGATGGAACTTCACCTGTGAAACTGTGACACATAGCTAGGTAGATTTCTCCAATCCCAAGCTTTCTACAAGCATCTCTCCACCGAATGGTTGTACCCAAGGGATCGGGAAGAAGATCGATGTTATAGACCAGAAAAACAGGCTTTCCATCAATCCTAATGTAGTTATTCAGTTCAAAGTATCGTGACATCTCTTTAATCAGGCTAACATCATCCTCGGGGCCGTAATTCTGTTCCATGAGCAGATCATTCTCTCCCCCATCCCATCGCCTTGACCAATTCTCATTGGCCCAACATAGGCAAAAGGGTGCTGTAAACCGTGAATCATTTAGCAATCTCTCTGTAGGAAGTTCTAAGAGACGCCGACCTCCAAACCAGTAGATATAGTAACAAAATCCTTCGATACCATAGTGTTGAGCGAGAGCTATTTGACGAAGTTGAGCTTCCGGATCAGTAAGATCATAGAATCCGAGATCCGCAGGTAGGCGAGGCTGCTCATGTCCCACAAACAAAGGTAAGCCTTGAGCGACATTAACCCATTCAGTGAATCCCTTTCCCCACCACTCGTCATTTTCAGGGATAGCATGAAACTGAGGTAGATAAAAACATATAGTGCGCACACCAAGACTGGACTGAGATACGGCCTGTTGAAGTTTTGCCTCTTGCTGGTAAGATGTCGAGCGAGACAGTAGATGGTTGAGATAAGTCGACCTCTCACCTGGAAGTATTATGGCTTTAGTTAGTCCCAGGAAGCGATGACTAGCGGTAATGATCTCAAGGTGAATGTGTCCGACAGAACCTTTCAGCAAGTCGGGAAAGACTGTGAAATCAATGTGCGCATTGAATCCAACCTTTGGGCTGCTAGCTTGATGGTATACTTCCAGGATGTCTTTCCTTTCGTGGCCATAAACAGCTGATTGAATATACTTGTTGCCTATCCATATTTGTATTGCCTCTATTTCCTCCTCTGAATGAAAGCACCAGCCGCTAATATCTGTGCATCCTCGCAGGGACTCGCCTTCGTTGGGATAGTCAATCCATCCCATAAACTGGGGATGTGCTTCGGAATTGATACCTGGTGGTAATTCTACTGGATTAAATAGCTGACTTTCAATACGATCGGATGCGTTTTTTGCATCTTCATATTCAGTATGGACTGCGTACTGAAAGTCGTGAGTAATAGTTCTATCAACTGATTCGGTAAGATAGTTAAGTTTGTTCGCAGCTACAGAAACAATTCTTTCCAAAGCATGGGCGATTGTTCCATCGACTTGGCCAGCCTCATCTTCAAATTCCTGTGGCATCAGTTGCAAGTCTGCTAATGGAACTAAAGCTTTTGTCCTTGCAGCAAACATGCTTCCGGCTACAAAGACTGTATTTAGAAAGTGTTCATAGTCAATGTCAAGTCTGTTGAGCAAGTGACGAATATGATAGAGATTGCTACCAAGATAAAACTGTGTCGGCAACACATTGCCAGATGGCCCAATGATTCCGAGAGAGCTATTATCTTCAAATCGATGTTTGATATTTGAAAGTGCTGTGACACCGATGAGATCATTAGTAAGCTCATTGAGCCATCTTTCTCCATCAGATCGATGCAGAGTTTTCTTAGTGTGGACTTTAACTAAATATGGGTGGCCTAATTGAATAATTCGTGGCAAGACTGTTAAAAACGGAAGTATATCTCTTCCTCTATTCTCGCAGGGAAATATCTCATACGGCAAGTTTCGATCAGTCAGTATGTGAGCCAATCCTTCCTCGTTGTGAGAAGGACAAGTTATATAGAGCTTGACACCCAACTCGCTGGACTGCTCTATTCCTGGCAGCAGTTCCTCAAATATATCCAGATAAAAAGCATGAATGACGATTGCAAAGTTCTCAACATGAGCATCGGATGTTTCTACTGAGTAAGCAGCATCTTCACTCATGCCAGTAGTTAGTTGTGATTGGCCCAGGGCATTTTTGGTCGCTTCAAGATATCTCAAGCCATACTCGTGATCTGGTTCAAGATGGCAGCCTTCGCCCCATTCATTCCAAGCGTTAATAAAAACAAGATCCAAGTCAGGATTTCCGCCAGCTCGTGCCCTTGCCTCCTGACTGGCTAAGCCAAGCCATTGCTCATACCTTTGGGGATTGGATCCCTGAATCACTGAAGCTCCATTATTGCGTCTTCTTGCTGTGTTATCCCAGGAAGGACAAATGCCAGGAAAAACTTGATAAGTATCGCGAGCTGGATACTTGTTTTCAGAATAGCTTGCAATATCATCGTATTGATAGACTTGAAAAGTTGCTGCCTGGGATTCGGGATTATAACGATGTGTGCTAGCTGGAGCTTGAGATGTTATCGGTGGAAACTCAATTGCAGCGTCAAAGCCAAACTCGTTGGGGTCGACTTGGTCAAATGACTGAACATAGGCAAGATATATCTCGCCAATGCCGGCTTGACGGCATTCGAAGCGCCATTGCTTAGCAGTGAAGCGTGGGTTGGGAAGCAGGCTTGGACGGTACAGAATAATTAATGGTTTACGATTTATTCGGATATACCTGGGATCTTTGATATATTGAATCATATGTCGAATAAAATCGCGATCATCTTTTGGAGAATATTGCTGCTTGATCAGTATCTCGTTGTCAAGCCCATCCCATCGACGGGTCCAGTTTTCGTTAGCCCAGCACAGGCAGAAAGGCATATCAAGCGTCTTGTCTTGAAGCCAATTTGTCAGTGGTGTCTCTAGCAGAGTCTTACCATTAAACCAGTAGAAATAAAAGCAGAATCCGAAGATACCGTATGCTTGAGCTAGTTTTATCTGCTGGCGTTGTGTCTCTGCGTCTAAGAGGTTGTAATAGTTTTCGTTGAGTGGTCTATGGGGCTGATAATGACCTTCGAAAAGTGGTTGTGCTGTTCTTACGTTATCCCACTCAGTAAACCCTTCGCCCCACCACAAGTCGTTCTCTGGGATGCGATGGTATTGAGGTAGGTAGAAAGCGATAGCTCGTGTCATTATGCTATTGAATTGGATCTTTGTTGCTGATCAAATAGAGTAGCCAATGAAATGGATTCGCAGCGAGTTGCTTGACGTGGTTGTAATCCAGTCAATCATGCCGAGGCAGTTCTGTGGTTTTTGAGATTCGGGAAAGTTGCTCATTGATAGCACAGAGGGCAATAATGATTCGTGGAGTTCATAATAAAGAGATCAGGGGTAGATTGGCTATCTAGTATCCAAGAGATTGGCCTCGGAGAATTGATTGCAAGTCATGAAAGGGAATTAATACCGCATTGCTAATTAGTGGTTTAATTCTTTACTGGGCATCTCTAAGTAATAGGGCTGGCAGCCCCCTGTTTCTTTCCTTGATCTGATTGCCTTTCCCAGTACCATCGGACTGTTGAAGTCAGGCCATCCTCGAAGCTATGGCGTGGTGACCACCCCAGATCGGCTGTGATTAATGTCGGATCAATAGCGTACCGACGGTCGTGTCCTAGTCTATCAGTTACTTGTGTGATCAGACGTGCATGGGGTGCCAAAGAGGGTTGTAGTGCATCGAGTATCTCGCAGATTGCTTGCACGACTTGCTTGTTTGTTCGCTCTCCATGGCCACCCACACAGTAACTATGACCTGGCTTACCCAGGCAGGCCGCTAGTAGCAGAGCATCTACGTGGTCCTCTACATACAGCCAGTCGCGCACGTTGAGGCCGTCCCCATAGAGGGGAATTGAATCGCCCCGCGCTGCTTTGAGGATCACCACCGGAATGAGCTTCTCAGGATATTGCCAGGGCCCGTAGTTATTAGAGCAGTTGGTGAGCACCACCGGGAGTCCATATGTGTGGTGCCAGGCATTCACGAGATGGTCGCTGGCCGCTTTGCTGGCAGAGTACGGGCTGCGCGGGTCGTAGGGGGTGGTTTCAGAGAAACGCCCCTCTGCCCCGAGCGATCCGAACACTTCATCAGTGCTGATGTGGTGGAACCGGAAGTGGGATTGACGCTCGGAGGTCAAATGCACCCAGTGGGTACGAACTGCCTGTAAGAGATTGAAGGTGCCCGTGACGTTACTTTCGATGAAAGCGCTGGGCCCGGAGATCGAGCGGTCCACATGGCTCTCCGCCGCCAGGTGCATCACCAAGTCTGGATTTGCCTGGCGCACAGCCTCCGCCGTGGCGTCAGCATTTGTGAGGTCAACATTCAGGAGCTGGTGGCGGCATTGTCCATCAGGTGTGAAAGCTGCAGGCCCAAGCTCCGCCTGCACTTCCTCGATGCTTGTGAGGTCACTGGCGTAGCCGCACTTGTCTAAATTAAATACAAGTGCTTGGCTATCTCGCAGCAGCCGCCGCACCACGGCGCCTCCGATGAAACCGGCTCCCCCGGTCACCAGAATGCGGCGGCGTTGGCCAAGAAGGGTGGCCGTGTTGGGCATGGGGTTGGTCATCACAGAGCCTGGAGAATTTGACGAAGCGCTTGGCGCCAGGATGTTGGTGCAAGATCCAGTGTCTTGCGGCTGCCGGAGCAATCCAGGAGTGAGTAACAGGGCCGCTGCGCCGGCAGCGGATACTCAGCTGTGGTGAGAGGGTTCACCCGGGCCGTCTGCTCCAGCAGGCCCAGTTCCAAGGCCAGCTCACCCACCGCAATGGCCACGTCGTACCAGCTGGCAGCACCGCTATCGCTCCAGTGCAGCACAGGCTCACGGATGGAGGCGGTGATGATGCGCCAGCAGGCAGCTGCCAGGGTGTGGGTGCTGGTGGGGCAGCCCACCTGGTCTTCCACCACGCCCAGCGCCTGGGCGCTGGCGCCCCGCTCCCGATGCAGCCGCAGCATGGTGAGGGCGAAGTTCTTGCCTACCGGGCCCATCACCCAGCTGGTGCGCAGGATCACCCCCCGGCCGCTGCCGCCCAGCACCGCTTCCAGTGCTTCCTCGCCGGCGGCCTTGGTGCGGCCATAGGCACCCAGCGGATCGCGGGCCTGCTCGGGGCGGTAGGGGCTGCCCTGCTGGCCGTTGAACACGAAATCGGTGCTCACCTGCAGCAGACGGCCGCCTGTGTCCAGCAGCGCTTCCGCGAAGGCCCGTGGCGCGCCGCCGTTCACGGCCAGGGCCAGCTCCGGTTCGCTCTCGGCCTTGTCCACCGCGGTGTAGGCGCCACCGTTGAGCACCCAGTCGGGCCGGTGCTCGTGTACCACCGCCCGGCAGGCCTCAGCATCGGCCAGATCCAGGCCCACCAGGCCCTGGCCGCCGCTACGGCTGGTCGCGATCAGTTGCACTCCTTCGGGTACTTGCTGGCGCAGGGCCTGGCCCAGCTGGCCGGCGGCGCCGGTGAGCAGGATTTTCATGCGAACACCTCCCCGGCAGCCATCGCCTCCGCCAACAGTGGTGCGGCTGCATCCTTCTCTGCCAGCAGGGGCTCGCTGCCGCCCAGATGCTCCAGGGGCCAGGCGATCGCCAGTTCGGGATCGCTCCAGAGCAGGGACCGCTCGCAGCCTTTGCTCCAAAAGCCGCTGGCCTTATAGAGAACCTCGGCTACCTCACTCAGGGTGAGAAACCCGTGACCAAACCCCACCGGCACCCACAACTGTTGCTGGTTCTCGGCGCTCAGTTCGGCCCCCACCCACTGGCCGAAGGTGGGGGAGCTGCGGCGCAGGTCCACCGCCACATCAAAGATGGCCCCCACCGGGCAGCGCACCAGCTTGCCCTGGGGTTCAGGCTCCAGCTGGTAGTGCAGGCCGCGCAGAACGCCGCGGCAGGAGCGGGAGTGGTTGTCCTGGCAGAAGGCGGTGGTGGTGCCCACGGCTTCGTTGAAGCGGCGCTGGTTCCAGCTCTCGAAGAAGAAGCCGCGCTCGTCGCCGAACAGTTGGGGGGTGATCAGCACGGGGCCCTCAATCAGCTCGCCCCTGGCCGTGTGCAGTTGTTCAGCCCGCATGGGGGACCTCCAGACTCTGTTGCAGCGCCACGTGGTCGCCTTCGCCCTCCCGCAGAAGCTGCAGGAGATAGTCGCCGTAGCCACTCTTGCGCAGCGGCAGGGCCAGCCGTTCCAACTGCTCGTGGTTGATCCAGCCCTGGCGCCAGGCCACCTCCTCCGGGCAGCCCACCTTCAGTCCCTGGCGGTGTTCCAGGGTGCGGATGTAGCTGGCGGCCTCGTGCAGGGAGTCGCAGGTGCCCGTATCCAGCCAGGCCATGCCCCGGCCCATCAGCTCCACCCGCAGCTGGCCATCCTCCAGGTACATGCGGTTGAGATCGGTGATCTCCAGCTCGCCCCGGGGCGAGGGCACCACTTGGCGGGCCCGCTCCACCACGGTGTGGTCGTAGAAGTAGAGGCCTGTCACCGCGTAGCGGCTCTTGGGGTGGGTCGGCTTTTCTTCCAGGCTGGTCACCTTCCCTTGCCGGTCGAAGGCCACCACCCCGTAGCGCTCGGGATCGCTCACCGGGTAGGCGTACACCGTGGCGCCCGAGTAGTCGCCGTTGCTGGCGGCCAACTGGGGAACCAGATCGTGGCCGTGGAAGAGGTTATCGCCCAGTACCAGGGCGGCCGGGGAGCCGGCCAGGAAGTCGGCGCCGATCAGGAAGGCCTGGGCCAGCCCGTCCGGACTGGGCTGCGGCGCGTACTGGATCGCCATCCCCCAGCGGTTGCCATCCCCCAGCAGGCGCTCGAAGGCTGGCTGGTCCACCGGGGTGGTGATCACCAGCACCTCGCGGATCCCCGCCAGCATCAGGGTGCTCAGCGGGTAGTAAATCATCGGCTTGTCGTACACCGGAAGCAGTTGCTTGCTCACCCCCTGGGTGATCGGGTGAAGCCGCGTACCACTTCCGCCGGCAAGGATGATTCCTTTGCGCGAACCGAAAATTTGTGCATGGGATTGTGCACCTGACGAGCTCTTGTCGGCCTTTAACACCCTGCTGCAGAGCGCATCAATGAAGCAATTTAAGCATGTGTTCTCTGGGGGAATCGCCCCTCAGATCGCCCGCAATCCCCCGCTGGCGCGCTCCTGGCGGTAGGCGGCCACCGCCTGGCCCAGCCCCTCGGCAAGGGGGATGCGGGCCCACCAGCCCAGCTCCGCCAGCCGGCTCACGTCCAGCTGCTTCTTGGGGGTGCCATCCGGCTTGCTGCTGTCCCAGTGGATCTCGCCCTGGAAGCCGGTGGCGGCGGCCACTGCCTCGGCAAGCTGGCGGATGGTGAGGTCCACCCCCGTGCCCACGTTGAGAAAGGCCAGCGGGGCGCCCTGGTCGTCACAGGGGGCAGCGGCTGCCCCCGGATCCCAGTGCTCCAGAGCGAACACACAGGCCTCGCCAAGGTCGTCGGCGTGCAGGAATTCGCGCAGGGGTGTGCCCGTGCCCCAGCAGGTCACGCTGGCGGCGCCGCCGTCCGCCGCCTCCTGGAAGCGGCGGATCAGGGCCGGCAGCACGTGGCTGTTCTGCGGGTGGTAGTTGTCGCCCGGGCCGTAGAGGTTGGTGGGCATCAGGCTGATGGCATCAAAGCCGTGCTGCAGGCGCAGGGCCTGGCAGAGCTTGATGCCACTGATCTTGGCCAGGGCGTACCACTCATTCGTGGGCTCGAGGGCTCCGGTGAGCAGGGCCTCCTCGCGGATCGGCTGGGCGGCGAACTTGGGATAGATGCAGCTGCTGCCCAGGAACAGCAGCCGGCGCACGCCATTGCGCCAGGCTGCCTCGATCACGTGGTTCTGGATCTTGAGGTTGTCGAGCAGGAAATCGGCCGGATAGTTGTTGTTGGCCTGGATGCCACCCACCTTGGCCGCCGCCAGGGCCACCACGGTGGGTTGCCGCTCGGCGAACCAGCGCTGCACAGCAGGACCATCGAGAAGATCGAGCTCGGCCCGCGCTGCCGTCAGGATCTGACCATAGCCACCACGCTGGAGGGCCCGGCAGATGGCACTGCCGGCCATTCCGCCGTGGCCGGCCACGTAGATGCGGTCCGAGGTGCTGATCAACTTGCTCATCAACCCTGGGATGCGCGGGCCTGCTCCACCGCCAGGGGGTTGGTGGGTGGGTTCTCCATCGAGCCCACCACCTTGAAGCCCTTCAGGCGCAGCAGTGATTCCTTGCGGGCTTCCTCCTTGTCGTGCTCCACCATCTCCGCCACCAGCTGCTCCAGGGTGGTGGTGGGCTGCCAGCCCAGTCTGGCGTGGGCCTTGCTCGGATCCCCCAG